>Ga0315542_1000013_pt1 | contig 75421 bp, 116 predicted proteins | sample SalMarSW160120MG_FD_202541 | JGI IMG/M metagenome (GOLD analysis project Ga0315542, IMG submission 202541) | Salt marsh sediment microbial communities from the Plum Island Ecosystem LTER, Massachusetts, United States - Salt Marsh Sediment SW1601-20 ...
ATAGGGTAAAGGGTATAAGGGAATAGAGAAAGGAACCAAGGATCAAAAACCAGGTTAAATGTATAATCAAAGGGAAAAAGAACATATAAAGGTGATAATATAGTATAAGGTAAGAAGAGGAAGAATAGGGGGGAAAGAATAGGGGGGAGAAGAGAAATAAAGAATAATAAAGAGAATAAAAAAAGAACAAAGAAGAGAATAAAAAAAGTGTGCTATTTGGCCCCTCCCTTTGGTCCCTCCCTCCCCCCCGTGCTATATGATATAAAACGCACGTGTGCGTGCATCCCAGTAGCTGTGCGGGATACATGAGAATATCAATCTGTATAATCACTATATATTAGCCTGTATAATCACCAATAATTACATATAATCACTTATGCTAATCATGCATGTTAATACACCATACACCATCATTGTACTGATATATGAGTTGTAATATTGATAATCATATATAGCAATACTTGATAATCATAGATAGCTACGCTGATAATCACAAAACAGCAATTCAATAATAAATATGATTATCATTCCGCATAATCTGTGATATATTACATAACTGATAAGCACAACTGATAATCATCAACACGTACCTTGTGCATGTGTACACATCCTATCAGGAATATATACTAATTGATAATAGATAATAGATAATAGATAATTGATAATTGATATACATATGCTTATCACATGTATATGATGTGCGCATACTGTATGATATACACAATACACGACATGCAGTACACGTGATGAGTGCAGACAGGCAGGCGGCGGGGATTCGTACGGCGTGTCAAATCGAAAAAGGGGACGGGAGGACCCCCCTCACATATTCCCAAATTTTTTTAGAAAAATTCAAAGTGAAAAAAATATTATCAAAAAATTTTACGAAAAATTCAAAGTGAAAAAAGAGAAGGTGTTTTGTTTTATGTTTTCTCTATATAAAGGACTGGGATTTTTAAATTTTATATGTTAATCAATAGTGTGGATATTTTGGTTTGTGGTGTTTTTTATTGTTGTTTTGTTTTTTATTGTTTAATGTTATATATTTATGGTGTTTTTTAAATGATTTTGATTATGATGCGCAGGAAAAAACCAGTAAAATCAAAAATACCTAAAGAAAAAGATATTATCGATAGGTTTCCTTTGGTTAAAGGATCAGATGGAATTGATAATCCTGATTTTTTAGATAAATTGAAAAAGGGGGTTTTTGATAAAGAAGATTTACCATATCCTGAAAGAGGGGGGCCGCGGATAAAGTTTAAGAATGATTTTACACGGCAGGTTTATTATTTGGCCAGGATGGGGGCACGTATATGTGATATAGCTGAATTTTTTAACGTGTCCCATATTTGTGTTGATAAGTGGAAACAACAGAATGTTGATTTTCGGGAAGCTTATCTTGAGGGGCATTGGTTGTTCGGGATGAAAGTTGGGGAAACTTTGGGGCAAAGGGCACTTGGGTATAGTTACACGGAAATAGAAAAGTCACAACATGTGGATAGGCAAGGGGAAATCAGGGATTTGGTAAAAACTACAACTAAACACATGCCCCCTGACGTGACAGCGATTATCTTTTATTTGAAAAACAGGTTTAGGGATTCGTGGATGGATGTGCACCGGGCAGAAATTGATGCGCGGATAGATGTGGACATTTCCAAAAAATTGGATATGGAAGTGCTTACTGATGATGAGAAAGCCATGATAAAAAGTATAGCAATTAAAAATATTAGTTCCGTGCATGGGGTATCCGATAATTAATCGAAAAGATAATACTGTATATACCAGGGATGAGATACTTAAGACTGCCCTGGAAAACCCTTATGCGGCTATTGTTAGCTTGGGGGGGTTGACGTTGTTCGAGTTTGTGCAGTGTTTTTGGAATGAAGTCAGTGACGACGAATTGAAAATAAACTGGCATATTCCATATCTTTGTGGACAACTTGAAGAAATTGCTGAACGGGTAGGAAAAAAAGAAAAAAAGTTATATGATTTGATAACAAATATTCCACCCGGGACTACAAAGACGATTATATGCAGTGTTATGTTCCCGGTTTGGTGTTGGACAAAATGGTATTGGATGAAATTTATTACCGGATCGTACAGTAGTGACCTTAGTTTGGAAAGTGCAGAAAAAAGCCGTGATATTATACGGTCTGATAAATTTAAATTGTTGTTCCCGGATATAATTATCAAAGAAGATAAAGATACTAAGTCTAATTACAGGATTGCTTTTAAAATACGTGATTATAAAGGGAAGGCCAGTAGGACAGTATTAGGTGGGGGAAGGTATTCTACTTCGGTAGGGGGCACGATAATGGGGTTTCACGGGCATATAAACATATGGGACGATCCGCTAAATCCAAAGCAAGCTGTTTCAGAAGCTTTATTGAAAATTGCAAACGATTGGATTGACCAATCTGCCAGTACACGTAAAATAGATAAAGAAGTTTCTGTTACAATATTAGTGATGCAGCGCTTACATCAATGTTTGTTACCAGAAACACGAATATATACACCAAATGGGTTTAAAGAAATTCAAAATTTTAAATTAGATGATGTTGTATATACAAGTTTTGGAAAACAAAATGTTCAAGGTGTTTTTAATAGGGAGTATGATGGAAATATCATAAGTATATGCCCCAGTGGGCATCCTGAAAATATAAAAGTAACAGAAACACATCAAATATATACTCAAAGAGGTTGGGTAAAAGCAGGTGATTTGAATTTAAAAGATATACTATTATACCCTATTACAGAACATAAAGAATCCATTGTATTATCTGAATTATGGCCGGAAATGCCTATAAAAGATAAATCTCCAAAAATATTCAGATCAAATTTTAATGGGGATACTAAACGTGTTCCTTATGAAGTATTAAAAAAATTAGTAGATGCAGGAAAGAGTAGTACAGAACTTGCAGAATATTTTGGGTTTAAAAACAGACAAATTATTGATTTGTATATTGCTAAATATAAAATAAAGAGAAAAGCAGCAGTAAGTATATCAAACGAAATTATAAATGATCTTAATTTTTGGAGAGTTGTTGGGTATTGGCTTGCAGAAGGGTGTTTAGTAAAAGGAAGAAGAGGGATATCACATGTAGTACGTTTTTCCTTTGGAAATAAGGATAAAGAAATGATAGCAGATACAGTAGCTATTTTAAAAAAATATAAAATTTCAGTTCATGTAAATGATACAAAATATAATAGTTTTTGTGTTAGGTTTTCTTCGTATCAATTTGCATTATTTTTAGAAAATAATTTTGGAGTAGGGGCAGGAAATAAACACCTTCCTGATTGGATTTTTTCTTTACCTAAAGAATATTTTGCACAGCTATTAAAGGGGTATTGGTTAGGGGATGGGAGTATTATTCGTAATTCGATTAGGCTAACTTCTGTATCCTTGCAATTATTAACAGATATACAAAATACCTTACTATCTTTTAATGTAATTTCTTCTATATATGCTTCAAAACCTTCATATAAATGTAAAATACAGACAGGGCCAGGAAAAGGCCGTATAATAGAAGGGAAATTAATTCCGTATGAATTGCGAGCAACAATTTGTGATATTTCTTCTAACTTTTGGGGGATTTCTGAAAATAACACAGTGAAATATAAAAAATTACCGATTAATAGAATTAATGGTAAATGGATGTGTGTTAAAATAAATCACTTAGAAGTTGAAAAATATAAAGGTTTGGTGTATGATATTACAACACCTTGTCATGATTTTTTATCAGGTTTAGTGATGTTACACAATAGTGACCCAACAGGGCATTTGCTGGAAAAAATTAAAGAAGGAAAACAAATAAAGCACATTTGTCTCCCGGGGGAAATTGTGAATTATCGTGATAAAGTTAGCCCACTTGAACTTATTGAAAATTATTCGGAAGAAGGGTTGTTAGATCCTGTACGTTTAAGTACAGCAGCATTGAAAGAACTTGAAGCAGACCTTGGGCAATATGGATATGCCGGGCAAATAGGACAAAGCCCAACACCTCCCGGGGGAGGGATGTTTAAAGTAGATAATTTCCAAATCATAGACCATTTGCCTAATTCTTCTCATCTTATGCAAATGATGCGTTATTGGGACAAAGCAGGGACAGAAGGGGGAGGAAAACGGACAGCAGGGGTTAAAATAGTGAAACTTACTAATGGCAAATACATAGTTGTTGATGTTCGAAAAGGACAATGGGAAGCAGAAAAAAGGGAACGGATAATTAAACAAACAGCACAAGCTGATGAAAGGGATTGTGAAATAGGAATTGAGCAGGAACCAGGGCCAATTTGGGAAGATGAAAAAGTTCAAATGGCAAATGGGATATTAAAAAAATTAAAAGATGTTAAAAAAGGGGATTTTGTAATTAATTGGAAAGGAAAATCTACAAAAGTATTAGAAATATATCAACAAGGAACATTGCCTATATTAAAAATTACTACTGATTCAGGAAGAGAGATACACACAGCATATAATCATCCATTTTTAACGCCTAATGGATGGGTTAACGCAGATCATTTACAAATTGATGATAATTTAGCATTAAAAACTGATATTCAAATAAAAATAACATCATTTCCGTCTATTGAAGAGTGTAGATTAGCTGGATATTTTGTAGGTGATGGTTGTTGTACATGGACAAAAAATAAAGAAATAACATGTAATTCAAATATAGTTTGTTCAGATGTTCTTGAGGGCAAGGATATAATTTATTGTGCTGAAAAATTAGGGTTTAAAGTACATGTTGGTGGAAGTAAAGGTTGGACATATTATATTTCAGGAGGTATTAAAGATTGGCTAAAAAATAGGGGTTTAGCAGGTAAAAACACATTTCAAAAAAGAATCCCTGAATGGGTTTTAAAAGCAGATAATGTTTGTGTAGCTAATTTTTTGGGGGCTTATTTAGCGTGTGATGGTTCCGTGATGAACACAAAACACCATCCATGTGTAGAATATTATAGCACAAATTTGGATTTATTAAAAGATACCCAAAGCACATTATTACGATTTGGAATTTATACAATGTTAAGAAAACGAAATTATAAAGATGAATTTCAAAAAACAAGACATTTTTGTTATAGGATTACAACCAGAAGAAGTGATGGATCAATGGGAAGATTTGCAAAATATATTCCTGTTTACGGAATTAAAGGAGAAAAATTAAAAATATTTAATCATTTGAATTTTGACCAGCCATATATTTCAGATCCAATCGTGTCTATTGAAAAAATGGATAAAATGTTGTGTAGGTGTATTGCAGTGAAAGATGGGGAAAGTTTTTTAGTAAATGATGTAGTGGTACATAATTCAGGTGGAAAAGAATCAGCAGAAGCTACTATGAGAAATTTAGCAGGATTTGTAGTACATAAAGATTTGCCAAAAGGGGATAAAATATACAGGGCAGATCCATTTTCAGTACAGGTAAATGAAGGAAATGTGATGTTGTTGCGGGGAGATTGGAACCATGATTTTATAGAAGAGCTCAGATTTTTTCCATTTGGAAATTTTAAAGATCAGGTTGATGCTGCATCTGCTGCATTTAATTTATTAGCAACAAAAAAAATAGCAGGGAGGATAACTTAATAAATATAAATTTTATAATTGATTAATGATGAATACAGGTAAAGTAAAATTTTATAATGAATCAAAAGGATATGGTTTTATCATATTGGATGATATAAATGCATCAGAAATATTTTTCCATTGCACAAAAGTATTAGGTGGTGTGATTAAAAAAGATTCATTAGTTGAATTTGATGTTGAAAATACTAAAAAAGGATTGATTGCAATTAATGTTAAACCTATTTTAAATTATTAATATTATGTCAACAATAGTATATAATGTTGAATTAGCAGAAATAGACCTTGTGTTTATTCAGAATGATACTATTGATATTTCTTTTTTGGTAGAAAGGAATTATGTTGAATTGGATATGACAGGTATGCGATTAGATATGACAGTCAGAACATGCGATACATCTTCAACATTGATTCGTTCATTTTCAAGTGAGGGATCAGATCCTAAAATAACGATTTATACAACTGTATTTAATGTAAAGGATACTGGTTTTGTTGTTAATGGAAAATATAAGTATGATATGCAGCTTACAGATGGTACTGATGTAAGTACTATAATGAAAGGATTATTAATCGTAGAAGGTGAGGTGACTGTATAATGAATAAGATTAATGTAATATACCAGAATAAGATTAATGTAACATATCAGAATATGAAAAAGTTTAGAATTTTTGTTTCTGATTTTTTTGATAAAGGAATAAAAGATATTGAAAGATTTATTATAAAAGATAGTGAAGGTTTTATAATAATTGATAATACACAATAATATGTTTAAAAGTTTAACAATAACGACAGAAGAACTTCAATTGAGAAGTGATTTTACTAAAGTAGTTAAAATAGATTATATAGCAGTTATTCCTTTTACAAGATCATTAACAATAATTACAGGGAAAATATTAGCTACAGATGATGTTTTTACAATAGCAACAGGGGCTATTGAAGGAGGGTCTGCTAAATTGATATTAATAGGCGATGGGGTTCATATTCCTAATTTTGATGCATATGATTATACATTTGGAAATTATGATAAAGATACTGGTGTTATCAATAAAATAATATTTGAATATTTAGACGAAAAAAGTTGTGTAACAATAAATAACATGTATCCATGAAAAAAATACTAATAGTCATATTATCAATTATTTGCATTCAAATTAATGCACAAACATATCAAAAAATTAAAGTAAATCAAATAGATACAAAAGATTCGGCGCAGATTAATCTTTTAAAACCTTTGAAATTTTTGGATGGGAGTATTCAGGAAACAGCAGGTGGTGTTGAAACTGATCCTTTTTATACAGTTGATAGTTCAGGTATAAAAACAGACATACGGAATCTACAAGCATCAGGTTTGACGATGACCTCTAAGCAAATTATAGATTCTATTTCAACTTTTAATATTTTAGAAAGCCCCTACAAAATAAATTTTAGAAAATTACGAAATACACATTCAGAGCCATTGTCGGTTACAAGTGACATTGAAATAACGCCTGATACTACGGGCGCATTAGATCAAGGAAGTACAACATTTCAATTAATTGGTGACGGTACGCATACAGCAACTTTTGGTTCCCCATTTTCTTCATCTAACGGGATAAGTAAAGATACTTTTGTCAATACAAACGGTTATATGAGTACCTATTTGGTCTCAGTTTTTGGATCAGGAATTTATAGAATTTACAAATATAGTTTGATTGATTATAGGACAACTCCAGGCGCTCCTATAACTTTATCTGCTCCGGGTTCTTTTAATGCTACTGCAATAAGTGAAGATTCAATTGTTTTAAGTTGGAATACTGTTGCTAATGCAACTTACTATCAATTAGATAGTGCGTCAACTTTAAACGGAACTTATGCAACAATATCAAGCATAATTCCGCAAAGTTCTGTAGGTGACACAATAGCCGGATTAGCAGACAACCACGAAGTTATTTTCCGAATTCGAAGTTTGGGTGATGGAGTTAATTATTTAACTTCAGGTTGGGCTATTGATAGTGCAACCACATCCGCAAATGATGTTCCTTATTACACTACAATAGGATTTACAGGAACTGCGCAAGAAGCTGATACTCTTACAGGTTCTTGGTCTGGATTTGTTGACCCAGACAGCGATCCTGAAGGTATTCCAAATTTAAAATGGCAAACAAGCGCGGATGGGTTAACTGGATGGTCGGACATCTCAGGCGCAACTGATACAACTTATATAATTCAAGCTTTGGATGTAGATAATCATCTAAGATTTGCAGTACAAGCAACAGCAACGGCTGGTAATACTCCTGGCAATTGGCAGTATACAGATTCAAGTTATCAGGTAACTGGATTATCATACGCATTAACTTTAACAACAAATTCGGGACCTGGTGATACTTTTAATCCTTCTATTACTGTTTCAGGCGGTGTTGCAAGTTGGGACATGGGGGATGGGTCTACAATTAATAGTAATACTCCTTCTAAGTCGTACGCAGACGCTACTACAAAGACTGTTAATGTTAGTTTAGGAACTATTCCTAATAATGACAGTATTAAAACTATTTCAGGGTTTAATAGTAAAAAACTATTATCAATTGATTTAAGTAAATTAGAAAGGCTAAGAGGTTCTATTCAACTTCAAGGCAACACTGAATTAGCATCTGTATTATTTCCTACCACTTCACAAACTATTACAGAATTATATCTTAATGGGTTAGCTTTAACAGGAGTGGTTGATATTTCTGGATTACCAATTGCGGGCCCTATTTATCTTATGAATAATGCAGGTGTAACTAATTATATATTAAACAGTAATAATACAGGCGAAGTAACTTATTTAGATGCATCTGGATGTAATATTACAGGCACTTTTGATGCCAGTGGGATTCATAGATTTTCAGGGGTATTTAGTTTGTTGAATCAAACCAACTGTGATTCAGTTAGTTTTACAAATACTGATAATTTAAGTACAAATAGTTTTACAACTTTTAATTTAGCTGGAACTAAAATTAGACATTTAGATTTATCTCATATAACTAATTTTTCAGGAACAGCAACAATTGGCAATTCATTGTTAACTACAACTATCTGGCCTACATCCAATAAAGTATTAGATTTAGATATTAATAATGCAAAATATGTTACACTTGATCTTACAACATTAACAGGATTAAGAAAGTTAACTTTTGATGCTATGTCTACATTGACGAGTTTGAGTTTTCCTATAACTACACAAGTTACAACTTGGCTAAAAGTAGGAGGTTCGTCTATTCAAATGTTAGATATATCACCTTATTCACATCTTGCAGGAGAAATCTACATATGGAATAATACATTAATGGATAGTATTAAAACAGGAACCAGTTCTGAAAATATAAATGTTTTTAATTTATTAAATTTAAAAAATACATTTAAAACAGTTGACTTATCTGGATATCCTGGATTAGGTGGAAGTTTAAGTGTAGCTGGATGCACAGGGGTTAATTTAGTGATATTGCCTACTTCTTCTCGTAATTTTACAAGTGTAATAATTATCGGAACAGCTTTAGATAGTATTAATACAACATCATTAAGTGGGGCAATTAACTCATTAAATATGAGTTCTAATGCATCATTAAATATATTTAGAGGATTTAACTGGATTAGAACTACTACTACAACTGTTAATTTTCAGTATTGCTCTCTGGATGTTGAATCTATAGACAACATTTTAGCAGCATTAAATGCCTACTTTTCTGCAAATGCTCCGACTACTAATTTAACTTTGACGTTAAATGGTGGAACAAATGCTGCGCCTACAGGCGGAAATGATAATACTGATGCTGTTAATTTACAAGCAGTGTTTACTGCTGCTGGTCAGACATTAACTTACGTACACAATTAATAATATGAAAAAGATTTTAATATTATTCGGATTAATACTATCTATTTCAATAGATGCTCAGATTATAAACTTTTTTCAAAAGAAGTTAGGCAGTAATGTTCACACTATAAATATAGTGTTTGACGGAGATTCGCACACGAATTTAAATATATACCCTCCTTTGCTTGTACAAGAATTAAGAGACTTAGAATATGTTGTAAGTTATTCAACTATAGGTGTAGGAGGTCGTACTTCTACACAAATGCTGGCCAATGTCCAAAATGTAATTGACGGACATGACTCGCAAGTAGACTTAAACTTATGTATATACTGGATTGGAACAAATGATATATATTACGATGTAAGTAATGCGACAACTGATAGTAATTTAAAAGCTTATTACAATGCAATTAAGTCGCAATTTACGGTTATGCAAATTGGTACAACTGATTTAATTGATGACCCTACGAATAAATCACAAACTTTAAATCAAATGTTTATTGATAATTGGGAAGGGAATTATTCAGATAATTTTTTAAACTTATTATCAGATAGTCGGTATCAGGATTATTCTAACACAGATATATTTTATGACGGTGTTCACATGACAACGTTGGGATACACTGGCGTGAGTGATCTATCATTGCCATTACTTCTCCAATTGATAAATTAAATCAAATGAAAATACTTATATTATTTTATAATGCTTAATTTAAATTTTAAAAAGATGAAAAACTTAAATAATATTTTAAAAATAACAGGAGAAGCACAAGTATCAGGGTCAATAACAGCTAAAATGAGGTGTATTGAATATAAACCAGCGGGGATAAATTAATTATGTCAATAGAAAACAAATGTATATTAATATTATGAAAACAAATTATCTACAGGAAAGTACGGGTAACAAAAGCTCAAACAGGTTAATTTTCGTAATTGGAAGCTTTTGGGTAATGGCCATGACAACTGGCCTCGCTTTTATTTCTAAAGCAGAAATACCTCTTTTAATTGCGTTTTATACTTCAATTCAAGGGGTACTTATTGGTTTAAAACTTGGACAAAAACCGATGGAATCAAAAGTAAATGAAACAGAAAAGACATAAAATAATACCTTATATCTGTAATTATTATCATTATTATTCTTTATAACAAAAATATTTAAATTTTAATAAAAAATGGGGACTAAGAAATGGAAATAACTTTAATTAATGATATTTTTGGAGAAGATTATACTGCCGGTAAAATATATATAGATGGTGAGTATTTTTGCGATACCCTTGAGGATAAGACAAGAGATTTAAATAAGGACGGTGATCTTAATGATGAAGGAGAAGGTAAAGTATATGGGGAAACTGCTATTCCTTACGGTATTTATGAGATGATCCTTTCATGGTCTCCTAAATTTAAGAAAGAAATGCCTTTGATTATTGGGGTCAAACATTTTGAAGGAATTAGAATTCACTCGGGTAATACTGTTAAAGACACGCTTGGGTGTATTTTAGTAGGAGAGAGGAACGATCAATCATCTTGGTTATTGAAGTATGGTACGAGCCGAAATACTTTTAATAGGCTGATGGATACATTAAAAAAATCTGGACAGGAAATATTTACATTTGAAAAGAAATAAAACGCATCATGTATAAAAAGCCAGATGGGCGTAGTGCAAGAGGAGAGAGTGTTAATTTGCAGATATATTCACATTTATCATAATAAACATAATATAAAATTATAAAAATGAAAAAGAGACTAAAATTACAGAAAAAATTCGTGATACATACCAATGTGTGCGATCCAGATCCTGATCCGCCTAAACCAAATGAATATTGATTATGGATGAAAGGAAAAAATATAATTTAATTATTAAAACAATGACAATATTGCCATTTATAGTAATATTGTTATTAAGTTTATTTCATTCTATTGATGCTACAAACAGGGACACAAGTTTAGGTTGGAAGACAGTGTGGGCACTGTGTCATCATATACCTATAATAGGATTGTCTATTTTTACAGGATATATGTTTCCTGATAAAATAGTAAAAAGAATTTATTTATATGTGCTTCCTTTGTTTTTTAGTATTGTTTGTTTGTATTATTTTATTTGTTTATTTAAAATTAATATATTTCAAGGAAGTGATGCTGTAATGTGGGGAAAAATATGGAATGGTATTTTTTTGTTTTGTTTAAGCATAAGTTTGTTGATAATCTTTATTTATATAAATAGATTTAAAATTTTAAACTATGCCAGAAAGTTTAAAGAAAAAATTAGCTAATATTTTGCTATCTGCATTAGTTTCTTTTGTAGTGTTTTTATTAGGTGTATGGGTAACTGATATAAAGGCAAGTAAGAAAGATATACAAACTGCATTAAATGAACGTCCAACAACAGATTATATAGAAAATAAATGTCAGAAAATAACAGATTATGTTATTATGCAGGATAATGAAATTAAAATTACTGTGGCAGAAAATAAAAAGGAAGCTTCTCAACAACGACTTGATATGGAGAATAGATTTTTTAAATATATAGAGCAAATATTAAAATCAAATGAAATAACACAACAAGATGTTCGTGACTTAAAAATATATATTTTGAATGGGCAAAATAAACAAAAAACTGTGGGCAATTTAAAAAATATGGGATTATCTTTAGATTCTTTGTTATTTCCTAATATTTTTAATTAGCACATATTAAAATTGATATAAAATGAAACGCGCAATAAAATCAAAAGAAATAACATCAAATACGGATTTGCAAACATTAAGCACGTTAGTATCACGCATGGCTTTGGCGAGTTCTCTTGGGCAGCAAACATACGGAGGGGATCGTGATATATATCAGGCTCTCGGATATCCTGTGGATATAAAATATAAAGATTATGTTGCACGTTATTTTAGACAAGATATTGCAAAAGCAATTATAGACCGTCCAGTAAAAGCGACTTGGCAAGGAAAATTAGAATTGGTAGAATCTGAAAAGGAAGAAACCCCATTTGAAAAAGCTTGGATTGATTTAAATGATAAATTTGGGTTACAATCAATATTTTCCAGGGTAGATCGTTTAACTGGTATTGGAAAATATGGTATTATTTTATTGGGTTTAGATGATGTTCAAAAAAATGATGATTTTCAAAAACCGTCTATAGGAAAAAGAAAATTAATTTATTTGATGCCTTTTGGAGAAGGGTCTGCTGTTATAAATACATATGAAACAGATGCAAGAAACCCGAGATATGGAAAACCTTTAACTTATTCTATTACTGTACAACAAATGGAAGGTGGTGTAAGTACAGTTATTGAAGTACATTACAGCAGAATAGTACACATTATAGATAATCCATTAGAATCTGATATAGAAAGTACCCCTGTTTTAGAAGTTGTCTTTAATCGGTTAATTGATTTGGAAAAACTTGTAGGAGGGGATGCGGAAATGTTTTGGAGAGGGGCACGGCCAGGTTATGCGGGTTCTGTTGATAAAGATTTTCAAATGACCCCTAAAACAAAAGCTGATTTAAAAGAACAAATTGATGAGTATGAGCATAATTTACGGAGGATATTGGTTAATGAAGGCGTGGATTTAAAAGCATTAGCACAGCAAATTGCAGATCCTATAAACCATGTTGATGTGCAAATACAAATGATATCAGCAGTTACAGGTATTCCAAAAAGAATATTAGTAGGAAGTGAACGTGGAGAATTATCAAGTGCGCAAGATACATCAGAATGGAAAACATATGTACGCATACGTAGGCAGGAACATGCGGAACCTCATATTATTCGCCCTTTTGTAACTCGCTGTATGGAGCTTGGGGTTCTTCCAAGATTAACAACAAGTAGATATTCTGCGACTTGGGAAGATTTATTTGCTTTGAGTGAAGGCGATAGGGTTAAAATTGGAAAAGAAAGAGCATCAGCTTTGAAAGACTATACTTCAAGCCCAATGTCGGAAGCAGTATTATCTCCGGAAGCATTTGTAGAATTTTGTATGGGGTTTACCTCAGATCAAATTAACAAGTTAAAACAAATGATGGGAGGGCCTGAATCTTTAGAACAAAAAAGTATGCAAAAATTTAAGGAAATTACAGAGAAACAAGCTCCTTTAGAAAAAAAAAGATACCAAAGATAGTAAAATAGATAATGATGTTTAGAAATAAAATAGATATATACAAACAATATGATCCAACACGCACAACAGTGTTGCGAAATTTATTTACGCGTGATATGCTTCGTCGTTTTGACATAATAATTTCTATTATTATGAAAACAGTAGTTGATAATGATTGTTTTGGTTTACAAAAAAACATTCAAATAAATCAGGTACTTCCAGCAGGGTGGCAAGCTTTTAATTATCGGTTAAGCCAGGAAAAGATTACAAAATTTATGGAATGGTTGAGAATACAAGTAAATTTGGGTATTCTTGATATAAGGGAATTTGAACAAATAGGTGATGCTGTTAATTTTGCCTGGACTAATAAGTATGTGTTTGATTCATATAAAAGAGGAGTAATTAGGGCACGATATGAGTTACAGAAAGCAGGATTTAAAGTACCATCTATAGATGATACCGGAGGAATTGAAATATCTATGGCTTTGCCTATTCATCTTGATAGATTAGGAATATTATATGCCCGGGTTTATTCAGATTTAAAAGGAATTTCAGAACAAATGGATGCTTATATAAGCCGTATTTTGGCACAAGGTATAGCAGATGGGGACAGTCCATTGTTGCTTGCTCGTAAATTAGTTTCTGTTATTAATGGACAAGGTATAGGTGATTTAGGTGTTACGGATACATTAGGGAGGTTTATTTCTGCAAAAAGACGGGCAGAAATGCTTGCGCGGACGGAAATAATACGGGCACATGCGGAAGCTCAATTGCAAGAATTTAGAAATTGGGGTGTTGAGGGGGTTAGTGTTGAAGCTGAATTTCAAACAGCAGGTGATGATAAGGTTTGTTCGGAATGTGAAAGTTTGCAAGGAAAAGTATTTACATTGGATGAAGCGAGTGGGGTAATTCCTGTACATCCTTTTTGCAGATGTTGTTGGCTTCCTTCAATTAAAGAATAAGGAGGTATGAAAATAAATAAAATTAGGAGGAAAATAGTATGTGGAAAATATCAGATGTAGAATCTCACAAAAAGGGGCTTTCCCCTGAGCAAAAAAAGAGGTGGGTATCTGTGGCTAATTCTATTTTAGCTAAATGCATAAAAGATGGAGGTTCTGATAGTAGTTGTGCCCCTACAGCTATAAGACAAGCCAATAGTGTGGTTGCAAATAATCAACTTTATGTAAATACATCAAATACAAATTACACTATAAGAGAGGAGATACACCAAGGGCGCAAGCATATTGTTGTTCCTGTTGTGATGATGGTAGAAGGTGTGCACAATGGAAGTATGGGGCCTTTGTTGCATACTGCGGAAGAACTTGGCAAGTATCCGGAATCATGGAACGGTATTCCGGTAGTAATAAATCATCCTGTAAACAATGAAGGGGATAATATTTCGGCAAATTCTCCTGAAATAATTGATTCAGAAGTTACAGTTGGAAAAGTATATCATACACATTTAGTTGATACTAAATTAATGGCTGAAGCTTATTTGGACGAAGAAAAACTAAACAATATTTCTTCCAATGCTTTGTTGGCAATTATGAATGGAGATCCACTTGAAGTTAGTATAGGTGTTTTTAATGATACAAATATTGAGCCGGGACAATGGCATAATGAAAAATATAACGCAGTAGCTATCAACCATAGACCAGACCATCTTGCTCTTTTGCCCGGGGGGATTGGTGCTTGTTCGTGGGAAGATGGTTGTGGTGTTCGTGTAAATCAAAAAAAGAAAGGAGGTAAAAATATGGTTGTTGATGATGCAGCACAAATTAATGAGGAGAAACAAAAACATATACAATCTATTCTTGATGCTAATATGGATCAAGGATATAGGTATATGATAGAATCTGCTCAAAATATGTTGAATAAGATGGATTCGGAAAATGCTTATCATTATTTGGAAGATATGGATAATACTCATGTGATATATTCTAAAAGAGATAAAAATGATAGGAAAATGCTTAAACAATCTTATGAAATAAATGAAAGCGGGGTTCCGACATTGATTAACAATCCAATTGAAGTAAGACAAAAAATAGATTATGTGCCTGTGGTTACTCACATGGTGAGAAGTAAATTTAATGTTAATAAAGGAGGTAAAGCAATGAATAATAAAGAAGAATGTGGGCAGTGCATGGAGAAAGTTGTAGCTATTATAAATAGTAATGCTGCTGGAATGACTGCTGAAAATCGTGAATGGCTTTTAACACAGGATGAGCCTGTTTTGGACATGCTTTTGTCCAAGAAACCTGTTGAAAAGAAAGTAGAAGTATCTGCAAAACTTACTTCGGATCAGATATTGGATGCAATGTCTGCTGAGGATAAGGCTGCTCTTGCTTTTGGTAGAAAACAATTAGCTGATAAAAGAGCTAATATGATAAAAGGGATTCAGGACAATACTGAAAAAGATTTATGGCCGGAAGCTGTTTTAAATACCCTTAGTGAAGATTTTCTTGAAAAACTTTACAATTCTGTAAATGTTAATAATAATGATGATGTAGAAGCTAATTATGCCTTAAATGGCAATTCTCATCGTATGAATGTTAACTTTAATGATGAGGAAGCTTTGTATCCGGTTGGAGTAGAAATTGAAACTACAAAATAAGAAAGGAGAGTAATTATGAAATACAACACAATTAAATTAAAGAATTATTTACATATTCGTGAAGAATATACTGCGGCAGAAGCTATCCTTCCGGGGATGTTGGTTGAATTAAACAGTTCCGGGACACTTCAAAAACATTCAGGGGCAGGACAAACAGCTCTTCCTATGTTTGCGATAGAAGATGCTTTACAAGGTAAAGCGATTGATGAAGCTTATGCAGCTTCAGATAAAGTACAAGTATGGGTCCCTACAAGGGGGGATATTGTATATGGTTTGCTTGCAGATGAGGAAACTGTTGTTATTGGTGATTTTGTTGAAAGTAATGGGGCTGGGTTTCTTCGTAAATTAGTCCGTACAAATGAGAGTTGGGAATCTGATGATGATGCCCCGGGTGGAGGGGATCATACTATTTATGATATGCACATTGTAGGACAAGTGCTTGAAGCTAAAGATTTATCTTCTCTTGAAGGTTCTGAATCCAGTGCAGCTACGGCCACAACTACGCAGTACACTCAAATTAGAATAATGTAATTAAAGAAAGGAGAAGAAAATGAAAAACAACGTAAATGTTGATTTATTAGGTAATGGAGGCGGGAATGGACAGGTTGCCAAGATGTTATTGTCTAATGGCAAGCTTAATCCCGGGACAATGCGGCCTTTTATTGGAAATGATGGTAATTCGTATATAACTTATTATAAGGGGGGTAATCCAAATAAACCGGCGAATTATGTCACACAGCGTATTAATTCAAATGCCACACTTCGTCGTGACGAATGGAAAGCGTTAGATGAATCTTTGCTTGAAGTAGCTCGTCAACGTCTTGGAGGGGTTCAGGATTTGATTGATAGCGGGCTTACCTATAATTTAGGTAATGCAATGGGTACTACAGTACTTGAATATCATGATGTAAGCGATGCAATGGAAGCTGACCTTACTATGGATGGTATTACCCGTGGTAAAAATGATCGTCCTGATTTTAATTATCATTATTTACCTATTCCCATAATTCATGTTGATTATGAAATCAATGCTCGTGAATTAGCGGCAAGTAGAAATCTTGGTAATCCTTTGGACACAATTGATGCTCAAACTGCTGCAAGAAAAGTAGCTGAAAAGTTAGAAGCGATGTTGTTTACCAATACTGATTATTCATTTGGTGAAAAAGGATCGAATGGACGAAATACTATCTATAGTTATATCAACCATCCTGACAGGAATTTGGTTACATTGGATATACATTGGGACGATTCTCCGATTACCGGGGCATTGATTGTACAGGATGTTCTTGCATTAAAACAGGCATCTATTGCTGATTATCATTATGGCCCGTGGAAATTATACATCCCGACCAATTATGAAACAGTGCTTGATGGTGATTATGATTCTACTACACCTGGTACAACTATTCGTGAACGTATTATGAAAATTGCTGGTATTACCGGTATTAAAGTAGTAGATACTTTACCTGCGGACAATGTGCTTTTGGTACAAATGACGAGTGATGTTGTTCGTTTAGTCCGTGGCATGGGTATTCAGAATGTGGAATGGAAGTCAGAAGGCAATATGGTGACAAATTACAAAGTCATGACAATTCAGGTTCCGCAGATTCGCAGTGATTATAATAAACGGTCAGGAATTATCCATTTGGCTTAATTTAAAATTGACTAATCAGGTTAATTAATTTAAAAATTGAAAAAATGATACGAAAAAATAAGGAAAATATTAATACACCATCTTCATTTAATTCTATTACAGAAGGCAGGATTCTTTGGAAAAATAATGGTGGGACTTTGAGGCTTAGAAAAAATAAAATTATTAAGCCGGGAGAAAAATTTAAAGCTTATCCACATGAAATTCCAAAAGCATTTCGGGATGTTATTATTGCATTAGAACCTGTTACAGATTTTAAAGAAGTTGAAATGAACATTCCTTCAATTACATATACATTGAAACCAAGTGATGAAAATGAAGGGTTTTTTGACATTTATAATTCTCAGAATAAAAAGATGAATGAACTTCCATTGGAAGAAGAAGTGGCTAAGCAGTTAATTAAAGATTTACAAAGTTAATTATATGTGGCATGTTCCTGAAATATGGAAGAATGGAGAGTGTTGGATATTAGGGGGAGGGCCCTCGTTAGTAGAACAATTTAATATTCCTAAAAATATTGTTCAAAGTGTTATCGAAGGAAAAACTACCCCTAATGCTTATTCTCCGTACATGGAAGCTATACATGATAAGCATGTGATAGGGGTTAACATGTCTTATAAAATAGGAAATTGGATTGATTTTGTTTTTTTTGGGGATAGTGGGTTTTTTGTTAGAGAGAAAAACAACATATCAATTTTCCCAGGAATAAAAGTATCATGTCATCCACAAGTTGAAAAATGTCCTTGGGTGAAATATGTTGGAAGGGATACAAAGCACCCAAAAGGAATCAGTTCAAATCCTAAAATGGTTTCATGGAATGCAAATAGTGGTGCAGCATCAATAAGTTTAGCTGCACACCTTGGGGTAAAGAGAATTATTTTAGTAGGATTTGATATGAAATTAGATGATAGTGGTAAACAACATTGGCATGATTTGTATGGTAAGTTAAAAAACTTAAATATTAATGCTGGAAAAGAAAAAAGAAGGGGGCCAGGAGGATTGCCTTTTAACAGGCATTTATTAGGATTTTCTCAAATTGCAAAAGATGCTAATAATATGGGAATTGAAATTTTAAATGCATCTATTAATAGTGCTATACAAGAATTTAAAAAAGTAAATGTAAAAGATTTAATTACTGTTAAATAATTATAATCAATAATGAATACAGTAAGGATTTGTGGAGGAGTTGGAAATCAATTGTTCCAGTATGCTTTTGGAAAATTTCAGGAATTTTTAGGAATATCGGTAGATTATGATATTTCGTGGTATAATAAACCACAAGTTCCACCAAGGTTATTTAGGTTATGTAAATATAAGATTGATTTAGATAAAAAATTAATTACATCTAAAGTATATAAAAGAACAATATTAGAAAAAGGGTTTAATTCTAAATCTATTATTGATATTGGGTATAAGTATAGTGGATATTGGCAATCTTCTTTTTATCATACAAATATTTTTCCAGTATTAAAGAAAGAATATCAGGTTAAGGAAAATTTTTATACTAAGGAATTTTTAGATTTAAAAAGAAAAATCACACAAAGTAATTCAGTTTCTTTGCATGTAAGAAGAGGGGATTATCTTGGAAAAAACAACCAATATGTTTTGCCATTAGAATACTATATTAATGCATTAAAGATATTATCTTTATTAAAAGGAAATTATGTTGTTTTTGTATTTAGTGATGATATTGCTTGGTGTAAGGAATATTTTCCTAATTTTTATTTTGTACAATTAGATGATTATCTTGAATTAGAATTGATGAGTTGTTGCAAACATAATATTATTGCAAATAGTACATTTAGTTGGTGGGCAGCATATTTAAATAATAATTCAAATAAAATTGTAATAGCTCCTAAAAAATGGGTAGCAAGGAAAAAAGATCAAGATTTGATAGATAGAAAAAGGCTTATTTTGCATGATTGGATAAAATTATAGTTTATGTATGATATTTTAGTCCCCGCGCATGAAAAAGATTTTACAAAATTAAGTTTTGTATATGATTCTATTATAAAAAATATTGAAGGATTTAAGGATATTTACCATATAACAAATACAAAAGTTCCAAAATATTTAAGAATTTCAGGAATTAATTATTTTTTAGATGATGAAGTTATTGATTTTGATTTTAGTTTGTTTAGAAATACGATAAAGAAAAGAACAGGATGGTATCGTCAACAGTTTGTTAAATTATTTCAAAATGTAACTGGGGATGAGTATTTGGTCACAGAAGCTGATAACATATATAATAGGAAGATAAATATTATTGAAAACAATAAACCTGTTTTTTTCTTAGGAAAAGACCAAAATCATGCTCCATATTATAAGATAATGCAAAAGTTATTAGGCTATGGCAGGGAGTATAATTTTTCGTTTATCAATGAGATTATGTATATAAAACGGGAGTATGTAAAAGAACTTGTTGCTTTAACTAAATTAAATAAATATGGGTTTTTTGAGTTATTTGCAAATGAATTAAATCGCACACAAGAAACCAGTGGTTGTTCTGATTATGATTTATATGGAAATTTTATTGCTAAATATCATGAAGATGAATATTTATATAAACATGTTAAAACTGTTGTAACAGCTAAACATTCGGAATGGTCAGAAAGTGATATTAAAAAACAAATTGATTTATATAAGAATACAGATAATATAATGATAAAATTGCATACATGGATTTAGTGATGTTTCATAGTGGAGAAAAGTTTCCTAATTATCTTGGAGATACTTTTAAACAAATACGCATGTTTAACCCTGAATTAAACATTCATTTTTTAGTAGATTCTAAATTTTTGCAAAATAAAGTTTTTATTGATTATAATATAATTGTAGTTAATAAAGATTTATATTATACAGATAAGATACATGAGTTAAATCTATTATATAAAAGAAAAGCAAATGATTTTTGGACAATTACAACTACACGTTTGGTTTATATTGAAAATTATATTGAAAAAAAGGATTTAACAAATGTATATCATTTTGAAAATGATGTATTATTATATCGTTCTTTAAAAGATTTTCATACTTTGTTTACTGTAAAATATCCATATTTAGCTATTACAGCAGGAAGTAAATATAAATATATGACAGGATTTATGTTTATTAAGAATTATATTGCTATTTCTTTAATGACAAGATTTTTTATAGATTTATTAAGTACATATGGTAAAGAGAAAATTATTCGCAAATATAATTTAGGAATGATTCATGAAATGGGATTGATGGGGATTTATGGAATTGAAAGAGGTTATATATTCATTACAAAACTGCCTACACTACCAAACTCACCAAATTTTGAAGATTTTAATTCTATTTTTGACCCGGCAGCGTGGGGACAATTTGTAGGGGGTACACAAAATGAAGGCCCGGGGGCAAAACCTACAGATCATGATATTAGTCAAGTTTTAATAAAACATCCTGAATATAATGTGATTTGGGTTAAAGATATTGAAGGTAGAAAAATTCCTTTTTTTAAAATGGGTGATGAGCATATTCGAATTAATAATTTACATATACATTCAAAAAATTTACATTTATATTTAAGCTAATGTTTGATTTTATTCAAGGGGAGAAGTTTGAAAGTTTAGCAGATGGAAAAAACATTTTCTATTGTCATACGCATGATATTAAAGAATTTTTAAAAAAACATACAAATACTCCACCTTATATTTTAATTACGCATAATAGTGATAATTGCATTGATTTTAATGCCCCGGACAATGTTATTAAATGGTATGCACAAAATGTAAATATAATTGACCCTAAAATAGAATCTTTACCTATTGGTCTTGAAAATGCTAAATGGTTGAAGCGTATTCCTAAGATTAAAAAAATGGAAGAGAAACTTTTACAACCAAGAAAATATAGGAATCTTTTATATGTAAATCATACAATAGCACATAATCCGGAACATAGATATAAACCATATCAAATATTTAAGAATAAAACATGGGTTACGATGCAATATGGGCATAATGGAAAAGATTTTGATACATATCTTGATAATTTGTATAATCATAATTTTACTATTTCTCCACAGGGAAATGGGATAGATTGTCCGCGAACCTGGGAATGTTTGTATATGGGGACGGTCCCAATTGAAAAAAGAAATATAAATAATCAATTTTATACAGACTTACCAATATGTTTTGTAGATGATTGGGAGGAAGTAACTGAGGATTTTTTAGTATCAGAATACATAAGAATAAAAACTGGTAAATGGAATATGGATAAATTGAATTTTGAATATTGGAAAAACAAAATATTTAACTACGTATGAAAATAATTGTTATTGGTGCAGGAATATTTGGGATTACAATAGCTTTGGAATTATCTAAAAAGTATAAGGATATTACTTTAGTGGATATGAATAATGATATTATGCAAAATGCATCAAAAGTAAATCATAATAGATTGCATTTCGGTTTCCATTATCCCAGAAGTAAAACAACTGCTGTGCAAAGTTTGGACGGGTATAAATTATTTCATGATTGTTTTAGTAATGCTATAACTTCTGATTTTGAAAATTATTATATGATTGAAAAAAATAGTTATGTTAATAGTGAAAATTATGAACATTTTTGTGATGATTTACATTTGATATATAAAAAACAATCTCCTAAGTTAGATATAAATTTTGATAGGGTTGAATCTTCTTATTTAACAAATGAACCTATTTTTGATTATGATTTAATAAAGTTGAAATTAGATAAAGATTTGAAATGTTCAGGAATTAAACTTCTTTTGAATAAGAGAATAACAAATAAAAAAGATTTAGAAGGATATGATGTAGTTATTAATACTACTTATTTTAATATTAATAAAATAAAAGGTATTTTAGATTTACCACAAACTAAATTAAAATTACAAACAGTAATCATTCCAATTTTTAAGTATAAAGCACATAAGGTGGGATTAACTATAATGGATGGAAAGTTTTGTAGTATTATGCCAAAAGGGTTTAATGATAACACATTTTTATTATACCATGTTAAAGAATCAGTTGTATATCAAACAGAAAATATGGAGATTCCGAAAATATGGTATTATGGAAAAGAAATTATAAAAAATAATTTTTTGAAAAAGCATGTGTATGATAATGTTATAGTTAAACATCAAGTTAATAAAATAGTGAAGGAATCTCAAAAATATTTTAGATTTATTGAAAATTGTGATTTTGTGGATTATTGGCAAACTGTAAGGGCTTTACCAATTAATGATGATGATGAGAGATTAAGTATATTTGATATATTAGAACAAAATAATCAGAAAATTGTATCTGTATTGTCTGGCAAAATATCAACTTGTTTATTAATTGCAAATAATATATCTAAATTGATATGATGAATAGTATTTTATTTGGTAATGGGTATTGGGCTAATATAGTTAAAGAGAAGATTGTTAGTTTGACGAATTTAGTATTAATTGTGGATTCAAAAACTGATATTAGTATTTGGAATAAGATTAATGTGGATATAGCTTTTGTTTGTTCATCAACTTCAAGTCATTATGATATAGTTAAAAAATGTTTGGATAACAATATTAAATATATCTTTTGTACAAAACCATTTACAGGGGATTATAAGAAAGCTAAAGAATTATTTAGTATAGCAAATCGAAAAGGAATTTTTATTTTTATTGATAATCTATTTTTATATAGAAAAGAAATTATTGATATTAAATTAAAAAATATACAAAATTTTGTTTTTCATTGGGAGAAACCACATAAAATAAACATGGAAAGCATATATGATAGTTTACTTTATCATGATTTATATTTATTGTTAAAATGGAGTAAGTCTAAAAAATGGAAGGTTATTTTTGTTGATAGATATGATGATTCATTATATCTATACATGATTAATGAATATTATCAAACTTGTTATTTTGAGTATAATATAAGTGGAAGAAAAAATAAATGGATCATATTTGGTGATTTTGTTGTAAATTTAACAACAACAAAACAAGATTCATTAAAAGAGTGTATTATTGATATGTTGCAAGGTGATATAGATTTTGATTCAAATAAAAAGGTAACATTAGATACTTTGAAATTGTTAAATTTTATTCAAAAAAACCATGATAAATGATAAATATGTTGATTTATTAAAAGATGAGTATAAGCAATCGTATTTATTATATAAAAAAGGCTTATTAAAATTAGAAGCTTGGAGTTCTCATCAACCTTTGTTAATCCATGTTTTAAATACAATTAAAAGTGGGGATGTTTTAGAATTTGGTACAGGATATAATAGCACTCCAATAATGCATATCATTTGTGCATTTCAACAACGAAAATTGTTATCAATTGAAACAAATAAAAAATGGGTAGAAAAATCATTGAAATGGAGAAATATTAATCATGTAATTGAATTAGTTTCTTCTAAAGAAATATTAAAACATTCTCTTTTTAGACATAAATTTTCAATAGCTTTTATTGATGGTGCCCCGGCGGAGGTTCGTCAACCTTTTTTAGAAAAAGTACAAGCAGATTATCTTATTGTACATGATACAGAATGTGTAGTAAGAGGAATTAAAAATGTATATGGTTATGATTTTTCTATGTTTAAACATGTTTATCATTTTAAAAAAGATTCTACTATGACTACATTATTAAGTAATTTGGATAAAATTGATAAAGATTTATTAACTATATTTTAAAAAGTATGATTCCATTGATGCGAAATACATTTTTAAATGAATGTGATACTAAACAAGCTCTTGCAAAATTTATTATAGGAGCGGAAGTATTAAGCATGAATATTCAATGCAAGTCTTTTGAAATAGCTTTTGCTCAAAAGCAAAACAGGGATGAAGCCATTCTTTTTAATAGTGGAGGGAGTGCTAATTTAGCTTTGTTGCAATCTTTAAAGAATTTAGGTCGAATTAAAGAAGGGGATAAAATAGGGTTTTCTGCATTGACTTGGGCGACAAATGTGATGCCTATCATACAAATGGGATTTGTTCCGGTGGCAATAGATTGTGAGGTGAATACATTAAATATAAGTCCAGAACAATTATTATCTGTTATAAAAAATATAGATTTAAAAGTATTATTTCTTACAAATGTATTAGGGTTTATAGATAATATTAATGGTATTAAAAATATTTGTGATGAGTGGGGGATTATTTTACTTGAAGATAATTGTGAAGCATTAGGGACTGAGACTATATATGGAAAAACAGGTAATTTTGGAATTGCCTCTACTTTTTCTTTCTTTGTAGCTCACCATATGTCAACTATTGAAGGGGGGATGGTTTGTACTGACAATGAAGAGTTAACCGAAATGTTAAAAATAGTACGTGCGAATGGGTGGGATAGAAATCTTTCAATTAAGCAACAAAGAAAATGGAGAGAAAAGTTTGATATAAAATCTGAATTTGATGCAAAATATACTTTTTATGATTTAGGATATAATTTAAGGCCTACTGAAATAACAGGTTTTTTAGGTTGTTTACAATTGGAATGTTTGAATGATAGTATTAGTAAGCGAGAAATGAATTATTTATTAATTGAAGATACAATAAAGGAAAATAATGATTTTATAAATATTAAGCATGATCATATTGTTCAATTATCACCATTTGCAATTCCAATAATTTGTAAAACCCCTGAATTAAAAAAGAAATATTTATCCAAATGTTTTGATTCGGGAATTGAAACCAGGCCAATGATTGCTGGAAACATGCAAAATCAACCATTCTATAAAAAATATGTAAAACAAACGTATAATTTACCAAACAGTGATTTTTTACATAATAATAGTTTTTATTGTGGAAACTATCCTGAGATGACAAAAGAAGATTTAAAAATAATAAAAGATGTTTTAATCAAAAACTAAGAGTATGAATATTGATAGTAAAATATTAGTAACAGGTTGTCAGGGAATGACTGGTTGGGCAGTTATAAGAGAATTGAATAGGCAGGGATATGTAAATATTTATTGTGTTGACAGAGTTGATTGTGATTTATTAGATCAAAAGAGAGTATTAACTCTTTTTGAAAAAATAAGACCAGAATATGTTTTTCATATAGCAGGAAAAGTAGGAAGTATTTATGCAAATGATACTCAAAGTGGGGATTTTATTTATGAAAATCTTGTAATGCAATGTAATGTTATTGAATCTGCAAAATTATACAATGTAACGAAACTTTTATTTTGTGGTTCCGCTTGTGTTTATCCAAATTCTGATTCTCAACCTATTAAAGAAGAAGATTTATTAACCGGGCCACTTGAAAAAACAAATATAGGTTATGCTATTGCTAAAATAGCAGGTGTCATAATGTGTCAAATGTATAATAAGCAACATAGATGTAATTTTATTTCTGCTATACCTGCAAATATTTATGGGATAGGAGATAACTTTAATTTAACTTCGGCGCATGTGGTACCTGGTTTAATTAATAAATTTCATGAAGCAAAGACAAGTAAAATTTCAAGTGTGGAAGTTTGGGGGACGGGGGAAGCTTGTAGAGAATTTATTTATGTGGATGACCTTGCGAAAGGTTTAGTTCATATAATGAATAATTATGATAATTCAGAAGTTATTAATATAGGCACGGGTATTAGTATTCAGATTAAAGATATTGTTAGAATTATAAAAGATGTTGTAGGATACACAGGTGAAATAATTTATAATAATAATTTTGAAGGTGTCCGGGATCGTTGTTTAGATATAACTAAAATAAAAAGTCTTGGATGGGAAGCTAAGACTGATTTTAGAGAAGGTATAAAAAATGTTTATGATTGGTATGTTAATAATTATACTTTTTTAAGAAAATGAGCACAATAAAAACTATAGTATTAGTATTAAGAAGTGGAAAGGATTTTTCCATGAGTGATGTAGAATTGATTAATAGACATATTAATATTAAATGGCAATCAGAAGAAAAATTTCGTGTAATTTGTTTATGGGATAAGGCTACCCAACATTATAAATTAGGCAATTTGGAATTGATTCCATTGAAAAATAATTACCCGGGCACGTGGTCTCGTATGCAATTATATAGTCCTGAAATGGAACAATATCGTCCTTTTTTATATATAGACTTGGATACAGCAATTATTACTTCTATTAAAAATATTTTTGATTTGGTAAAAGATGAATCAAAATTTATTACACTTGAAGATTTTTGGCAAAAGAGACAATTAGCTACAGGCTTAGTTTGGTTTCCAAATAATTCACAAAAAATAAAACATGTGTGGGATATATGGATAAAAGAACACCAAACAAGAGGGTCAAGAATGGATATGTTTTTACGTAAACATATTGAAGCAGATATTTTTTGGCAGCAATTAACAGATTTAATTGTTGATTTTAAACCAAAAAACAGACAACTTGTAACTAAATTGCCAAAAGATGTTAATTTGGTATGTTTTCATGGTAAACCACGGGTACATCAAGCTATAAATATTGCATGGGTAAATGATTATGTAAATTATGAATTATGCGTGTAAGTATTATAATCCCATATAAAGAAGATAGAGGATGGTTAAAAAAAGCTGTTAAGAGTGTCCCAAAGAAGAATGTGCAGCTTATCCTTAGTCAGGGAGAAGGAAATTGGCCTCAAAATTTTAATAAAGCATTATCACAAGCTGATGGTGATTTAATAAAATTTTTGCATGAAGATGATATGCTTACACCAAATGCAATTGAAAGTTATATTAAGGCATTTAGAAGCCCGTCATTTAAAGATATTCATTTTGCACATGGGAATGCTTGGGAAATATTTATGTGCTCAACACGCCCTCCTAAATTGTATATACCAAGAATTGTATTGCCCACATTTGAAAATTTATTAATGCGAAATACTATACATAGTGCTTCTTTGATTTACAGAAGGGAAGTATTTGAAAAAATTGGGAATTTAAATGAATCAGAAAATGTATATTCTTTTGAAGAGTATGAATTTAATTTACGTTGTTTAAAAGGAAATTTGAATATTGGTTATATTAACATACCTTTGGCATATTATCGCCGTCATCCTAAACAAATTATAAGAACTTGTAATATTTCTGAAAGAAAGCAAAACAGGGCTGAACTTTTAAAAAAATACATATGATTAAAGATAATTCAAATATTCCAATTTTTATTACAGGGGCACAGCGTTCTGGAACAACAATCATTGCAAAGATTATAGGCATGTGCGATGTTTTTACAGGGGATATATCAGAGATGATGGAAAATGGTTCTATTAAAGAATTAAATACAATATATATTGGTGGAGTTTTAGGAATTGATGAAAGGGGGCAATTTCCGTTACCAGATACAAAAGAATTATTAATTCCAATGAATTGGAAAAAATGTGTCCATGATATTTTAGTTGAAGAAGGATATGATAAAAATAAGATATGGATGTTTAAAAGCCATGCTATTTGTCAATTATGGCCTATATGGAATCATGCATATCCAAATGCTAAATGGATTATAGTACGCAGGCGTACTGGTGATATTATTTATTCATGTATGAAAACAGCATATATGAATGCTTTTAAAGATAAGGTAATTCAAAAAGCAGTAGGTGCAAATAATGAACAGGAAGGTTGGCTTTGGTGGGTACGGCAACATGAAAAATTATTTGTTGAAATGATTGAAGCTGGGTTAAATTGTAAAGTTATTTGGCCTGAGCGTATGGTAAATGGTGATTATTCCCAGATATATGAGATGCTTGAATGGTTAGGTTTGAAATGGGATGATTCAATTGTAAAAACTATTGATCCGCTTTTATGGAACAGCAGACAAAAGGAAAGGAAATAAGATATGGCAGTAAGGGTGACAGCTGATGAGGTAAAAGAAATAATGGATGGTGTTACATCATCTGATCCTACTATAGAAATATTTATTACAGCAGCAAGTGCTGTAATAGATAATGTATTTACAGGGGATACTGTAATAGGGACAACTTTATTAAAGGAGCTTGAAAGATGGCTTACGGCACACATGTTAGCTTCTACTCTTTTTAGAATGTCTGTACAAGAAAAACTTGGCGAAGCTGAAGTAAAATATATGGGAAAATGGGGAGAAAACCTCGCGTCTACACCATATGGTCAAATGTTAAAAGTGCTTGATACAACCGGTAAAATAAGCCAATTGGGGAAATCTTCTGCTACTATGTATGCTATAACAAGTTTTGATGATTAATGAAAAGAAAATATGAGCATTATCTCTATGATTATTCGTAATTGCAAACAAACCGCTGTATATTGGGGAAATCCGGTTAATGATGGTATGGGTGGGTTTACTTTTGATGACCCTGTTGAAATTGCTTGTAGATGGGAAAATATAAATGAAATTTTCATAGCTCCTAATGGGGATGAATTGGTTGCAAAATCAATTATATATGTTTTACAGGATGTAGATCATGAAGGTTGTTTATATTTAGGCACTTTAGATGATTTATTAGAAAGTGATGGTGAAAGTATAGGAGAATTAGTTCCAAGCGAAATAGAGGGAGCTCAAATTATAAAAAGATTTGATAAAATACCTGTATTAGGTTCAACTACTGAGTTTTTAAGAAAAGTATATTTAACCAGTAAAAACATGTGGTAATGGCAGGGACATATAGCATAGGAAATACAAAAATAAAAGGGTTTGATGAAGTGATGCATAATCTTAATACTGAGATTCAAAAGATTGAAGGACGAACTATGGAAGGGTTGATTAGAGCTGCAGCAACAATACGAAAAGATATGGATAAAACACCTCCTTTAATTCCAGTTGATACTGGAAATATGCGGGCATCGTGGTTTGTTGTAACAGCAAAAGGAAATCAAGAAAATGCCCCTGTTTTTAAAAATACTACTACAAAAAAATTAGCATTATTAAATTCATCATATAATGCTGCGGTTTCTGAATCTGAAAGTTTAGTAAAGGCATCAAGTAAAGAAAATCCATTTCTTATAATGGGATTTGGAGCTAATTATACTATGCCTGTACATGAGATGTATGTAGGAGGGAGTAAAAATGTTAAAGGGGAGGTTGGTTGGGGAAGAAAAAGTTTAGCAGGTCCAAAGTTTTTCGAATCTGCTGTAAAAAGAAATAAAGATAAAGTTTTAAAAATAATTGCAGATAAAGCTAAAATAAAATGATTATCTTATTTTAAATGATATGGTCATAGTAAAAGTTTTACCATGTTTTTCCTTTAAAATAGAGGATTCCTCTAAAAAAGGGCATAAATTTATTAGTTTGTTAAAATTATATTTAGATTTTTTTATATCAGAAAATGTTTCAAAATATTGTAGTACTTTAATTAAATCTTCTGTGGTTGTTTTTTTATTGTAATGCATAATTTTATTTATTAGTATAATACAAATATAAATAAAATTTTTAATTTAAAAATTAAATTTAATAAAATTTAATAAAATATTTTAAAATGAATATTTCTTCGATTGATATTAAAAATATGCTTGTAGCAGAAAGTTCTTTAGGGCTTATTTTTGCTACTAATTTATTTATAGGGAAAGAACCTGCAACACCTAAAAATTGTGTAACAATATTTGATACACCAGGTTTTCCAGATGAATTATTATTAACAGGGAGTGAAAATGGAAATAGTTATCAATACCCATCTGTACAAATACGGGTACGAAATACAAATTATTTGAATGGATGGGATATTATAGAAAGCATAAAGAATACATTACATGGCCGGGCAAATGAGACATGGGATGATTCTTTATATTTAATAATTTATTGTTCCAGTGGTCCTGCTTTATTAGACTGGGATGATAGTTCAAATGTTCGGTTTATTGTAAATTTTAATATAAATCGGCGGAAAGTTTAATTTAAATTTAAAAAAGGAGGTAATAATATGAGTAATGCTATAACAGGGGTAGGTACTATATTTCGCAGGTGGAATGGTTCTGCCTGGGAGAATATTGCTGAAATTAATTCGATTAACGGTCCTGGTATGTCAAGAGATACAATTGATGTGACTTCTCTTGATTCTACCGGGGGGTATCGTGAATTTATCGCGGGTTTTCGTAATGCTGGGACAGTAACTCTTGCAATGAATTTTACAAGGGATACGTATGATCTGATGAAAACAGATTTTGAGGATGATGATTTACAAAATTACGAAATAGTTCTGCCAGATGTTGAAAATACCACGTTGGAATTTGAAGGTTTGGTAACTGAATTGCCATTATCTATATCGGCAGATGATAAAATTACTGCGGATGTGACACTTCAGATAAGCGGACAAGTAACGGTTAATTCCGGGGCAAGTTCTGGTGTATAGGTTAAAGAATTATCTAATCAAGGTATTTTATTGTTAAATTTTAAAAATAACTAATCATGAATATATTAAACAGAGAAAATTTATTAAAAAAAGAAAAACTTGAAATCGAACAAGTTGATTTAGGAAATGATGAACACGTATTTGTTCGCCAAATGACTGGCAGGGAGCGTGACCGGTTTGAACAATCTTTGCTTAAAGAAATAAAGGACAATAAAGGGGATGTTGTGAGTTATGATCGTTCATTGGAAGATTTTAGGGCAAAATTAGCTGTTGTTACACTTTGTGATGAAGAAGGGAAATCTTTGTTACGTCCGGAAGATTATACTATTCTTAGTCAAAATATGAGTGCCAAACGATTGGAAGCAATTGTTAATGTAGCACAACGTTTAAATAAAATATCAGATGATGATAAAAAAGCTTTGGTAAAAAACTCCGAAGCCGGCCTGGACGACAATTCCAGTTCCGGCTGTGCCGAGAATTAGGGTTTGCTCATCCAGATATACTTTTGGATGAGCTTACTTCTGTTCAAATAAGTGAATGGGAAGCCTATGATAAAATAGATCCTATTGGTACTTGGAGAGATGATTTTAGAATGGCTAATTTAGCTGCTATAATTACAAACATTGTAAATTGTTTATATTCAAAGAAAGGATCACAGCTAAAGTTAACCACTCCATTAGATTTTATGCCTGATTGGAGTAATGACAAAAAAGAAGTTTCTATAAAACAAAGTCCGGAAGAAATGAAAGAATCTCTTTTAAGATTTGTAAAAATACATAATAAAAAAATAGAAAGTCTAAAAACAAGCAGGGTTCCAAAACAAACAAGAAAAAAAAGAAACGATGAACATAGGAACAATGACAGCAACCCTGGGGGTTAATACAGCAGGGTTGCAAATGGCAGAAGCAGCAATGCAACGTTTTCAACAAAAAGCGAATATTTCAATGGCAAATGTTACTAAAACTCTTGATAAAACAGGGCGGAATATGTATTATTTTGGAACTGCTGCCGGAAGATTTTTAACATTGCCATTAGCATTGGCCGGGGTTGCTGCTTTTAAAGCTGCAAAGGATTTTGAAAGTTCCATGCAAAAAATTGTTGGTTTAGTTGGTGTTGCACAAACACAGGTAAATGAATGGCGCCAGGAATTGTTAAAATTAGGGCCTGAAATAGGCAAAAGCCCTAAAGAATTGGCGGAAGCTTTGTATTTTATAACATCATCAGGGTTTAAAGGTGCAGAAGCAATGACGATATTGACTGAATCTGCAAAAGCTGCTGCTTCTGGTTTAGGTGAAGCAAAAGATATAGCTGATTTAGCTACCTCTGCGATGAGTGCTTACAAAAGTTCAGGGTTAACAGCAAGCCGTGTAATGGATGTATTAACTGCTGCTGTACGTGAAGGGAAAGGGGAAGCATCAGAGTATGCAAAACAAATGGGTGATGTTATTCCAATAGCATCTAAAATGGGGGTTAGTTTTGATCAAGTAGCATCAGCAATGTCTGCTGTTAGTTTAACAGGGACAGGGGTAGCTGAAGCTTCTACGCAGATAAAACGAATATTAATTTCATTACTAAAAGTAACACCACAAGCAGAGAAGGCTCTTAATGACATGGGGACTTCCGGACAGGAAATGCGGGATATATTTAGAAATCAAGGAATGCTTGAAGGATTGATAAAGTTAAACAAATTGTTTAATAAATTTGGGGAGGATATGGTAGGGAAAGTATTTCCAAATGTTCGGGCATTACTTCCTGTTTTATCATTAACAGGTGATCGTTTAAATGATAATATAAAATTGTTTAAAGCTGTGGATGAATCTTTAGGAAGTGCAAAAACAGCATATGAAGTTACAGCTAATACTATTGAGCGAAAATACAATAAAGCATTGGCTTCTGCTCAAAGTTCCATGATTACTTTTGGAATGGCGTTGAAAGGTCCGATTGCTTCTTTTCTTGAAGGGTTTTCAAATAAAATACAAAGTTTAACAAATTGGTTTAGCAATCTTACTAAATATCAGCAAGAATGGGTATTTCAAATAGGAGTTACTGTTGCAGCAATAAGTCCTTTAACTATTGCATTAGGATTAATGATGAGGGGGCTTAGTGGGATAGCTGCTATTGTGACTTGGTTAAGTGCTAATCCTATTGTAATAGCAGGGGCAATAGCTGCTACGGCTATAGCTATGGCAGCTCATTTAATAATAATAACTAATACAAATAAGGAATTACAAACATATTCTGAAAAATTAGAAGATTTAGGTGGAAGTACAAAATCTTTTACAGATATGTTAAACAAGGAAACAGCACAAATTTCATTATTGTTTTCTACATTAAAAGTAAGTAACAATAGTTTAAATGTGCGAAAAGCATATGTTGATGAAATAAATAAAAAATATAAAGATTATTTACCTAATTTACTTTCTGAAAAAACAACATTAAATGAAATAAATGAAATTGAAGCTAAATTGATAGATAATATAAGAGCAAGAATGGCTGCACAATTTGAAAGTAAAAAGATAACTGCCATTTTAGATCAGCAAATAGAAAGAGAAAGTGAAATGCTAAATTACTTATCTTCTGCAAAAGTTCCGTTAGCAGTTTGGGTAGCTGCTTTTGAAGAAGCTTATTCTAATGTAACTAAATTTGGGAGGGCATATGCTGAATTTTTTGACCCTGAAGGAAATAAAATAGGAGAATATACAAAAGATATTGATGCTTTGGCTAAAATACTGAATATAGAACCAAAGTTATTGACAGGTACTTATTTTGAAAATATGCGAGGAAAATTTACTCCAGTTTTTGATGATTTAATTGCATATAGATTACAAGATACTAAAGCAATAGAGCGCACAAAACAAGCAATGAAGGAATATATTTCTTTAATTGAAGAATCTGTAAAAACTTCTGAAAAAGGAAAAGGTGGAAAGGGTAAAAAAGAAATAGATTATTCAACCATGTTTGGAAATCCAAAAGAGGCTTTAGAATGGTATCAAAAGGAATTAGACAAAGCTAAATATTTTAAATTTGAAATGCCTGAATTTGAAGAAACTGATTATACAAATTTTTTTAAAAAAATAGGAGATTCTGCTACACCTTTAGAAAATTTAAACAATCAGCTTGCTCGCATTGCTTTGCATAATTCTTTAGTTGCAGATTCTTTTGATAGCACTTCTTTAGCTTCAAAAACATTAAGTGAACAAATTGCTTTTACACAACAATCATATGATGCATTATTTGAGTTATATCCAATGGGAAATGAGTTATTGCAAATACGTATTGATAAATTAAAAGAATTAAAAGAAGTTCAAGAAAAATCAAATAGAGCAGCAGAAATAGGAAGTACAGTTGCAAGAGAATTTTCACAAGCATTGCAAGGAAATATTGAAGATGCACAAGATTTAGGTAATGCTTTGCGTAGAGCTGCTATAAATGCGATTGCAGCATATATAGCCGAAGCAGTAGTATATAATGCTAAAAATGCGATAACAACTTCTAAAAATCCTTATACAGCATTGATTAAAGCTGCTGCTATTTCTGCGGCTACACGAGCATTATTAGAAGGGATTGTGCCTAAATTAGCAGAGGGTGGAGAAGTTCCTCCCGGATACCCAGCAGACACATATCCAGCATTGCTTACATCAGGGGAAATAGTAACACCCCCAGGTAAACTACCATCTATAGAAAATCAAAGTTCTTCAATGAATGGTGAGGTTGTATTTCGTATTGATGGATATGAGTTAGTAGGGATTCTTAAAAAATATGATCAAAAATTAAGCAAAATATAACAACATGGCATACGGGTTAAAATATGAATGTTTATTATATCCTTTTGGAACAGAAGAAGAGGTTTATCTCCGTATTTATGAAGATGAATATTCCGGGGGATCTTCTGCTTTAACAATTGCTAAAGATGGTATCAGCATTATGATGGATAAAACAGATTATTTTGATTCTATTGTTTCAGTTAATGCAGAAATTCAAATTATAAATGATTTAGATGATTTTTTTGAATTAGATACTTTATTTTCAGTAAATGATTTTCAATATTATGTAAAAATTGTAGGAGGAACAGCAACATATTTTGAAGGGTATATTCCATGTGATACTATAGAACAAACCTTTTTGCCAAAAGGGACAGTTATTATAAATGCTTCTAACAATTTAAAAAGATTAGACGGGTTTATTCCAACAATGTTTACATATAGAACAACATATACTTTGATTAGTATTATCAAACACTGTTTATCATTTACCGGATTGTCTTTGCCTATTTATGTAAATTGTTCGTTGTATGAATGGCAAGCTGATTCAGGGTATGTGTATTCTACAGCAGTATATTCTGTTTTTGAAAAATATATACATTCTGATTTGTTTTTAAAAAATGACAATGAATATCAAGATTGTTTAACTATTTTAAAAAGTATTTTAGAATCATTTGATTGTAAAATTTATTATTGGGATGAAAAATGGTATATTGAACGTGTAAAAGATTTGGGACATTCAACAAAACATTATGTTGTTTATTTAACAAACGATACAGGAACGGTTGCTAATGAAACTAATACTTTATATGAAACAGGCAATACAAATACAAAATTAAGGTACACTGCACGATCACAAAAAATTTCATATATTCCGGGGGCAAAACAAATTCGTATAAATTTAAATGAAAAATTAAAAATCAATTTATTAAATTACTATTATGATAATTTAATTGTAAATAGTGGAGATTATGCAGAAAATTTTCAACCTACTTATTTAACATGGGAAGTTGATAAAAATACAATTTATGATAATAAATATAATATTTATAATATGTCAAATGAAGTAGAACTGTATAATAATTCACAAAATTTTACAACATATTGGACACATTTTGAATGGTATATTCTTGCTACAACAGCTTCTTATTATTATACAGCTCTTAGAGAATCTATATCTGGTGTATATACAAGATTTAGATTTATTATGAATGAAGAAGGTGATACAAATATGACAATTAAATTTAAATTTAAACTTCCACAAGATTTATTAGAAAATGAAAAACTTCAATATTTTATATCAGACAGAAATTTACATCCAAATAATCATATTTTTTATGTGAGATTTTTTTTACGTGAAGATTTTTATGGAAGTGGGGGATTTGTTGTATATGACCGGGATAATGGGAAATATGAAATGGTTTTTAGAGATGATATTATAGGTTGGCCAACAGTGGATCCTTTAATAATAGTAAAAGAAATTTCCTTTGATAATTTCACACACCCAGAATTTTTTCAATCAGAAGTAGAAATAACTATTCCAATTTCTGATTTTTCAGAAAATTTACAAAGTACTTCTCCTACATTTTTATTTGGATTATGTCAATTAGGATACTCTGGACCACCAGATGTTCAAATTTTTGATCCTATTGATACTGGGAGATATATGGAAGCGGGTTGTGCTATAAAAAAATCAATTTATGGAGATGTTGTAATTAGTGTAAATGAAGATGTAGGTGATAATGTTCATACTGGGGGAGTTTCTACTAATTTTGTAAATACATTAGAAGTTGGAATGGTTTTGTATGATGGGGTTTCTTCTAATGTATTAAATTCAATAATAAAAGCAGATGGTTTCAGTATAACTACACAATGGGAAGATGCTTTTAGCCAAGCTCATTTACCATTAGTTAAAAAATCAATAGAAGATCGTTATCAAATTTATAATAAAGTTAGGCATGAAATAAATAGTGATTTTTTTTATGGGATATTAAAACCATTTAGTTTAGTGGATGCTCAATATTTTGATAATAATTTTTATGTAAATGGTTATCGGTATAATTTAGCTTCAAAAAGTTATTCTAATTTGAATTTAAAAGAATATGTAGATGATGATGATGTATCTTAAACTAATATAATTATGGCAGGAGAAATTTCATATAATGCATATCGAAGAAATAATTATGATGAAAAAGAATATTACTCTATGATTGGTGGATATTCAGGAAGTGGTGTTTTAGGTAATTATTTATTAAAAACAGGGGATACTGCTACTGGAAGTTATACGTTTGATACAGATACATTATTTATTGATGCGGACAATCATGCAATAGGTATGGGTATAGGTTCTGATTCCCCGGGTTCTTTATTAGATATGGAAGGGGCCTTGACTGTTCGTGGAATTTCTGCTCCTGGACTTTCTTCTGCGGGACAAGGTATTCTTTATTTTGATGTTACTTCCAATGTTTTTAAAATATCTGAAAATGGAGGAACTTACAAAAATATATTTGGTGGATATTGGACTGCAAATGAGAATGATATTTATAATAATAATTCTGGTGGAGTTGGGATTGGAATAAATTCTCCTATAGGAATGTTGCATCTTAATGGAGATGCGGAATTTTCAGGTAATGATTTGGTGATTCAAAATAGCTCTAATAACTGTGGTTTAACTATAATAAGTGATGTGAGTTGTTATGTTTATTATAAAATTTCAAGTACTATAGGCGCTGCAATAGGTATAGAAAGTAATGGTAATCTACGATTTTGGAGAAATTACTCAGGATGGGTAGAATCCATAACATTACAAAATACATCTGGTAATGTAGGAATAAATAATTCGGATCCAGCTTTTACATTAGATGTAGATGGTACGGGGTATTTTACAGGTGAAGTTCTTTTAGAAGATAATATAGGCAGTGATACTTTTTTTAGTGGATTTGGAGGAAGTGGGTGGAGGTTAGATGCAGATTCTTCGGGAGTAAATACATTATCTGTTGATAATTTATATGTTCGTAAAGCAATGAATGTTTATGAACTTATAATTAATCAAATACGTGCTACAAATGGTTCTTTATGGGTGAGTGATTCTGTAAAAATTACAAATTTTGAATTAGCTCCATATTATGATGATCCTCCTGGTTCAGGAACAGGATATACAGTTTATATAGATACAGAAAATTTTACATATTCATCATTACCAATTCATCCCGGAGATTTTTTGAGGTGTCAAAAATGGACTGGTTCCGGGGTTAAATATTATACTGCCCATATAGATGCAGTGAATAAGACTGGTCCTACATATTATGATTATTTTAACATGCATATAATAGATGGTGCGGGAATTCCTGAAATTGGAGATGTTCTTGTTCGCATAGGGCATGGGTATGATACAAATAGACAAGGAGCTATCTATTTAACTGCAAGTGACACAAATGCCCCTTATATTGATATTTTAGATGGTGTGGATGGTGCTTCTTTTGCAGGTAAAACAAAAGTTCGTTTAGGACATTTAGCAGGTATTACTGATGCAGATTTTGGAGGAACTTTAAGTGGGTATGGTTTATACGCGAGTAATGCTTATTTAAAAGGTGAATTGATTATGGTGGCAAATTCATCTAAAAGTGGCATTCCTGAATCATATAACTTTCAAAGTTCATCAGATGGCTGGCAAATTGCATATGGGACAAAAACTGAAAATACAAATACGATAACAATTGAATCAACATATACTACAAACCCTGTTGCATTGTTTAGGCACAACCTGTATTTTCCGGGAAAATCATTACATATTTTACAAGTACGAATAAAAAGGATAACGGATGGTAGTAACTGGGTTGGTAAATGTTATTATAAAACAAGTGGACATGATTATACAGATAGTTATTATAAATCATTTAATGAGAGTGATATTACAACTGAATGGGGATCACTTTGTTTAGACATGTCTGAATTAACCGCAGGAGGAACAGATTTTATTGATAATACTATATTATCATTATATTTCTTTTTCGGATATGATGATGGTGGGGGTGTTCCTGATAAATATGAGATTGATCAAATTGTTATAGGTGATGGCACAAATTGGGGGGCAGTAAAAGGTATTCCTTCTATGTTAGAACCACCAACTGGTACTGGTTTATTTTTATCTGCTACTCACATGGGATATTATACAGCAAGTGCATGGAAAACTTATATGGATAATGCTGGAAATATGGTATTAGGTGATTATGCTGGAGGTAATGCAGGATTGTATTGGGATCAAAGTGGGGCTGCATTAAATATACGAGGAATTATTCGTGCAACATCTGGTGATATAGGTGGTTGGACAATAAACAGTGCATATCTTGCAAAAGATACAGGCACAGATGCTACAAGTGCAGGAATGGCCCCTACTGATTATCCTTTTTATGGAGGGGCTACTTATGCGAATAGGGCAACAGCCCCTTTTAGAGTAACTAATGCTGGGGTTTTAACAGCATCTGATGCTTTAATAACAGGAACATTACAAACTGGGGCATCTGGAAAAAGAGCAGTGTTAAGTGGTGTTGATAATAATATGCTTTTTTATGGAACGGATGGTAGTTTAATTACTATTGATGATAGTTTACTCACAGATGATACTCATTGGGAAGCTGAACCTGGTATAAAAATCGAAGGTACAAGCTATTTTTCATACCCATCATGTTTAGTATCTTCTATGGTTTTTGAAATGCTAAATTACACTTATAGTCATCAATTTTATGTGAAGACAAATGATACATATTTAGAAATATATGCAAAAGATATGTATCATTATACTGGTGGAAATGGGAATGTAAAAAATTTATGTATAGATACTGTAACAGGAAGAATTATGTGTAATTTTTCTTAATTTTTACTAATCAAATAAATATAAATATGAAAATTAAAATTAATGAATGTTTAAAAGGAGTTGATGGGGTTAGTCCTATTGTGGAAAAAGAAATTGTATTAACTTTAAAAGAGGTGTGCATTGCAGCAGTGTTAACCCCAATGGAAGGAGAAGATCAAAAGAAAAAATTTGAGAAGTGGGAAATTTACAAAAAACTCCGGGACAGTGTAGAAACTGTTGAATTGTCCGTAGAAGAAATATCTGCAATTAAAGCTTCAATAGGTAAGTTTTATCCACCTTTAATTTTGGGACAAAGTTTTGAAATGTTGGAACAAATTATCTAACATATATTTTGCATAGACTTTTTATAAAAATCCCGACACTGTGATAGTATCGGGATTTTTTACATTACTCGTTTCCATTCAAATCCAGCGCATGTTTTTTTAATCCCTCTAACTGTATTATTTAAAGCCCCTTTAGTTACACCCATAGCTTTTGCAGCAACAGTACCATTTCTCCATGTTTTTATTACTTTACCATCTTTTATTTGAGCTACTTTTTTACCAATGTGCCTTTCCATACGGGCGTGCTCATGTCCAATAGTGTAAACAATATTTAAATAATATTTTAAATAGCGTATAGGAACATAATGATCAATAGTAGGTGTATAATCTTCTGTTGAAAGGATGCTTCTTTTACGCATTTCTAAAAGTATCTTATCTATTAATTCATCTTGTTGCATTTATTTTAAGTATTTTACTTTGGATATTTTATTTTTGATACTTATTTCAAATACTTTATCAGCTGTTTCAATAATATCTTCACGTGGAATTCTTTCATCACTAACAGTGATTATCTGCATACCTATGCGTTTAGATATTTCTTTTATCATTTCAAGTACCCTTTTGTTTGGTTCGACCCCTTTTAAATGCTTGAAAGGCTCATCTAATAATATAATCGGGCTTGTATGTGGTACTTGCATTGTCCATGATGCTACACGTAAAGCAAATGCAGCCACGTCAACTGCCCCTACACCGGAAGCAGTTTTTGGATTGACAATGTTTCCATCCCTGTTAAAAGAAAGGTCACATTCTGTTTTATTTCTGCGTTGGACAAAATCTACTTCTAAAGAATATGGTTCCGGAAAAACGCTCTCAAGTGCAAGAGAAGTAATGTCAGATATATGTACAGAAAGTTGTTCCTGTGTTTTTAGGCCCACTTCTCGTATAATTTCTCGTGCTTGTTCATGTTTATGCAAATCACGTTTTTTTTCTTTTATTTCAATTTTGAGAGAAGAGATATTTTTTTGTATCTGATTTTTTTGGCCCTTCAACCTTTCCAAGGAATTTCTCAGGTTTTTTACGTCCATGTGGAATTAATTTTATTAGAAATATTAAACTTTTAAAAAAATAAGCAATTAAATATAGAATAGGAATTGCAATTGCTTTAAGTACATTTTTCATGTTTTTGTTTTTTTTGAACATTAAAAGAAATGTTATGTACATTAAAATCATCTAATCTATTTGCGGGCAGTTCAACAGCACCAATAATCCTAACATCAGATCGACTAAGTAAATGTATTAACATCAATTTAAGTTCTTTGTTTTTTAAAATTCCTGTTGTATTTTTCATGACAATTCATATTTAGATTTAAGTTCTTCAATTCCTGTTTCAATTTGCTGAGAAATTTTCTCAATTTCTTTGTTCATCAACTTTAATTTCTTTTCAACATCTTCAACAGAATTACATTCCCAATCGTTTTTAAGTTGTTTGAGCAAAGCTGTTTTGTGCCCGGTTAATTCACTAACTTTTGTTTTAGCTTCATCAACTTGCTTTTTTAATTCTAATAAATCTTGTTCTGTCATGATTTTAAAGGTTTTATTATTATAGTACATTCTGATAAATCAACAGGTTTAATTGTTCTATTTTTATTATTAAATTCTTCTCCTTGCATAGTATCTAAATCAATCCAACTTATATAAGGTAATTTTCCGTATTTATGATGTTCTATATTTATTCTATTTTTATTAGAATGGTTTATTATTAAGATATTATTCATAATTTCTAATATTTATTATTTATTATTTTTTATTTTTTTGTTTCCAATCATTTATTTGCTTTTATAGATTATTTTATAATTTTTATCATATAATAACTGGTAAATATCAGTTATATGCACGTCCCCGTAATTTTCAGGGTTTAAATTTTTTCTACACATCATTTCACTCTCATAGCAATAAGTAAACCCGTCTTTATCTTTTGTAAAGATGTTTAATCTTAAATAAACCAATGATAACCATTGTACAAAATTCCAATATTGATATGTTTTAGATACAGTATCTAAATGCATACAATAATTTTTTGTTTGGTTTATTTCTTTTATAGAAAGTTCCTCATTTCTGCGCATAATTGAAAAATCATCTTTATCCCAATTATAATGTTTATTAAAAACAATTGGGTTGTATCCGTTGTCAACAGACCCAAATAAATACAATTCACCGGCAAACCATACAAACCTGGCTGCATGGGAATAAATCATAGAAGTATTATATCCTATTTTCTTCCCCCATTTTTTCATTACTGCACAAATCGCTTTACTAAGAAAAGTGTTTGATTTTACAAGAAAAGTATCCCCTGTTTTTACATCATTTATATCCATAGCTTTTTTATTATATTAGTTAAACAATATTTAGTATCTATTATTTTTTTGTTTCCAATCACTAATTTCTTTTTGCAAAACATCCCAATTCATCAAGATATATAATTCCACTTCTTTTGTAGCCCTATGCTTATTGTGTAGCCAAATAAGATAATAGGCAGGAATATTTGCCATCGGGGTTCCTTTATATTTGCCGTAAGGCATTAAATCTGTGTCTTTCATAATCTATAGTATAAAATTTAAACCAATACATGATTCCCAATTCCATAAATCTGACATAAATAAAATAGAAAATTTTTGTGTTAATTTACCACTTATTCCTAAATCAAAAGAAGTTTTAATTATATTATCTATATTATTTAGTGTTGAATTTTTAGTATAATCAAAAAAGAAACTACGATTAATTCCAATATAAAAAAATGCTTTATCAGGAATTGGGAAAGATGCCCCTATACCTGTTTTTATATTTTGTGTATAAAAATAATCACATTCAATTTTTTTTCTAATATCACCATACCAAATTTTCCCATATAATCCAAATTTATGAAAGTTGTGATTATATACAATTCCGGTACGGAAATAAGCAGGTTCAATAGTTATAAACAATTGTGCTTTTACTACAATTGTTAAAAACATAATAAATAACAATACAATTAATTTTTTCATCTTTCTAAACTTTGATAAACTATGTTCATTACACTTTTACGTATTTGGTTTTTCTTTTCAAACCTTTCTAAATTGTCTTCAAACGACATAGAAGCTTTCCACTTTTCGTTTAATTGGGAAACAAAACTTTCTATGCGTTCGTTTCGTTGTTCTTCCTTTTCTAAATGTTCTCTTGTAATAACATTCTCTTCAATTGGTATAAAAACAGGCTCTACGGTGTTTGATTCTGCATTATAAAGGTAAACACGTGGTAAATGTGTTTCACTTGCACGTTGACGTGATAGTGAGCCTGGATTTACTAAAATTCTACCTTCATATTCTTGTACAAAAGGTTGATGATTATCGCCTGTTACAATTAAATCATAATTCGGATATTGTTTCAACAATTTACTTGCTTTTGGTTCTGTACAATCTGGCCAAGGTTCTTTACCTTGATATGTAAATTTATGCCAAGCAAGGGTTTTAGCCATATCTTGTGGTACACTACCCCAACTACACATTTCAATATCTTTGAAAGTATATGTTATAACTTTCCCAGCTCTATAAAGTGTATATAATCCACACTTTTCAATTAAATCAAGATTATGTTGTGGAAGATCATGATTTCCATATACTGAGAAAAATTGTTCCGGTAAATGTTTCATTGTTTTAGAAAGTAACCATGGAGAAGGTTTCCATGTGTGGAAAACGTCCCCCCCGCAAAGTACAGGGCAATTATACTTTTTTTGTAAATTAGAAATAAAATCGAGTTTTCTCCATTGTGTAACATTTACAAAATCATCAGTACGACAAACAGGTTTATCTTCTCGTAAATGAATATCAGCACACAGTATTAAATCAATTTTCTTTATTTTTGTTTTTCGTATCATTTTGTTTCAGTTTGTAAATTTCCATTTTCATCTTCATACCAAACAGAACCTCCAATTCCTTTTTGCCTACGTAAAATTAATTCTTGAACATGTTTAAATGCCATATTTAATATATTACAAGAAATATTTAATTTTCCTTTAGCAAATCTTGGATTAGAAATACCGTGTTTTTCTCTAATTTCTAAAACACGTTCCTCAGATTCCGCTTTAATAATATGATGCCCCTGTACTTTTTTTCCATAGACACCTAAATCAAAATAATATTTTTCCATAATTTTTATTTTTTAATTGTTTGATTACTTACTTATTCTGTTTCGTCTTTCGTATCATTATTTTCAATTAAAGAATATGATTTAAAAACATCTGTTATTTTATTTTCTATATCAATATTTTGTATGGTAGTTATTATAGCTTCTTTTCCTGCTATAAGATGTATGTGTATTTCTTTTACATTATTAGGATTTAATCCTAATGTTTCACATAATTTGCTACCTAATTCAATAGATGATATCTTATCCATATTTTTGTTTTTTAATTGTTTGATTACATAAAGGACAAATTTTTGGCATATTATCTTCAAATTTTTCATGTAGTTTATCATAATTCTTTTTAGATGTTTCAAACACCTCATCAGTACTTTTTATGTTATTTATAGCACGTTGTAATTTATTTTTTTCTGATAATAAACTATCATATTTTTTAAATAATACAAGTAAAGTATCAATAGTTTTTCCGGCAGGGATTAATTTTTCATTTTTTTGTATTTCAAAAAGAGTTTTATTTATTATCCTGTATAATTCTTTTAATTGTTTTTGCTTTAATTCTAATTTTTTTTGTTTTTCAATATTTTGAATAATTTCATTTATCGAAGTTTCTATTTGTAGCAATTCTTCATATTCATTAACTTCAATTTGTACTTTTTTTAAAGCAGAACAAATAACAGATAGTTTTTTAGCTTGATTTTGCTTATTAGCTAATTGTTCTTGCATATTTTCTAAAACCTCAACCTCTATTTCCACTTTTTCAAGATAATTGAAATTTGAAAGCGTATCAGTGTTTTTTTGCAATTCTGTTTCTTTATATTTAATATCTTGGTTTAAGGAATTAATCCAAGAATTAATATTTGAATTTGCAAAATCTATTTTATCAAACTTGGAAACTTTGTTAAAATGTTTAGCTACTTCCCCCGGGGTATTGCTAAGAAGAAAATGTGATGCTAATTGTGTTTGTATATTTGTTTCGTCAATATTTAAAATGTCTGCTATTTCTTCTGGCACACCATTTTTAATAGCATTGAAATGTGATTCTGGTTCATTTTTTGTTAAATCAAGTAAAACATACCCGTTTTCTTTTTCATTGCGTATTCGAGTAATTTTATAGGTATTATCAATCACTATTTTAACAGACGTAGCACCACCCCACCATGAACGAAAAGAATCTCCAGAAGGCTCATTTTTTATAACCCATTGCAAAGCATTCATTATAGCAGATTTTCCAGAATCACTTAATCCTACAAGCACATTTACCCCATTAGCAAAAGTAAACTCACTGTGTTTATGAGAAAGGAAATTATTTATTTCAAGTGATGTAATCATATTTTTTATAATGTTTTATTTTTAATTTTTGTATTCACTTTTAGCAAGTTCTAATATCCATAAAGCATCTGCTTCATTATCATTATTTCCTAAATAACCTAATTTTTCTTTTGCTGCAGCAATCATAGCAGGTTTTCCACAATTACCTTTTCCAGTAGCAAATTGTTTTATTTCTTTAGCTGAATAAGCTCTATAATTTATTCCTCTTTTTTCACAAGTAGATTCTATAATAGCTACTAACTTTGCAGCATGAATTAAAGATGACTTAAACCGCCCTGCAACTCTTTCATAAACTACTAAATTAATTTTAGACAATTCAATGACTTCAATCAATTTTGCCTCAAATCTAAGTAATTTCATACCAATAGATTCATCTTTACGGGTAGTTAAATCCCATATCCCATAAGAATCCTTTGATAATGCCCACCCTAATTTGGAAGCTTGATCAAGTGCGAGAATATTGCATGTTTTTATAGATTCCAGTTGTGTGCTACAATAATCCCCTACTTTTTTAAGTGTTTCCTTTTTAGTTCGTATCATTTTTTCAATTTATAAATAGCATAAGTAAATTGTTCGATTAAATGTTTTAAATTTTTTTTATGAACCAAATGGGTTATCATATCAATATCACCTTTTTCATACATTTTAATTGATTTATCAAGTGATTTTTCGTATTCTTTAAGTTCTTTTTCTAATAATTGTATAGGGGTTAAAACAGACATTATCTTTCTTTTTTAATATATATTAAACATTCTCTTTATTTTAATCACATCCTCCGTAGTAAGTTTTTTTTGAGTATTTACTGTAATATTTTTTACTTTTTTTACTTTTTTTACTGCAACAGCAGATTCCTTGGTTTTCGAAAACCAAGGCCAGTAGGACAGTATTAATGGAAATATTATCATTATCTTTCTTTTTTACGATTAGAATTAAATTTACTTTGTATTTCTCCCCAAAGGTCTATAACATCATTTTTAAGTTCTTTGATAAGTTTTGGGTCTTTTTCAATTATTCTAATTGATGCTTCCATAGACTTATCAAGAATTTCTCCACGGTGTATATATACAGTAGCTCCGGTAAACCTTTTAATATATTGTAAATTTTCACGAATATCATCAATTCCATAATCAAAAATTATAGTAACAGGAGCTACACCAAATGGTCTCCAAATAGAGGATTTAAATACTTCAAAATTAGTTCTTACCCCTATTGCTTTTTTTACAGTCTTGCCTTTTACTGTTATTTCTTTATAAATTCGTTCCGGGGACATAGCCCTAAGGCGAAGCGAAGCATAAAAACCAATAGCAAAACCGCCAGGTGATTTTATTCCACCTGTATCAGCGTTTTCCCGTATCTGATTAGAACAAACCATTAAATAATTTTTTTGTTTTAATATCCTGGCATTTTTTCGGAATCCTTCACTAAATTCTTTTGCCCTACGCATTCCCATTTTATCACCCTCATCTTTATCCATTTCTAAATTAGTAGAAAGAGCAGCAAGAGAATCAGTAAATGTTCCATTTACAATATTCTTTACCTCTTTTGGTTGCCATTCACGAATATTTTCAAATACTTCTGTTACTTTATCAGGTGTAGCATATTTGATATTTTTAATATTTAAATCAAATAATTGTGCAAATTGTTTATTCAATCTTGCTTCCGGGTCATCAAACCTTACTTCTCCACCTTTACGTTGAATACTCCCAGCTATTTCACAAAGCAAAATAGTTTTTCCAGCACCGCTTGGCCCAAATATTTCCATAAAAATCCCCCCAGGTATTCCCCCACCCCTAATTTGTCCTCCACTTATTTCAAGATCAAGGAGTGTAGAACCTGTTGAAATTACTGTTTTAAAATCACCTTCATATTCTTTTTTTTCTTTTATTTCTTTCGAAACATATTGTTTTATTTGCTTACTCAAAAGTTTTGGTTTTTTTGCCCGTATCATTGTATATTTGTTAGAATTGTTATACCATTATTTGAAATAAATGTGTGTATAGGTGTGACATCCCCTTCTATGAGCACTTCTAAAATTGAAGCATTTTTTACTATTTATGATCATTCCAACAATCCCATTTTTTACAATAAGGGCAAATAGCATAAGAAGTTATTTTATTATCACTACCAATCACATTTCCATATAAAAGTTTTTTATATGGGATTGGTTTATTGCAATTTTTGCAAATTAATTTAAGTTTTTTAAGTTCCATTAGATATTTTTTAGAATTAATTTGATATTTTCAGTATGAATCCCTTTTCTTTTCAATTCACTTTTAAGTTCTTTTTTAAAAGCTGCAAAAGATTTTTCAGGCTTCTTTATTTTTAAAACCTTCCATTCTTCTCTGATTTTTGCAGAAATTTCTTCTATTAAAATATCTTCTTTTCCTTCTATATGATTTTTAGCTAAATCATACCAACGTTCCATTTCTCGTTTAACTATTATTGACTTAGTTAAACCTTTTGCAAGGGCAAATAGAGAAAAGTAGGAATGTAATTCCTTTGGAAATACAATCCCTACTAATTTTCCATCTATACCTTTACTTTTACTACTGCTTTTTAGTATAGACATTGTTTTTATTTTTTACTTAGTTTTTCTTTAGCATCAGCACAAGCATCCCAAATTGTACAATCATCACACTCATCAAACTTTTCAGAATCTTTTCCGAATTTATGACCATGTGGGCATTTTTTTCCTCTTACTACTGTTTTAGTAGGTTTTTCTTCTTCCTCTTCCTCCTCTTCTTCTTCAATTTCAACAGGTTTTCTTCCTGTACCTTTGCAAATAGGGCACTTTCTTCCTTTTGAATTTTTTCCTGTTCCCTGACAAGCTGTACATCGTTCTTTTTTTGGGATTATTATTTCTTCTTCCTCTTCTTCCTCTTCTTCCTCTTCTTCCTCTTCTTCCTCTTCCTCTTTTATTTTTCTTTTAGACGAAATTGTCTTTTTATGTCGTTTTGACGTATTTTCTTCCTCATCATCGTCAGGCAAACTTCCCCCCTCTTCTTCCTCATCTATTTCAAAAAAAACAGCTTTTAATTCTTCATAAGAAAGGACAGAATCTTTAATTATTTCATCAAGATTTGGAATATCTTCTATAATACTTTCATCATAAGGATCACGATCTTCAAAAGAAATATGCCTAACTTCCGGATAAGGATTACTATCACCAATAGTTTTCCATTTAATATCACATTCTAATGTTTTACCTTCTTCCAAATCTGGAAATATTTCCATGTCCGGGTCTTTTTCTAAAGCATCATCAAGAGCATCATTAAATAGTGATTCTGCCATATCCCATACATATACAGGTTCTGCTTCATGTTTTTTAGAATCAAGTGGAATTGGGGCATACAAATCCCTGTTTTTTGGGTACAATTTAATGGCCCCTTTTTTATCTGTTTTAAATAATTCAGTTTGATAATCACAGATAGGGCATTTTTTTCCAACAGATTGTAAACAGATAAAACTTTTGTTTTTTGCACCTATACCTCGATGCAGTTTATAAGGCCGCCGATACCATGGAAATTCAACCTGAGCACCTAAATCTTTGTCAGGGTGTTTAGGATCGCTTACAATATAAGGCATTAAATCTAATTGTACAGATTTTACTTTATCATCAAAAATAAGTAAAGAAATACCTTCTGGGAGTTTTAAATAATGTCCTCCTCCTGTTTTTAATTGTTTTTTTGTGCTTGCGTGTACCCGGCCTTTGAAATAACTTTCTTTTTTCTTTTTCATACTAAATCATTTTAAAATTATTATTTACTCCTATGTAATTTTGTGGCAATTCCTTTATTTATATTATTGCTTTTGGCTTGTTTTTCTTCTTTTAGTTTACGTTCATTTGATAAATCACGTGGAACCCTTGGTCCTGCAAAATAACTTTGTCCATGTAGTTGCACAAGTAATTCGAGCATTTTCTTTCTTTGGTCAACTGCTTTTACTGCACCCGAAGCTACATTAAATTCAAAACATTTTTCTAAATAATCTTCGTTTGCTTCTTTGTACTCATCACTTTGTAAAATAATAGCTGCAATAGCCCCTTCCGTAACTTTTTCAAGTTTGAATTTTTCAGGGCTTGTTCGAATCTTTTTATCTAATTCAGCTTTAACTAAACCTAATGCTTCTTTTGACAAATCCCTTTCTTTTTCACACTTTGCAGAATTTCTACAATACTTCATCATCAATACTGCTTGTTCCAAACATTCTACGTCTAATGACGTTTCATCAATCTCAACATCTTTTTCGTAATTCATAACTTTTCTAAAATTTTAGTTAATATTTTTATTGTTGTGCTATTTTCAAAAGCATCTGATAAAGCATTTACTAATTCTTGTTTTAAATCATTGGATTCTTCTTCACTTTCAATTAAAATGTTAATTGAAAAAGGTTCAAATTTTTGTATTTTTTCTACTTTCATAATCATTCAATTTAAAATGGTTAAAATAAACTAATTAAAATTATCAAAAAAACAATGATTATTGGAATTGCAAATATTCCACACCCAATATTCATAAATGAATTTCCTAATTTTGTTAAATCTTGTTCAATCATAATCATTCTGTTTTAATTGTTTGTGTATTTCTTTTCCTAAATTTTTTTATTGAATTATCTGCAAAATCTTCTGGATATTGTACTTTTGTAACAGCTCTTTTATAAATATCAATCCATAGCATTTTTTCAATATCATTTTTTAAAATTAATTTTTTCATAATCATTTATTTTTAAGATTCCATAAAACTTATTTTACAAGTAGATCCAACCATTTTATTATACTCAATTTGAGTTTTAGCTGACCCAATTATTTTTCCGGCTACGTTAGCTGCTTCTTTGGCTTCATTTACACCAATTTCATTATTCCGTAAACTATTATACACATTAGTTAAATCATTACGTAAATCAATCATGTTTTTTACATCAATCTTTTTCATACTATTTAAATTTAAATTAATAATTTTTTAAAATTCTATTTATTTGCATTTGTAAACGTTTTGCTTCTATTAATTCTGGATATTGCCTGAGTTCATTTAATGGTATTTTCATAGTTGCTGCAATGTAACTATCTGCTAAATTTACTATATTGTTTTTTATTTTATAAATTCTTAATCTTTCTTTACATAAAAATAACCTATGTATAGCATCAGCACATTCGATACAATAAATTGAGTGTTCCCTTGTCAAAATATTTTTTGATTTTTTAAATTCTTTAATTCTCTTTTCTTTTCCACATCTATAACAAACATGTAATTTTACACATAAAGTAAAAGTTTCTTCTAAATTTTTATGATGCTTTTTTTGATAATCAATAATATATTCACAAGTTGTTTTGTTTAAAATTAAACTTGGTAAGATATATTGTATTCCATTCATAATTTATTCTCCTTTCACAATTGAGTAACATTTAAAAACAAGGCCAGGAAAACCTGTATTATAAAATGGTTCGTACATTTCTTCCATAATCAACCCTGCCCTCATATTATCTTCTTTTAATAATATTGACTGACAATAACCAAGTACAAGCCTACGAATACTTTCTGGTTCTTGATTTTTTAAACCATTTAATATAAAAGAAATTTCTTTCCATCGAGCACCTTGTATTAACTTTCGACAAAGTTCGATGCTTTGTGTTTGTTCTTCGGCTGATTTATGGGCTACATTTAAACGATTTTCAACAGGTGAAGAAAGCACCTGTTCTAAAATGTTAAGTGCATTACGGGGATGTCCTAAGCTATCTTGGACTATTTGTTCATATACTTCTTTTTGCAAACTTTCATTTTCGCTTCGAACAATTTTACGTAACAAACTTGTTAATTGTTCATCATTTAATGTTTTTACTTGTAATTGGATGCAACGACTTTTTATTGTATCAAGTATCTTTTGAGGCTCTGTTGTACAAAGAATAAAATATACATTCAGAGGTGTATCTTCCAAAATTTTGAGTAATGCTGACATCGCATCACTGGTCAACTTTTGGATTTCATCCAATATCCAACATCTGTTTTTTCCTTCCAGTGGTTTATAAGAACTATTTGTACGAATTTCACGAATCGTATCTATCCCACGAAATTGCCCAGAATCTAATTCTTTTAAATCATTCCCAACACAATCCAGTTGTGATGCAATTATACGAGCTATGGTAGTTTTTCCACAACCATAAGCACCATGTAAAAGATATACATGAGGTGGATCAGGCTTACTCAACATTGTTTGTAAACCTGAAATTATATCTTCATTTCCTTTTACTTGTTCGAATGAAGATGGGCGGTAACGGTGATAGAGGCTCATATTTATGTCCCTTCATTAATTTGACTTCTTTCACTTTTTATAACAGTTGGAATTGTGCGATTTTTTATTTCACATACTTCATCTTTAGATTCTAAACACCAATTTAAAATAGAAATACAACGAATAGATTCTTTTATAATATTTTCATTATAAATAATAACTTTTTTTGCTTCTTCTATGCTACGTTGATTTATGCGAATTTCATTTTTTATTTCTTCTTCTGTTTTCATTTCTTTAATTTTTTAAATGATTTTAACGCAAATCCTGCATTATTCATAAAAGAAGCTTTTTCTCGTGATACAGCTACTAAAGTGTATTCATAACCATATTTGATTATTTTTTTCTTTAGTCTATTGTCTGGCTTTTTAATAATATTGTTTGTTTTCATAAAGTATAATTTAAATACAAATATAATATAATTTTTAATTTAAAATAATATTTAATAAATAATTTTTAAAATGGACATTTTTCTTCTCTCATTTTCCATTCATCATCTATATCTAATAAAACACCTCTTGCTCTTTTTGAATTATCAGAAACAGTAATAGCTCGAATATTATCCTTATGATACCCTTGTGATGGGTCTATTCTATCTATAGATAGACAATTTGCTGTTCTACCTTTTAATTTATCATATCCAGTTTGATTACAAAATTCTTTAAAATCATTAAGAGTTATTGTGACTTCTTTATTACGCCTACGTGCATTGTTTTTAAATTTATCATACCAATAAGCAAGAGGGTTCATTTCTTTTTTTCTTCTTGATTTACAAGTCCAACATAATTTTCTACCTTTACTTGCTTTATTTTTACATCCTGGTGTAATGCATTTTTTTTGTTTCATACTAAATCATATTTACTTTTTTCATACCATGAACCATCAACAGGAGCTAAATCAGCATCAACTTCTAAAGGAATATCAATCCAATCCCAATGTTTAGGTAAATCAATAGTTGTAATTTTATGCACAGTTTTACTGATTAACTTTAATTCTTTTGGATTTACATCAATAATAAGTGAATCATGTACCTGTCCAATAATTTTACTATCAAGATTATTATCAATAATAAATTTATCTAATTCAATTAATGAAAAAAGCAAACAATGGAAAGCAGAACCTTGAATCGGATAATTACTTACTTCTTTTTTGTTCATCACACCTGAACAACGAAACCCTGTATAAAAATCAAAATAACCTTTCTTTTGATATTCTTCAAACCAATCTATTTTCCATTGTTTATACTGTTTATACCTAACATTCCAAAAATTTTCTTCTATTTCTTTTATGTGTTTCATAAACCCAGTAGCAACCCATCCTTTTTCAGTTTTTTTGACTGAACCAAATTCTTTTATTCCTTTTGATATTAAATGATCTGATAAATAATAAGGTTTAAATGGTTTTCCCATCTCATCAACAATAGGACCTTGTCCATATTTCCATTTTCCTGTTTTTGGAAGTTTTCCCCAGTTATTTGCAAGGTTTTCAGCAGTATTTTTATAATAATCCCCATAAAATTCAGCAAATACAAAGCCATTTTTTGCAGCTTGACGAAGTAATTTGTGCCCGGGTTTATTTTTATCAAAATTATCAATCATAAATATTTCTTTAGCCATATCAGTATGCATATCACCATGTAAAATATCATATCCTAATTTTTCATCTTTATTATAGCAATAGCTTATACGTACTTCGAGTTGGCCAAAATCAACTTCTAACAATTGATGCCCTTTACGTGGAAATAAAGCACTTCGACACAATTTTTGCATTTCAGCATCCCGTATGGGAATATTTTGGAAGTTTGGAGAATCTGCTGAACTACGAAAAGTTCTGACTAAGTGCAAGTTATAAAATGGATGTATAATTCCATCCACTTGTTCATTGTAAAACCCGGTTAAAACATCAATTGATTTTTTAATCTTTCCTTTTTCAAGCAATAAATCTAATTCTGGTATTTCTAATTGTTTTAATGCTTCTTCGTCAGTAGAGCCTTTCTTGCTTTCTCCTGTTTTACCCCCTTTAGTATATTTAACAGGAGTAATTCCCTTTACTGTATAAAGAAAATGCCCTAATTGAATTCCTGAATTGATATTTATTTTGCCTTTCGTGTGTTTTTGCCAATCTTGAAAAAATTCAGATTCTTTAAATTTATGTTCAAAGCGTTCTATTTTACGTTGCAGGAAATTAAGTTTTCTTTTTACATATTCCACATCTACTCGGAACCCTTGCATTTCTGCACGTGCCAAAGCAAAAATACCATTATGAAAAAGTTGATAAGCTTCGTTACTATTTGGATGTACTTTCATAATTTTAAAAAGGTAAAGGTGAGATTAAGTTTATTTGTTTCATGAATAATCGAAACTCGTTAATCGAATCATATGCACAATATTTTAACAACTTTTCTTTTCCTCCAGGCATTTTCAAAAGTTCTTCTATTTGATTAATATCATTAGCACTATTTGAAACTTTAGGACGTAGATACGGTGCTATTTCACTATCATAATCAACAATTCCAAAATTCACATAGTTTTGAAATTTCAACCCGGTTATGCCAGTCCTGTTATCTAAAATATGTGCTGCTTGCATTGTATCATGATACCACCCTTTCACTTCTGTTCGTAACTTTACTTGTGACCAAACATGCTCGTATTTACAATTTTGAGCTATTTTATTAATGTTTTCATTATTAAGAAAATTAAGAAATGGTTTTAATTCTCTTCGTGTTTCAGGCATCATAAAAACATATGCATGATTTTCTGAATCTGCAATAGAACAACAAATTATTTTATGTCCTTCTGCATGTGGTTTCAACCCGGTAGTTTCATAATCAAATGCAGCAAAATTAGGAGAAATATGCGTTTTAACGGAACCTATTTGAGTATATTCAATTTCTTTTAAATCAGTTATAACTTCAATCTCAGGTTCTTTCCATATTGGAAATGGTTTATCAAGATGTTCGATAGCTTGTCTCAAATCAAGCTTCCAAATAGTTTCAATTTCATCACGTTGTTCATTTAAAATAGTAGAAGGATTAAAAATAGGGCAAATCCATGTTTTAAAATCTTGGTCTGGAATTGCAAATCCTCTCCATTTATCAATATTCCCTAAGTCTTTTTTCCAGCGATTTCCTATGATGCTATAAAGAGCAGAATTACCAAGCAAAATAATTACTTTTGGTTTATATTTTTCAATTGCTTTTAATACCATTATAGAGCGACAACAATCTATTTGATGATTTGTAGGTTTATCAGTAGTACAATTTACAGCATTTAAGTTTATACAATCTTCAAATAAATCAATACCTAATTTTTCATAAGCCCGTTGTAATTTTCTACCTTCTTTTCCTTGCCATTGTTGCCCACGTTCACTATCTAATTCAGATGGACATTCTCCTATGTTCATTATGCCTTTTTTGAAATTTCCATAAGGTTTCATTTTTGGATTTAATATCTTTTTGTATAATCCGCAAGATGAGCATGAGAATATTTTACCTGTTGGCCTGGTTTTAGATTCAGTTTGTTTTTGTGTGAAAAATCCTGCCATTTTTTAGTTATTATTTTATACATTAATTTGAATATCTATTTTACTAAGCAGCAATTCAAAATCTTTTTGACTGACATGTTTAGGTTTTGAAATATAAAGCATCGGAAAAGATGAATTACTTTTATTTGAATGGCCCCAAACAATGCCTGATTTAATACCGAAAATTTTTCTTCTATTTTCGTCAAATTCAAATGATTTTATTGATTCTATAATATTCATAATTAAAATTGTACGGTTTAATATTTTAAACTGTTGTTATTTAGATGTTAGTGCCAATTATAAAACCGCCCGCTTGATATCAAAGTCGCATTTACGAATTTTGCACATACGCCCATCGGTTTTGTGATGAAAAACAATTCCTTCAATATCTAATTCTGAGTTTGATAAGTAGTTTTTTAACCCATCAAAAGAAAAGTCAGTTACTGGCAATATTTCAATTCCATGTTTAACTAAAATATGCCCAGTTAAATGTTCTGGGTTTCCTTGTAATTTTTCGCCACAAAGTTCGTAAGTTCCATTTTCTTTGTTTTTTAAGGCATCAAAGCCAACAAAATGCCATTTATCGGTTGGGTTATTTCGGTCGCATTTAATCCAATGTGGCCAGTGTCCTGTTATTTCATCAGGTTCTTGGCATGGTATCGCATTTGCTGGTACTTGTTTGCCTTTTTTTACATCATAGCGTTTATATAATTCGCCATTAATAATTGCGGTGGCAGTTCCATCAAACTTGCGTGTAGGAATACCTTCGCCATCAATTACCCATTTGTTTTCGGGTGCAATTTCATTAATTACCCTGCTTAAATCATTCGGGTCTTTTTTGTAAAGTGTGCTAATTTTCTTCATTGTATTTTAATTTTTAAAAGTTGATAATCAAATAAATAACTGCCACTAACACCGCGTATAGGTAATGTGGGTTTTTCGTTTAATTCATTCATTTGTTTATATCTATTAAGTTTATACTAAATTGATAAGTTTAAAATTTTAAACCGTTGTTTTTGCTACGTTTCTGCTCATGAGTAATGTGACATTAATCACTCTGCACATGCACAATACCACTATCAAGTAGGCATATTTCAATCTGTTTCCCATCTTCAAGTAACAATTGTAATTCATCACCATCTTCATCCTTGTGTAAGTATATATCTACAATCTTTTTACCAAGGATTTCTTTGGAGTCGAGCATCCCATATTCTATTGTTTTGCTTGCTTTATATTTTCGTTTTCCCATAATATTTGTTTTTAAGTTTATACTAAATTGATAAGTTTAATATTTTAAACTGTTGTTATTGATATGATAGCAAACATATTAAGAATTCGCTTCGTCTAATAGTTCAGAAGCATTGCCTTTCATATATTCACTAATTTTTTGATATGATTTTGAAACACTATCGTTGTCAAATCCACGAAATTTAACTCTGGCAGGATAAACAGATTTTACTACATCACCATCCATAACAAAAACTATTGCCCACCCAAACACATGTAATATTTGATTAATGAAAAGAAGCAAACCTGTACTTCTAAATTCTGACCATTCTTTTTTTGTTACCATTTTGTTTAAATATTTTATTTATGTATTTAATTAATAATCAGATAAAAAACAGCTGATAACACGTAATAAACAATGCTATAACTTCCCGCTTAATATATCTAATCCGACTGAAGATACTGTGTTATCAAATACTCTTGGTTTTGATTTACTTGCTTTTGCAACAATGTAAGCATCACGTAGTTTTTGCATTGCATCAATAAAGCTTTCATAATGTTTTTCATCTAAGTTGGTAATATCTACCAAATTACCTGTACTTGTTTCCTGTACTAAAATTTTGTTAAAGAATCCCATAATATTTGTTTTTAAGTTTATACTAAATTGATAAATGTATTCATTCTATTAAGTTTGTGAGGGCTACACATCATATATTCAACATTATAAACAAACTAATTTCCAAAGCCACTAATTAAGTATTTTAGTAATTGAATACATTTCAACGTGCTTGATTCGGCTTTTATTTTATCAACTATTTTTTCAAGTTCTAATTCATAATCAGATAATCCAGATAATTGAGCAGTTTCTTGCATCCATTCTACTGTCGATTTTCCACTACCGACACTAAATGAAGGACGTAATTCATCGTTAAATCTATTTTCTTTATTCATTATTTGTCTGTTTTTGTAGTGACATTAAAGCGTAATTTCAAATATACCTTCTATTTCTGCTTTAGTGCCATAATCAACTTTTCCAATATTAAGTTCATAAGCATCTTCATACACAACTATATATCTATCTTTAAACCCAGTTTTAATTACGTGTATTAATTCTGGTTCATTTTGTAATCTAAATGTTTTAGTTACATTACCGCTTTCAATCCATTTTAAGTTTTCCATAATAATAACGCCACATAATAATGCATTGTCTTTATGGTCTTTTTTAAGTTTATACTAAATTGATAAGTTTAAAATTTTAAACTATTGTTATCGATATTAGATACAATTTAATGTCCACAATATTGCGAAATGAGTTTGATAATTTCATCTTTAAGTACATCTGGCATATTGGAAGTTATTAACGTTATCGGTTCATCAATGGGATATTTTTCCAAAATTATTGGTATTTCATCATTTGGTTTGCTTCCAATCATCCTAAACTGGTTGTATGTTAAATTATCAAACTCAAACTTAATTTCTTTTTCTGGTATTTCTAAAATTGCTTTCATAATTAGTATTATAAATTGTGACTAAAAGCTAACTTTTCATATTATTATCGCACGCATTGTATCTATTATTTCTTCGGTTGTAAATCCAATCTTACTTATCATTCCACCAACTTTCACCATCGCTTCTTTTATTTCTTCATCTGCCATATTAGAAGTATCATGTCCGAAAAAAGCAAGTTCGGATCTAAATTTAGCAATTACTATTCGCTCTTGTTTTTCCACGCTTAAAAAGCGCATAACAATGCGTAAAATCCATTGCTTACGTAGTAGGTAATTTGCAAATGTTTTCATATAATTAACATTATTTACTTTTAATCACAGTTACATATGTCCAATTATCACCAGAAAACTTTATCCTGTTTTTTGCTATAATACAATTAAGTGTTTCAGAAAGTATATCTTTCAAAAAATATGGGGATATTGAAAAAGATACAGGCTCCTCATTGTATTTTATTTTTACTACTTCTTCAAACCACCCACTATCTGATTTACTTGATATTTTAAATTTGTTATTTTCTAAAATTATATCTACAGGCATTTCAAAACCATTATGTTTACAAAACACCATAGCTTTGTCTAAAATTTCCTTAGTAGTTTCTGGTAATTTTACTTGTGTCCCTTCTATTTTAAAAAAAGAAGCTGTATCAGGAAAATTATCATCTGCAAATATTCTACATGATATTATAACACCCTCATTAGTTTTAAAATGAACCCATCCTTTCCCTTCTGCTATTTTAATAGGGTTCATTTTAGCTACTTTTACAACTGATATTGCCGGGATAAGAAAAGTTTCAACAGGAAGCTTATCTTCTAACATTATCTTTGAAATTCGGAATGAATCAGAAGCTTCTACAAACCCTTCCTTGTTTACATGTACACATGTTAAAATTGGTTTTGTTGAATCTTGTGAAGCTGTTTTACCTGCAAAAAATATTGCTTTTAATAAATCATCAGGTATATTTTTCCACATGCCTTTTTCACCAATACTATCTATTGGTAATTTAATTTCTGATTGTAATGTTAAACCAGCTTTTGACCTGCCACATTTAATCCTAAGTTCTGTTTCTTCTACAGTTAATTCAATTTCATCTTTTTTTAATTTACTTAGTAGGTTATATAATTCAGTAGCATTTACCGCACCTGTTATATCTAAACCTTCAACGTGATAAGAAATACTAATTTCATCGTTGTACGTAACAATTTTATCCCCTATAAAAGCAAATGATGTCGATTGTTCTATTAATTCTCTGTTTGCAAGCCCTGGACGGACTGTTTCAAGTGCTTTTAACAATTCTGTTTTATTTATAATCATTTTAATAAAATATTAGTTTGAAAAACACTTCTTTTAGTTCCTTTTTTGTTTGGTGTATTATCTTTTCTTAATTCTACCCCACTATATACACATTCTGGAGGATTAGAAAAATAAATACGAATAACTTCAACTTTAATAGACCCAGCATGATCTTTAATAATATCACCTATTTTAACAGTATTTTTTGAAATAGCAAAATCTCTTCCTACTTCTTTTTTTGCATTTTTAAAAACAGTATTTAAAAATTTTATTTTTTCGTTATATTGTTCTATTGTCATAATATTTAAAGTTTTAAGCGTGAATATATTTAATAGGTTTTCCAAGCATTTTTGCATATGCGATTTCTATTTTTACACCTTTTGATTTTTCCCAACATGATAATAGTAAAACATGCAACTCATCACACCATTCAATAAAAGATAAATCTTGTTGCATCCAAAATTCATGGTCTAAAGGCAAATCACATTGTTTTGATATTGGATGACTATGAGAAATAGGGGAAAATACTATATTTCCTTGTAACATCAATTCTGCCGCTTTATTATTAGCTAAGAAATATCCATAATTTGGGTCTGCTGAATATGGGACTGCTAAATATATTTTTTTCATGTTAATCTATTTTAAGCATTATATTTTTCCCAAGAAACTGTATTAAAAATTTCTTTGCGATTTACCCATCTGGCAAAACGTTTTAAATGTATATTAGGTTCTTTGTTTGTTTCAAAATCACGATAAGGTTGGGCAAATGGATTACAATGTTTTTCTTTTAAAAAATTAACACGTTCTAAAGCATCAGGAATATCTTTTACTAAAACATAAACAAAAACACGATAATTTTTAAATCCGAATTTATTTAAGTTTTGTAATGCTTTTTCAATTTGTGGTATTTGATTTTTAGTATCACATGCCATACGTAATACACTTTTCCATTTTACTTTACTAAGTAATTCAGCTATTTCAATATTTTTTGCAATTATTCGAGCATCTAAACCTTGGTTAAAATCTACTTTAATTTTAAGTTTAACTATTTTTTCAATTTGTTGTAAACCATGCTCATGGGCAAGTACATTATTATCCATTAAAATTGCAGACTTTCTTCCTTGTAAAATTTCTTCTATATCTGCGTAAGGTTTAATGATCCCTTCCTTGCGAGGTACGATACACCATTCGCATTTATTAGGACAGCCACGGGTAAGAAAACCATAAGCATCAGGATACTGAGGATAAATAGAATAGTCACATGGTAAATTATCTATGTTTTCTGGAAGAGTTTTGGAATATAGCTTATATCCGGTCCCTCCTTTTTCAATAACAGCAGATTCGTTAAATCCAAATTTAAAATCAGGAGTATATGTAAAAACTTTACTCATGTATATCTTATCAAAATTCCCCAATGTAACAAATGAAACAGAATCCCCTAAATTTTTATGATATTTGGAAATTTTCATTAAAGCTAAATTAGGGAAATTATGCCCATCTACATCAATTAATCCTATTTTACACATATATTAAGATTAATAAAACGAGAAGAGTTTAAAGCCTTCTCGTTTTATGATTGTTATTTTGTTTGTTTTTTTACTTTGGCTTGGTAATATGATTATTTTTTTCTAATAATTCCAAAACACGTTTTACAATAAGATTAGCATTTCTTATCCCATTACTTTTAGGGTCGGCCCCTTTTTTTGTCATTTTATCTCTTAATTCTGATAATGACATCCAGGGATTTTTTCCAATAATTTCTAATGCTGTTGCAAAATCAGAATTTCTTTCTCTTAATTTCTTTTCTTTTACAACCTTCTCCTTTTTTTCTGCTTTTACTTTCGCTGGTTTTTCTTCTTCAACCACAACTGGTACTTTTTTTCCTTTTGCAAGGGCTGCTGCCGGAACTTTTTTAGATTCTTTTTTTGCAGGTTTTTCTTCTTCTACTTCGTTAATCTCATTTTCAATATCATCGTCATATTCTTCTTCAATTTCTACTGCAATTGGAGCTTTTTTACCTTTTGTTGTTGGGGCTGTTTTCTTTTTTGGTGAAGCTATAAGTTCATTGATAATTGCATGTGCCCCTTCAGAAATTTCATCATCTTCAGTCATTTCCATAACTGCATTTTTGATTATTTCCACTATCTCATCTTCAGTTGCTTTTTTCTGGATTATGATAGGCTCTTCAGTAACCTCATCAATTAAACCAAGGACATCAATCAATTCTTCAGCAACATTTCTTAACTGTTTTACTGTTATACTCATAATTTTTAAAAATTTTAAATTAATATTAATTTTGAATCACAAAAATACATTCTGATTTTATATAAAACAAATGTTTTTTAATATTTTTTTAAATATTTTATTAAAACATTTATTTACCTGTTGTTAAATAGTTTTAAAAGTTTTAGTATTCATATCGGGCCAAAGGTATTTCCCATTATTAAAACCTTTATCTTCTGGAAACAATGGAAGATAAAATTCTTTATTCTTTTCTATTAATCTCGATCGCATAGCACGGTGAAAGTCTCCATTACCAAGCCACCAAGGAAGGGAATATTGTAAATCCAAAACAGAACCACATATTTTCCCAAATAAATCATCTTCTTGTAAAGCAATTGTTTCATACTTGGTATTGATATTATGTTTGGTTTTACAAATAATAAGAAACATGTTAAAATATGCTTTTAAAGCACAACCATACCCCACCCACATTTTAACTGCTGGATGTTCTCCCCATGGTACTTTATCTTTTGGACATTCTTCTAAATGTGATAATATTGAGATTATCTGTTTAGCTTCTACAACTTGTTTCCAACATCTCTTTTTATCCATAACTTTAGCGCTATGTAAAAAATCCGGGTAAGGTAAAAATGTGTTCATAAATTTTAAGTTTTAAAATTAAAAATGATTTACCAGTATGAACCGAGGCAGGGTCGCCCACGTTTTAAATTCTGCAAAACATGCACCTGGTTTTTAATATTGTACTCCCCTTCACGAATAGCTAATTGATTTATTCGCATCACCCCTATTTCTTTTTCTCTACCATGGTGATCTTGGTTTAACCCATAAAAAGCAGTTACATGACCATATTTGCGCTTGTCCTCAGAAAAATTTCTTAATTTTAATAAATCATGCTCATAGCTATCCGCATCTGATTGTGTAACTGTTATTGTTAAACAATGACGAATATCTGAGACACCCCGCATATCCATCCATATTTTATTTTGTTTTGTTCGTTGTTCTTTTTCATATTCATCTGTCATAATATCTGGATAATCATAAAACACAACGTCAGGAATAAACCCTTCTTTTTCCCAAATATCCATTATGCTTAAAGATTTTTTTACAGTCAATGTGCCACTTGGTGTGGTATGTATTTTAAATTGTCGCTTATATTTTATAAAAAAGTTTGTTATTTTTTTTATTGCCTCATCTACTGTTAATGGTTCCCCTACATCAATTTCTTTTAACCATACAGTCCCCCAATTATTCATTTTAAATTCATCACAAGCTGTACATGGGATGTAATCTGTGTTTTTTTTATACGCTTCAACCAATTCTTTTTTTGTGACCTCCTTTCTTAATTCCAAAGTTTCTATTTTATTTTTTTTAAACACACCATAGCAGTTCCTACGATCGTTTTTATCACACAAATCCGCTTGATTAAACACACAATCTACCCCAGGGTGGTATATTGTTCCACTGTACTCTTTTTTGTTTGATTTACACGCCAAATAAATGGAAATACGAATTAGCAATTGATCCTCGTTCATATCCCCTGCTTCAAAAAAAGCGACACGCTTGCCTTGTTTAACCGCACGCATCGCCATATCAACCATAAACCACGTCTTCCCCCTTTTTTCAGGGGACAACAAAGCAACAAATCCTCCGCGGACTAATTCGCTATTCCAAAAAGAACCCAAAGCACCATTGTATTTAATTAAACATTCAGAAGTATTATTAAAAGCATGTTCAACTTTAGTTAAAACGTTTTTATCAGACATGTCAAACCATTGCCCGGAATCTTTTGCCATTGGCTTGAATGTCGTTGCTAATTTTTCCGCTTCTAATGATTTTCCTACTTCTAACAAATTTATTACTTCCTCAAAATGCTTTCGCATATGACGTTCATTGAAGTATTGCTTGGTAATGTCCACCAGGTAATCTACATTTACCCCTTCTTGCTCGTATTCTTCCGACAATCCTGGCAGGATAGACCCTTCCATTTCTTCGGTTAAATCCTTCGGTAAACCGTTTTCTTTCTTTTTGTAATAAATCGTCTCTATTTCTCTTCCGGGTGCTTTGGAATATTTATCAAAATATTCCATACACCATGCAGCAATTCTTTTTGCTGTAGATGATTCAAATAATTGAATTGTCCAATAATCTTTAATTCTCTGAGTATATTCAGTGCTTGTAATAAGCCCTATGATTATCTTTCTTTCCTCTATCATACTTCTCTATAATTAATATCATTAGTTTTTACTATCCTGCACATTTGTTGTATTCGTGAAGTAATTCTTTCATCCCCTAACTTTTCAGCTAATTCTGGTAAAGTAAAATTAGAAGTAAAAATTGTTGTTTTTTCATTTTCGTAACGATGGTTTATAATTAAGTAGAGTGTTTGTAATGCCCATTCTGTTGTTTTTTCTGCCCCAAAATCATCAAAAACTAAAAAATCAAGATTCTTGTATTTAGAAATTATTTCGAACTCACTCAAGTTTTTTTCTTCTTTATCATTTTTTAAATTAAAATTGAAACACATTTTAAGTTTCAATAAAAAATCAGGAATTGAAATAAATTCTGCTGTTTTTCCCCAATCAGCATGTATAAAATTATTTTTTAGATAAGTGAGCATCATAAAAACAGCATATAAAGTTTTACCGGAACCTATTTTTCCAGAAACAAAAGAACTTTGTATAGTATCTATTTTTGGAAACGGAAGGGTGTTTATATCTTTTTGGATTCGTTTAGAAAATTGTTGCGTTTGTAAATTAAACTCAGTTTCGTCCCATTCAACAATTCTTCGTTGCTTTTTTTCTTCCGGGGTATATTGTTTCATATTAATATTTATTGATTATTAATTCTGGTTCTTTGTATTTCATTGTTGGCTTATTCCCGTTTTTTAATGTCCCTATAGAATTTGGGTTTGATTTGTAATTATTTGTATTTTTATAACCATCTCTTTCCATTGCACTTTCTAAACGAATAAACTTAGCATGTAAAGAAGAACCTGATTCAATAACTGGAATATATGTCCCTCCTATGTTTTTTGCATACCAATTCAATGCTTTTCTTACTCGGGAATAACTCACACCATCTGTTTCAATTAATTTTCTAATATCATTTGCCCATGCTTGTAAACGATTTGGTGTAATTTTAATGTTTTTATTGGAACAAATAATTTTAGATAAATTTTCTGCTAATGGAATATATTCTTTGTTTTTTTCTTTGGAAAAAGGTGGTGGACAAAGAGTATTTATTTTATTTTTTTTATTAGAACTTAAAGCATTTATATTTATATTAGAACTTAAAGCATTTACGGCCGATTTTGCCACCGGTGGCAAAACAGGGTGGGTGGCTCCACCCACCCTATTATCAGGTAGGTGGTTTTTGCTCCAAATAAAATTCACTTTAATATAATGATTTTTAATTTGATTATTTTTATTTTTAGTTTGTATATCTTCAATTAAACCTAACATTTTTAATTTCTTTTTTATTGATTGTACCTTATTTTTCCCCCAATGTAACCCATTCTGCACATAAGTTGATGTTGCTTTTGGTTGATTTGTTTTTTGCCATTTTGCAGTATAATAATAGAATCCATATAATGCAAATAATTCTGCAAAATTTGGTTGCATCAATAAAATATCCATTAAATGTTTTGATAAAACGATAGGTTCTTCGTTTTGATTATAGTCATAGGTATTTTTTTGTATTTTTGAATGTTTTGTTCGTACCATACAGAAGGGGGGATTAAAAAACCCGAGGGATTTCAGGTGTGGCCCCCTTACTCTCCATCAGGTTTATGTTTACAAAACTATAATATTTTAATTGTTGCGGCCACACAACAAATAGATTTCAAAAATATTTTGTAAATATAAACCTTCATAAATAAAAAACCAAATAAAATTTTTAATTATCTATTTTTTAAGAACTTAATTTATTTATTCTTAGTTCAGATTCAAATTGTTCCCGGTCGTTTGGATGACAAAAACATAACAATATTTCATTTGTTTTAAAACAAAGATATTCCCATGATAAACAATTGTTATGCGCCATTGCATTTCTAATTATTCTGATTCTTATACTATCACTTTTTAGAAGTGATGTAGGTTTAGTTGTTCGTACCATAATTTTTTATTTTATAAAATCAATGAATATTTGTTGTAATTTTTGAGAATAAGTTTCTTTTGCAACATAAGTAGCAACATAAGCAACATAAGCAACATAAGCAGCTGCTTTTCTTTTTTCTATTAAAAAATCAAGTGATACTTTTCCAGAATAAAAATCTTCTGTAGCTTGTAAACATTCTCTTATTCGTAAATCATTTGGATATTTTTTTTCATAAATAGGTAAAACTGCCCAAGCTAATTGTAAACTTAATTTTTTCTTTTCATCTAATGTTAAATCACAGTTATTATAAATAAACCATCTTTTATCTTTTATAGAAATTTCAGATTCAAAAATTGTTTGAATATCAATTTCCTGATTGTTGATAAAAGATAATTGCTCTACTTGTTTTGTGGTATAACACCCTTTACTTTGTAAAATTTCTTGTTTTGTGAAAATTGTTTTCATAAATAAAATATTTAAGTTAATAATTTGATACATTCTTGTAATGCTCTTTTATGTAAAATATGATAGTCATGTTTATTTTTACTAAATGCACATAATCTTGAAAAACAATAATCATATTTTTCAATTACAACATTCATTGCATGGATTGTATTTACAAATAGATATTTGATATTCTTTCTTCTTAAATCTATAGAAGAAGGTTTTGCAGACATTGATGATATTGTGAATGTAGTTTCCATTATTTTGTACGTGTGTATTTGATGTAATTAAACTCATTTTGCATAATATAAGCAGGATAACCATTTCCCATTACCCAAACCCCTTTTTCACTATTTTTAGTAATGCCAGGTGGTTTTATTATTTTGTGCATGGTATTTGGGAGCAGGTTTTCGTAGATTTCCCCTTTAGGCCAGACTTCAGTTATTCTGATTTTTTTTCCTACATAAGAATATTTAGATCGGATTATCATAATCTATTTGATTGAATGGTTCAAAATTATACACAAGCCATTTATTTTTACTTAATTTATTATCTAAATAAGCTATGATTTGTGTTTTTGTATAATTTTCAGGGATATAATCTTCCACATCATTACATTCCATCATATTTACAGCAATATAAATTTTTTTCATGGTTTTAAGATATTAATTGTTTAACTAAATAATCTGCTTCACTTTGAGACAAAGATGCCGGATCCCCTTTAATGGAAACTTTAAAAGCATCTATTCCACGAAACCGTAATTCTGCTATCAGTGATTTAGCTTGTTGTTTTGACTGAATTTCTTTGCTAAGGGCAAGATTTTTTTTGATTGTTTTTAAATCAAAAAAACCTTTTTCTTTTTCCTCTCCTTCGTCAAACAAAACAGCAACCCGTTTAAACGTTTTTGCAATTAAATTTACTTGTTTTGGTGTATAAGCTATCCCGGAAGTAGCAAAAGCATATCTACCAAGTCTCCACACATCTGTAGTACCCTCTACACAAATTCCGGTAGTTCCCCAACTTTCTTGTTTTCCATATAAAATGCTCTTGTGCGGGATTATTTCACGCTCTAATGGACATGCCATATACTTTACAGAAGTTTTGCCTGTTATATCGCGAGCATCAAACGATATTTGTTTCCCTGACCAAATATATGGGATAATGATTCTAAATCGAAAATCAAGCATATAATCATCCTTTTTAAGGGTACTAACAGGACCTGTACCAACTAATTTCCATTCTTGCTCTAAAAAATCCGGATCAAACCCTCTTTTTTCCAAATATTTTTTATGGGTTTTTTGTAAAGGCATGGTGTTGCTTGGCAATTTATGTGGTTTAGTATTTTGATGTGATAATTTTTCAATATGTTTAATGTATGTATGTCCTCCATATTGGTTAATAATTTCTTTTGCTTGTTGCCAATTAATATTTAACAAAGCAATTATAGTATCATTTATGGAATGCCACCCACAACGATAACAAGTAAAATAATTACCACTTAGATTAAATCCTAAGTGGTAATTTTGTGAACCTTCACAAAATGGGCAATGTATATTTGCCCATCCTTGTGAAGTGTGTTTATTCCCTTCGGTTACATAAGGAATTGAAAAATCTTCAAATAATTGTATGATGTTCATAATTAATTTGATTCAAGTGGCATTATTTTAAGTTGAAAAAGCACAACCACAATGAAATAATCCAGGTTGTACATTATAGTTTTCGTCATATATTGGATATGCTTTTGTAACAAAATACTTACCACATGAATCACATTTTTTCTTTTTTATTGTTTTCATGATTAAAAAGTTTTATTATTCCCAATTGTATTTTTTATGAAATGTAAATTTTCCTGAATCTTGCATTTCTTTTTTTATTTCTTTTGCTGTTGTTATCATTTTATCTAATTCAATATAAGAGTTCATTAATTCCATTAGTAGTGATTCTTTTCCGGTTTCAATTCCATCAATTACACCGTCGATTATTTTTCTTTTTTTGTCTAAAAGTTCGGCAATCTTTTCTTCAATTGTATTAAGTGCAAGCAAATAGTAGATATTTACCCCACGTGTTTGTCCAATACGATGTACCCGATCTGCGGCTTGATCCATTATTTTTGGGTTCCAACCAAGTTCTAACATTACCACATCACTTGAAGCAGTTAAAGTTATTCCTACCCCACCTGCTTTTAAGTTCATGATGAATAACTTATAAACAGGGTCTTTTTGAAAATTATCAACAACTTCCTGTCTTTTTTCTCCTGTTATTGTCCCATCAAGTTTAAGGCTGATTCCGGGAAAAGCTTTTATAAGTTCATCGATGACAAAAGTATGGGTAGTTACAATAACTAATTTTCTATCACATTCAAGAAAATCTTTAATCCAATTAATAGCACCTTTTAGTTTTCCTTTTACAGCAAGTTGTTTTAAAGTTTCTATTTTTTGGATTGATTCTGCATTGCTTGCACGTTCAGCAGCTTCATGCCCTTTTTGTTCTCTTACAAATTGTATAAAATCTTTTTCAGCAAAATCATACTCTTTTTGATTAGTTAATTCAATGGGTATAAAAGATGTTGTTTTTTCAGGCAATTCTAATAAAACATCTTTTTTTAACCGTCGCAACATAATTGATTCAGTTAATATTTTATGTAATTTCGGAATATTTGTCGCCCCTGAATAAGTCCACCCATACTCATTGTTAACAGGATTACAAAATTCCCAATAAAAATCCCATGCCACAGGAAATAAAGCAGGATTAATCATGTTAATTGTATTATATAATTCTGATGGATGGTTTTCAATAGGGGTTCCGGTCAAGGCCATAAAAGTTGAAATACTTTTTTTAATTTTTTTAAAAGCTTTTGTCCTTTTGGCGGAGCTGTTTTTTATCGCTTGCGTTTCATCAGCAATAATCATGTTAAAAGGGTATTTTCCTATTACATTTGTCCAATGCGTTAAAATATCATAGTTTATAATGCAAATATCAGCATGTATTTTAAAAGGGGTTTCCCCTGACAAAATTTGAACGTTAGGAGTTGGGCTCATCCATTTTTGGATCTCCCTTTTCCAGTTAATTTTTACAGCTGCTGGTGTTACTATTAAAGCTGGCAATTTTTCTTTTCTTAGTTGTAAGTATGCAATTGTTTCAATTGTTTTGCCTAACCCCATATCGTCGGCATTAAGAATATTTCCATTTTTTGCATCTGCAAAAATAACGCTTGCTTTTTGAAATGGGCGCAATTTTCCTTTTAAACCCGGGATAGACAAGTTTATTTTTTCCATTTCAGCAAACTTTGTTTTTTTGATTAATTCTTGTGTGTTTTGATAATACTCTTTTAATTTATCATCTATAGAATACCCCCAGGAAATTAATATTTGTAATGATTCAACAGATAATGGACAAGACCAACATTTTAATCCACTATGATATTTTCTACCATACAATGTTCGAATATTGTTTAAATCATTATGATTGAAAGGAAATTTGATTTTGATAACTAACATGCCTTTTTCATTTGTAACAAGGGATGCGGTTTTAAACATTACTTTAGGGTAAGTTGTGCTTTGCATTTTGTTTTAAGATTTATATATTATTACCTTTTGGATGAAATTTAAATATTGCTTTGCATATATGCAATTTTCACCATATACAGTAATTACACGGTTTTTAAATTCATCAATAGTCCCTTTAAAACAACCACATATAACCAATTCTTTTTTATCAGTCCAATATACAGTAGTTTGCGCATTTCTTGATCCTATTTTTGAAGATACAATTCGCTGTGGGTTTTCTTCAAAATCACTGCAACCACTGCAACCACTGCAACCACTGCAACCACTGCAACCACTGCAACCACAGCAACCACAGCAACCACAGCAACCACTGCAACTACTGCAATCACTGCAACCACAGCAACCACTGCAATCACAGCAACCACTGCAATCACTGCAACCACTGCAATCACTGCAACCACTGCAATCACTGCAATCACTGCAATTTACTAAAGATTTACTTTTTAAAATGGCTGTTTCTTCTGTTTCAAATATACAGTTCCATTTATTATTGTTTTCATCGATCCAATAATTATTTATTTTTTTCATGATTAGAAAATTTAAAAATATTAAGAATTGTTTTTGATTTTATTATATCGCTTTACAAAATTTTGTACATATTTAGGCACATTATACGCCACACCATACCTATTGATACCTATTTTCTTTTTCCAGTTAACATGTGTCCCGGAATTCCATTTAGCAGCAATTTGTTGTATAGTGTAACCAGCATCAACCCAATCTGTAATAACAATATTTACTATTTTGTTTTGATTTTCTATGGTCATTTTTAAATGGTGCCCAAAATATTTGACACACCAATAATTCCATGTAGCTGGCATTATTTGATATTCCCCTCTTTCACCGGATCCCCCATGTGCCTGATTATTTCCTCGTGATTCTTGCCAGGATATTGTTTTAATTATTTTATGCACATATTCGTTTTTTTCTGATAAAACTTTTAATTTTTCATACCATGATATGTTAAAAATTTTATCATTTATAGGAGAAAAAGCATACAAAGGAACAATAATCATTATTAACATTAATATTGATTTTTTCATTTTTGCTTATTTTTAGTGAATACTAATTTTTTTTTCAAAAAATTTAATTGGTTGAAATTCATTTGTGTAAGTAAATTGGCAGTTTTTTTTGAGGTTATGTTTTGTTCTTTTATCAAAGAATTTATTAGAATTTCTTTATATAGTTTCATAATGATTAAATTTAATTGATTTGTACCTATAAAACCTCGTATCCTTAACGAATACGAGGTAAAATCTAATTTAACCTATGAAAAAACCTAATACAAATATATAATTTAATTAATTATTTAAATAATTGAATAATTTAGGATGAATTTCTTTTGCTTGTTTTTCAGATATTCGTTTACAATTATTATGTAAATAAGCAGTTGAACATCCGGAAAAACAACAATTAGAATTACGTATAAAAGAAACACCTGATATACAATCTATGGTTGTAGAATTGTTATGATATAAAGGCTTATTACCGTCAAGAAGTATAGCTAAACAATTTCCTGTATGGTTACCTAAATTTTTACGGGTTGCTTTTCTTTTTTCTTTTGTAGAATCATATTCTACATAAAATCTAAAGTTTTTCATAATGATTAAATTAATTTTTAATAGTTTTAATAAAACAAAATTTTTTTACCAAACCGGGAGAATTATTAAGATCATTGTTTTTTGAATAGTAAACAGGGGAGTTAATTATATGTGAAAAAGAATCTATCCGCATATTTTTTAACCATAGGAAAAGTTCTTTTTTTTCTTTTTCAAATAATCCTGTACAATCATTATATAATAATAGTTTTGTGTAGATGTTTGGTAAAACAAATGTGTAAATTATATTTCTTGTCATATGATAAGAAGTTTTTAATTTTCAGAAAACTTTTCATTTATTACTACTTCAAAATCAATACCGGCCAAGATATATTCTATACTATCAATAGTACTATCAAGTTTTTCACTTGCTATATCCATTTTAAAAACAGTAGGCAGTATATACTTTCCCTCAAGAATAGTATCTAAATGTTTTTTTGCTTCTTTTACATCGTTTGGGTTGATAATAAAAAATACTTTTTTCATAATGATTAGAATTTTAAACTGTTATTATTTAGATGTTAGGGGCGACATTAAACAGCTACTTGCAAAAGTTCAGCGTTTTGATAAATATTACCAATTACATCAATAAAGCATATTTGTAATTCGCCAATTAATCCGTATTGTTTACCGTTACAAAATGCCATAAAACAACCATATTCAAAGTGAACCTCAAATATTTCTTTTTCGGTACCAAGTTTAAAAATGTCACCTTCGTAAATTTCCTTCCCATTTTTGTCTTTAAGTCCTGTAAATTGCATCAAAATATCCCCATCATCTACTTTTACTTTCCCATTTGAAGCTTCTTTAATTGACCATAAATAAGCAATTTCAGTTTCGGGCGAATACATCACTTTTAATGTATTACTGTAAAGTCTAAATTTAATTTCTCTGTCCATATATCTATTTTTAGTAAGTTTTTAATTTCTACCGCCAAAACCCCGGCACTCGAAAGATACCGGGGCAAACCAATAAAACTAAATGAAAAAACAAATTTACTTTTGAAAATGAAAATTTCTGGTAAAAAAACAAGCAGAAATATAAGCAACACTAAAGATTAAAATAATTACTATCATAATTGAAAAAGTTTTAAAGTGATTATTATTATTATTCTATTTCTTGCATTTCTTCAATTTCATCAGTTGAAAAAAGATAACAAACGCTCGAATATTCATCTTTTACAGCGTTGTATGTTTTTTCAGCTTTTTTACTATCAGTATCATATCCAAAGTCAGAGCAAAAATCCTCAAATGTTCCAGGATCATGTTTTGTTAAACATGCTAAAACATCATATTCATTAGGCATTTTACGACTAATTTTTCTGCTTTCGAGTATGCTTTGTCCGAACGTAAAAGAATACGAGCGGGGGCCACGAATTAAAGTGATATTATAAATATCTCGCTCTTCTTTGTCATCAGGAAAGTATTTATCTGTTTTTAAATACTCTGTTTTAAATGTTGTTTTTGTCTTTTTTAAAAAGTCTGTTGCTTTTTTAATATAAGTTTTCATGGTTAAAAAGTTTTAAGTATTTGGTTTATATTATGTAATATTTTAAATTTCATAGTTGAAATTAAAGTTTATGAAATAAACGACTTCGTCCCATTTTTTTGTCCACAATTCCGGGTGTCCATTTATTTCTTCGATTTCTTCATCAGATAGGTACCAAAAAAAATAGTTATCGTTGTTGTAAGCTTCAGAAATTAGGTATTCGGCTACGTTTCCTTTTATAAACGATTTATTATCGTTTACGTAGCATTGTGTTAAGGTAAGGATTGATGTTTTCATGGTTAAAAAGTTTTAAGTAAACCGGGGCCGTAGCCCCACGCACGGTTTACACGCTTTAATCATTGTTTTTTAGCTATTGTTATTTAGTTATGTGCTATTTATAATTCAGGATAATCTGATCTATCCATTCTCATAGCATATTCAAAACTGTCTGCAAGTTTTTTATTACATTTTTTACATAGGTTACAGTTTGTAATTTTAACAAACTCAATGTTTTTATTACTACCACAAATAGCACATAACAAAGTATGTATGTCAGTTGCGGTTTTGTAGTTATTTGAAATTTTGTTCATTAATTCCCATTTCCATACTGTATAAATCAATTTACCCGTTACGTGCTTAAAATCGTGTTTGTTCATAAACCTGAATCTTTCAGGTGCGGATAATGTTTGCCACCATTCGATATGTTTTCCTTTATTGTAGTTCATTTTGTTAAGTTCTTTTTTAGTTAATAGAAAATAAATCATTTACAATAATATCATAGTTAATCCCGGACAAGATAAAATCAATTCCGTTTATAGTGCCGTTAAAATTTTCCTCTGCAACTTCCATTTTAAACACATTAGGATGAATAAAAGAGCCTTTTAATGTGTTTAAATGTTCACGCGATTTTTTCACGTCATATTTTTCGATTATTAAAAATAAGTTTTTCATGATTTAAAGGTTGTTAAATTGAATATTTAAACTAAAGACATGTAATTGTACAAATCTATATCGTAAGTTTAACCTACGCATGATTAAACATGTTTTTAGCTATAATTCAGATTCGACAAAATACCCTGATTCATCTTTTTTTATTTCGGATGGCAAATTATCAATAGGTACATCATAATCTTTTAAGATTATTTCTTCATCTGTAGCAATTCTTTCAATACCTATAATACCGTTTTTTAAAGTAATTATAATCATAGCTTTATTTTCAAAATTGGTTTTATTTTCTTTGTCCCAAACAAAACTGTATTGTATTGCTTCCGCGATATGGCAAGCTGTAATAATCTTACTAAATTCCATTTGAGCAATTACATTACTGATTTTTTCAATTAAATCAATTCGAGATAACGACAAATCAAGTTTATCAATTGCATTTTTTAATAAACTGTTTATACCAATATCCGGTTTCCAAACAGGAGACGGGGATTGTTTTGATTTAATAATTCTTTTTTTAATATCTTCAATAGTTTCAAAGTGTTTTTCATTTTCAAAAAACGAAAGGGCTGGTTTTGATAATTCTATGTTTATATCCCCATTTTTTGAAAAGTTACCAAAGAACCCTTTGCAAAAATCTTTGATTGTTTGATAATCACTTTCAGCGTTAGGGTATTCTTGTTTATCAAACCAAATCGATATACTAAAATTTCCTGTTTTTGCAATTTCAATAGCCCTAAAAAGATTTGGCCAAATTCCTATGATGTTTTTCATGATTAAAAAGTTTTAGTTTATACCTGTAAAATCCGCTATCCAATGTGAATAGCGGATAAACTTATATTTTTATTGAAACATTATAATTCATCATCAACCTGACAACAATATTTTGCATCATCAAAATCATCGTATTCCAGATGGCAACATGGGCAAACATATACAGTTTTGTATTCCTGATAATCATTAAATCCGCAACGATAAGCGGTAGGATCAACACTTTGTAAGATATCCGAAGGAAGATACCCCATAAATTCAGGATAACATTCATCTAACATATCATCATAGTCTTCCATTGTGTACATTTCCACTTCTTTTGAAGTAGGATTAATAAGTTTAGTTTTCATTGTATTAAGTTTTAATTGGTTAAGATACATTATCAAATGTATTTCGGCTATAAAAGCACTCATCAGTTAACCTAAAAAAAAGAAAATCAAAAAGGGGGAATATAATTAAAAAAAAATATCAAAGAGTAATCAACTTTGCTTGTTATTTCAATATCAAAAATCATAAACCCCTTTTTGATTATCTAAAAAAAGCCTATTTTGTTTTAATCAACGCTATTTACGTATTTATCCCTTTTGGTTGGCCGATGTTTCAGGCCGATTGTCCTGGTTAAAGTAAAAGGGCAAATCCCTGGTTTATACGAAACCGACGTTGGTAGATATTCGCTTTTGGGTATGCACAGGAGTAATCTACATCCCTTCGTTTATCAGTGAAATAAACCTCACTTCAAAATCATAATCAAAGATACTATACAAAATCATTATCACCAAAAACCACCACCTTGATACATAGCCATAAAACAACAATCTTAAATTAAATTATCAAACTTAGATTAATTTGTGATAATAAAAATACGGGCTTAAAAACAGTATAAAAACCAACCTTCAAAAAAAAGAAAAAAACCAAGCTATAAAAAAACAATAAAATTAACTAAAACTATATAGTAATGTAAGTACAATAGAGAAAAGAGAAAGGGTGATAATATAAAGGTGATAATAGGGTAAAGGG
>Ga0315542_1000014_pt1 | contig 75219 bp, 68 predicted proteins | sample SalMarSW160120MG_FD_202541 | JGI IMG/M metagenome (GOLD analysis project Ga0315542, IMG submission 202541) | Salt marsh sediment microbial communities from the Plum Island Ecosystem LTER, Massachusetts, United States - Salt Marsh Sediment SW1601-20 ...
ATATCTCCCCGGCAAAGAGCCTGTTGACCTGGGAGTTCTCAAATAAGAGCGTCGGCTTTCCACCCCCCGCGTTCTTAACGGCCCGAAGATGTCCTGTTTTCTTGAAGAGCTTCCTGAATGTGCCGTTCCATTCCAGCACCGTGGTCAGTGCCCGTTGACCGTACAAACTGACCAGGTAGATCTCGGCCTTCCCGTTCCCGTCCACATCCCCTGCGCTCACTTTCAGGAAATCTTCTCCCGTGGAGCTCCTGCGGGTATCTTTCAGACGATATCCCTGGCCCTTTTTCGTGTAGATCCGGAGCTCGGTCCTGCCCATGACCAGGAATTCCCTGTTTCCGTCTCCGGTCAGGTCCCCTTCGTCAAATGATTCCACTGACAGGGGGACGGATAGTCTGCCCGTGGGCTGAAATCCCGCGTACTGTCTCGTGGGTCGGAAAAGGCCTTCATCCTCTCCGGTTGCTTCAGTCTGTCCGAGCTTTGAAAAGATCCCGCCGGCAGGCCCTTGCGGGGCCGAAGGTCCGGTCCCGCCCACTATTCTCCTCGTGTCCGTGTCCCTTCCTTCGATAATGGATCGGAAACGGTTTGCCACCTCCGCAAGTTTTGGAATGAACTGGTCTTCAGTCATGGCCGTTGAGACATGGGTCAGCTTGGGAGGCGTCTTTGTCAGGTCCAGGAGCGAGAGATCCAGGCTGGATCCTCCGCCGATGGTTGTGATACTCCCGAAGACGGCATAATCGGCCTTGAGCTCCCTGGTTATCTGTTCCACCCGGTCTCTGGTAATGTTTCCCTTTCGTTCCTCATCGCTCAGCAGGGAACCGAAGTTCTTATCGGTTATGACGTCGAGGCCGCCGCCGGAGAGCCGCGAAACGAACATTGTTCTGAGTCCCTCCCGCACGTAATCCCCCGGGTGTTCCGCATAGATGGCAAACGGAAAAAGTGCCAGCCTCCTCTCGGCAGCGAGGGTTGGAAAAGAAAGCAGGAGAACAATGAACAGGGAGACGAGAAATGTCTTCCAATATCCACGACAGTTCTTATTCATATTTGAAGCTCCTCACCCTTCGTATTCGTGATTCTGCCGGACCTGGACGGTGAACTGGTTGAGCAAGCGCTCCGGCAATCCCTTTATGGCTTTTCGTTTCAGAAGCCAGAAAAACAATCCGGGCAGGCTGGCGATGATGAGCACGAACCCATAGAGGATGGAAATGATGAGAACAGGACCCTTCTCTACACCTGCGCTGATGAACAAAGCGACCAGGGCACCCTCCCTCACTCCCCATCCCGCGAATGATACGGGGAGGACCGTAAGAAGAACTGCCGAAGGGAAAACGGCCAGGAAAAGAAGGAAACTCAAATTCTCGCCGGTGGAAAGAGAAATCAGGAACATGGAAAGGACGGCGAAAATGTGTACGACGACCGAAAGAGCAAGAATGATACCGGTCCTGCCGCCTGCGCTGAATACCCGCCATATCTTTTCAGAGATGCGCAGTACAAAAGAAATACATGCTATTCTCTTCAAGATCGAGATCTGAGAGAGGACTGCAAATGCCCCAAAAAGAACAATCCCGGAAACGCAGATGCCCCGTATCCCTCTCAAAATTGCTCCGGGCAGCATAGGGCTTGCAGGCAGGGTCCCAAGAAAACAGATTAACAGCAAGCAAAGGAGACCGATGCTCCTATCGATTATCACGCCATCCACCGTATCGGATACCCCATACCCGGCGACCTTTACGTCGAGCATCCTGATCCCGTCTCCCCCGATACTTCCGGGCAGCACCTGGTTGAAGAAGGCTGCTTTGAAAAAGCTTTTTACGTAGAAGGACGGAGGCTCCTGTATGTCCAGGATGTTCATGGTAAGACACCAGCGGAAACCCGCCAGCAGGTTGCTTGCCACCTGGCAGAGTACCGCCGACACCAGGAAGCCTATATTGGCTCTCGCAGTGACAGAAAGAATTTCAGCAGGATGCACGGACCGGAAGAGGCAGAACAGAACGAGGAACGACAAGAGGACCTTGATGATCTCCTTTGTCTTTCTATTCCAGAGGTGCGACTCGATACACATAAAAGACCGTTTCCCGAAAGCCCTGCCTGTGAAAAACCATTTTCTTGAGTAACTGAACACTGCCAAAGATTTTCTGAAGCTCCTTGCTGTTTGGTCTTCTTGAGAGATACATGCCTTTCATGTGTGAGAACCTGATATGCTTATCCCACACGTTGAACTGGCTGAACCTGGTCCGGGTGGGGATGAATACCCTTGGGTGTCCTCTGGTGTAAAAGGAAAGCATGGACGCCCTTCTCAGATGGTCGGCGAACAGAATATCACCCGGTCTTATGTATTTTTGCAGTTGCTGCACTGCTTCTTTCGGTCCATAGAGGCGATTGAGCATGTTATATTTCGGCGGAAGGAAAAAGAGCTGCGGGAACTGGATGAGAAGGGTCATCAAAAGAGAGAGAACCACGCCGGAAACAAGAATTTTCTTGAGACGCAGCAGGGCAACAAGATGGGCACAGAGTATCATCCCTGAGATGAGCGCAGCGGCACCCCAGTTCAGACTCATTTCCTTGAAAAAAGACTTGTAAAAGAAAAACACCATTGGAACGAGGAAGAAAGAAAAGAGATAAAATCGATCAAAATCTCCTCGAAAAAGGCGGGAACGACATGCGCCCCAGACCAGCAGCGGGAAAAACAGGGGCCCGAATACAAGAAATTGACCGCCCAGGAATGCGAAGAGGCTGCCAAGCCGCACGTGAAAGACATCACTCGTGCCGTGATGATATTGAAAGGCAAAGCTTATCCAGTGGTGCTCATGGTTCCACCATATGACGGGAAGAAAGAGCAGAAAAGCTATGGCAACCGCTAGCCACGCCTTCCATTCCAGGAGTTTTCTGGGCCTCTTGATGACCAGAAAGAACAACAATGATCCGAGAAAAAGGACAGCGGTATATTTGCTGAGCAGGAGAAGTCCCATGGAAATGCCTGTAAGAATGTGATGGGAAATGCGGTCCTCGGTCAATGCGAGATAGGCAAAGTACATGGAAGCGGCCCAGAACAGCATGAGCGGCGCATCAGGAGTCACGATAGTAAAGCCCATGTTTGTCGCGGGGAGCGAAAGAAGCATGAACACGGCATACAAGGCGGTCTGTTCATCAAAGATTCTTTTTGCCAGGAGGTAGGTGTACACGGCTGCAATGCCCATACAAAAGACGGCCGCAAGTCTGACGCTCCATTCAGTTGTTTCAGTCAGAGTGAAAAGCCTGATGAGATAGGCGATAAGCGGTGGGTGGTCATAGTAGCTTAGATTCAGATGCCTGCTCCACAACCAGTAGTATGCTTCATCCGGATGCAGGGGGAGCCCCGCGTTGCAGATCACGTGGTAAAGGGAATATATGGCGATCAGGAAATAGACCGTCCGGTCTCTTTTCGTGCCCATAAAGAAAAATCGCCTGGCGGGTGCTTTTGTCGACACCGTGTCTGCCCTTTCAGATATTCCATCGCTGCCGGTCGTGAGAAGGAACAAGAGAACCGGCACGGGGACGATGGGAGAAAGACCGGTAGACAGCCAAATGAAGATCCACCATTTTTTCTGCAGAAAATTGCTTGAGATAGATTTCCCTTCCTTTCAAACCATAGGCATGGCGAACCTCAGGATGTGCTGCAAGATAGGAAATGGCCTCCAGGAGTTCCTTCGTGTTCTCTTTTGCAACCAGCAGGCCGTTCTCGCCATGCCGGACCGCTTCTGGAATGCCGCCGGTACGGGTGCCGATAACCGGCAGGCCCATGGACATGGCCTCAATGATGGAAATGGAGAGCGCCTCGCGCCGTGATGGAGCAACAAGGATATCCATGCCGGCCAGGAATCGGGGCACATCCTCCTTAAAGCCGAGGAAGATAACGCGATTTTCCAGGCCACGGTCCATTACCAATGCTTTCATTTCTTGTGCCCATTTACCGGTATTGTCTCCAGCCAGAAATAGTTTCCAGTGACGATCCTGAAGTCCGGAGAGGGTGCGCAGTAAGAGGTCATGCCCCTTGTCCGGTATGAAGCGTGCAACCATGCAGAATGCGCATTCATCCGCTTCAATCCCCAGGTTTTTTCGTATATCCTGTCTTTCTTTCCTGAGTACGAAGGAATCCGGTATGCCGTGATATATCCTGGTGATTCTGGAGGAATCTATGTCTCTTGCCACAAGAGAATCTTTTACCGCTTGGGAAACTGCGATAATGCCATGTGCCCGATGAAAGCGTTTGTAACTGATCGTCGAATGGGCGGTGGCAACGGTTGGAATGCCGAGGAGTCTTCCTGTAATGGTTGCGTAATGGGTCCCTCTTACCAGGTGCGCGTGCAATATATCAGGCTTGTGTCGGAGCACTGCCTTCCCCAGCAGCAGAAAGGAAAACGGGTCGGTCATCCCGTGCATGGGCACGTGAATCAATTCTATGCCGCATTCTTCAGCCTTTTCAGCCAGCCAGGAGTCTCTGGGGCCCGCAAAGGCGACATGGTGACCTTTGCGTGCAAGGGAGCTCAAGAGGGACACTGCGTGCACTTCCGCTCCGCCGCATATATGGCTGTGCAATACTGCCAGGATGTTCATAAAAGTCTCCTTCCAGGATTTGAAATGACGAAGATGTCCAAACAGGCAATACGACGGAATGCTAACAGAGGCAGATTGCCGACAGATGATTTGGGAATTAAAAGAAATTAATGTTGAAAGGAGATATGCCTTGAAAAACAGGTGATAAACCAATATGTTAGTGATGGGCGATGGCGAATGGCCGCCTGGATGAACATTTTTTAATCTTTCGTTCATCTTTCATTCATATTGCACTGGCATAAGGAATGGAGAGAGAAATGCAAAGGGAGCGATACTCATGAAGGTTCTGCTCATAGAAGATGATTCCCAGCTTGTAACGTTCATTGAAAAAGGCCTCAGGCAGGCCGGATTTTCCGTCGAAATTGCCATGGACGGAAAGACCGGTCTCACCATGGCCCTGGAGTTTGACGTGGATGTTGCGGTCGTTGACATCATGCTCCCCCTGATGGACGGCTTTTCACTCATTCAGGAGGTCCGGAAAAGCCGACCCGGGCTTCCTATCCTGGTTCTGAGTGCCAAACGATCCGTTGCGGACCGCGTCCACGGCCTTGAGATAGGGAGTGACGACTATCTCACCAAACCGTTTTCTTTCACTGAGCTTATTGCCAGGATCAGGGCCCTTGTTCGCCGCGCCGGAGCACAGCCTGAGGCGACCAGGATCGAATTTTCAGACCTCTCTCTCGATCTCCTTTCGAGAGAAGTCATGAAAGGAAGAGCGCGCGTGGAACTTCTCCCCAAGGAGTTTGCCCTGTTGGAATACCTTGTCAGAAACAAGGAGCGGGTTCTTACACGAACCCAGATACTGGAGCAGGTGTGGGGATATCAATTTGATCCTGAATCCAATGTGGTCGATGTGCATATTTGCAGACTCAGGGAAAAGTTGGGTGATACCGGTGAAAAGAGGCTCATCCGCACCATCAGAGGGGTGGGCTACGTAGTGAAAGAAGATGCATAAATTCCGAAAAAGCCTGGCATTTAAACTGGCGTTCATATACTCAGTGCTGTTTACCCTGGCATTCGTAATCATATTCTTTGCCATCTACTATATGCTGGAACAGGCTTTGACCCAGAATACCAAGAAGGACCTCCTGGATGATTCTGTTGAGATTGTCAGGACGTACAAGAAAGGGAATATTGAGGCGCTGAAAACCTATATTTCCAATGAGATCGAGGGAGACGGGCCTGCCAATAAACTCATCAGGGTCTTCGACCGGGACGGTCATGTCGTCATATCTTCGGATATAGCCTTCTGGGGAAACCTCCCGGTACCGAGCTATCCCGATTTGGATCGGCAAAGGCCGGTTGTACGTTCCGTCAGGATACCCAAAAGGCCCGGACTTGAAGCACGGACCGTGGCATTTTTCGTTGGAAAATATATTGTAGAGGAGGCAGTCCCGGTCGAGTGGGATGCAAGGCTTCTTGCCAGGCTCCGCAAGGCCTTTGGAGCAGGGCTGCTGCTGACCGTCCTGGTGGCCATTCCGAGCGGCTGGTTCATGGCAAGGAGAAGCTCAGAACAGATCAGGGGGATTGATCGGGTAGCCCGGTCCATTGCAGGCAGCGCGGACCTCAGCCGCAGGGTCCCGCTCAGAGGGACGGAGGATGAGCTGGACCATCTGGCAAAGACGTTCAATCTCATGGTTGAGCGGCTTGAACATTTCCTGCGGGAACTGCATGATATGATGGACAACACGGCCCATGACTTCAAGACGCCGCTCACCCGCATCAGGGCAATGGCGGAGACGGGACTCGGCACGACAAACCATGAAGAGATCCAGGGGACCCTGGTACAGATCATGGACGAATGCGATCGCTTTCTCTTCCTTCTTAACGCGATAATGGATATTTCACAGGCGAGAACCGGGATTCTGTCTCTTGAGAAAAAGGAACTCCCGGCTGAAGATCTGTTGGCGGGGATCGGGAGTCTGTACAGCAGTGTTGCAGAAGAGAAGGGAATCCGTTTGAATATCACCTATCCGCGTGATGGTGCCCTCGTTTTTTTCGCCGACAGGAAACGGCTGAGCCAGGCCTTGAGCAATATTGTTGATAATGCCCTCAAGTACACCCCTTCAGGAGGGACTGTTGCCATCTGGGCACACGCGGAACCAGGATATACCGAAATATGCGTTGCAGATAGCGGGCCCGGTATCCCCGAGGAAAAAATACCCCGTATATTTGAAAGGTTTTACCGGCTTGATACCAGTCGTTCCACTCCCGGCAGAGGGATAGGTCTCTCTCTTGCCAAGGCCTATGTTGAGGCGCAAGGAGGGATTGTAACGGTGAAAAGCGAGCCGGGAAAAGGCAGCACCTTTTGCATCAGGGTACCGGTGTAAGGGGCGGGATGACGGAAATTCAACGGCCTTTGAAGACAATGAATGTGAATACAGCGAAGACCCCGTAGCTGGCAAGGACGGCAAGGAAATTCCAGTGACCGTGATTTTCCCGGAAGAGATCCCATTTGAAAAACCAGAGGTTTTTCAAATACCTGCCATTGAAGGTGGGGAAAAATCTGTTCACATCCCGGCAGTATATTTGATAATCTTCTCCGAAAATCCCTTTCAGGTGCTGCTCTTCCCGTTTTACCCGGTTGGTCATATAAAAATAGTAAAGAGCGGTGAATATGATGAGCACCCAGATGTTTCCCAGAAGAAGCACGCAGCCCGCAAGGAGGAAAAAGCGTCCCAGGTACATGGGGTTGCGCATCAGCGCATAGGGTCCCTGGATAGCCAGCGACCGGTTTTTGTCCAGGGACCCGAAGCACCAGGACTGGAATAGAGAACCGAAGAGGGTGACGAGAAATCCGGGCAGGAAGAGGCCGGGCTTGATGTTCGGCACCAGCAGGACGAGGGCGGCCAGGAAAAGAGGGATCCGGATCTTCAAAAGGGCCTTGCGGCCGGCCTTATTGTTGAACAACGCGTTCAGGCGTTCTATTCCCTGATGAATCATTCGGTATTCCCCTTTATGGATCTGGAGTGTCTGTCTGGCGCGGGTACCATAGCACGATGTTGTTACGCACCTCAATCTTTTTCGAAGACAGGCGGTAGCCCATCCACGCGCAGATTTCGGGCACAAGCGACGGTGCGGTCAAGAAGCCCCCGGATATGGGGGAAACCAGGCAGTAGTGTATGGAAAGTCAGGGGATTGAAAGGGGCCAATGTGGTCCCGAAATGGAAAATACCTTGCTTTTCCTTGACATGCGAACGGCAAGATTCGTACACTCCAACCGCAACGAGATCAAAACAGTCTTGCAGTTCATCAGGTGGCGAATTGCGAAAAAGATTCCTAAAAGATTTTCTCATGCTGAGTCTGATTCTTGTGATTCTGACCATTCTCTTCTCGGTGACGAACTGTGATGTCGCGATTGAACGTCTCTTTTATTCGCCTGAAAAGGGATGGTTTATGAGAAATGCGAATCCATGGCATGCCCTCTACCAGTACGGCAATTTCCCGGGGCTTGCCCTTGCATCGGCAGGACTTCTGGGCGTTGTCGTCAGTTTTTTTTATCGCAAGGCCGTGAAATACCGCAAGGCGGCATTGTTCCTGAGTCTCGTCATGGTCCTGGGTCCCGGGCTGGTGGTCAACACGGGCCTCAAGCACTATTGGGGAAGGCCGCGCCCCAGGCAGATCCAGGAATTCGGCGGAAGTGCGCCCTACCTTCCCCTCTGGCAGAAAGGAGTGCCGGGAGAAGGGAAATCGTTTCCCTCGGGCCACGCCTCGGTGGCATTCTACCTGTTCACGCCTTTTTTCATTCTTAGAAGAACCGCGAAAAAATGGGCTGTTTTCTTTCTCTCTCTCGGGGTGTCTTATGGGATTTTGATGGGCATTGCCCGAATGGTCCAGGGCGGACACTTCCCAAGCGATGTGGTGTGGGCAGGCGGGTTCACGTACCTCACCGGACTGGTCCTCTCCTGCTTTTTCAGGTTTGACAAAAGAGCGGTAATCCCGCCGCGTTCATGTATGACTGATTGCCGGTAAGGGCCTCGTATCACGGTTTTTCTTTCCAGCCCATTCCAAGAAACAGGGTGTATGTTCTGCTGTTTCCCGCGCCCAGATCCCTTGTAACGTTTTGGAGCCTTCTGGTCCCTTGAAATCTTTCCGCGAGGCGCGGAGGGACCTTTGCGGCATTTCCCTTGATGACAATCAGGCAGTTCCAGCCCTTCTTTTTTCTCGGACCGGGCCAGAGCTCATACTGGGATTGAATGTTTCCGCTTTCAACCCAGTGAAATACCTGGGGCCTGTCCGGCAGATAAAAGGCAAGCTCGCTCGTGAGGTAGCGGTGTCCTACGGTCATCAAAAAGGTCTCCTGGGGACGTGGTAATGTCGATCGGACGGCAGTGATTTTCCGTGCGAGGTCGGCCCATCCTTCCAGACGAATCAACGGATCCAAGCGCGTTCCCTCGAGTCCGGCACTTCTCACCACAAAGGGAACGGCATAGGTCAATACAGCCAAAGCGGCGCCGGTGACAATGCCCGGAATGAAGGCCTTTCTCCATCTATTGCACCGGGGGGAAGCATCAAACGCACCTGTGGCCCAGGCCCCCAGGAGAAGCATTCCTGAAGGATAAAACGCCGCGGGCCAGTTTCCATTTATTTTCTGGCGCAGAGTCATGAGCAGGAGAAAGAAAAGCGCAGGACCGCTGAAAGAAAAGAGGAAGCGCTCTTTGGTTCCCATGCGGGGAAAACCAAAAAGGCAACACAGGAGGATGCCCACGAGCACCAACCAGGTGACAGGGGACATGAGGAGCAGTTGGGTGCCGAGGAAGTCCGCCGTATTCTTCAGGAGGTGTGTTGCCGTCAGAGAAGACGGCTCGAAATGATGGGCTGTATGGTGAAAGGTGATCCAGTTGTTTTTGAAATTCCAGTAGAGGGGAGGGACGAGGAAAAGAAGGGCCGCAAGACTGCCGAGCCAGACCCACGGTTTTTTCAGGACAGCGCGATATTGGGGCGATATGATAAGGAAAAAGAGGCCGCACGCAAAAAAGGCCAGGGTCATTTGTTTGCTCAATGCACCCAGCCCGAGGGAAAAAATCAGCGCGATGCTCCACGCTGCTCTTTTTCTTTCCGAGGTCAGTACCCCCCAGAAGAGATAAAGAGAGGCACTCCAGAAAAAAAGCAAGGGGGCGTCGATGGTCAGCAGCAGGTTCAGGGCAGCATTTCCGGGACATGCCGCCATGGCGGCAACAGCCCAGAAAGCGGCCTTGGAGCCGTACATTCTGCGTCCGAGCAGAAAAAGGAAGATCAGGGTCCCGGTCCCCAGGAGAACTGCAAAGATCCTGATTCCAAAGGCCGTGTTTGCGCCGGCCCAGCCGGTCAGGGCCATGAGCCAGCCGATGAGCGGCGGTTTACTGAAATATCCCCAGTCGGGATGCCGGCCCCAGTCCCAGTAGTAGGCCTCGTCCCCGGCAAGATCATACGGGAAAAAGGCGATATAGAGGACCCTGAAGAGGAAAAGCAACAAAAGCCCTCTCCAGAACCAGAGATTCCAATCAGTGCGGTGCTGAGGCTTCCGGGAGGTGCTGGTCACCTGCTTTCCTCTTGCGTCAGGGAGGCCTTCCGTCTTTTCTCGCGGGCGATGAGCTGAAGGTTGCGTGTATAAATGAATACACCGGTGGCCTGGCCAACGATGAATACCGGATCTTTTCTGAAAATGGCGTAGGAAAGCAGCGTGATTCCCCCGGCAAGGCTAAAATACCAGAAAGCAACGGGAATCAGACTTCGTCCCTTTTTTTCACTGTACAGCCATTGGACAAGAAACCGCATGGAAAAAAGGGCCTGTCCGGTAAAGCCGACAATGAGCCAGATCATACTAGTTTTCAATGTCTCTTTCCTCCGTGATGGAAGGATATTGCATGCGTCTTTGCAGCCACATGACGCCAAGGAGATCGGTCATGCCAACCCAGAGACGATTTCCCACCCCGTAATGGGACCGGCCTCGAAGGCGCGGCCGATGGTTGACGACGACCGAACATACGTTCCCTCCGCCCCGAAGCATAAGAGCTGGAAGAAATCGGTGCATGTGGTCAAAAAAGGGAAGGCGCAGGAAAGCGTCTCTTGAAAAGAGTTTCAATCCGCAACCGGTATCGGGTGTGTCATCTTTGAGCAATCGACCACGGATGCTGTTCGCAATCCGTGATGACAGCCTCTTGAGGGGGGTGTCACGCCGTTCCTTTCGATGACCACAGATGAGCGCAAGCCCGGCTGGGCTTTCGGGGCTCTGAAGAAACGCTTTCAGCCGCAGGATGTCAGCCGGATCGTTTTGGCCGTCGCCATCGAGGGTTGCGATCCAGCTGGCCCGGGCGGCCGCAACTCCCGTCCAGAGGGCGCTGCTTTGTCCGCAACACTTGCCGTGTGTGATGATGCGGAGTCGGTGAAACCTTGCCGCGATGCGCTTCAGGCGATTCGGCGTATCGTCTGTGCTCCCATCGTCCACATAGATAAGCTCGTAATATAAGACAGGATCAAGAACACCCCTGATCTCCCTGATCAGGGGATCGATGTTTTCTGCCTCGTTGTGCACCGGCACGACCACGGACAGGTCGGGAACGTCGTTGTTTTTGGGCATTGTTTTTCCGGAGAAAATGTCTGGATGTCAGAGTATCTGAAAGAAGATGCAGCATTATGCTCTATTCATCTTCAAGGGGTCCTTTCTGTGGGACAGGATATCATTTTTTCCCCTTTTGATGCAATAATTCATAGAGGATGGTGGCAAAGGAACACCGGGCCTTTTGCCTTTTTCGCCAGGCCTGCGGGCTTATATATTTTTTCCCCTGGGCCCATATTCCCCTTTTGGCTGCTTTTGCCTCCTTTTCCGCCTCAAAATACGGGGCTAGTGAAAGCTTCGGGGGTGATTTCCCCCGATAGACTTCGGCATATCCGGCCCGGAGCATTTCCAGATTCACATTTTTTCCTTCAAAAAAGATTTCCCCCCAAAGAAGCGTATATCTCTTTTCGCCGTAGCTCTTGATCGAAATCCATTTGTTGAGGATAAGTTTTTTGAGATATTCCTTCGCCTCCCTACTGAACGGCTGGGCGAGCTCCTTTTCCTGAGGACAGAGTTCCGGGGCATCGATTCCTGCCAGCCGGACATCAATTTCCGTCCCATGTCCTTTCATTCTGACCATATCACCATCAAAGATTTCAATAACTTTGAACTGTCCGGCATAGAGGGAGAGAGGGAGTGAAAGCAAGACAATGAGCATCACCGCCAAGGGCCATGATCCCCGGAAAATGAAGGAATGAGGGTGAAAACCTGGTGAATGTGATTTTGACATATGCTACACCTCTCGGAACTTAGGGCACGGCCCATCCATATCCTTAAATTTTAATGCAATATGTGGGCCACAATCAGCGGACTGCTTGCGGTTCCGTTCTCCCGCGGATGCGGTCGATTTTTTCCTTCCGGTCTCTCTCTATGTATTGAGTGCATAGGAAAACCTGAATGTCAACCGTTTTCCCCGTTCATCAGGAAATCCGGTCCCCAGGGTCTTTGTCAGGAAAAGCATGCTGTGCCATATGGGAAATCTCAATCATACCGTGCATTGAGTGCCCTCCAACAGGGCGAAGGGCGGGTCCCGGATCCCCTATTTTGAGCATGAGCATTGTCGTCCGGTCAGGGCAGTGTTTCTTCATCATTGACGGGCCACCCCGGATATGGTACCCCCTTTTTCCATGTGAACAACAACGGAATAGAGCCTATGATCGATTCATTCGAAAACCCGGTCCGGTGGGAATGGTACTGGGTTCCGGCCGCGGTGTGCCTCTTTGCCGCGCTCATCATACAGACAGCCGGATTGAACCAAAAACTGTTCCTGGCCGTTCATCAGGCGGGATGGAGTATCCCTCCTGTGCTCTGGCAGTTGGTGACTTTTCTGGGGGGTACCTTGACCGCCCTTGCCCTTCTTCTCCTTGCCACCCGTATGGATACGCAACTCGTGTGGAGCGCTTTCCTGGCGGGGCTGATTTCCTTTGCCTGGTCCCATGCCCTCAAGATATGGCTGGATGTGCCGCGGCCGCCTGCTGTTTTTGGGCCGGAGATGCTTCACGTGATCGGGCCGAAGTTACGACACGGGTCGTTCCCGAGCGGTCATACGACCACGGCTTTTACCATGGCCGGCATTGTGGCATTTCACCTGAAAAGGTGGCCTGGGCGGCTCTCGCTTGTGATCCTTGCCGCGCTGGTCGGGCTCAGCCGTATCGCCGTGGGCGTGCATTGGCCGCTTGATGTGCTTGTGGGTGCCGGGGGCGGTTGGTTGACCGCCGGCGCGGGCCACTGGCTCGGCAGGAAATGGCCCGCGGGCCGAAAGGTTCGACGGGTGCTGTTGATCCTCCTCATATTGTGCGCCGCTGCATTGCCGTTTGTTGACAGCCGATATCCAGCAGCACGCTGGCTCGCATTGGGCATAGCCCTCATAACGGTTCCAGCGGGTTTATTCACTCTCCGCGCGGCGTGGCACGGGGAAGACTGAGTTTTTTCCTCTTCTTTCTCCACACATATCCTGCCACCAGACATATGCAGAAAAGAACCAGACCGATGCTTATCTTGTGGACATTTGCCATGAGGAGGTCCTGGTTCTGGCCGAACAGATAGCCTGTAACGGCGAGAACCGCCACCCAGATGCCTGCCCCCAGAGCGGTGAAAATACAGAAAAGGAAAAAATGCATGCGTGCCAGGCCCGCCGGAAGAGATATGTATTGCCGGATGCCCGGGAGGAGTCGACCCACAAAGGTACTGATATGCCCGTGCCTTGCAAAGAAGACATCTGCTTTGTCAAGGGCCTTTTTGCTCACAAAAAGATAGCGGCCATATCTTTCAAAGAACGGTCTCCCGAATTGTATGGCCAGCCAGTAATTGAAGACGGCGCCCAGAAGACTCCCTCCCAGGCCGCAGACAATGACCAGCCAGAGGGACATATTGCCTTTGGATGCCAGGTATCCTGCGGGCGGGATCACGACTTCGCTGGGGAAAGGGAAGAACGAGGATTCGAGAAACATCAGGGCGACAATACCGGGATATCCCCAGTGCTCGACTGTTTGCACGATCCACGAAATGATTTGGTGCAGCACGATATGTCTTCCCCTGTGCCATGGATTTTCAAAGGCATGAACGTCGGTATGTGCTCTCAATAGGACAAAAGAGCCGCCATGTCAACAAAGGAAGGTCATCTGGAATTCTTCGTCAATGCTCCCAGTCTTTTCTGGTTGTTCCGGGGAAAGCGTTCCTTTGAGCAGGCGAAACCTGCAGAATGTAAGATGGGCTTTTCGTTGGTTCCCAGACCGCCGGGCTTTTCTTCTCTGGCAGGATCGGTTACAATAAAGTGCAAGTGTGTGTTATATAACGTGATGAAAAGGAGTTTGCGATGAGAACCCTCATTACCGGGAACCTTCCGGATGAGATTACTGACCTGATCCGGCGGGAGCATGAGGTAGAGATTCACCGTGAGAATCGGCCGCTTGAACGGGAAGATCTGTTGGCATTGGTGGAAGATAAGGAAGGTCTTCTTTGCATGATTACGGACCGGATTGACGATGATGTATTGCAACATGCTCCTCGACTGAAGGTGATCGCGAACATGGCCGTGGGCTATGATAATATCGATGTGGCGGCAGCGTCGGGAAGGGGGGTTCCCGTTTCCAATACCCCGGATGTCCTCACGGACGCCACCGCGGATCTCGCATTTGCCCTGATTCTTGGCGTTGCGCGACGTTTGGTAGAAGGTGACCGCAGGACAAGGGAGGGGAAATTCAGGTATTGGGCCCCAATGCATTTTCTGGGACACGAGGTATCCGGAAAGACCCTGGGCATTGTGGGTCTCGGGAGAATTGGAAAGGCGTTGGCCAGGCGGGCACAGGGATTTCATATGAAGGTGCTGTATCAGAACCGCCGGAGGATCTCTCCAACCGAGGAGGCGGCACTGGGAGTATCCTATGCTGACCTTGCCGAGTTACTCTCCCGTGCAGATTTTATCAGCTTGCATGTTCCCCTGACTCCTGATACATACCATTTTGTAGGGGAAAAAGAGCTGGCCATGATGCGGACGTCCGCATATCTGATCAATACCTCGCGCGGTCCTGTGGTAGACGAAATGGCCCTGTTGCGGGCATTGGAGAAGAATCGGATTGCGGGAGCGGGTCTTGACGTTTACGAACACGAACCGGATCTTACGCCGGGATTGAACGATCTGGATAACGTTGTTCTGCTGCCGCACAGCGGAAGTGCAACCGTTGAGACCAGGACCCGGATGGGATACAAGGCCGCTGAAAACCTTCTGGCCGGATTGAGGGGAGAAAAACCACCCGACTGCGTGAACTGGAAGGATGCCTGTGCCACAGTGGCTGGCAACGTTTGACCATTTTTCCTGAAATGAGCATGTTTTTTGAAGAAAGGAGGAAGTTCCAATGGCCACCATTCAACCGAAGGGGGAAAAGGTCAGGCAGGCCGTCAAATGGATTTCTGAAAAACGAAAGGAAGATGCCCAGGCCTCTCTGCCCCGCCTGATTGAAGAAGGAGCGGCAAGATTCAATCTCTCGCCGAAAGATGAGACCTTTCTCAGAGCCTTTTATGAGCAGGACCTGCCTTGATCAGTGCGTGGGGAGGCTTATATCCTCACAATCCCTTCCTCGGCCATCTGCGAGAGGAGCAGTTTGATGACCCGAATGAGCCCCCAGAGAACGGGAATAAGGCATGCGGTCCCTGCAAGAATGGGGGCCCAGAAGCCGGGCTGAGGTGCTGATTTGATCCCAATAACGATGGAAAGCGCTGAGATAAAAGAAAGATAGCCTGCCAGGAGAAAACAGGCGCAGATAAGGAACCACAGGCATATTTTGCTGAATGAGGATTCATCCGGAGAGCTCATTTTTTTATCTCTTCGATCTTTTGGCTGAGGAAACGGATCTGATTCCGGATCTGTGGATCGGCTTTCATCTTGCGATCAATGACTTCAGATGCGTAAAGGGTGGTGGAATGGCTTCTGTTGACGGAGTCGGCAATATTCTCGAGCGTTTCATCAGTGTGCTGCCTGCACAGATAGAGATAGATGTTTCGGGGATATGCATGGATTTTCTTTCTTGAATTGGATCGCAGTAATTCAGGATCAATCCTGTAGTATTTGCACACCAGTTTTTCCACGTCCTTAAGCCCGATGTTCCGGTCGGGAGAAACGAGACATCCGAGTACTTCTTTTGCAAGCTCCAGGTTGATTTTGGCCTTCAGGAGCTCGCTCTTGGCCTTGAGGCTCTTGAGGGCACTTTCCATTTGGCGCACATCGTAATTGAGATTGCGAGCCAGAAGGGCAAGAATATCATCTGAAAGAACGAGCTTCAGCTCCAGTGCCTTCCTGGTGAGAATTTTCACGCGTGTTTCATAATCCGGTTTGCCGATTGATGTGATGAGGCCTGAAGTAAGGCGGGAAGTCAATTCCCTGGACATACTGGGGATGTCTTTCGGAGCCAGGGAACTCGTGAAAATAATCTTCTTGTTTTCATTGGCCAGGACATCGAGGGTGTAGCCAAGCTCGAGCTGGGTTTTCTCCTTGCCGCTCAGGAAATGAATCTCTTCCAGGAGGAGAACGTCACAGGAGTGCCGATATTTGTTCTTGAATGCTTCTATGCGGCCTTGTTTCAGTGAGTAGACCATCTCGTTGGTGAAATCTTCAGCAGTAATGTAATAAATCCGGCTGGAAGGGTTCTGGTTGAGAATGGCATTCCCGACGGCGTGGGAAAGGTGGCTTTTGCCCAGGCCCGTGTTGGCAAGCATGAGAAGGGAATGGTAATTCCATGCGCCTCCCTCGGCCAGCGCTTTTGAAGCGGAGTAGGCGAATTCATTGGAGCGTCCAACTACAAAGCGGTCAAACGTATAGTTTGTGTTGAGATTCCTGTGGCCGTTCGCTAGCTTTCCCGGCACGTCCATGAGCATGAGTTGCCCTGCATTCGCTACGAGAGGCGGGGGCAGAATTTTGCGCTTCGCCGGTTCTACCCTGAATCCGATCGCACAATCTGTCCCAACGGCAGAACAGAGTCTCTTCTGAATAAGGTCGGCATAATTTTCAGTGACCCATTTTTTTGAAAACTTGTTTGGACAGGCTAACACAATAGTGCCGTCTTTTTCCCTTGAGAACGTCAGCGGTTTGATCCAGAGAGAGAAGCTTGATTGGGACAGTTCCGACTTGATTTGTTCTTTCACTTCTTCCCAAATAGCTTCCATGCATGAAACTCCCTTGAGCGTGCTGATGATCTTTGAGTGGTAGTGGGTTTTCGACACTGACACCGGGCTTGTACTGAAATCTCGACTGCCTGTCAAAAGGTATTGTCAAGAGCCACAATTTAGGTTGACTCCCCTTTTTGACAGGTGATAACATACGTATATTACAGGTTAATTTTCCGGCTTTTGCGTAACTGCCTGTTTGGCAAAGACAAATCAGGCGCATTAAGTTGCTTTTGATATCAAGAGGTTAACCGAAGAGACCTCTTTGTGCAAAAATAATTTCACATTTTAGATCTCTTGTTTTCTCCTGAAATCGCCGTTTTTTGGCGAAGTTCAATTTTATCCTTGTGCTTTTTCTGATTCAAGAGAGAATTTTTTGGGCCTCAGAGGGTTAGGCAAACATTTTGCATTCCCTTATGAACCATGCCGAATCAAAAGACAATTCTCTGGAAGGATCAGGGCGGGAAAAATCACCGGGAGATTTTTTCTGAAGGGAAAAAATTTTTTAAAAATCATCCGGGGGGTGTGAAAGCATGGAAAAAATAAAAGTCGTCGTTCTGGCCGGTGGCTGGTCGGGAGAGAGAGAGGTGTCGCTCGGGAGCGGGCGGGCGGTGTACAATGCCCTCGACAAGGAAAAATATGATATCGAGTTGTATGACCCGAAGGAGCACCTTGGGACCCTGCTTGAGAAAAAGAGGGATATTGATCTTGCCGTTATCCTGCTCCATGGGAAGATGGGAGAGGATGGCCGTATGCAGGGTTTCCTTGACCTTCTTGGAATTCCGTATGTGGGCTCGGGTGTCCTGTCCAGTGCAATGGCTTTGAACAAGCGAATAACTAAATATCTCTATCAGAATGCGGGATTACAAGTGCCCGGATACCATATCCTGAGACGAGGAGAGGAATTCGAAGCCCGGGCATATCTGGATACCTTTGGCGGGAAAGTTGTCGTGAAACCCGTAGCCGAGGGATCCAGCCTGGGTGTCTCCATTTGCGCATCGGAAGCCTCCCTTGTAACGGGGGTGAAAGAAGCATTTCGTTATGATGATGAGGTCCTGGTGGAAGAGTATATCAAGGGTCGGGAGATAACATGCTGCGTGACCGGAAACAGGGAGCTTGAGACACTGCCGCTCATAGAGATTGTTCCCGGTGCTTCCTATGATTTTTTTGACTATGCGGCAAAATATAGCACGGGTGCGACCGATGAAATATGCCCCGCGGAGCTGGATGAACTGATCGCCGACAGGCTCAGGAATTACGCCAAGGTGGCACATCATGCCCTCCAGTGCAAGGCGTGGAGCAGGACCGATATGATTGTCCGCGGCGAGGATGTTTTCATGCTTGAGACGAATACGATTCCAGGCATGACCGAAAACAGCCTTTTTCCCCGCGCCGCAAGGGCCGCGGGTCTTTCCATGTCAGCGCTCCTCGACCGGTTGATCGAACTGTCTCTTCCATCAACAGATCCGGGGTAGCTGGGCTCCGGTCAGGGTGGGCAGGATTCGGGTTCCACCAACCTGGGTTCTCAAGAGCACTTGTCCTTCCGGATGCTCCCGGACTTCTCCGATTACGGACGTCAAAGAGCCGTACCGATGTCGCCTCATGGCTTTCAGCACCTGATCTAAACATTCTCCGGGCAGTATGGCGAGACACTTGCCCTCATTGGCCACGTAGAGAGGATCCAGCCCGAGCATTTCACAGGCGGATCGTACGGGTGCGGATATTGGTAGCATTTCCTCAAAGAGCTGAATGGCAACGTTCGAGTGACACGCTATTTCATTCAGGGCAGTGGCCACTCCTCCCCGCGTAGGGTCCCGCAGCACGTGGATCTCGGGACATACATCAAGCATGGCTGCCACCAGATCGTTCAAGGGGGCGGAATCGCTCTTGAACGGGGATTGGAAACGCAGTCCCTCCCTCTGGGTCAAAATGGAAATACCGTGGTCGGCGATGGTTCCGTTGATGATTACCACATCTCCCGGTCGGGCGTTCCGAGCGCTCACGTCAATCGTATCAGGGATTGTGCCGACGCCTGAAGTGTTGATGAATATCCTGTCGGCATGGCCTTTTGAGACCACTTTGGTGTCCCCGGCAACGATCTTGACCCCGCTTTCTTTGCTCGCCTGGGCCACGCCCTCCATAATCTTCCGGAGATCCTGAAAAGGCAATCCCTCCTCGAGAATCAGGCCCAGGGTCAGATAAAGAGGTTGTGCACCCTGCATGGAAAGGTCATTTACGGTTCCGTGAACGGCGAGGCTTCCTATGTTGCCGCCGGGGAAAAATATGGGGTCTACCACGTAGCTGTCAGTGGTCATTGCAACCCGGTGTCCATGCAGCGATACGACGGCACTGTCATCCAATTCGCGGAGATAGGGATTGTCCAGGAAAGGGAGAAATATTTTTTCCACCAGTTCGGCGGAAGCCACTCCCCCGCTCCCGTGATCAAGCGCCACACGTTCAAAATTCATCCTGTCCCTCCATTGTTTCCCATGCTTCCTCATCGGTCAATGGGCGTGAATTTCTCTAACCCGCATTTCTCACGGACTAACCAACCCACCATCTTCAGGCGGCCGGGGACTCTCCCATAGAAAGATTGAGTATGGCACATCAGGCAACCGATGTAAAGGCCGGAGACCGGAATGAAACGATATGTTTATTATTCTATTTTACAATCTATATCAATAAGATAGATGTTTTCAGATGAAGCTGGCAAGCGCGTATTCCGGAAAGATTTCCCGGATGTTTCACGTGAAACATTTTGCCTTTTCGTCAGTCCCTTTCGACTAATGCCTAGAGGCGACCGGGTGAATGCTCGCGCCAATCTTTTCTCGAGCACGCGGGAGCTCTCCAGGCGGTTGGTAGAGATAGTTGCTGAGCAAGGCGGTCGTTAGTGTGCGAAGGCCCGGCAAAGACAAGATATCCTGCTTTAAGAATGGCCCTCGTGCCTTTCTCTGCTGCAAACCGGGGTCATTTCAGACAACCAGAGTCCTTTTGATGCAACGAAGGACAAGATGGCACAAGAGAGGGGGAGGATTCGATTGGGAAATGGCAATATTAGAAACCCAGGAATAGGGTAGCGCCTGCTGTCGGGATGTTTACGTTCCAGGCAGGCGAATCTGCCGGCGTTTCCGAATAGTGACTTCATTCATGGATATTTCCCGACTGCCCTCGCAGGATGGTAGAGCCGTTCCCTGAACTGAGGCAGGATATATTCCCGCCGGAAAGGAACGCGCTGTCCTTCCCTCTTCCTCAATGCGCTTTCAAAGGGTACGCCAAAAAAACGGGGTGAAGGCGAAAAAATGCGAATGTTTCACGTGAAACATTTTTGCCTTTTCAATCAAAATGGATTGTGTTAACAACCTGAGGCAATCACTGTTTCAGGCAATCTATCATCGCGGTCCCAGAGGACTATGGGTTCTGTCATTGTTGTTGCAAACCAGAAAGGCGGCGTGGGGAAGACAACCACAGCCGTCAATCTTGCCGCTTCCCTTGCTGCTGCGGAAAAAAGGGCACTCCTTGTTGATTGTGATCCCCAGGGAAATGCCACGACGGGTGTGGGTGTTGATCGAAACACGCTGGCAGAAGGATTGTATGAACTCCTCCTCGATGCCGCATCTGAAGAGGAAGTGCTTCTGGAAACGATCCTTCCCGGTCTCAGCGTGATCGGGGCTTCAGCCAGCCTGGTTGGAGCCGAGGTGGAGATGGCCGAAGTTGAAAATAGGGAGTTCCTCCTCCGGCGGCAGCTTGCCCCCCTGCGGGAGCGATACGATTGCATCTTCCTGGATTGTCCCCCTTCTCTCGGATTTCTCACGGTCAATGCCCTTGTAGCGGCGGACTCGATTCTCGTTCCCCTGCAGTGCGAATATTATGCGCTTGAGGGTCTTTCGCAGCTTCTGAAAACGGTAAAAGCGGTAAAAAGGCGTCTCAATCCCGGTCTTGCTCTCGCAGGGATATTGCTCACCATGTACGACCGGAGAAACAATCTTTCCCAACAGGTGGCGGAAGAAGTGAGGGCCCATTTCAAAAAAGGGGTTTTTCGAACTATTATCCCACGGAATGTTCGGTTGAGTGAAGCGCCCAGCCATGGGAAACCCGTACTGCTGTACGATATCCGTTCAGTAGGGGCCCAGAGCTACCTGGCTCTCGCTAAAGAATTCATTGAAAGAGGAGTCATATGACATGGGGAAAAGAAAGGCCCTAGGGAAAGGGCTCTCAGCGCTCATCCCTGATGGTACGACCCTTGATGAAGCAGATGACCGGTTTTTTCAGTGCCCGGTCGAAGCCATTGAGCCGAATCCCTACCAGCCGAGGCAGACTTTCCAGGCCGATGAACTGAGAGAGATGGCAGATTCCATCAAAGAGAAAGGGATATTGACTCCTCTCCTGGTGAGCCGGGCCGGGGGAGGGTACCAGCTTATAGCGGGAGAAAGAAGGTGGCGCGCGGCCCAGATTGCAGGGTTAGAGCGTGTTCCTGTGGTCGTGCGGGACGCTACTCCGATGGAGTCTCTGGAGCTGGCTCTTATCGAGAATATCCACAGAAAGGATCTGAACCCCATTGAAGAAGCCATTGCATACCGAAAACTGATTGAAGACCTGAAGGTAACCCAGGAAGTACTGGCGAAGAGACTGGGGAAAGATCGGTCCACAGTGGCAAACCTGCTGCGCCTGCTGAAACTGCCCCTGCAGATCCAGCAGGATCTCATTGATGGACATATTACCATGGGGCACGCGCGGGTGCTGGCTGGCATAATAAATGCCGGAGATCAGCGGGCCCTCAGGAGACGAATTCTCAAGGAAGGCCTCTCTGTTCGCCAACTCGAGAACGTGGTGAAACGCCGAGCCGGCAAGAGGAAAGAAAAGGGCAAAAAGCGGGAAGCTGATGTTGTTCTTGAGTCCCTGGAAAATGACCTGAAAAGGTCTCTCGGCACAAAAGTTTCCGTGCAGAAGAAGGGCAGGGAAGGCAAGATTGTCATCTACTTCTACTCTGATGACGAACTTGAGCGACTCATGGAGAGGTTTGGCTGATGGGGATTTTTTCTCCACCCGTGTTCCTTGCCCCGGGCGAGGCGGACAATATTGTCGCGATGCTTCAGGAATATCAATGACGCGATCGTGAGTGCGCCTATGCCGATGGGAACCGGTTTGCCGAAAAGAGTGACCAGGACCGGCAGTGAAAAGGCGGAAACCAGGGAACCCAGAGATACATATTTCCATTTGTACACTACCATCACGAACAAGAGCAGGGCTGCCACGCAGGGGAGCGGGGCGATCGCCAGGTAGATTCCCAGAGCGGTGGCGACCCCTTTTCCGCCTTTGAATTCCTGGAACAGGGGAAATTGATGGCCTAGGAGAGCGGCTGTTCCGACGGCGGAGATCCCCCAGGAGGAAAGGGGGTCCGGATGCCACAGGTACTGATGGGCCAGGAACACTGGCAAAAAGCCTTTCAGACAATCCAGAAACAGGGTGATCAGTCCCCATTTAAGTCCCAGCTCCCGTGACACGTTGGTTGCCCCGATGTTTCCACTGCCGCGGGCGGTGATGTCAATGTCGCCCACTTTTCGGGCAATGATTTTTCCGAAGGGGATGGAGCCCAGGAGGTACGCTGCAAGGAAAAATGCGGCCCAATGGTAGATCATATATCTTCTCCCGATAGTATCGCCGAAAACAATTGCCAATCTGTTGATTCTGTCGGATAATCACTATACCGATTTTGTCCCAGATAATCAACGGTACAATGGAGGGGCTTTTTAGTGAGAATAATGGTTATGGATGGACAGGGGGGCGGGATTGGCGCCACGCTTATCAAGGGATTGCGGGAAACACTGGGAAATGACCTGGAGATACTCGCTCTGGGCACCAATTCCATTGCAACATCCCGCATGATGAAGGCAGGGGCCAACAAAGGCGCCACCGGGGAAAACGCAATTATTCGAGTCAGTCAGATGGTCGACGTCATTATTGGGCCGTTGGCCGTGCTCATGGCCAACACCATGATGGGCGAGGTTACGCCAGGAATGGCGGAAGCGGTGTGCTCCAGCCCTGCCCGGAAAGTGATCATTCCGCTGACCCAGGAGCGTGTGCGCATCGTCGGGATAACAGAAGAACCCCTCCCCCACCTGGTAACCCAGGCAGTGAAGGTAATACAGGAGGCGTACAAACGTGTGTGAATCAACCGCGTATATACTGAAAAATGGGAAAGAGGAGCTTGTCCTGGAGAATGTGGATTTTCTGGAAAGCCAGGAAGGCGTGGTAAAGATGGTGAATCTTTTTGGTGAAGAGAAGAGCGTCGAAGGACGGGTGAAAAGTCTTTCTCTGGTGGATCATAAGATCATCCTCGAAGCCCGTTGAATAGAGGGATGGTCTGGCTGAAACGGAGAGAGGGACGTACCGATTTTTTCCGGGACACGACCGGTGCCTTGGGCCTGGGCTGCGGTTTGTTGTTGTGCAATGGGGTCGGTGTACCGGCCCCTCCGCATTCCGGGCGCTCATTCCCCTGAGACCAGGAGGCGTGCCATGATTGAGAAGTTTGTTGAAAAGATACATTGGCTGGGACATGATGCTTTCCGTATTGACGGGAGCAAGACCCTCTATTTCGACCCCTTTCAGATCGAAGGCGGCCCGGAAGCGGACCTGATCCTCATTTCCCATGATCATTTTGATCACTGCTCCCCCGAGGATGTGGAAAAGATCAGGAAAGAGGATACCGTTATCATCACTGAAAAGGACGCCGCCGGGAAACTGAAGGGGGATGTTCGGATCCTGAGCCCGGGTGAAAAAACAGAGGTCGACGGGATCGGGATTGAGGCGGTTCCGGCCTACAATACAGACAAGGACTTCCACCCGCGAAAGAACGGATGGCTGGGGTTCCTTGTTGATATGGATGGGGTCAGGCTATATCACGCAGGGGACACTGACTTCATTTCTGAAATGAAGGGAATGCGCGTGGATATCGCTTTGTTGCCGGTTTCCGGGACGTATGTCATGACCGCGGAACAGGCGGTGAACGCGGCAAAGGCCATCCGGCCGAAGAGAGCGATCCCCATGCATTACGGAGCGATTGTCGGGGACGAAGAGGACGCGATCTCTTTTCAAAAAGCGCTGGCCGGTACCGTAAAGGTGACGGTGCTCCGGAAGGAATAGACGGACTCTTGTGGGAGACCCTTGAACCGTATCCATTCAGTTCGCTGTTTACAGGAGGCCGCGAGCTGCCTCACCCGGATTTTTCCATTTCCATCAGGTTTGCGGAGGCCATGTTTCAACAGGACCTCCCCCAATCTTTTCCGGTAACGCAAGATAGAACTGCCCCTCCTCTTTTCTTCCACGTTTGAAACATCCCTCGGCGTATATGCGACATTTCCTCTTGAGTTCCTCCAATGTTTGTTGTTCTTGCCGGAACGTCAGAATATTGCGGTGCAGCAGGTTTGCCAGGGAACGAATCCTGAAGCGATCCATGCCCGGGAAGCGGCGGGAAAGCTGGTCGGCATGGCCGCCGGTCTTGATGACGAGGGGGCGATTGATGAGTGGGACAGGATACCGGGAACCAATGCGAAGCCACAGATCATAATCTTCACAGGCGGGAAGCGTTTCGTCAAAGAGGCCTGTTTCGTCAAGGAGCGATCGGTGTATCATGACCGCGGAGGGACTCACGAGGCACATTCTGAGGGAGGGCAGGAAGATGTCTCCGGATGGCTTGCGATGCCTTTTTCCGGGATTGATCCTTCGGCCGTGCCTGAGCCATACCTCTTGGGTCTGGCAGATACGAACTCCAGGGTTGCGCCGGAAAAAGTCCACTTGAGCGGAAAGCTTTTCCGGCAGCCAGAAATCATCGGAATCCAGGAAGGCTAGGAACGGGGCGGTGCTTTCCCTGATACCGGCATTGCGCGCCGCGGAGACGCCGCGATTGGAACCCAGGGGAAGATAAGTTATTCTTGACCCGAATTGATGTACCGCATCCAGCGTGGAATCGGTGGACCCGTCGTCCACCACAAGGATTTCATACCTCGTGTCTTTCTGAAAGAGTACGGAAGAAATGGCCCGTCGTACCAGATGCGCCCGGTTGAACGTGGGTATGATGACGCTGATCAGGGTCATTGAAGCATCTGCCAGATGACGGCGACGGCGCCTGCCAGCAGGAAATTGCATTCAACCAGGGCCTCAAGATGCAATCCCGGATACAGCCACTGTTTTTCATAGCCCCTGAGGCAAAGATAGATACCGAGAACACACACGAGGAGGGGATACGAAACGGGTTTCATCCAGTGGAGGAGGGGGCAGAGAATGAGGATGAACGCCGCAGCGAGAAGGGTGCCTTTGATGATCAGAGAGGTCTTCCTGATGCCGATGGTGAGCGGAAGGGTTTCTTTGCCCACGATGAGGTCGCCTTGGTACTGTAATATGTCGAAAAGCGCTGATCTGGCGTAACAGAGGAGCAAGATAAGCAAGGAAGTGGTTATGAAGACAGCCCAATGCCACGGCTCACTGTTGAGCCTCGGGAGCACTGAAATGACGGCGACCCAGGCAAGGGATTCGGAAAGGGTTTTTGAACCGGGAATATCCTTGATTTTGGTATACGGATACCGGTTCTGAATTCTGGAAGGAATCAGGGGTACACTGTAGAGTATTCCCAGGAAGCTGAAACCGAACAGGGCAAGAAATGTAATTCTCCCCATGTTGTAGGCAAGAAGCAGCGCCAAGGATATGGAAAAAAGACCCGTCAGGCAGAGATAAAAGGTATGCCGTTCATAGAACGCGGCCCTCTCAGGATCGTTATATGCACTGGCGCCCTTGTCAAGGAATCGGTTGAGGACGTGCATGGCATAGATGTAGAGAAAGGCCAGAAGGGGATAGGTCAGTCCGGGCGCGCTTCCCGAAAGGACAGATGTGGCATAGGATAAGGAGGCTGCTCCCCCGGCAATCACAAGGTTGCTGAGGAAAAAGAATTTGAGCATCTTCTTGCCCCATGTGAGGAGGACGTTTTTTCCGGGGCCCTGGATGGTTTCAATCTTTTTGACCACATTTTTTATCATCCAGCTGGGAGTTGAAGCCCCTGCGGTAACTCCCACCACGTCCATGCCCGAAAGGTCTTCAGGATGAAGATCCGTTTCCGTCTCCACATGGAATGTGGGGAGCCCCTCGGATTTTGCTATTTGTGCCAATCGCCTGGTATTCCCACTGTGAAATCCTCCCACAACGACCATGGCATCCACGAGGTGAGCAAGTGCTCTCACCTCATCCTGGCGCTGGTGGGTAGCATCGCATATGGTATCGAATACCTTGGTCCCGGGAAGACGTTTGAGTATTTCCCGGGTTATTGACTCGTAAGTCTTCTTATCCTGGGTTGTCTGGGCCACCACGAAATAGGGGAGGCTTTCGGTGAGCCCGTTCACCTCTTCCAAGGAGTTGATAACATACACGGGACCTTCAGCGTGTCCCATAAGGCCTATCACTTCGGGATGTTCCCGGTCTCCAACGATGACGGAGGCGAGCCCTTTCCTGGTCTGATACCGGATAATGGCCTGCACCCGTGCGACTCTTGGACACGTGCCGTCAATGATTCTGAGTCCCGATCTCTTCAGGAGCCGACGCTGGAGCGGAGGAATTCCGTGTGCCCTGATGATGATGTCCCCCTTTGTAAGTTTTTCAAGCTGCGCCACTGGGTGAATACCCCTGCGTTCGAGGAGCTCCATGACCTGGCGGTTGTGGATCAGGGGGCCAAAGGTGTATAAAGGGCCTTCGGACCGGTTGGCTTCCTCGAGAACCAGTTCCATGGCACGGCGCACGCCCATGCAAAAACCCGCGGTGCTGGCGAGCCGTACCTTCAAGATGCAATTCCTTCCAATGATGAAAAATAATTGTCCATGGTGGAAACCAGTGACTCCATGTCTTTAATACCGGTAATTTGTCCTCGAAAGGCGCTGCTGAAGGGAAGGCCTTTCGTGTACCAGAGGAGAAGCCCCCGCATGATTCTCGCCGCTTTTCCGCTTCCCACCATATCTGACAGCGCCGCAAAATGCTCCACGATGAGTTCCTTTCGCTCTTCAATGCTCGGACGCGATGGCTTCACCCCTTTTTCCAGGAGAAGAATCTGTCTGAATATCCATGGATTCCCGATGGCTCCGCGGCCGATCATAACACCGTCGCAGCCCGTTTTTTCTCTCATTTCAAGAGCATGGGATGGCTGAAAGACATCACCGTTGCCGATGACCGGTATTCCGAGTGCATCCTTCATTTTTTTTATGAGCGACCAGTCGGCCTCTGCGGCATACCCCTGGGACGCAAATCTGGGATGAATCGTGACGGCATCTACCCCGCAATCTTCCATGACCCGGGCAACAGAGATGGCATTTGGGGATTTCGGACGCCATCCTGCGCGGATCTTACCGGTGAGAGGGACCTCACAGACCCGCCGGACAGCGGACAGAATCTTTTTGATATTCCCGGGCTCGCGCAGGAGTGCGGCGCCTGCGCCGGTCTTGACAACCTTTCTCACCGGACAACCTAGGTTGATGTCAATCATGTCCGCGCCGTTCTGGATGGCGATTTGAGCTGCGTCGCGGACCACCGCAGGGTCGGAGCCAAACAATTGCACCGAAAGGGGTTTTTCCGCAGCACTGCTCCGCAGGTAATCAAATGTTCGTTTTTGTCCGAGGACCAGCCCTTTGGCACTGACCATCTCGGTGGTTACCAGCCCCGCCCCCATTCTCTTGACCATCATTCGAAAGGGGAGATTGGTGATCCCGGCCATCGGGGCCATGATGAGCCCGTTGGACAATTGCAGTGATCCGATCTTTACCATACGGTTCGTGAGACTCGCTTGTTCCTCATATTCACAGATACGTATTGCTTAAAATGCCAGAGGGAAAGGCCCGTGTCAAGACAGCAGGTTGGGACCGGAACGGCAATGATCGGTACTGGCGCATTGACCGGCTGGAGCGGCAGACATGGAAACGTTGAGTTTCGAGAAGAACCATGCTAGCGTAAGAGCAGAGGAGACGGGAAAAGGAATGAACCCAGTTGCGGCAACTATTGAAAAAGTGCGGAAGAGTATTCTCAAGTACCATCTTATCCAGCAGGGTGATCGGGTTGTGGTCGCCGTTTCCGGAGGTCCTGATTCCGTGTGTTTGCTGGATATCCTTTCCTGCCTGCGCCAGGAGCTGGGAATGGAACTGATTGTTGCCCATTTCGACCATGGGCTGCGTCCTGGTGAGGATCAGGAAGAGATCAGATTTACGGCATCTCTTGCAGCATCGCGGAATCTGCTTTTTGAAACGAAAAACGCGCATGTGGACCCTCGAGGGGGCTCACTGGAGGACCGGGCGAGAAGGGCGCGATACGGTTTTCTCGAGGAGGTCAGAAATCGTTTTTCAGCACAGAAGATCGCCCTCGGTCATCAGCAGAACGATCAGGCAGAAACGGTGCTCATGAGGCTCCTGCGGGGAAGCGGGACCGGCGGATTGTCGGGAATCGCCCCGATCAGGGATGGAAAGATTATTCGACCGATCCTGGAATTGGGTCGCCCTGAGATTGAAACCTACCTTCAAGAGTGCGGACTGCCTTTCAAGACTGATCCAACGAATTTGGAGGAGCGATTTTTGAGAAATCGCATCCGATCTCTCATGATTCCCTCACTGGAGCAATACCAGCCACGGATGATAGAAATCCTTGCACAGACAGCGGATATCCTGCGAGAAGACCACGAGTATCTGGAGGCGGTATCCCAGGAGTGGTTGTCCAAACATGAGCGCGCCGAAAAAGGCGGCCTGATGGAGATCGATGTCCCAGAGCTTCTGGAACTTCCGCCTGCGCTCGGGAAAAGGGTCATTCGTCAGTGTGTGAAGCGCATGGGGGAAGGGCTTTCCGGTATCACCTGGAGGCATGTCAATGCCGTGCATGGACTGGCCTCGGGGAAAAAATCCCAGGGGACTGTCCGCCTGCCAAGGAAACTGGTGGTGCGGCGTATTTATGACCGTCTTTCATTCAAAAAGGGCCCCCCGAGAAAGGCTCCCGACTGCTTCCATATTCTGCAAGGACCGGGGCGTTTTGGGATCCATGAGTTATCATGCACGCTTTTGATTGAAGAAATATCAGGGCGGCCTTCCTCCGTCCGGGAAGGAACTCCCTGGACGGCCTATTTTGACGCCGGAAAAATGTCTTTTCCCCTGGTGTTGAGGACGTTCAGGCCGGGTGACAGATTTGTCCCTTTAGGTATGCAGGGGCATAAGAAGGTAAAGGATTTTTATATAGACCGGAAAATTCCGGCAGAGGTGAGATCAAGATTACCCATTCTGCTCAGCGGCGAGAAAATTCTGTGGATTTGCGGCATGATGATCGATGAAAGAGTCAGGGTGTCCGGAAGCACTGCAAAAGTTCTCAAAGCGACCCTGCACGGCGTCCCGGACATTGAAGGAATGACGAGCTGAAAAAAGGCATAGATTTTTCCCCCGCCGGGAGAGCGCGCTCTCTTCAGCGCAAAAATCGCGTGGTGAATAAGGAGATCTGTGGACCGGGTTAACGCGGCGCCAGGGATGGCGACCTCAGCCTACTTCCTGTTTGTATTTGAAATCAGCGCCCGCGAACTCCATAAATCCCCTTTTTTGATGCGTGACCTTGGCATAGCCGGAGCAAAAAAATGTTGTGAGATACCGGCACGCTTCCGTGTGGTCCATGTGATTTCCGCAGGTTTCAAACGTAATGGCTGCGAAACCATATTCAGGCCACGTATGAATGGCCAAGTGAGATTCGGCGATGGTCACCGTGCCGCTGACTCCCCAAGGTTTGAATGTATGGAAGGAGTCCCCGACAACCTCGGCACCCATTATCTCTGCCGCCGCCATCATCCCCTGCCTGATCAGGTCAGCATCTTCAAGCCTCTCGCGACTGCAATCATAAAGATCGATCAGAACGAGGTCCAGTAGTGCATTCAATGGCCAAAACCTCTCCCTTTTTATTCATGAATGATTCTAAATTTCCCAGCTCCTTTCAGTCCGCCTCCGCAATCGAGACGAAATGGATGTTTTCGGGACAGGAAGAATTGTCCCTAGTTTGCAAACCGGCAGTAGGGAACGCCTCCTTTTCGCCGGAAAGGAAACTGCCGGCCGATCACGAAAAGTGAGCATGTGGAAAATGGCTAACGTGTTACAAACACAAAACTTTATGGCAGGAAAAACAAAAGGTCAAGAAAAAAAATGACCTTTTGGCTTCACGATCTGCTTGATTTTGGTTTTGTATGGGGGACGAATAATTCCGGCTTCAGTAACAATCCCCGTCACATATTTCGCGGGAGTGATATCAAACACCGGGTTCAGGATATTGATCCCCGGTGGTGCCAACACCATTTTTCCGATGCAGCCGATTTCCTCGAAGGGCCGTTGTTCCACAGGGATGGTGTCCCCATCCGGGGTGGTTGTGTCGATGGTGGAAAGAGGGGCTGCCACGTAAAAGGGAATCCGGTGGATTTTTGCCATGAGAGCCACCTGGTAAGTTCCTATCTTGTTCGCCACGTCACCGTTTGCAGCGATCCTGTCCGCGCCGGTGATCACCATGTGGATTTTTCCCTGTCGCATGAGACTGCCGGCGGCATTATCCGCGATGACTGTCGTGGGAATACCGTCTTGCATGAGTTCAAAAGAGGTGAGCCGGAGTCCCTGGAGCCAGGGCCTGGTTTCGTCAGCAACAACCTGGATCCTTTTCCCTGCTTCATGGGCGGCACGGATGATGCCGAGGGCAGTCCCATACCCTGCCGTTGCGAGGGAGCCCGCATTACAGTGGGTCAGGATTGTCGCATTGTCGGGAACGAGCTTCAGGCCATGCCGCCCAATAGCTTTGTTTATAGCAACATCTTCCGCTAATATATCTTCTGATTCTTTTTTCAGGGCGAGTTTTATTTCTTCGGGAGATTGATCTTCCATTCGGTCCACAATCGCGCGCATTCTATCAATTGCCCATTGCAGATTGACGGCAGTGGGTCGGGCGAGACGCATCTTGTCCATCATGGTGCTGAAACGGCTGCGGAAAACAGGAAACGATCTGGATCGAATGGAAGCCGCTCCAAGGGCGAGGCCCATTGCCGCCGCCACGCCTATGGCGGGGGCCCCCCTGATGACCATTTTTTTAATGGCGCTGATAACGTCGCCGTAGTGGCGACATGTATACCATTCTACCCGGGAGGGCAGCTTCCTCTGGTCCAGGATCTGGATAAGACCTTCTTCCCATTTGATGGTTGGGAGCATGCGACGCCTTCGCTAGCCATCGATCCGTTCCACCCAGCCATACGGATCAGGCTTACCCGCATACTGGAGGGCGGTGATTTCATCATAGAGCTTGAGGGAGAGGTCCCCCATCTTGCCACCGGCTACCACATAATCCTTGCCTTTGAAGGTAATCTGGCCCACAGGAGAGATGACCGCGGCGGTCCCTGTGCCGAATGCCTCCTTCAGACGACCGGACTCAGCAGCGGAAATCACGTCATCGATGGCCAGCGATCGTTCCGAAACTGTAAGCCCCCAGTCCTTCAGGATATGGATAACCGAATCACGGGTGATCCCGGGGAGGATGCTGCCGTTCAGAGGCGCGGTGATGATTTCATCGCCGATCACGAAGAACATGTTCATGGTTCCCACTTCTTCCACATACTTCTTTTCTGCCGCGTCGAGCCACAGGACCTGGGTAAACCCCTTTGCCTTTGCCAGTTCCGCGGCAAGGAGGCTTGCCGCGTAGTTTCCCGCGGTCTTGGCTTCTCCGGTCCCTCCGAGCGCGGCCCGGATGAAACGATCCTCCACGTAGATTTTTACCGGGTTCAACCCCTCTTTGTAGTAAGCACCTACAGGGCCAATGATGATATAGAAGACATAGGTACGGGACGGCCGAACCCCGAGATGGGGCTCTGTCGCCAGCATGGTGGGCCTGATATAAAGGGAAGTCCCTTGGGTCCTGGGAATCCACTCCTTATCCAGCAGGATCAGTTTTATCATCCCTTCCATGAACAGGTCCACATCTATCTCAGGCATACACAGTCTCTTTGCAGATCGGTTCAGCCGGGCACCGTTGTCCCTGGCACGAAACAGATAGATCCCGTCGCCCTTCCCCCGGTACGCCTTAAGGCCTTCAAAGATCTCCTGGCCGTAATGAAGGGACATGGCGGCCGGGTCCAGGTGGAGGTCTCCGTAGGGTTCAACACGGGGATCGAACCACCCTTTTCCCGATTCATAGTTTACCAGGAACAGGTGATCGGAAAGAATATCCCCAAAACCGAGTTGGGATTCATCAGCAGGTTTCTTTTTCAGTTGATCCGGGGCTGCAGGGGTTATCTTGATTTCCATCGCTTACTCCTTCATTCTGTATATAGAAAACACTGTTTCTCATAACACCATCGCAAGAAAAAGTAAAGACCGGGCACTAAAGCGAGACAAGCTGGTATTTCCGGGTGCCGAGGCCTATTTTTTCCGCGTGATCCAGTTGAATGCTCCAGTCGATTTTGGGATAGAGGACCCTGAACTTATCCTGCCCGGTTTCCACTCGTCCGGAAATACATGACCCTTCTGCCGGCACCTGTCCATTGACGAGATCGACCGATGCCTGGTCAATGGCAACCGGGTCCCTGGAGGCCACTATTCCGATATCCCCGACAATGGCTGCGTCGTTATGGCCGTAGCAGTCACACGCGGGAGAAACCTGTGTTATGAAATTGACGAAGAGTGCTTTTTCCCGCTTGTTTTTCAGGACCGCGAGAGTATACTCCGCCATCTTTTTTTGAAAAAGGGAAATATCTCTGCCCCACTGGACATCAATGGCCCCGTTGGGACAGATCAGGATACACTCTCCGCATCCCACACATTTTTTCGAATTGATGACGGCCTTATTTTCATCCGAAAGGGAGATTGCTTCGTGGGAGCAGTGGGCAACGCATTCTCCGCATCCAACGCATTTCTTCAATTTGACCTTCGGGGAGAGGTCTGAATGCTGCTGGAGCTTTCCCTTTCGCGCTGCGCATCCCATGCCGAGATTCTTGATGGTTCCGCCGAAACCGGAAAGTTCATGGCCCTTGAAGTGGGCCAGACTGATGAGCGCATCGGCATCCACAATCTCCTTTCCCACATATGCGGTTTTGACATGCCGCTGCGTCACGGGGACCGCTGTATAGGAACCACCGCGCAGACCGTCTGCGATAATAACCGGGGCATTCACCACCGCATAGGCGAACCCGTTCTCGATCGCGGTTGTCACATGGGAAACGCTGTTCCCTCTGGTCCCGGCGTACAGGGTATTCGCGTCTGTCAGGAAGGGCAAGGCTCCAATGGACCGCAGGCGGTTTACTATGTGTCTGACGAATACCGGCCGGATAAAGGCGGTGTTCCCTTTTTCACCGAAATGGAGTTTCAGGGCCACCAGATCCCTCGACGAAACAATATCTTCGAGACCTCCCCGATCCAGAAGCTCAACCAGTTTCATCAAAAGATTTCTTTTTGCCGAGGATGTGAGGTCAGAAAAATAAACTGTGCTGGCTGCCATGGCATTTCTCCCGATGGAATACGTCTTTTTCCTGTTCGAGGGCATTCGGTCGACTTGGAAATGGTGTCCTGGGTCCTGTTATGAAATCCAGTACCGATGATCCTGTCGAAATTCCGCCGCGGAAAGACTTCAAGAGGGTAGGTCTTCTCGTGTTCTCTGTCAAGAGAGATATACTGGAGGCATTGAACCCCTGAACCGACACCCTCGACGTGCGGATGTTTTTCATTGACAAGCTTCTGCCTCTGCATTAAAAAATCAGAGAGTCCATAACAGAGACGCAGATCTGGATCAATGAAATGCATACCATCTGGAAAGAAAAGAAGAGAGGGTGTATGAGCTGTTTTTGGAAACAGGGGATGACGCTTTTGGCCGCTTTTCTGCTCTTCGTCATTTCTATTTCCGCTCCGCCGGCCCGGGCGCAGGCACAGGGCGTAAAAAAAATACTGAGTATCGAGGCCCAGGATATGCTGAATACCGTGCCCGATACCTACCTTCTTGATGTGCGGACACGGCCCGAATACCAGTTTGTGGGCCATCCGGTCGGGGCGTATCTTTTCCCATATCAGTTCTATTCCAATGAACTTGTAAAAAAGGCCGACGAGTACTGGTACAATTTTGGAGAAAAGAACAAGCATTTCATGGAAGAGATTGCGAAATTATTCAAGAAAACGGACAACCTTCTCGTCATTTCCAGAGATGGCACGCGGAGCGCCCTTGCCGCGAAGGATCTGGTTGATGCAGGGTTCAAGAATGTCTACGATGTGGAGGATGGATTTGAGGGGCCGACGTTTCCCACGTTCAAAGACAGTAATCGTGACAAGTTTTACCGACAGCTCGCAAGACGAAACAAGGTTATTGGTTTTGGCCTCAGGCGGCATTACGGGTGGCAATGGTGGGGACTTCCATGGACGTATCACATGGATCCCAAATATCTCTATCCACCTGACCTGACGCCGGGAAAAAAATAAAGGGAGAGGGAGAATGGAATCAGCGGACCTTATACAATTGATGAATGAGATAGAAGAAAAGAAGATCGGTTGGGATGTGGTGGCAGAGAAAGTCAAGGTTTCGCACGATATTTTGAAGCTTTATACACAGTCCGGCCCGGTCCCCGTTACTCTTATCAACAATTTGAAAAAACTTATTGAGGAAGCTGCCCAGCAAGAGGCATCTTCGTGAGAGGAAAGGAGCAATCGCATGTCTGATGTTGTGGAAGTGACGGACAGCACTTTTGACGAAGAAATCATGCAATCTGACGTCCCTGCTATCGTGGACTTCTGGGCGGAGTGGTGCGGCCCCTGCAAAATGGTCGGACCCACTGTCGCCGAGTTGGCCAGCGAGTATAAAGGGCAGATCAAAGTGGCGAAGATGGACGTTGATCAGAACAGGGGAACACCGGCACGTTTCGGCATTAGAAATATCCCGACATTGATTCTTTTTAAGAACGGAGAGGTGGCACAGACCATCATTGGGGCCTACCCCAAGAGTCACATAGAAAGCGAAATGAAAAAGCTTCTCTGATGATACAGAGGGTGCAGCTTTTCTTTTGAAATTCGCGGATCGGGAGGCGCACCTTGAAGAAGAGAGGGCCCCGTTATTTGAGGAAGACGGGGCTTTTCTGTTGTTTCGGTCTCCTGGAAAGCCGGCAGGGAATGCATGAGCATCGAGCATAAAAAACTGATTTGTGTCTATCAACTGGGACTCCTGTGTATTTTCGGAGGGGCACTGCTTTTCCTTTGGGAGGGGTGTGCTCCGTTGGCATGGTTCCTCGGGAAAGAAGAGGAAAAGCCTCCTTCCGAGCTCATGGCCCAGGCTACGGAAGATCTTGAGAGGGGATACTATAAGGCAGCGACTGAGGCGTTTCAAAAGATCAAGGACAGGTATCCGTACAGCAAGTTCGCGATCATCGCAGAATTGAAGATGGCCGATACCCTTTTTCTCCAGTCTTCGTATGACGAAGCGTATGATGCGTATAAGGAATTTGAGCGGCTACACCCCAGGAATCCGGACATTCCCTATGTAATCTACCGCGAGGGCATGTGCCATTTCAAACAAATGAAAAGCATAGATCGAGACCAGACCTTCGCCATGAGAGCGAAGGAAGATTTCAGTCGTCTCGTGAACCGGTTCCCGGGGAATGTTTACGCGGCCCGGGCCCGCATGAAGATTCGCAAGTGTTATGTGGATCTGGCCCGACATGAGCTCTATGTGGGGAAATTCTATTTCAAGATGAAAGAATATCGAGCGGCTGCCGGCCGTTTTCGCTATGCCATTGAGCACTATCCCGATGTGGGTCAATACTATGAGGCCCTTGAGTATCTCGGGAGGTGTGAGGAAAAACTTGCCAAGCAATAGTTGTTATCCCGTTTCTTCAAGGAGTTCATAAAACCTGGCAAAGGCCTTTTCCAGGTCTTCGGGGTAATTTCCCCCTCCTTGCGCCATATCCGGACGGCCGCCTCCCTTGCCACCCACGACAACCGCCAGCTTGCGGATGATATCTCCTGCTTTGAAACGCCCCATGAGATCCTTTGTCACCATGCAGGTGAGCATTGCCTTTCCTTCCCGGTCGGCCCCAAGGACGACAATCCCCGATTTCAGTTTATCCTTTATCCGGTCCGCGGCATCCCGGAGTTCGGCGGGCGAAGCCGCCTCCATTTTCAGTGCCAGGGCTTTCACGCCTGCGATTTCTCTTACTCCGGCCAGGAAATCTTCAGATTTCCGGGTGATGAGCCTGGTTTTCAGTTGCTCAATTTGCTTTTCCCGGTCCTTGAGATCCTCAAGCAGGCGTTTCACCTTTTCGGTGACCTGATGGGCATTTGTCTTCAGGAGGGAGGCCGATGCTTTCAGGATTTTTTCCTGTTCCAGGTCATGCTGAAGGGCAACCTCCCCGGTTAAGGCCTCAATTCGACGCACATTTGCTGCAACACCTGCCTCTCCGACAATACGGAACAGACCGATATCTCCGGTCCTCTTGATATGTGTTCCTCCGCACAGCTCTCGGCTCACTCCGTCGCCCATGGATACCACTCGGACGTTTTCTCCGTATCTTTCTTCGAATATGGCCATGGCCCCTGTCTGCATAGCCTCTTCCCTTGACATCACCTGTGTCTCCACCGGCACATTTTTTCGTATCTGCCGGTTTACCATTAATTCAATCTCGGCCATGTCTTCCGGGCGCAGGGGTTTGAAATGGCTGAAATCAAACCGAAGGCGTTCGTTGGAAACAAGGGATCCGGCTTGCTTTACGTGATCACCCAAGGTTTCTCTGAGTGCGGCATGGAGAAGGTGCGTTGCCGAATGGTTTCGTGCTGTTGCCTGCCTTTTTTCTTCATCCACAATGGCTTCCACCTCCCGGGCAACCACAAGGGTCCCGGATTCCAACGATCCCATGTGTACGGCCAAATCCTGGCTGAATTTCAAGGTGTTTTTCACCCGGAAACGTGTGGCGCCGTCCAGGATCAATCCGGCATCACCGACCTGCCCGCCTGCTTCTCCATAGAAAGGCGTCTGGTCGAGCACCACCTCGGCCTCGGTGCCGGGCGCCACATTGGAAACTTCCTTCCCATCGACGAACAGTGCAACAATATGTGCCTTTGATCGGAGACGCTCATACCCCAGGAATCCGGATTTCACCCCCTCCGCCAGAAGCTTCTTGAATACTTCAGGGATTTTTTCCTCGCCGCTCCCTTTCCATGATTCCTGGGAAAGGGCCCGACGCTGTGCCATCGCGGCATCGAATGCCGCTGCGTCAACAGTCAATCCTTCCTCCCTCGCCACGTCCTGCACAATGTCAAAGGAGAGTCCGTACGTGTCATAAAGTTTGAATGTCACTTGACCCGGGATATTGGATTGTCCTTTTGCCTTCAGGGTTTCAATCTCGTCGTTCAACACCCGGAGGCCATAATGGAGGGTGTCGGCAAAGCGTTTTTCCTCATTAAGGATCACACCCGTGATCAGGCCTTTTGACTGAATAAGTTCACCGTAATCGGGCCCCATGATTTCGATGACTCTCTCGCAAACCCTGTGAAGAAAAGGGTCTTCCATCCCGAGAAGCTGTCCGAAGCGGATGGCGCGACGGATAATTCTTCTCAATACATATCCACGGCCTTCGTTGGATGTCATAACCCCGTCGCCGAGCAGAAAGGCAGCGGCACGGGCGTGGTCGGATATAACGCGGAAAGAAACGTCCTGGCGTGAGTCTTCTCCGTACCGTTTTCCACTGAGGTCCTCGATTCTCGATATAATGGCCTTGAAGAGGTCAGTCTCATAATTAGAGGTAACCCCCTGGACCACTGCGGCTATCCGCTCAAGACCCATTCCTGTATCAATGTTGGGCTTGGGAAGCGGCGAAAGCAGCCCTTCCGCACTCCGGTCAAACTGTGTGAACACCAGGTTCCAGATTTCAAGGTACCGGTCGCAATCACAGCCGGGGGCACACTCGGGCTTTCCACAGCCGATGGAAGGGCCTTGGTCTATCAATATTTCCGAACAGGGTCCGCACGGCCCCGTGTCACCCATTGTCCAGAAGTTGTCTTTTTCCCCCAGGCGCACAATCCGTTCGGGAGGAACGCCGATTTGTTCATTCCAGATTGTATAGGCTTCATCGTCGTCTTTGTAAACGGACACGTAAAGCTTTTCCCCGGGGAGACGGAATTTCCGGGTGAGGAAATCCCATGCCCATGCAATGGTTTCTTCCTTGAAGTAATCACCGAAAGAGAAATTTCCCAGCATTTCGAAAAACGTGTGGTGCCTGGCCGTGTAGCCGACGTTTTCGAGGTCATTGTGTTTTCCTCCGGCCCGAACGCATTTCTGGGAGGTGACCGCCCTGGTGTAACTGCGTTTTTCCTCTCCCAGGTAGAGGCCTTTGAATTGCACCATGCCGGCATTGGTAAAAAGCAGGCTCGGATCATCCCGGGGAACCAGGGAGGAACTGGGAACAAGCTTATGGCCGCGAGACAAAAAAAAGTCAAAAAATTCTTTTCGTATCTGTCTGAAATCCATCATGTTATTTTCCTGTTCTGTTCTTCCTCCATGTCCTTTCTATCATGGATGATTGTTTTCTATTCAGGAGAGACCTGCTCTTCCGGGCCCTTTGTGAGGCCTGTTTTTACCATAATCAGCCGGGCGATGTCGTCCCTCACATCCGTGTTTTCAGACAGGAACCGCTTGGCATTTTCCCTCCCCTGACCAATTCGGTCCTCGCCGAACGAATACCATGCGCCGCTCTTTTCAACAAGGCCGAGAGAGACGCCAAGGTCAAGAATGTCTCCTTCCTTGGATATCCCGTGACCATAGATAATATCAAATTCGGCCTGTTTGAACGGAGGTGCCACCTTGTTTTTTACAACTTTGACCCGTGTCCGGTTTCCAATGACCTGATCGCCTTCTTTTATGGCGCCGATCCTCCTGATATCCAATCGCTGGCTGGCGTAGAACTTGAGTGCATTTCCCCCCGTCGTGGTCTCAGGACTCCCGAACATAACTCCTATCTTCATCCTGATCTGGTTGATGAAAATAACGCAGGTCATGGATTTGCTGATGGTTGCGGTCAATTTCCGGAGGGCCTGCGACATGAGGCGTGCCTGCAGACCAACATGCTGGTCACCCATTTCTCCTTCAATTTCTGCACGGGGCACGAGCGCTGCCACCGAATCGATAACCAGTGCGTCAATGCCGCCGCTTCTCACGAGGATTTCAGCAATATCAAGGGCCTGTTCTCCTGTGTCCGGCTGGGATACCAGCAGGCTGTCCACATTCACGCCGAGTTTTCGCGCGTACGTCGGATCAAGGGCGTGTTCAGCGTCAATGAAAGCCACCATTCCTCCCTTGGCCTGCGCTTCCGCGGCGATATGGAGTGCCAGAGTGGTCTTTCCCGAGGATTCGGGGCCGTAGATTTCCACCACCCTGCCCCGGGGAACCCCGCCGAGGCCCAATGCGAGGTCCAGGGAGAGGGCACCGGTGGAGATGGCAGGAATGTCCAGCACCCGTCCGTCCCCCATTTTCATGATGGAGCCACGCCCGAACTGACGCTCAATTTGTGATATGGCCTGTTCCACTGCTTGTTCTCTATCCATAATTGATCCCTCCCTGAAAACGGATGATGCCGTGCACTGAGGCCTCCTGATCACACAGTCTTTCTACCGTGTGCCCGAAAGAGGCCATTGTGCAAGTCTTGTATAGATCGAACCCTTTGACGTCAAATCACTCCTGAACAGAAAGAGCTCCTGGACCCGGTGAAAAGGGCCTGAAAGATCCCTGTACGTCTCAAGGATTTTCGCGAGAGGTGCTCCTCCCCTCGTTCCTTTTCCGAATCTGCACAAGGTCAGGTGAGGGCGAAACGGCCGCTTCTCTTCCCGCACGCCAAAAACGCTCAATTTTTTTTGCAGTGCATTTCTGAAATCAGATATTCGCTCGAAGTCAGCCTGCAGTCCGACCCAGAGGACCCGAGGATTCCGTATGCCTGAAAAAACGCCCATGCTCTTCAGGGCAATGTCAAAAGCACCATACCGGTCACACACTCTTTTTGCAACCCCTGTGATGGCCTCCATGGAAGATTCCGGAACCTGACCCAGAAACACGACGGTCAGGTGAATATTCTCGGCACGGATCCATCTGGCGCGAGGGAGAAGTGGTCTCAATTCCGACGAGACCTGGGAGACGGAATCTCTCATGGCTGCCGGGAGATCAAATGCCAGGAAGGAGCGGATCTCCATTTGCGTATCTCCTCATCCAGTCCAGGGCCATGGTTGCACTGTTTAGTTTGATGTGCTGACGGTTCCCCCAAAAGCGATATCCCGTTGCGATTGTTTTTTCAGCCGACGCCAGGGCCATGTGAACCGTGCCCACCGGTTTTTCCTTGCTGCCCCCTTCAGGTCCGGCTATGCCGGAGACGGCTATCCCCACGTCCGAATGAAGTCTTTTTCGAACGCCTTCAGCCATCTCCCGCGCCGTTTCATTGCTCACGGCGCCGCATTTTTCCAAAGTCCCGGCCTGGACACCAAGGAGTTCCATCTTTACCTGATTACTGTACGAAACCACCCCGCCCAAGAAATACCTGGAACTGCCGGAAACGCTCGTCAGGAGATGACCGACCAGACCTCCCGTGCATGATTCAGCGACTGAAACAGTAAGTCCTTTGACGGTGAAAATGTTGCCGACCACCTCTGCCATGGAACTGCTTCCAGTGGCAAAAACAGCGGTCCCGAGCTTTTCCCTGATCCGCTTTTCTATCCTGTCGAGTTCACGTGCCGTGTTCCGGGCATCCTCGGCAGTCAGGCTCACCGTGATATGATTTTCCGGAAAATGGGGGTAAAAGCCTAGGACAGCCTTGCTGGTTTTTTTGTCCAGGTCTTTGAATACCTCTGCTATGTGCGGTTCACTCACCCCATACACCTTCAGGATACGGCACATGGTGACCGGCAGTCTCCCATAAAGACTCTGCAGTTCGGGGATGACCATGCGGTCAATGAGATAGCGCATCTGTTCCGGAACACCCGGAAGGAAATAGAAACGTACTTCATTTTCCACGAGCGAGAAACCGCATGCCTTGCCTTCAGGGCTCAGCATCTTGGAGCCGTCCGGAACCCAGGCCATTTTTTCGAGGGAACTGGACATTTCCACGCCCTGCATTTTGGCGTGCCGTTTGATGGTCTCGAGCATTTCCTTGTGCAGGCAGAGCGGCCTGTCCAGTGTCCGGGAGACGATTTCGTTGGTGAGATCATCCTCCGTTGATCCGAGCCCTCCCGTCACAATGACAAAGCTGGACGCTTCCATGGCACTCGTGAGGACCCGCGACACGGATGGGTAATCATCACCCACTGATGTGATCCGGGTAACGCGAAGGCCGGAAGCCGTCAGCCTGCCGGCCGCGTACCACGCATTCACGTCCAAAGTTCTCCCTGAAGTAAGCTCGTTTCCTATGGTAATAATTTCGCCCTGCACAAACATGTGCTCCCTTTCCATGGTCGCACGACAGCCGTCTTCTCCGGGGTATCCCCGGGGGGCCTACAAGAAAGAATGAATTATACTCATAACACCGAGGGTATAGCATCCTGCTGCAATATCGTCCATGACAATTCCAATGCCTCCCGTCAATCTACGGTCCAGGAACCCCACGGGAAAGGGTTTCACTATGTCGAAAACCCGGAATAATAGGAACGCGATGCCCAAGTCCAGCCACGAGCTGTGCAAGAGGATGGTAGCCGTCAGAAATCCGGCCACTTCATCGATGACCACTTGTGGTGGGTCAGGATTGTCCAGAAAAAATGCGGCACGCCCGGATACCCAGATTGCCGCGGCCAGAAAAAAAAGAGAAAAAAGAACCCTGCATGCGAGCGGGCAATACTGCAAAACCACAATGAGAGGCACTGCTCCCAAGGTACCGAAGGTCCCTGGAGCAGATGGAAGGAGACCGGTGCCGAACCACGTGGCGAGAATAAACGCGGTCTTGTCCGAGGCCCCCCCCTTTCTGAAACGCTCCTTTGTTGCTAGGCTATCAGCATTCTCTCTTTTCTTCAAGTTCAGGGAGTCCCTGCGCTGTGATTTTGCCCTTGCTTCCCTGAGGGGAAGAATGATCAAGTGAGTCTTTTTGAACATTGAGGCCCATGACCCAGGCATATATTTTCCTGAGCGGAAGGCCCTTGGCGCGTGCAATCTTGCGGCAGGATTCGTATTCCGGGACCACGTACGGCCTAGTATCCGCCGGGATGATCTTCTTTGCCCGTATGTTTCCCCATGGACTCGGTATTTCCACTTCTTCCCTTTCAAGAACCTGGCGCTGGGTGTAGAAAAATCGGACACCCAGGGTCCCTGATTCTTGGAACAGGATCCCTGTCAGGCGTTCCCTTGCGTCAGGATGGGCTATGACCTGCACCTGAAAACCCGGACGGTTCTTCTTCATATGAACGGGGCAAAAGCTTACATCCAGTGCTCCTGCCTCGGAGAGACACTCCATCAGATAGCCTGCCCATTCGGGGCTGATATCGTCTACATTGGTTTCCAGGACCACGACAGTTTCGGTATCCTTCTGACGGGAGTGCTTTCCCATGAGAAGCCTGAGCAGGTTCGGTCGGTCCGGCAGATCTCTGCTTCCAACGCCATACCCAACGGAATCTATGGTCATTGGCGGCATGGGTCCAAATGTCTCTGCAAATGCCTTCAACAGGGCTGCACCCGTTGGCGTCACCATTTCATAGGGAAGTTCCGTTTGAAATACGGGTATATCCTTCAGGAGGGCTGCTGTTGCCGGTACGGGGATCGGCATGGCTCCATGGGCAGTTTGTACGAAGCCGCTTCCAAGCGGCACGTGGGAGGCATACACGGCGTGTATGCCCAGGCTCATAAACCCGTTGACGCAGCCCACGATGTCCACTATGGAATCGACTGCCCCCACTTCGTGAAAATGAATTGTTTCAGGAGAGCAGTTATGAATTTCCGCCTCCACCTCTGCCAGAGAAGAGAAAACCTCAAGGCTTTTGTCCTTTACTGCTTCAGAGAGAGAGGAGCGGGAAATGAGTTCCCGGATCTCGCGGAAACCCCTTGGCCGTTGACGGGATTGCTCAACTGCAACAAGAATCCGGGTGCCGTAAATTCCGTTTCTTCCCTCCCTTCGCTTTTCGAGCCGGCAGCCTTCAATCTGGAGCAGGGAGATAAGATGTTCCAGTTCGGTCAGAGGCATTCCGACGTCCAGTAATGCCCCGAGAAGCATATCCCCGCTGATTCCAGAGAAGCAATCCAGGTAGGCTGTTTTCATAGGACATCCAGAACCTGCAAGAATAGGAAGAGCGCTCCGCGTGAGTGCAGAGCGCTCGTGAAGAAATGGATTATACGAGGTCCGCAACCAGCTCGGAGATGTCCTTTATCGCAATGGCATCTTCTTTGTTCGTGGTTTTTCTGCTGTCTTCCAGCATGTTGATGCAGTACGGACATGCTGTGGCCAGGATCGTTGCACCGGTCTCGCAGGCTTCATGAATCCTCAGGTCTGAAAAGCGCCATTCCGGTTTTGTTTCCATCCACAGTCTTCCACCGCCACCGCCGCAACAGAGGCTGTCATCCCTGATCCGTTCCATTTCAACCAGATTGCCCCCGCTGAGCATGGAAACAACCTCTCTGGGCTCATCATACACTTTGCTGTGGCGGCCCAGGTAACATGGGTCATGGTAGGTTACTTTCTGATCGATCGTTCCCGTGAGGGTGAGTTTTCCGCTATCGAGGAGCTGCTTCATGAGCTGGCTGTAATGAATGACCTCGAACTCACCGCCCATTTCCGGGTATTCATTCGTGAATGTATAGAAACAATGCGGAGAGGTGGTGATAATTTTCTGAACGCCCTTTTCTTTGTACAGTGCAATATTTTTTTGCGCCGTGTTCATGAAGAGCTCTTCATCCCCGATCTTTCGTACTGACTCGGCGCAGCAGCTTTCCTCGGCTCCTATCACCCCGAATGAAACATCAGCCGCCTTGAGAATCTTGACGATTGCCCTTGCGATGTTGCGGCTCCTGACATCATAGGCGGAGGTGCAACACACAAAGAGAAAGTATTCCGTGTTTTCATCAAATACGGGGACATCCAGCCCTTCCATCCATTCGGTTCTCTTTTCACGCGGCTCAGACCAGGGGTTCCCATTGCTGTGAACACTGCCGGTAACGGTCCGCAGGACACCCGGAATTGCGCCTGTTTCCGCAATCATTGCGCGCATTGCCTTGACGATGTCAATAATGGTGACTCCTCTCGGGCACCGCAGGACACACTTGTTGCAGGTGGTACACCCATACAGGATGTCTGCCGACTCATATCCTTCGACACCGAGTTGGGCCATTCTGATGAGACGGCGAACATTGAATGGACCATCCACAATGCGCCATGGACATGATCCGGCGCACATGCCGCATTGCATGCAGAGATTGAGTTTCTCAGCGCCCATGGCAACCAAGGCTTCGTTTACTTCATAAAAAGGTGTCAGCGCTTCCATATTGATCTGTCGCTCCTTTCCGAGAGAATGTGATTTTTTTAACAAACTCCATGCCTCATGTCAACAGAGGATTGCATGTCACTGGGATCGTCATTTTCAAAAGGCCGGGCGTTATGGAAGTCCGGCAGAAACGGCGATTGCCGGGTTGCAGGATACTGATTTCGGGGGTCGGGGAACTGCACGAAAAGGTTGCGAAACCCGAGATCCCGGGCATGGGCGTACACCAGGTCGAATTCCCGCTTTTTGAGGAACCGCTTCAAGGGGCCTTCCACGCTGGTTCCTACCGGGTGATACTGGGACATCAGGCTCAAGGGGATATCCGGGCCAAATTCCACAAAAAGGGTTGTGAGGACATTGACGCTGTTTTCCAGGTATCCGGGGAGGATGAGGTGTCTGACTAGGACACCCCTTGTGGCGATGGTGGCGCTGCTGACGCAGCTGTCGAGGAAACCCTTTTGCCGCACCATTTCGGAAAGGGCGTCCAGAGCCACTTCAGGGTAATCCCCAGCCCCTGACAGGGAGGCGGCCAGGGTCCGGTCCGCATATTTGAAGTCGGGAAGGTAGATGTCGGCATACCTTTCCGCAATCTTGAGGGACTCCATTGATTGGTACCCGGAGAGATTATAGACCATGGGCAGGTCCTGGCCGGTTTCCCGCAGTGAGGAAACCAGGTGAAGAACATGGGGAAAAAAGTGGTCAGGGGTCACGAAGTTGATATTGTGCACCCTCTTTGAACGGACCATTTCTTCCACACGTGATTTGAGAGAGGCAATATCCATCTGCTCGCCGAAGGATTCATGTGAAATCTGCTGGTTCTGGCAGAAGGTGCAGCGAAGGGAACAGCCGGTGAAGAAGATTGTCCCGGATCCATTTGTTCCCGTGATAGGAGGTTCCTCCCCGAAATGGGCCCCGAGGTACGCCACCCGCAGCATATCGTTTTCTCTGCAGAAACCCCTCTTTTCTCTCCCGTTTCTCACGTGCCGGTTTACCCCGCACTGTCTCGGGCATAACCGGCAGTTTTCATAGAGCGCCATAAGGTCCATTATTTCCTTGTGTTCCATGGGAATACCTCTATCACAAAGCCCTCCCCCGGACAAGAATATCCTTGCAGGAGGAATCATCGTGATATCGTGCACAAAAAAGCACAGTACCGAGGTATTGCGTAGCTGTTTGTGCATTTTTTCGTTTCCCGGTGAAGCCATTCAAAAGTAACGTTTTTCTGTGGCACCGGCGAATGGTCTTTTTCAGAAAAGTTTTCTTATAATTTCGTATAGTTAATTATGCATATCTTTTGATTTTGACAAGAATTGCCTGAGCTTGCTGGTTGCAGGGGGCTTGGCACAGGGGTTGCTTATATAGAAAGCAACGTGCTTCATGGAGGGTCAAAATGAAAAGACGATACGTATTGCCGGTTTTTTCCATGCTTTTTGTGTTCGTGCTCCCAGCGCTGGCGCTTGCCGGATCTGCCACGGTGAGGTGGCAGGCCAACACGGAACCGGATCTCCAGGAATACCGGGTGTATGCCGGTACCTCTTCCCGGACCTATGGCGCCCCTGTTCCGGTGGGCAAGGTGACGAGTTATACTGCAGGGAACCTGCAAGAAGGCGTCACCTATTATTTTTCGGTGACAGCGGTGGATACTTCCGGGAACGAAAGCGGGTTTTCCCAGGAAGTCTCCAAGACTATCCCGGATACCCATGCTCCCACGGTGGCCCTTACGTCCCCAACCACCGGTGCCACGTATGAGACGGTGCAGGGCTCCCTGGACCTGCACGGAACATCCGCTGACAACGTGGGCGTAGCCGAAGTGCGTTGGAGCAATTCCAGGGGCGGCGGCGGCACAGCGAGCGGCACGACCGCCTGGTCCGTTTCAGGCATTACCCTGGCACAAGGTGAAAATGTCATCGTGGTTACCGCCAGAGACCAGGCCGGCAACGAAGGAAGGTACAGTCTGACCGTAACATACACTCCCCCGGACACTACCGCCCCGGCTCCGCCGATTGGCGTGACGGTGGAGTAACTTTCTCCTCCACGCGGACCCCCGGGAAGAAGGGAGCGGGAAGGCCAGGCAAATTTCCTGCTCCCTCATCTGTCGACAAATAGTGTTTGACAAGACAAGGAAAAAGCACTAGCGTTACCGTGGTCGGCAGATACCCCGCAACCCAGCCTCCGAGAGATCCTTTTCTGCATCGCAATCACCTGTTGCACGCCCTTTCATGCCGACGAATTTTCCGAACTCTCACGAAGGAAACTTTGCTGTGTCTTTTGAGCATTGTACATGGGCTTCACTCAAGGCTGAAGGGAGGTGGGACGGACCGATACGCGTGTTGATCCAGCACCGGAAGAGGGCGGCCTTCAAAAGTGGTGCCTGAAGGTCGAAATGCTAACGCAAGTTGTTGAAAAGGAGGCATTATGGAGAGCAAGAAATATGTGCTGCCGGAATCTGAATTACCCCGTCAATGGTACAATATTATGGCGGATATGCCGACCCCCATGGAACCGCCCCTCCATCCAGGAACCGGCCAGCCTGTGGGACCGGAGGACCTGGCACCCATCTTTCCTATGCCGCTGATTGAACAGGAGGTCAGCCAGGCACGGGAGATAGACATCCCGGAAGAAGTGCTTGAGAAATACCTGATCTGGCGCCCGACGCCTCTCTACCGGGCCCAGAATCTTGAAAAATACCTTCAAACACCCGCGAGGATCTACTTTAAGAATGAGGGGGTGAGTCCTCCCGGAAGCCACAAACCCAATACGGCCATTGCACAGGCATATTATAACAAGATCTCGGGAACCAAGCGTATTACCACTGAGACCGGAGCAGGCCAGTGGGGAAGCGCCCTCGCCTTTTGCTGCGCCTTGTTCGGCCTTGAGTGTAAGGTCTTCATGGTCAAGGTGAGTTATAATCAGAAGCCTTACCGGCGCATCATGATGCAGACCTGGGGTGCAAACTGCGTGGCCAGTCCCAGTACGGAAACCAAGGCCGGGCAGAGCATCCTGGCAGAGCATCCTGATTCTCCCGGGAGCCTGGGGATTGCCATCAGCGAGGCGGTTGAGGCCGCGGTCATGGATGAAAACGCAAAGTACGCTCTGGGGAGTGTCTTGAATCACGTGATGCTCCACCAGACCATTAACGGTCTTGAATGCCAGAAGCAGATGGCGCTGGCAGGCGACTATCCGGACGTGATTATCGGATGTGCTGGTGGAGGGAGTAATTTTGCCGGTAATTGTCTCCCTTTTGTCCGGGACAAAATAAACGGAAAAGATATCGACATCATAGCGGTGGAACCGGCATCGTGCCCCACCATGACCAGGGGACCCTTTGCCTATGATTTCGGCGACACGGTTCAAATGACCCCCCTCTTGCCCATGCATACGCTCGGCCATACTTTTGTGCCGGAACCCATTCATGCCGGGGGCTTGAGATATCACGGCATGGCTCCCATCATCAGTCAACTCATCCTTGACGCGCTCATCCGGCCCGTGGCCCTGCCCCAACTCGAGACATTCCAGGCGGGGATCACATTCGCCAGGACCGAAGGGTTTATCAGCGCGCCCGAGACAAATCATGCGGTGGCAGTGGTCATTCGGGAGGCCCTGAAAGCCAAGGAAGAGGGAAAAGAGAAAGTGATCCTCTTTAACTGGAGTGGTCACGGGTTGGTGGATATGGCGGCATACGAGGCCTACCTGGCCGGGAAGCTCGGAGACCATGCCCTCCCCGAAGAGGAAGTTGAACGGGCCCTCGCTGATATCGACCCGTTGCCCAAACCACGACAGTACACTGGATAATCCTTTTCATTTCCCTTACGGAAATGGTAACGTCCCTGACAGCCCGGTGATGCATAATCTCCGGGCTGTTTTGGAGAGAGAACGTCAGGAAAGATGCTACACCGGGGGTTTCCGGAGGAGGGAAGCGCTTCAGGGCAAACACCATCCTACAGGAAGGTATCATGACCGGACGAAAAGAAAAAGTTGCGGGGCTTGTTCTTGCGGCAGGGGCCTCCCGCCGGATGGGTGAACCGAAGCAACTGCTTCGCATGGGGAATAAGACCCTTCTTGAGCGAATTGTTGGAGAGGCCCTGAAATCGGAGCTCGATCAGGTGATCCTCGTCCTCGGGCACCGAGCCGGGGAAATCCAGGAGACGATACGTCCCTTTCTCTCCCACAGGAAATTGCGGATAATCAAGAACGAGCGCTACCGGGATGGTATGAGCACATCCATTATTGCGGGCCTTGCGGCAGTGGAGAAAGAGTGTGATCATGTCATGATCGTCCTGGCCGATATGCCCAATATCACTGCACCGCTGATAAACCATCTTCTCAAATACTATCTGGCATCGGGGAAAACGCTGGGTGCCATTCGAAGCTCGGGAAGGCGTTCTCTTCCGGTTATTCTGGGGAGGGCGTGGTACGGGGCACTGGGCAGACTCAAAGGTGATGTGGGGGCCCGGGGTCTTTTTGAAGCCTTCAAGCAGGACGTCTGCCTGGTGGATGCTCCGCGGACCTATGACGACCTGGACCTGGATACCCCTGAAGATTACCGGAAAGCCCTCCGGGATATTCCGGAATAGGGGAAAAATAGGGTCCTATTTGAAGGCCGGTATGGACACGGCGGAAAATGACATGACTTCGGTCACCTGTCTGCCGGTGATGTTTTCCAGTTCACTGATGAGTTCCCGGCAGGGAAGCACGCTGAAACGCTCATGTGCCAGAACGGTCATATCTTTCCCCGCAGTCACCGGCACTTTAAAGCGGAGGCGGCATTCACCGGGAAAACGAAACGTGAGATCCCTCATATCTTCCAGGGTATCTCTGGATAGCGTTTTTTGATCAAGCCTGATTTCAATGGCCTTGATGAGTTGCTGCCTGACCATGTTCAGGGTGATGATTTCCTGGCCGATGATCTTGAGGGTATGGTCCCCTTTTTCAACCGTCCCGGTGATAAGCAAAGGATCATCGCTCTTGAGTAGTGCGGAACAGCGGGCAAAAAGATCGGGAAAGAGGATCACCTCTATCGAGCCGGACAGGTCTTCCACCTGGATAACGGCCATCTTGTCACCCTTCTTTGTCCGTTTCAGTTTCAATTCTTCCACCACCCCTGCGATACTGACCCGGCTCTTGTCTTTCTGCCCCGGGAGGTCCTGAATGGAGCAGCTCGTGACAAGGGAGATTTCACGGGTAAATCTGTCCAAAGGATGCCCTGTTATATAAAATCCGAGTGCCTCTTTCTCCTTTTTCAACCGTTCCCGTTCCTGCCATTCTTCTATATCGGGAAGATCAATGAACCCGGGTCCAACACCGGCCTGAGGGTCCAGTGTCGCGAATATGTTCAGTTGATTTGGATCATGATTGGCGCCGCAGGAACGGAGGACATCATCAAGCCCGGCAAAAAGCCTGGCACGATGGACCCCGGTGAAGTCAAAGGCGCCGCACAAAATGAGACCTTCCAGGACCCGGCGGTTGACCTTGCCGGTTCCAACGCGCTGGCAAAAAGTCAGCAGGTCAAGGTAGGGGCCGTTTTGCCTTCTCTCCTCTATGATGAATTCCACGGCCTTCAATCCCACATTCTTGACGGCAGCCAGGCCGAAACGGATTTTCCCGTCCACAACGGAGAAATCCGCTTGGCTTTCATTGCAGTCCGGGGGAAGGATTTCGATGCCCATGTTTCTGCATTCGGCGATATTCTTAATGGTCTTGTCCTGGTTTCCCATGTCCTGCGTGAGCAGAGCGGCCATGAATTCAACGGGAAAGTGGGCCTTCAGGTATGCGGTCTGGTAGGCAATCAGGGCATATGCTGCGGAATGGGATTTGTTAAACCCGTACCCTCCGAATTTCTCGATCAAATGAAAGAGATCTTCAGCTTTTTGGGGCTTCACCCCGTTCTTACGGGCGCCGTCAATAAATCGCTGTTTGTGTTTGGCCATGACCTCCGGCTTCTTTTTACCGATGGCCTTTCGAAGTTCATCGGCCTCGGCCAAAGAATAGTCGGCCAGGAGCTGCGCTATGCGCATGACCTGTTCCTGGTAGAGAATGACCCCGTACGTTTCCCGCAGGATGGGTTCAAGCTGGGGGAGAAAATACCGGATCCTTGTTTTCCCGTGTTTCCCACTGACAAAGTCACTGACCATATTGCTGCCGAGGGGTCCCGGCCGGTACAGGGCCACCAGGGCAATCATATCCTCGAATACTTCAGGCTGCAGACTCCGCATGAGCTCCTTCATTCCGCCGCTCTCAAGCTGAAATACGCCGGTGGTTTTGCCGTCGCCGCAGAGCTGGTATGTTGCAGGGTCGTCAAGGGGAATCTTGTCGATATCAATGTTTGTGGCGGTGGCCGCTTCTATAAGATCAAGAGTGTGTTTGATCACCGTGAGGGTTTTCAATCCCAGAAAATCAAACTTGATAAGACCCAGTTGTTCTATCCTGTCCATGGTGTACTGGGTCATGATTTCATCTTTGGAGCCTTTGAAGAGAGGCAGATATTCGACCAGGGGCCTGTCTGAAATGACAACGCCCGAGGCATGGGTAGAGGCGTGCCGGGAAAGACCTTCCAGGACACGTGATATGGTAAGCAATTTCTTTGCAGGTCCGTCACTTTCTTCGAGACGTTTCAGTTCCGGCTCATCCAGAATGGCCTTTTCAAGGGAGACCTTCGGACCTTCCGGGACCAGTTTGGCAATCCGGTCCACTTCTCCTAAAGGAACGTTCAGACTCCTGCCCACGTCTCGAATCACGGCCCGCGCCTTCATGGTCCCGAAGGTGATGATCTGCGACACATTTTCCCTGCCGTATTTCTCTGCAACGTAACGGATCACATCATCTCTGCCGTTGATGCAGAAGTCGATATCGATATCGGGCATGCTGATCCGCTCGGGATTGAGGAACCTCTCAAAAAGGAGCCCGTACTTTATAGGATCGATGTTGGTGATGGTCAGGGCATAGGCCACAAGGGAGCCAGCGGCCGATCCACGGCCGGGACCCACCGGGATCTGGCTTCGTCGGGCATAGTCTATGAAATCGGCCACGATCAGAAAATAGCCCGAAAATCCCATCTTCCGGATAATATCGAGTTCAAATTCCAATCTCTCCTTATAATCTTTCACCATTGCTTCCGGGAGAGCCCTTTCATCTTCTTCCTTCACGCGCAGACGCTCCTGAAGCCCTTTGCGGGCGCTCTCCACGAGGATCTCGTCAAGGCTTTGATTCCCGGCGGCCTGAAAAACCGGGTACTTGTAGCTGCCAAACTCCATTTCATAGATGCACCGGTCAGCTATTTGGACCGTATTATCAAGGGCATCCTCAAATCCCGGGAGATTTTCCAGCATTTCATTCCGGGATTTGAAGTAGAATTCATCCGTTGAAAACTTGAGTCGCTTCGGGTCATCAACGGTTTTTCCGGTCTGGATGCAGAGCAGGACGTCATGAGCCGCGGCGTCCTCCCGGTTCAGATAATGGCAGTCATTTGTGGCCACCAGAGGGATGGAGAGTTCTCTGGAGAGCTCTCGAAGCATTGTGTTGACCCTGACCTGCTCCGGAAGATTGTTGGCCTGAACCTCCAGGTAAAATCTGTCGTGATCAAAGATCGTGGCCAGTTCTTCAGCCTTTTTTCTGGCCAGTTCCGCGCGGTTTGCATTGAGAAAGAACGGGACCATTCCTTTGATGCAGGCCGAAAGGGCGATAAGGCCTTCGTTGTACTCCCGGAGGAGATCCATATCCACTCTCGGGTGATAGTAAAATCCCTCCAGGTGTCCCTGGGTGACCAACCGGCTCAGATTTCTGTATCCCTTTTCATTCATTGCCAGGACAACCAGATGGAACGCATTGGGCATCCTGTCGGCGGATGGGGCCTTGTCCCGGCGGTCACCGGGAGCCACATACAGCTCTGATCCGATGATGGGTTTGATTCCGGCCTTCCTCGCCTGATCAAAAAACTGGACCGCTCCAAACATGTTCCCGTGGTCAGTGATGGCCACGGCGCTCATATTCAGATGTCGTGCCTTTTTCAGCAGCTGCTTGGGCCGGATTGCCCCGTCCAGCAGGCTGAATTCCGAGTGGACATGGAGATGGACGAACGAACGGTCTTGGATCAATGTGAACTCCTTTACGCTTGACTGCTTCTGGAACAGAATATTTTCTCTGGAATTCGGGCATACCGGTACCGGCGCCGGCATGGTATGAAACTGCGAACGGTTCCCTATTGTAAGGCCAATAAAAAATATGATACGTTATTCTTTTCCGATCAGCAACATGATTCACCAGGGAGCCCGGTGATTTTAGCATCGAGAAGGTGTGCAAGGAGCGTCAAGTGGCTGACAAAAGCATAGAAAAACTCAAGCACCGATGTGAAAAACTGCGAGCTGAAAAAAGAACCCTCCGGGAAACGATAGTCGACCTCAAGAGAGAGCACCGGAATACGGTAAAGACCCTGCGTGAAGGATGGCGCCTCCTGGAGGCCCTTCCGGGAGGAGTGGTGCTCATTCAGGACGGGAAGATTGCGTTCATGAATAAAACGGCGAGAGACGCACTGGGTAGCGACGAAGACGAGGTCCAGGGGCATGATTTCACGGAATTTTTTCAACCCGACGTCGGGGCGGAGCTCCAGTCGCGGCACAGGAAAAGGCTCTCGGGGAGGCCTGTGTCGAATCGCTATGAGACCCGCTTGGTGACCAGGACCGGGAAGGTGTTGTGGTGCGAGATACGGGTGAAAAAGATCCTTATGGGCGGACGTCGGGCTTTCCTGCTCAATCTGATTGGGCTTGATGAAAGAAAGGAAGGCGAAAAACGGCGTGCTGCCGCCGAGAAAAGCGAAGCGATTACCCGAATGTCCCGGGGATTGTATCACGAGATAGGGGGATGGTTTCGGATTTCTAAAAAGGATCGCTCGAATCATCCCGAGGAAGACCGATCGATCGGGAGCGGGAAATCTGCCGATGGGGCGGAGACCCCGAAGAAACTGGAAAAGGGGTGGTCACTTCTCCGGGAACTGGAATGGCTGGGAGGAATGCATACAGAAGAGCGGGAAGCATCTCCTTATGATCTTCGCAAAGTGGTTCAGGACGTGGTTGCCTCTGCCAAGAACCGATGGTGCACTGCCGGTTCCGATCAAGAGAACGGTATCAGGATAAAAAGTTACCTGCGAGCCCTGCCGACCCTGGAGGGGAGGCCGGAAGAGATGAAGTACGCCCTCACCGCGTTGGTGCAAAATGCAGTGGAGGCCCTGGGTGGGGAAGGGAATATTTACCTGACCACTGAGGAAAGTGAAGGTGCGGCTCATCTCTACATCCAGGACAGCGGCGCCGGGATCCCTTCGGAAATAGAAGACAGGGTCTGCGACCCCTTCTTTACGACAAGAGAGAAAGACCGGAGAGGACTGGGACTAAGCCTTGCCCGGGCGATTATCAGGAGAAATGGGGGATATCTGGATCTGAAGAGCGCCGGAGGAGGGGGAACGACCTGTACGGTTCGTTTGCCGATCCCCGCGCAGGCCTCGCACGGACAGAGGAAAAAGGCTCGGGTAAAAATGAAGGATGTCCCGGTTCTGGTGGTTTCGACACAGGATATCCTGAGGGATCTGTTGAGCCGCTGGTTTTCGAGCAGGGGATGCCGGGTGGACGCGACTTCGACCTGCGGTGAGGCCTTTCAATGGGTGCAGAGAAAGGAGTATGGTTTGCTGGTCGTTGATACGGAAGATACGGATTGCAGGAACCTGACAGGACTTCTCAGGAAGGCCGAGAAGCTCCTCCTGAAGACACCCGTCGTTTTGATACAAAATCCTCTCCGCCCCGGATCGGCCAATGCCGGGAAACATGCGTCCGGCAGACTCGTACTTGAAAAGCCCCTCCATATGGACAGGGTGCACTCGGTGTTTCTGGAAGCCCTGCGCGAAAGAGGCCCGGATTGATGAAAGATGAAAACCCGGAAGGAATCGCCCCCCTGGCCGAGAAAATGCGGCCGGAAAAGATGGAGTATATGCTGGGACAGCCCCATCTGCTTGGTCCGGAGGCTTCTTTTCGCAGGGCCCTGGAGTCGGGGAGGGTTTTTCCGGTCATTTTCTGGGGCCCGCCAGGATCGGGCAAAACCACCCTGGCGAGGATGATCGCAACCTATACCCACTATCCTTTCCGGGCGTTTTCCGCGGTAACCTCCGGCGTCAGGGACCTGCGGGGGGTTATAAAGGCGGCGGAAGTCGACCGACTCCAGACCGGACAGCCGACCATTCTTTTCGTGGACGAGATCCACCGCTTCAACAAGGTTCAGCAGGACGCCTTTCTTCCCCACGTGGAAAGCGGTCTGATACTTCTGGTGGGGGCGACTACCCAGAACCCCTCTTTTGAAGTCATCCCGCCACTTCTGTCAAGGACCCGGGTAATGCTCTTGAAGCCCATCCAGGACAAGGACATGGAGATTCTCTTGAGTCGGGCACTGCATGACACGGAAAAGGGACTCGGAAAATGGGGTTTTCAGGTGACAGAAGACGCGCTGAGGCATCTTGTGGAACTCTCCCATGGAGATGCGCGTGTGGCCCTGAATAACCTTGAGATGGCATGCTCCTATGCGCTTGAAACAGACCCGAACGAGCGGATTTTGGATCTCCCGGTCATTGAAAAGGCCCTGGACAGAAAGGCGCTGCCGTATGATAAAGACGGCGAGGAGCATTACAACCTGATTTCAGCTTTTCACAAGAGCCTGAGAGGAGGTGACCCCCAGGCCGCGATCTACTGGCTCTACCGGATGCTGCTGGCGGGGGAGGATCCCCTGTTCGTGGCCAGACGGATGATCAGGTTCGCCTCGGAAGATGTGGGGATCGCTGATCCCCAGGCCTTACAGGTGGCACTGGCATCTTTTGATGCCTGGCAAAAGGTGGGGCCTCCTGAAGCGGAACTCGCCCTTTCCGAGGCGGCCGTCTACCTGGCGGCGGCCCCCAAGAGCAATGCCCTGTACCTTGCGGAAAAGGCGGTGAAGGCCGAAATTGAGCGAACAGGCCCGCTGCCCGTGCCCCTGCACATTCGTAATGCGCCGACGAGCCTGATGAAAAAATTAGGGTACGGTCGCGGATACCGGTATCCCCACAATTATCCCGGGGCGTGGGTAGAACAGGAATACCTGCCGGAAAAGCTGAAAAACCGCGTCTTTTACCGGCCTACGGGACGGGGGCTTGAGCGGGAACTCCGGAGAAGGCTTCTGCGCCACAAGAAGACATAGGGCATATCCTGTTTCCCTTCCCCGAAAAGGTACCGGAAAAGGAGCGCCCGATGAACCGAATACAAGGAGCCCGGCTGGCCGGGTATTTTTGACTGAGGAGGCAATATGGGATTTATATATGGTGCCGCAACATTTTCACGGTATAGGGTGGAAGGGAGCCTGCCGCCGGATTATATCGAAGAATTTCCAAAAAAGATTCTCCGTTATGGTTTCCGTAATCTGGACGATCTTCCCAATGAGGAACGATCCGCAGGCTGGGTCCGCATTCTGGACATGTTTGACAGTGCTTTCGAGACCATGGAATACTTCAAGGATCCCTACCTGGCCCTGTCCTGGCGGGTGGATATGAAAAAGATCCCGAAAAAGGCCCTGCTGCAATATTGCCGTGAAGCGGAAAAGGAAACAAAACAGAGGGAAGGTCTGGAATATATTCCGAAGCCGAGGAAAGAAGAGATACGGGAGGCAGTTCGATCCCGGCTTCTGAAGCGGGCCATTCCCCAGTCCAGCGTCTATAATACGGTCTGGAACCTTCAGACCAATGTCGTCCTGTTCGGGGCAACAAGCAACAAGCTGTGCGACGAATTTGCCGAGTTCTTCAGAAAGACCTTCGATCTCCTTCTGATCCCGGTTTATCCCTACGCCATGGGCCGGCGGGCCTTGGAAATTTCAGGAAGAGACCCGGATCTTGTGAACGGCATACCCCCCCTCTTTTTTCAGGAGGAACTGCTGCCATGAGTGTTTTCGACGAAGTACGCGAACATGAATCCCTGGGCAGGGATTTTTTGGTCTGGCTGTGGTTCAGGAGTGAGACCCTGGACGGGGTATTTGACCTGGGGGATGACGGGGAAGTGGAACTCTGGTTCGAGGGGAAAATTACGCTTCAGACAGATGGTGAGCGATCCACCCAGACCATCACGTGTACGGGTGAAAGCGCCAGGATACGGGAGGCCCGTTTTGCCCTGCGGGAAGCAAAAAAGGTAACCAGGGCCAGGCTGCATCTCAAGGAAGGGAGGGATGAATGGTCGTTTGAGCTGGATTCCACGTGGCTGAATTTCCATTCTCTCAAGACGCCGAAGACCTTCAGGGAAAAGGGCGAAGACCCCGAGGCCCTGTTTTACGAAAGAATCTTCCTGGTGGAAAAACCCGTTGCCATCATGTCCGCCCTTTTCTTACGGTATTTGGAAGCGCGCCTGTCTCCCACATGGGAGGCAGAAGAATTCCCCTCCCTGATAAAATGGGTCCGCGAGGGCGTGTCACCCTGAGACCATTGCAGCTGTTTTTCCCTGCTCAGACCCGACAGACCGGATGTGCCGGACCCCTCGGTCGGAAGAGAATATGATTGTCTTGGGTGGTCTGATTGCAGCTTGCTTCTTCTCCTCGGGAAGGCTATGGTATGGCGGAAAGGGCACGGCAGAGAAGAAGCTTCCATTGCCGAAAAGGGGAAATTATGTTCAAGGAAGATCGCGACCACAAAAAATTTACCTGGAAAGACCTGGGTGACCTCGAGGAAGGGAGACCGAACCTGGGCCAGAACGTCCCGCTCCTTGCCTATCGGTTACTGCAGTATACCTGGCGAGACGTCATGATAACCGAGTTGGGTGCGGACAAGGCAAATGACATTATCATTAAGGCGGGTAAGCTTGCCGGGGCCCAATTCTGCGAGAACATGCTCAACAGGGAACTCCATTTCGATGCGTTCATATCCCAGTTGCAGAGGGTGCTCAAGGATCAAGCCATTGGGATTCTGCGGATTGAAAAAGCTGACTTGGAGCACATGAGATTTACTTTGACGGTCGCTGAAGATCTTGACTGCTCCGGGCTGCCGTCTACTGATGAGGTGGTGTGCCAATATGACGAGGGATTTATCGCCGGCATTATGGAGGCGTATACCGGGAAACCTTTTCATGCAAAAGAGATTGACTGTTGGGCAAGCGGCGACAGAGTCTGCCGTTTTGCCGTCAGAATGCTTGAAGGTGCCAAATGATTGAAGAAGCCATCGAAAAACTCGCCATCCTGTTGCAAGGCAGAATTCCGGAAAAGATTGATGGCGGGAAAATCACAGATGAAGGCGAACACAAGCTTTCGGTGCTGCTGAATCAGGTCTTCAGCTTCATGCAGGAGATACATGACTTCGTGATTCCATTATCAAGAGGGAAATTGGACGAGATACCGCTGCCGCCGCCAAAGAATTTTCTCGGATCGCCTTTCAAGGAATTGCATTCCCACCTCCTCCATCTCACGTGGCAGGCAGAACAGGTTGCACATGGAGATTACAGTCAGCGGGTCGATTTCATGGGTGATTTTTCTGAAGCATTCAACTCCATGATTATTTCCCTGGATAATAACGAAAAGATACTCAAGAGTAAAATTGGCGAGTTGGAGAAGGCCTTTGCTCAGATTACAAAGCTGGAAGGTATCTTGCCGATTTGTGCGAACTGCAAAAAGATCAGAATTGAGGGCGCAGACCCGGAAAACCAAAACAGCTGGGTTCAAATGGAGAGCTATATAAGCGAGAGGACGAAGGCCCGGTTTTCCCATTCCATCTGTCCGGAGTGTATGAAAAAGCTGTATTCTGATTTTGTAGACTGATGAATGGGTGCCCCTTGCTGTTGGAAAGTTAAAAGAGGTTGAGCTGGTGGTGCGGTTTCACTTTCGGCTTCCATGTACCGCGGTCCAGAGGCTGGCAGAGATCGGAAGGAAGCGCTTCAAGGAAGGGGGAACGGCCCATTTCCAGGACACGGCCATTGAGCTTTCTGGTGCGCACATGAGAGAGGACGAGGCTCGAACGCGCACGCGTCATCCCCACGTAGAGGAGCCTCCTTTCCTCGGCATCGTCCCGGTCCCCGAAAAGGGTGCAGGGAATGAGCCTGTCTTCGCACCCGGTAATAAATACGATCGGCCACTCGAGTCCCTTTGCCGCGTGGAGTGACATGAGGCCCACCCGGTCTCCCATGAGGCGCATGTGATCAATTCCCCTTTCCAGTGAAAGGGTATCCATAAATTCGCCGAGGTCCCCGCCAAACCGTTCCGCCCATTCAAGAAGGCGGCGGAGCGGTTCATCATCTGCGCCGGAGCGCGTCTCCGGAAAATGGAGCCCGATACTCTTTTCAATAATCTCGGATACCGTTTTCTTTGGGCCGTATATTTCGGAACATTCCGGCTTCTCCACACCCGTGTCTCGGAGCATCAGGGTGTATGCCCTGGCGTAGTAGAGGGTTTTCGGATAGTGCACCGTCTGCAGAAAGCGCCAGATGAGCTGGACTGATTTCTCCTGGATGAGCGGGGTCTCGCCGGAGCGCACCAGCGGGATGCCTGCCCGTGACAGGGCCTCTTCGAGGGCTTCCCCCTGGGCATTGAGCCGGTAGAGGATCCCGATGTCGCCGAACCCGACCGGCATCCCATCCTCGTGAGAAGCGACCCTGCCGCTGTCAAGGGAAAAGTAGGCAGTTCCTCCGATCAACCTCTCAATGGCAGCGACGACCATTTCCGCCTCTTCTTTTTCGGTGCGGCACGATGCGATGGATATGCTTCCCCGTTCCGCTGAAACCGCTTCGAGGGGTTCTTCTTTTTGCATCAAAGAGGAGGCCCCGTTCAGTATAAGCTTACCGGAGCGGTAGTTCTGCCTGAGGGTTATGGTTGCGGCTCCGGGAAAATCATCGGCAAATTGGAAAAAGTTCTGGAGGTCTGCCCCCCGGAAGGAGTAAATGGCCTGATCAGGATCTCCGATGGCAAAGATCCTGCCGCGGCCGGCTCCGACGAGGGCCTTGAGCATAGCCACCTGGATCCGGTTGGTATCCTGGTACTCGTCCACAAAGATTTCCGGATAGATCAGGGCATATTTTTCTGTCACATCCGGGTGCCTTTCAAGGAGACTGAGGGCTTCTACCTCCAGGTCGTCCAGGTCCAGCATGCCCAGCGCCCTCAGTTTTTCCTGGTATGCGCGGAATGCCATGACTATCCCATCGGAGTGGGCGCTTTGTTGCTCGCCCGCAAGGGTTGATTTTTTCAAGGCAGGCAGGGAGTTCAAGAACGTCCTTGCGTTGATTTTCCGGCCTTCCATCTTGGAAAGAATTTCTCTGATAATGGCATCCCGGTCAGGTTCCGGGCAGATGGAAAAGGGAGAAACCAGCCCTGTCCTGCCGCCCTCCTCCCTGAGAATCTCCAGGCAGAATCCATGGATAGTGGTGATCCGCGGAATGCCGGACTGGTTTCCCCGTAAAAGGGATACAATCCTTTCTTCCATTTCCCGGGCGGCTTTCCGGGTAAATGTGAGACCCAGGATCCCTGCCGGTGACACGCGGCCCGTTCGAATCAGATAGGCTATCCGGTGCGTCAGGGTCATGGTCTTCCCGGTCCCGGGTCCTGCGACCACCAGCAGGTGTCTCCCCGTGTGGAGCACCGCCTCCCGTTGGACATCGTTCAAAAGATCCAGGATGAGATCGGAATCCGGAGAAGGGGCCTTCTGAACAGAGGATCTGATCTTTCTGGTGATCCTCCGGTTTGGAACAGCCATCGGTGATGGTGATGTTGCCTCGAGTATCTTGGAGGAGTGAAAGAAAGCGAGCTGACCCGCAAGGGCATCTCTTTCGGTCGGAGAAAAAAGACGGATACGACCATATTCCCCATCATACCCGGCTTCCCGGATCACCTGACCCTCCCGCATCCTCCTGACAGCCTCTGCAAGCAATTCTCCTCCCGTCTTTTCGATCTCCGGGAAGGGTGTGTGCACCAGAATCTCGAGTTCCGGACCCAGGTCCCCGAGGAGCTTGTCATATTGAGCCATCACCTTCTTGGTTGCCGGGCCGCAGTCCAGCAATTCGGAAAGGATCTCCGTCAGGGGAATCAGGCTGTGAACGTCCTTGGTGAGGATTGGCTTCTCCCGGTCCGCCAGGTCATATATCCGGTTCAGGACACCCACGGTCAGGGGTTTCCCGCAGACCGGGCAGATCCCTCCATGTTCCTGTGTTTCCTGTGGATTTAGTCGCATTTGGCATTTCCGGTGGCCGTCCAGGTGGTATTTCCCCTCTTCCGGGTAAAACTCAATGGTCCCGAGGAAACCGTTTTCCCCCGCCATTGCCCTGATCATGTGGGGATAATCCAGGACCGTATCAAAGAGGTTTGCCTCGCGACCCAGTTTTGATGCGGAGTGGGCATCGGAATTTGACACCAGGAGGTACGGGTCCAGGGCGGATATGAGGCGGTTCATGGCCGGATCTGAGGACAGACCGGTTTCAAGACAATGGATGTGGGGGGTCAGGTCCTCGAAGCATTCTTCAACGGCATCGAACCCGGACTTGGAACCGAAGAGGGAGAACCAGGGTGTCCAGACATGCGCCGGGATGAAAAAGGCCCGGTCACTGACCTCCAGGGTCATCTCTAGGAGGTCGTGGGAGTCGAGCCCCAGGATGGGCCTTCCGTCCGAGGTAATGTTCCCGATCCTGTCGAGCCGTTTCTGGAATCGTTCCACAGATGCCATGTCGGGCATGAGTATCAGGTGGTGCACCTTTCGGGTCTTGCCGCTCTTTTTGTAGATGCAGCTGATTTCGCCCGTAAACAGGAATCTGGTCGGGCCGGAACAACGCTGAGGCAGACCCTCTTCCGCCTTCTTTTCAAGGCCGGGCCGCAGCCGGAAGAGGCCGTCCTCTGCCTCCACCAGCTTTTCCCTGAGCTCCGCCAGCCACGCGGGATGGGTAAAATCTCCCGTGCCGATCACGGAGATCCCTTTTTTCCGGGCCCACAGAAAGAGCTCTTCGGGATTAAGCGCTTTCGACGTGGCCCTGGAATAACGGGAATGGATGTGAAGATCGCCGATGAATTTCATGGGACTACAAAACACCATCCGCGTTTATATGTCAAATCCATATGTCAAGAGTTCATTTTTTTTGCCTTGACTCTTATCCTCCACTCCAGTAAAAAAACCAGATATCGTTCAGGTGCTCGCAAAAGAGCCGAACAGGGAACCCCGTGAGAATCGGGGACGGGCCCGCCGCTGTGATCCCGCCTTTTCCCGGTAACTCTGGGAAAAGGAACTCGTTCAGCGTTTGTATGCCACTGTCGGGCACTCAACTTCCATTGAGTGCCGGATGGGAAGGTTGTTGAAAGGGTGGGGAAGTCAGAAGACCTGCCTGAACGAACGGCATCCCCCTCGCGGTTGGGGTAAAGCCGAAAGATCTTGCGGTGAAAAAAGGGATATCCCCGGATCGATGTCATTCGATCCGGGGATTTTTTTTGTGATGAACACAATTTCGGGATGAGGAGGACATACCACATGAAAACAGGGGTTATTCTGTATGTATCGGGTGCAGGTACGAATGAGACTGATTTCGATGTCGTTGAACTGGCGGGCAGGATGAATATCGATGCGGACAGGGTGGAAACCGTGCTTGGGTCATCCCCGTGCTTCGACGTGATGGATGCGTGGTGGAACCTTACCGCGAAGGGCATGAAGAAAGTCGTATGTCTTTTCGCCGAGGTAACTGATAACCGGAAACTCAGGCTCACGGGCCGGGAACTCCGCCTCTGCGGGTAAGGGGGAAGGAAGCGGGGGCGCTCGGGTTCTACCCTGTTTCAATTTCCTTTCGGATGATGGCCTTGTCGTACGCGGCTATGACATCCTTATCCCTGAGGGTGCCGATAACCTTTTTCCCGTTTTCACCGCCCACCACCGGCAGCTGGGATATGCCGAGGGCCCCCATGGTCTGGAGTGCCTTCAATATGCTTTCGTGGGGCTGTACGGTCACCAGATCGCCGGTGGCGACATCTTTTGCCACCACGAGCAGGTGCAGGTCCTGTTCCTGAAAGAGAGGCCTGATGTCCCTGAACGAGATGATCCCGGTCAGGTCATTGTTTTCATTTACAACATGGAGATAAGAGACGTCTTCCGTCTTGAAGGTGTTTATGAGGTCCAGAAGCTTCATTCCCTCGCGAACAGTGGGCGGTTTTTCCATCATAAATTGACCCACCTCCATGGAGCGCAGGATATTCTGTTCCATGCCGCCCGAGATATCAACGTCCCTGCGCAGCAATTTAATGGTGTAAATGGAACCTTTCTTCAGTGACGATGCCAGGATGGTACTGAGGATACAGGTAATCATCATGGGGAGGATAATCTTGTAATTGCCGCTCATCTCAAAGATGATAATGATGGCGGTTATGGGGGCATGCGTTGTTCCGGCCACCACCGCCCCCATCCCCACGAGGGCATAGGCGGCCGGGGATGCGGTCAGGGAGGGGAAAAGGATGTTTGCGATCCACCCGAAGAATCCCCCCGCCATGGCTCCGATGAAAAGGGACGGTGCAAAGATGCCCCCTGATCCTCCGGCCCCGAGGGTGATGGAGGTGGCAGCAATCTTTATGAACACAAGCGCAAAGAGGAACATCCCGGGAAGCCTGTTGAACAGAGCCTCGTTCATGGCGCCGTAACCCACGCCGAATACATGGGGGAATTTGATCAGGATGAGCCCGAGCAGAAGACCGCCCAGGGCGGGTTTAAGCCACCGGGGAAGCGGAATGACGTCGAAGAGATCCTCCGTCTTGTAAAGCGTCACGATGAACAGCACGGCAATCAGGCCGGCGAAAAGACCCAGGAAGGGATAGATGGCAAATTCCCACAAGGTCTGCAGGTGGTAGGTGGGGATGGTAAATGCAGGGAAATCCCCGAAATAATGTCGGGAGATGGTTGTCGCGGTCACGGAAGAGAGAACCACCGGGGAAAAGGAGGCAATGCCGAAATCGCCGAGAAGGATCTCCAAGGCAAACAGGACCCCCGCGATGGGAGCATTGAAGGTTGCCGCAATGCCCGCCGCCGCGCCGCATCCAACCATGGTTTTCTGCTTCATGCGGGATACGTTGACCAGCTGTGAAACGGTAGAGCCCAGAGAGGAGCCGATCTGCACGATGGGTCCTTCCCGTCCCACTGAACCGCCCGATCCGATGCAGATGGCGGATGCCATGATTTTGGCTGCAGCGACCCGTTTTCTGATCCTGCCGCTGCGTAATGCCACCGCTTCCATGACTTCAGGGACCCCGTGTCCCTTGGCTTCACTGGCCCCGAAACTCACAATGATCCCGACCAGCAAACCCCCGAGACAGGGAATTCCAATGATCACATAAAGAGGGAGTGTGTGAGAAAACGTCAGGATATCATTGGTGTTTCGATAAAAAACATACTGGGCCACCTTTATCATGAGCCGGAAGAGCACGGCGCCGTATCCGCTCAGGACGCCGATGAGGGCGGCAATGAGCAGTGTCAGGATTCGCTCATCCAGGCGGTAGCGTTTCAGGACTTTCTTCGCGGTCTGCTGTCTGTCAAATACCATGTGGCACGATCGTCTTTCTCCGATCACAGGTGATATGGAAGCAGCCGGTTCAACCTGATTCCTTTGAGGTTGATCCTCACATCGTAAACCAGGATTTCCACCCCCTTTTCTGCTGCCTTTCGAAGGTTCAGGCCATAATCGGGATCAATGTGATCCGCGGGCCTAAATGCGGCGGCATCCATGCGCTGGACAAGATAAAACATGACGGCCCGGTTTCCCCGGCGCACTTCCTGCTGGAGGTCCACGAGGTGTTTCCGTCCCCGTGCCGTTACGGCGTCGGGGAAATAGGCCGTCCCCCCGATGACCAGCGTGCAGTTTTTGATTTCCACGAAACATTGTTTGCCGTTTCGCTCCAACAGAAGATCAATGCGGGAGTGAGCACCGTATTTCACCTCAGGCCGGATTGTGTCATATCCTGTCAGCTCCGGGACGACTCCCTCCTGGATAGCCATTTTGACCAGCTTGTTGGGGACAAGGGTATTGACTCCCACCAGAGATGTGGGCATGTCTATGATTTCCCACGTATATTTGAGCCGCCGTTTGGGATCGTCATGGTGGCGGGAGAGATATACGGGACGGCCGGGCTCGGAGCAGGCCTCCATGCTTCCGGAATTGGGGCAGTGGGCGGAAACCACATGCCCATTTGGGAGCCGTACATCCGCAATAAATCGCTTGTACCGTCTCAGGAGGGTGCCTTTCAGGAGCGGCGGCCATGTCAGCGGGGTTGACGCCTCCCTGTTCATGATGCTTTGCGCTTTGCCCTTTCCTCGTCCCTGAGCACCCTGCGCAGGACCTTGCCCACCACGGACGTGGGGAGTTCATCGCGGAATTCTATTTCTCTGGGCCGTTTATATCCGGCCATCCTGTCCTTGCAGAATGTGATGATCTCTTCTTCCGTGGCTTTTTCCCCGGGTTTGAGCTGGATGAATGCTTTCACTGCCTCGCCGGATTTTCCATCGGGCACCCCGACCACCGCCGCAAGGGCTACCTTGGGATGGGTGAAAAGGACTTCCTCTATTTCCTTCGGATAGGCATTGAACCCCCCAACCAGGATAAGGTCTTTTTTCCGGTCGGTAATGACCAGGAACCCCTCCTCGTCAAAGTGGCCAATATCACCGGTCAACAGAAATTTTTTCCCGTCGATTTCTCGAAACATATCCGCATCGGCCTCAGGCTTGTTCCAGTAGCCGAGCATGATCTGCGGACCGGACGCGGCGATCTCCCCATCCTCCCCGTCGGGCAGCTCCTGGAGGCCCGTCTCCAGATCCACGATCTTGATGTCCGTATTAGGAAAGGGCAGACCCACAGACCCAACCTTTCGCTGTTCCGTGTTTGTAGGATTCAGCGTGATAACCGGGGACGTTTCGGTCATGCCGTAGCCCTCGAATATGACGGCACCGGTTATCTCTTCAAACTGTTTAATCACCTCAACCGGCAGAGGGGCCGCGCCGGAACCGCATCCACTGACGGAAGAAAGATCAAACTTCCTGATCAACGGATGATTTACAAAGGCCGAATAGATGGTGGGGACTGCCGTCAGGACGGTCACTTTGTGTTTTTCAACCGCCTTGAGGACCTCGGTGAAAGGAGGATTTCCCGCCCGCGGATCCGGGATGCAGACGACCCTCGAACCGGTATAACAGCTCCAGAGCATCACCAGGGTGAGGCCGAAGCTGTGGTACCAGGGGAGAACGCCGAGAAACGTCTGGGACCCTCCCCGGGTGAATTGCACCTTGGGTTTCCCGGGCTCCAGTTCCACCCGTGTCCATTCCTGCACGGTCATCACATTGGAGACCAGATTGGCATGGCTGAGGCACGCGCCTTTGGGAACGCCGGTGGTGCCGCCGGTGTAGAGAATATTGGCAACATCCTTCACCGGATCAACCTGGATCCGGGGCGGTTCCGGCCTTGCCGATCGTACCGCCTCGTCAAACAGGATATGTCCCGGTTCGTGCCCATCGGCTTTGGGAATTTTTCCCAGAAGCGAGCCGAGGGTACCCTTGAGCCACGGCAGATAGGATTTCACATTGCAGATCACTATCGTTTCCACATCTGTTTCCGCGGCGGCCGTGACAGCCGTTGGGTAGAAGTTCGGATGGTCCATGACAAACACGGCCTTGGATCCTGAGTCCTTGAGCTGGTACTTGAGTTCGGATGCCTTGTACAGGGGGTTGCAGGTGACGCAGACCCCTCCTGCCTTCAGGATGCCGAAGAAGATCTCAGGATAATGAGGGAGGTTGGGGAGGAAGATGGCTACCCGGTCCCCTTTTCGGATACCCCGGGAGGTGAGAAAGTTGGCGATCCGGTCAGCCGTATCTCTGACCTGACCAAAGGTCCTTGATGCGTCCGCAAATATGGTATAGGTGGCATCTGGAAATTCACGGGCAGTGTCATCGAGGAGGGAAAAGAGCGGTTTTTCATAGCCGGTGACTTCGTGGGGGACGTTTTCGGGCCATTTCGGATTTTCCCAGGGTTTGCGTGACATGGAGGCCTCCTTTCACTGGTTGGGGTTGAAAGAAAGGTTCGCCGACGCTGTAACTTCCGTTCGTATACCACAAAACAGGACAAACCGGGAAATAAATATTCCTAGTTTGCCAATAGTGCATCGTTCATCGAGTTCTTCCGTACTCTGACGCCCAGGGAAGAAATGGCTCCTTCCCTGAGTGTCATGATGCATCAGATACGTCCTCTTCCCAAAGGGCCTCCCTCAGGCCCGATGACCGTGCTATGCGCCGGTTCACCCCTTCCACAAAGACATCCTCGCGACCCCACACCTCCATTTTTTTTCTGGCACGCGTCAGCCCTGTGTAAATGAGCTCGCGTGTCAGGACGGGGGTTATCCGGTCAGGAAGGAGCAAGACGACTTCTTCGAATTCCGAGCCCTGGCTCTTGTGTACGGTCATGGCAAACACGGTCTCATGCTCCGGTAATCTTGCCGGGTGGATTTTTCGAATGGACCCATCCTGTTTTCTGAAAAAGACACGGAGATCGCCGTCTGCGTCCGAGTCAGGGAGTATGAGCCCCACATCTCCGTTGAAGAGATCAAGGGTGTAGTCATTCCGTGTGATGAGGACGGGCCTTCCTCTGTACCAGAGACCGTTCGGGCTGATGAGATGTTCCGAACCCAGAATTCGCTCCACAATCCGGTTCAAGGACAGGACACCGAACGGCCCCTTCCGAATGGCGCACATGATCCGGAACCGCTCCAGTTCAACAAAGGCCTGCTGGGGGTCCCGAACCTCCAGACAGGCCCTGTATCCGGAAAGAACCCTCTCTTTCAATGCGGCGGGCAAGAGCGGAGGCTCAGGAAGTCTCATCCACAGGATATCATCCTGGGGCCTGTTCTTGAGGATTTTAAGCGCCTCATCTCCATTGCCTTGGTTCACGGCCCGGCTCACGGTGCCTATCCCGCTTTCAGGTGCAAAGCGATAGTTTCTTTCAAGCCGGACCAGGGAATCCTGAATGACCGGGCCGGCCCGACCGGAAATCACCTGCCCGGTCATTTCGTGATAGCGCCTGCAGAATGCATTGGAATGAACATGAAAGTTCCCCCGGTCGCAGAGATCGCCCAACACAGCTCCGGCTTCCACCGAGGCAAGCTGGTCCTGGTCGCCCAGAAGGATGAGCCTGGCGTGGGAAGGAAGGGCCTGAACCAGTTTCGATATGAGCGGGAGATCGACCATGGATGCCTCGTCCACAATTACCCCGTCAAGCGCGAGGGGGTTTTCCGCATGGTGGCGAAAAAAAGGAGATCCGGGAAGGTGCCCGAGGAGCCGGTGGATGGTGGATGCCTCCAAAGGGAAGCTTCCCCGGATCGATTTGGGCACGGACAGCTTCCCGGAGCTGGCACGGATCGCCTCTTGGAGCCTCTGCGCGGCCTTTCCGGTCGGTGCCACAAGTGCCATCCGCAGAGGATTCCCGCGGCCCTGCCGGGCAATCAGGGCAAGTATTCTGGAAACAACAGTGCTCTTGCCGGTCCCCGGTCCCCCGGATATCACACAGAAATGCCTGATGGCGGCGGTGAAACAGGCCACCTCCTGCCAATCAGGCCGGGAACCGTTTCCCGCTTTGAACAACTCATCCAGTCCCTTTTTCAGGAGCGCCTCATCAGTGCCCTCAAGATCCTTTTTCGCCCACTGAAGTATTTTCTCGACCAGGAGGTGTTCGTATTCCCAGTAGCGGAAAAGGTAGAGCCTGTGTTCGTCGTCAAGTATCAGGGGAGTTTCATCACCCGGACGCCCCACAACATCTGCTTTCTGCAGACGCTTGAGCCAGACCGTCAGTTCCGGACAGATGAAGGGATTCCCGGGAGCGCCGTCTTGATCCAAAGGCTGCTCTGCCACGCTCTTGAGGTCAAGGCACACATGGCCCTCCATGGTTGCCCGGCTCACAAGGGCCGCCGCCAGAGAGACGGCTTGATCAGCATAGCTGGAGATCCCCGTTATGAAACGGGCGAAGTGGGTATCCATCTCCGAGAAAACCCCGGTATCTTCAAAAGAATCTCCCATAAAACCTCTTCGGTACGGAAGTATGTAGAGTTTGGAGTAGTTTAAAGTGACTAGAGTTAGTGGAAAGCATAGCTTTTCTATTCAATAGAGTGAAAAGAAATTCCTCAGCGCTAGGCACTTTAGGCATTCCAGATCACTCTAGTCATTCTGGAAACACTGGAGCAAGCAAGCCCCTCCTGGAATGTCCAAAGCCTGGCCCTCGCGACCCGGATCTTTGCTTGGACTACGGAATCAGTATCTCCCTCATTGCGTGCACGAGGTCCGGTGACGGCCAGTCCCGGAAGATGCCGAAATCCGCTCCCCGGGCCGGATCCATCCCCCGGAGAAACAGGTAGAATACTCCGCCGAACACGCTTTCATATTGGTATCCAGGAAGACGGATCCTGAGGTACCGGTCAAGGGCGAGGGTGTAGAGATGATACTGGAGATGATAATATCCCTCCTTCATGGCTTCCCTGAGTCCATCCGGCCCGTAGTCTTCAATGCTCTTCCCCAGGAAATTAGATTTCCAGTCCACCAGGTAATAGCGTCCTTGCCACTGAAATACCAGGTCCATGAAGCCCTTCAGAAAGCCCCTCACCGGCGAAAAATGGAGACGTTCAATCTTTTGGGGTATGTCGCCATAAAGTTCCGGATTTCCATGGGTTGCGAAAAGCCCCTGTAACACATCCGGGGCTATGGTCTTGAGCGGAAATACAAATTCCAGCTCATGCACCCGGGCCTTTGCACTGATCTTCTGCAATCTCAACCCCGGATCAGCGGGATCGAGACAGGTGGAAAGGACTTTTTGCACCATTTCTTGTATGGTATCTGTCCAGGTTTCTGCAAACCCATAGCCATGCAACTTTTCCGCGATAAGATTCCGCGCGCTCGGTCCCCCGGTTTTCGTGAAATTCAGATGTTCAAGGATATCGTGGAGACAGGTGCCCGCCCGGGCTCCTTTGGGAAAAGCAAATATCCCGGAACCGAAGTCAATTGGTGTGTCCTCCATCTCTTCTTCCGGAGATGGTTGCGGCGGAACAGCGAAATCATGATCCGGGATGTCGGGATCAAGTTTCTGCCGTGGAGACAGGGAGGAAAAACTCGATATCTTCCAGTCCCTCGGGATCCGCACTGAAAAAATCCGTCCCTCGATCCGAGCCGATTCCCTGCGTGTCCCGGCAGACCCGGACCATTGCCTCGTGATCAGATCTTCCACGGCAATAGTGCCTGCCGAATCCTGTTCGAGGCGGGACAACTCACCAACAAGGACTTCCCAGGGCCTGGACAGCAGCGCCTTGCGTGCCCGCTCAACGGGGTTTTCCTCTTGAGCGGTGTTGCGGGTGTGGAGCACATAGGCCAGTGCCGAGGTCTCCGCGTCCCTGATGCATCCCCAGACCACGTAGCAGCGCTGTTGCGCCCTGGTCAAGGCCACGTAGAGGAGCCGGAGATTTTCAGCCAGCAACTCTTCCCGGGCCACGGCCGCGTGGCGTTCTTTCTCTTCAGATCCCAGATCCATAGTCAGTTCCAGGTTATTGTCCGGATCATGAAAAATGACTTCCTTTTCCGCGCTCCATCCGCCATCCCAGAGGGCTGGACAGAACACCACCGGGTATTCAAGACCCTTGCTCTTGTGGACGGTGACAATCTTTACCGCTTCCTCATCGGTTTCAAGCCGCAGGAGCTGTTCCTCGTCACCGTGGGAATCGTCTTCCATCTTGCGGAAAAGCCAGGTCGTGAGGCCGGTTAAGCCCAGTCTCTCATCCAGAGCGGCACGATGGAGGACTTCGCCCAGGTGTAAAATGTTGGTGAACCTCCGCTCCCCGTCAGGAAAAGCCAGCAGGCGGACGCGGACCTTTTCCCTGGTGAGAAGTCTTCTGAACATGGGGATAAACCCCTGTTCTTCCCAGATTCGATGATATTCCCTGAAATCAAGGATACGTTGCTCCCAGGCATCTTCCTGCTCCGCCAGGGCTTGAATGGCCGAACCGTCCATGCCCATGACATCAGATGCGAGGGCCGCTTTTACGTGTCCCTCATGACCGGGTTCAGCGATGGCGTGTAAAATCAGGCGCACTTCCGCGGCCTCCCTGGTCTCGAAGATATCACCCGCGTTATAGAGAACACTGGGTATGCCCATCTGCCTGAAGGTATCCTGCATCAGCCGGGCTTCCCTGTTTTTTCGCACGAGAATGGCGATGTCCCGCTCCGACAAAGGCTCATCTCCGATGAATGCCTTTCCAGACCTCCCGAGGGTGACCAATCGGGCAACTTCTGTGGCTACAAATTTCAGTATTCCGGGCCAAGCCTTTTTCTTGGCCAATGGACTGTATGTCTCCCCTTCTTCCGGTTGGTGGAGCAGGCATATCCTGAAAGGTGTTCCCCGATCTCCTTCCACCCGCAGGACAGGAGAAGACATTCTTTCGCTGGCCTCGGAAGGAGTATAGGTTATCTCCGGGTACACGAATGGTTTTTCGATCCCTGAGAATAGGGTGTTCACGGCCCGCACCAGTTCCGGCTTCGAGCGCCAGTTCATTCGGAGCGTGCGGGTATTTGGAACAGAGCCTGCTGCCTTCAGATAGGTGGCCACGTCGGCGCCCCGGAACCCGTAGATGGCCTGTTTCGGATCTCCAATATAGAAGAGCGGCATTTTTCCATTCCCGAAAAGGGTATGGAAAATCCGGTACTGGACCGGGTCCGTATCCTGAAATTCGTCTATGAGTGCAGCCCGGTACTTTGAACGGACATTCCTGATGAACGTTTCCTTTCCGCCCTGTTCCAGCGCCGCAAGGGAATCCGTAAGCAGGTCCTGGTAGGTTCGGATATTTCTCAGGGCCTTGCGTTTCACGCGTTCATCCCGGAGATAGTGAAAAAGCCGGCCCTTCAGAAACATCAGAGCCTGATCCATTTCCCCGGCCAGTGCGGTTTTCTGTTCCCATAACCCCTCGCAGAGCGCAAAAAACTCATGTCCGGGAGGAAGACACCCTTTTTTCATGGAGGCAGCCAGTTTTCCGGCGCTGAATTTCTCAATATCCGGGAAGGGAGGAAACGGCGGCCGCTGCGCACTGAGGAATTGATCCATCCCTGCGACCATTGCACTGATCCTTAATTCCCTGGGAGAGAGCAGACCGGGTTCGGCTCTGGTGACCCCGTACGCGGTACCCTTGATTCCGGGGTCCATGAGCATTGCCCGCACGTCATCCCTTACTGCGGACCACCTTTTTCTGAGGGAGTCAAGCGTCTTTCTATAGGTCCTGAGCGTCGGCAACCGGGATGTTTTGATCGTCGGGATAACATGGATATCGGGGTGTTTCAACCCCGTATCCAGGAACCGGAGGAGGTATTGAGTGCTCCATTTTTTCTGAAACAGGAAATGGACGAATTCCGGCTCTCCTGTGCAGATATGGTTTCGCCAGAAATCTTCCACGATTTCCTGATCCAGGTCTTGCCCCCGGGTGGTCAGTTCCACATCAAACAAGGAGCCTGTTTCAAAGGCGTTTTCCTGGAGAAGGCGCTGGCAAAACCCGTGGATGGTAAAGACCGCTGCTTCGTCAAGTCCCCTGATGGCGCGGGTGAGGGTCTCCAAAGAGCGTTTCAGGTCCTGCTGCCTCTTCATGAGACGTTCAATAAAAGGATCCATAGGAATGTGCCCGGAGGAAAAATCCAGGGCCTGCCTCATCATTCGCCGGATCCTGTCCCGGAGTTCCTGGGTCGCCGCGCGGGTATAAGTCACCACGAGTATTTCACTCGGGGAAAGATCGTTTTCAAGGATCAGTCGCAGGAAAAGGCCCGCCAGGGCATAGGTCTTCCCGGTGCCGGCGTTGGCTTCCACCAGGTGGGCGCCTTCCAAGGGGATCCGGAGGATATCAAACTCTTTCATTGCAGTTCTTAAGGATACAAAATAGGAGAAATTTCTTGCTCCTTCATATGCAGGGATGATAGATTGGCCCTCCAGAGGAATCAAGAGAAATTGTAATCACTTTCCGATCTTCCACACGAACAGCTCGAAAGAGAGAGCCGTTACCTGTTGAGGGTCCATCCCCTGAACGTATCGGGGCTGGAATTGGATGATGACACACGACAGTCCTGCTTGCACGGCCTGGCCGGAAAATCACAAAAAGAGAGCGGAGTGGAACCTAGAATTGGGAAACAACAGTCGCCCACCCCTGAAATCTGGGCGGTAGGCGGAGGCAAGGGAGGCACGGGAAAAAGCTTCCTGATAAGCAGTATCGCGAACTGCCTGGCACTTCAGGGGAATAGAATTATACTGGTTGACGCTGATTTCGGCGGGGCGAATCTGCACACTTTTCTGGGAGTTGCAAAGCCCAGGGTATCCTTGACAGATTTTCTCGAAAAGAAAGCGGCCCTTGCTGACCTCGTGGTGGAAAGCGGAATTGAGAATATGGGATTGCTGATGGGCGCGATCAATTCCCTGGGTCCCGACGATATGAAGCATACCCAGAAACTGAAGCTGTTTCGGCACATCAGGAGCCTTGATGCCGATTATATTCTTCTTGATCTCGGGGCAGGGGCGCATTTCAATACGTTAGACACTTTTCTCCTGGCGGACAAAAAGATTGTTGTGCTCCTTCCCGAAATCACGGCCATTGAAAATAGCTATTATTTTTTGAAGAATGCCTTTTTTCGTCAACTGCTCAAGACATTGGGCACCCATGGCTTCAAGGAAGAGATTCAGAATGCATGGAAAAACCGGGAGGAATACAATATCGCCAGCCTGACCCAGCTTATAGAATATCTTCGCAAGATCTCCATGACCGTGGAGAACATTGTCAATCGGGAGTTATCCGATTTCAAGGCCAACATTATTTTGAACCGGGTCACCACGGGAGAGGAGGTCGTTATTGGGAGGTCCGTCAAGAGCATCTGCAAAAAATATTTTAGTGTTGATGCAAAATATGTCGGGTATGTTGAACATGATCCCATGATCCCCCGCTGCATAAATAAACGGCAGCCCTTCATGCAGACCTGCCCGGCAACCCGTTGCGCACGGGAAATTGAAAGGGTCACAGAAAATCTCCTGGATGGAAAGGACATATACACAAGAGCATGAATACCAAACCGGAAAAGCACAGAAGGTATCTCGACATTTTGGAAATAGGCCCCGGCGCATCTTACTCGGAGATCCGGGAGGCATATATTCTCCTAAAATCGCTGTATTCAGAGGATTCCATCGTAACCCTCCCAATTCGTGATGACATTTCAGAGGAACGCAAAAAAGAGATACTTGAAGAGATAGAAGAGGCGTACCAGGCGCTGGCCGGGGCTTGTGAACAGAAAGATTTTCAGCGGGGAGAGGAAAAGGACCTTCATTCCGGCGTTGATGTATACGACCAACCGCCCTTTGAAGCAACGGAATTCGGGGGACAGACCCTGCGGGAAGTAAGAGAAATGCAAGGACTCGATCTTCAGAAGATTGCGCTGTCAACGAGGATACAGGTCCCTTATCTCGAACATATTGAGCATGAAGAATTCGATGCCCTTCCGCCCGAAACGTACGTCAGGGGCTTCGTCATAAGTTATGCAAAATGTCTGCGACTGGACTCCGGGAAAGTGGCTGCTGAGTACATGAAAAAATACCGGATCTGGAAGGAAAGCAAGATTTGAGGGATCACCCTTCCCTCTTTGTCCTTCTGAAGGAGACAAATGCGCGAGCGGCCATGATCAGGAGCGCCCCTCCAACGAAAACCCAATCGTCAGTCTCTCCCGGGGAAAAATCCGGCATGAAGAAGTAGGTGCACGCCCCCAGCAGGAGACTCACACGCAGCGCCCGGCCATACCCTGCAAAGGTAAAAACCCGCAGGAACGTCAGGTAGAGAAACGTCCAGAAGATGAACAGGAGCGCGTCCCCGAGATACAGATATTTCCGGGGAACCATCTCCGTGATGCTTCTCATCAGTCTTTCGTAGGTACCCGTCTGCTTCTTGAAACGAATATGCAGGACTTCTTTGATCGTCATGTTCTTATCGATATGAACTCCTGCCGGTATGAGGAAGTCCAGGTTCACCGGGGATTCCTCTTTATGAAGGACGTCATTCGTGGCCCTGAAGGGAAGCGCCAGGACATGCCTGACAAGCAGATAACCGCCGAAACAGGTGAAAGCCAGCATGATGAGAAGCACCAGTTGAAGAATTGCTCTTTTCATCCGCAGATTACCTCCTTTCCTGTAATGCCTGAGGCACCAGCCTGTTTTTTAACCAAACCCTCCGCCTCCGTTAGAGGACCCGGATAGGATCTATTGATCCGGGGTCTGGAAGGCTGTGCCAATCGGGGAAGAAGCCTTTTCTGACGTAACTTTCTGGTGAGAGGGCGCCGTTCTTTTCTTCGCTCGCTCCGGTCGACTCAGACCCCATCCTGCGGATGGGTCTCCGGTTCCGTGACGTATCAGTCCCAAGCATTCTCCGAGAAGTACCTGATGCCTCCCCGCTCTGCGGGAGGATAGTCGCATTCGTCAGGGACCTGTCTTTTGCGCGATGATGCCGGCCAGAGCCCTGCGGTTTTCGAAAATTCCCTCATGATACCGGAGGCACCGAAATTCTCGAAAGAGCTCCAAGAGCTCATTGTGTTTCAGGAGGTGGTCTGGATTCCTGGGCTTCCCGAAACGCGCCTGGTCCACGATGTAAGTCTCATACACGATCATGCCGTTCGTGCGCAGGCCCAGTTTCAGCAGGGGAATCAGAGGCCGGTGAAGGTAATGAAAGCAGACGATAATGTCATACGAGTATTTTCTGATCTCGAAACCGGTCTCAAGGTCGGCAATTCTGGCAGTGAGGCTGACACCAGCTCTCTCAGCGGCATGCAGGGCGGCGGCAACCGCTTTCCGGGACAGATCCACGCCTTCCACGACGAAACCATTCCCGGCCAGAAAAACAGCATTGCGGCCGTTCCCCATGGCAACATCCAGGACTTTGCCTCGGGGCAGGAGCGCCAGGTTT
>Ga0315542_1000017_pt1 | contig 70830 bp, 69 predicted proteins | sample SalMarSW160120MG_FD_202541 | JGI IMG/M metagenome (GOLD analysis project Ga0315542, IMG submission 202541) | Salt marsh sediment microbial communities from the Plum Island Ecosystem LTER, Massachusetts, United States - Salt Marsh Sediment SW1601-20 ...
CAAAGCGCTCTGCAGATCCGGCGGCAACGCCTTCCAGGACTTCAAGTTCATAACAATCTGCCCCGGGACCACATCGTTCTGGAGACCCAAGAGCCAATACGGAGCAACCTGATTCCAGTGTAAGCCTACGATCGCGCTCACATCCCATTGGGAAGCGTCAATGGTGCCGAGCTTTAATCCCATGTAGGACTCCGATCCGGGGATAAAAATCCCTTGCGATCCGAGCATATCATAGTACTTCTGCCAATCTCCCTCTGCCCTCACCTTAAGCCCCTTGAGATCCTGGCAGGTATGAACAGGCTTTCTTGACAAAGTGAAAAGTGCTCCGTAGGAATGCATGTCCAGCCAGTAAAGGCCGTGTTTGGCATATTGTTGCCGAAGCAATTTAACAAAGCCGCTGTCGTAAAAAAATTTCCGCACCATATCCGAGCTCTTCTGGATGGGCAGATCTCCTGGAATGTGGAATGCGAAGGGGAGACCGAATTCCACGTTGCCCACAGGCATAACTCCTCCCCACATTGCAGCAACGGCCTGAAACATATCCAGAGTTCCTTTTTGCGTCGCTTCGAACAACTGATCTGCGGGGACCAGTTCCGGCTCGGCAAATACCGAGATTTTCAGCCTGTCGTTGCTCTTTTTCGCAGCATCCTTGGCGAAATAGTCTAGAAGGGCCATGGACAAGTCACCCCGAGGATACGCGGACTGTATCTTCATTCGATAGACCTTTTGTGCAGCCGTAGCCGTGGTGTTCCCAAAAGCCAAAAAGACAACAAATACGGCAGTAAAAATGAGCGACCCGAAAAATAGTCCTTTTTTTCGTTTCATCCCTATACTCCTTTCCAAAATTGTTCATCTCTGAATGTTCTTGTCCCGTTTCTGCGGTTCTTATGTCACCTCCTTCCTTGCGTGGACACAATACGATGCCCAGATTGTATGACTTCCTTTACTGAAAATCCGGCGGAGAAACTGCCGAAGCACGATCTTATGGATTTTGTTTCACGATATCCTTGACAGCTTCACAGGCCTGCCCTTGGAACTCCATATGGCGAATGCCTGTTTCATCCAAAACGGCCTTGATATTCTTCCCGAAATTCTCGGCCACCAGGATTGCAATGCCTTTTTCTGCCATGAGTTCGGCCACAAGAGAACCTGCCCGTCCGCCGCTGCCTGCAAATGGATTCTCCAGCACTTCAACCAGAGCACCCTTCATGTCGAAAATCAGGAAAAAGGGACTCCTGGCTGCCAGGCTTCCAACCTGGTCGGTAGCTGTTTTCCCGGGTGAAGCCACTGCGATCAAGCCTTCTACTGAATCGCTCTCCGGCGCTTCTTTCTTATCTCCAGTGGATACAATGTCCTGAACAGCGGTGAAACTGACTTGGATTCCTTTCTCCTTGATAAGATCAGCCGCCTCGGGAGAAAATCTCGTTCCCTCAGGCAGTTCCATCATGGCACCGCCTGCAGCAACCAACTCCTTTACCTCTCTGGCAAACACAAATTTTCTTATCATTTGTACTTCTGTACCTCGGCAGGTTGAGGAGTTGTCTTCTCGTGCTTCCGGATGGATTCTTCTCAAAAAACCATGTCAAGGGAGTGAAGCCATAAGACCAATTGTGTTCCGCTTTTCAGCAAAAGGTGGAATCATTAGTGGTTAGAAACGCGATAAGATCCGATAATGGCTTCTGCCTCTATTTCAACCAGATGTTCCGGCCTCGCCAGCGCCCTTACCTCAGCCATTGTAATCACCGGCTTGACGGTCTTGTACCACTCAGAATATGCGCGCAGGTAATCCGGCCCTTTGCTGATTTCCGTCACATAGAAGCGAACCCGCACCACTTCCGAAATCTTGGCTCCGGCACGGACGAGGGCGTCTTCTATCTTCTGGAGGATAATCTTCGTCTGCAGGTAGGCGTCGCCCGCACCCTCTACTACACCTTCAGAATTAGTGGACGTGGTTCCGCCCACAAAAACCATATTTCCCACCTTCACTGCCCGGCTGTACCCCACCTTTTCCTCAAACGGCGCGCCGGATGAATAGTTATCCCTTTTCAAAAGGTCCATGTATGCCGTCTCCCATAAAGAATAAAAGCCACCATGCAGGTTCAGCGATGACGGGTTCTTTGTGACAAGTCCACCTATTCCCTGTTCTGGCCATAACGGTACCTGAAATCGTCCGTCATAACGCAGCGCCTCACCGAGGTAAACATCCGGGGACGCGTCTGCCCTTCCCCATTGGTCGCGATATGAAAAGAAGTATAGCCTTCCCCCGAGACACCCACGCTGGCCAGGCCGCAGGAGCCGTTCTTGACAAATGCCGCACACCTGGCTCTGCTGGCCATTTTGCCGATATTGTTGAGGTCTCTGGAATGAATCGCCATGGTGTGTCCGTTGCCCTGTTCCGCGGCAATGGCCCACTCTATAGCTTGATCAACGTCACGGCAACGCACCATGGGGAGAATGGGCATGATCTGCTCGGTCCAGACGAGAGGATGATCCTTATCCGTTTCCAGAATGGCTATTTTGGCGGCAGAATCCACATCCAGCCCAATGGACTCGAGGATAAAGCTCGGGGTCTTCCCGATATAATCCATGTTGATGACGCCCGGGGTTCCGGGCTCCTTGATCTCCTTAAAAATATGGCGCAGAAGCTCTTCCCCTTGTTCCCGGGAAATTTCATAGGCACCGTAGAGTTTCAGGTGCTGTTTAAGCCCCTCGGCAACGGATTCCACCACAAAGATTTCCTTTTCACTTGCACAGGCCATGCAATTGGAAAACGAGGCGCCCTCGATAATGCACCTCGCGGCCCTATCCAGATCCGCTGTTTCGTCCACCACAACCGGCGGATTTCCCGGACCACCTGCAATGACTCTTTTGCCGGTCTTGGATGCAAAGGCAACCACCCCATGGCCGCCGGTAACGGCAATAAGGCCAACATGGGGATGGGTCATCAGCTTCTGGGCGGATGGGACCGAGGGTTCCTCGAGACAGCAGATACAATTCGCCGGTCCCCCTGCATCCACGATGACTCTATTCAGGTCCCGAATGGCTCCGGCCGATGAACCTTTTGTCTTGGGATGCGGGTTGTTGATGACCGTATTCCCGCCCGACAGCATCATGATACCATTGAAAAGTATGGTGGGAACACCGTTCGTCACCGGATTGACTGACGCGATAACGCCTATCGGGACTCTCTCTATGACGGTCAGGCCCTTGTCGCCAGCGTAGACTTCGGGGGCCAGGTCTTCCATGCCCAAAACCCGGCACGAAGATTCGATTTTTTTCACGTTGTCTTCAGCCGAGCCCAGGCCTGTTTCCTCGAATTCCTGCCGTGCATATTTTCCGGCATTGGCCAGCCCTGTATCCCTGATAGCCTGAACAAGTTTCTCGCGCACGGACAGAGGCAAGGCCACAAGTTGTTTCTGGGCCTCTTCAGCTGCCCTAATCGCACTCTCCATATCCTGAAAGACACCGTCCATGATGTCCGGGCCTTTCTTCGAAGTCCCCTTGTCTGAATCTCCCGCTTCATTCTGTTGTTCCAGTAATTTTTGAACAACTTTCTCAACAACCTGTGCAATTATTTTTTCGTCAAGACTCATGCCTGCCTCTCTCAAATGTACTTTGTCATTTGTTCATCAAGAAATGCCTTCCAGAGCCGTCAGACGCTCTCCTTCTGCGGCCAGAGAGAAGTAACAAAAGGACCATCGAACCGATACCCCAGGTTTTCCTCGAACGCCTCAACCGAATAGAATTCGTTGGTCTTCTTCACCCCTTCATCGAATTTTGAAAGACGGTTCATCGCTTCCTGGTTGTCGAGGAAGGCAATTTCGTGAACCAGTGCCCCCAGGAGAACGATGATATGAGCGAAAGGATCTATGAATGACACTCCCTCGATGTCCACGATCATGTGCTCATCTGCAAGGGTAATAATTGGTGATTTTGGATTGTCGCTGAGCCCTATTGTCTTCACTCTGCACTCTTTCGCATACTTGAGGATTTCTATTGTCTTCCTCGGGTAACGGGGAAATCCTATCACAAAAAGCAGGATGGACTCATCGGCTTGGTTCAGCATGTCCGTAAGTTCCCAGGACAAATTCGTGTCTATGAAGACGTTCACCCGTATCTTCTTGAGCAGGTATCCGAAATGATAAGCCAGCGTTGCCGAGGCTCTGTTCCCGACCACATATACCGTGCCGGCCTCAAAGACCGTTCTCGCAATCCTTTTGAGTTCAGTATCGGAGATGGACCGCGAAAGGTGTTCGAGATTCCTGATTGCATTGTGACAATATCTCTGGATAGTTGTTCCTGTCTTTTCTTTGCGGCTCGTCTTCGCAAATCGCTCGGCACTTGTCAACTCGATATGAAGCAGTCCCTTCAAGAACTGCAGGAATTCCGCGTACCCTGAAAACCCCAGATCCACCGCAAATCGTATGATGGTCGGTTCACTCACCCCGCATTCGGCGGCGATCTCCCTGGCGGTCATCAGGAAAATCTTCTTGTAGTCCCGCATAATGAGATCTGCAACCCGTCGTCTTTTTGGAGACAGGGTGGGATAGGTCTTTATGATTCGTTCAAAAAGGCTTCTTCTCGCCGGTTCCATTTCGTATTCCTGAATGAACTTTTACGAATATTCTCGTCCCTCTATGGCGGCAAGAGCGCTTTCGGCCGCTTCCTTGGCCGCCAGGACGTCCGATCTCTCTCCGGCCAGATACACCTTGCCGGAAGCCCCGAACACGGTCACATGAATGAGCTTGATATCAGCAGCTTTTTCAGCCTCGTTGGCCGCGTATCCTGCGTAACCTGCCGGGGTCATTTCCATGACATACAGGGTATCATCGTCCAGGACCATGCTGGCGGCCCGAAAGCGATTCACAATTTGCGTCATGTGCGCATCTATCCTGTCTATGGTTTCAGAGGCGAGCAGTTTCGGTTTCATTCTATCGTATTCAGCGAGCCCGAGGTATTCCAGAACCGCATCTGCGGCTTCGCGGACGTCCGCTGGTGAGTCCGCGTGGACCTCCAGCATGCCGAAGGTCCTTTCAACCACCATCGCCCCCGGTCTGACATCGGTTTTCTTCAGCACAACGTTGGTAATGGAATTGATTTCAATCCCCGGAGCGATTTCCACAAAAAAAGCGGCCTGCCCTGCTATGGGGTAATAGCCCAATGCCGTACTGCCGATGTAGCCTGCAAACTGTTTCTGGATCTGATTGATGATGGCGAACGCCCTGAGATCTATCATATAATTCTCTTTTCAGATTCCTTTACCCGACGCGCAGTTAATATCCATACTTCGTCCCGCTGCCTTTGTCGTCTAGATACTCCGTGCCAGTTGCCTTTTGTTGGGACACACCGCTGCCTGGGTAGTGCAGATGTCGCTGCCTAGGCATGCGCAGTCCTGGTCTCCACCCTTGACAAACCGGCCGTAACAAAAATCACCTATTGGAATGGATGTGGTACAGTCAAGAATCAGCTGCGATATGAGCAGCCCGATAACAGGAGCGAGCCCGAAACCATGCCCGCTGAATCCTGTACAAAAAACAAATCCCGGCACTTCTTCCGTCAACCCCAACACGGGGAGCCCGTCGGATATTGCGGCAATGAGGCCCGACCACATCCGGATCACATGGATATCTTTCAGGACCGGGAAATAATCAAGCACCGCTCTGGAAACAGCCGGTCCGATATAATGAAAGAGAGGTTTTCCTTCTCTGTGGATATACTGTTCTGTACCGACAAACCCCCCCCAGAAAAACGGTCCATGAACAGTCTGCCGGCCGTAAAAAAGCCCCCTGGCGTGGCCGAACATCTGGGGGAAAAGTGCGGAATACGGCTCGGTTATCATGGCCTCTGAAAAGACAGGCCGCATAGGAATATCAAGCCCCACCATGTTGGCTACCTTCCGGCCTGCCACACCGGCTGCATCCACGACCAGGTCGGTTTCGATGACCTGTTTATCGGTCACGACCGCAGTGACTCTTCCCTTCTGCAGCCGTATTTCAACCAGTTCCTCCTGGGTATGAAACCGTGCCCCAAGACTTTTGGCTTTCAGGAAAAATGCATACGTCACCAGAAACGGATTCGCGTGTCCATCCGTGGGGCAATAGCTGGCGCCCACGACCTTATCACCGATGTATGGGTTGATATCCAGGACCTCTTTCCGGTCGAGCATCTGTAAATCAAGTCCCGCTGCCTTCTGTTTTTCTACAGATTTTTTCATGTCCTCCATTTCTTCCGGGGTAGTACAGAGGCGCAGATTTCCTTTGCGGACGTATTCCACATCCATGTCCAGTTCGTCGCGGAGTTCGCCGTACATCCGTATGCTTTCCATGGCCAGGGGCATTTCTTTCAGGTTCCTGGCCGATTGCCGGACACCGCCGCCATTGCTGCCCGATGCCTCGCCCCCAATATCCGATCTCTCAATAACCACCGGCTTGATACCCTCTCTGGCGAGGTAGTACGCGACGGCACATCCCATGACGCCTCCGCCCACAATAACGACATCTGCTTTATTAGGCATTTTCACTCCCAATCTTCATGGGCTTATCTTCCCGACTATTCCTCGTTGACGCTCTTCCGGTTCTCATTTTCACCCTGTTGCCAAGACGGACAATTTAATCGGCCTCACGGGCGCTCTGGCGGTAGTCGACTCAAATTCTCCCGAAGGCCTGCCCAGTTCTCCGGCAAGAATCTGACTCACCAACCGCTGACACGTTTGTCCTTGACAGAGACCCATTCCCGCCCGGGTAACCCGCTTTATACCGTTCAGAGTCCTCATGCCGTTCCTGATTGCCTCTTTTATCTCTCCCTTTGTAATTTCCTCGCACCGGCATATGACCAGGTCGTCATCATCTTCCGGCGTGATGCTTGTCTCGTCCGGCTGGAGAGGCTTTTCCCCTTTCAGCTCCCTGAAACGGCTGATAACCCGGTTGACGATGATTTCCACATCTTTCTCGGACAAAGATCCATTTCCGGACGGGGGAGAAGTGCCGGTTTCAGAGCTGCGGGGATTTCCCGATTCCGGTTTCTCTTCCTTGTTGCGCACATTCGCTGTACTCCCCACATCGCCTGGTTTCGCCTTTTGGCCTGTTACCCGTATGATCCGGATGCCTTTCTCCTTAATCAGATCAAGGGCGGCCGCAGAAATTCTGGCGTTTTCGACGACCGTTATTTCTTTTCTCCCCTCGCGAACGGCCTTAGCGATATCTTCAGCAAAAATAAAAGCAGGCGGCATTAACGTCTCCCTGATGCCCGAGATCCATTTGTGGATGGGGCTCGACTATTCTTGAACACTTCGTTTCGGTCTATTTCTCGTCTTTCTTTTCCCTCTCGGCGGCTTCACCACATCGGAAGGCACCTTTGGGGTTTCACCGCGGGGCAAAACCATGTCAATGTCTTCATGGGGCCTGGAAATAACATGCACGGAGACCAATTCTCCTATCCTTCGGCATGCGGCGGCTCCCGCATCGGTGGCCGCTTTGACCGCGCCCACATCCCCTGCTACCATCACGGTAACCAGGCCGGCCTTCACCTTTTGCCGGCCCAGAAACTTGACCTTCGCCGCTTTGAGCATGGCATCTGCAGCCTCTATGGCAGCGCCCAATCCTCTGGTTTCCACGAGCCCCAACGCTTCCTGCATGATCCCCTGCTACACCTTTCTTCCTTTGAGATTGGACAGGGTGTTTACGACCAGCTTTGCTGCGGCCTGAATTTCAGCCTGAGTTCCGGTCAGGTAAACACGTCCTGCCGCCCCGAAAAACCGTATATCCACAAGGCGCACGTCGCAGTGTTTTTCAGCCTCATTCGCTGCAATGGATGAATAGGCAGCCGGGGTCACCTCGAGGAGATACACATCATCCCCGCCAAGCACCAGCATGCCCCTGCTGTTGCGATTGATGATGACTGCCTGGTACGAATCAACCTTGTTTATGATGCTGGTAGCAAGAATATCGGGCGCCACCCTGTCTTCTTCCTTTAGCCCCAGTTCCTTCAGGATCATTTTCCCTGCGTGGAGGATCTCTTCCTGGTCAAAGGAGTGAATCTCAAGCATGCCGTAGCGTCTCTCCACGATCATTTCCCCGGGACGCGAATTGGTCAGCTTGAGGGCAATGTCGGTCAAATGGTTCACTTCAATGCCGGGCTCAACCTCCACGAAAAGCGAAGCCATTCCCTCCACACAAAGAAAGCCCCGGCAACGTGTTGCAAACAGTGAGGCAAATTGCGGCTGCAGGCGGTCCAAGTGACAGTAGGCCCTTAATTGTCCCATTCATCCAACTCCTCATCCTCTTACGATGCTTATTCCGTATTCCTTTGCCAAATCACGGGCCAATGGAGTTACGACACCTCTTGCGGCCACGTGTATGGAACCTATTTTTTCGTTAACCGCTCCGTTGACGTCTCTCGCAGTGACGATCCTGTGTACCGGCTCATTCCCTGAATCCTGCGGTTTTCTTTCCCCCTTATCCATCGGTTTTCCAGGAGCAAGGGCTAGCTTCCGGAACACGTCACTCAGCTGATCGGTGGGGCTGAAAACCATGCCGTAGTCTTCCAGCTTCCAGAGAATCCGATCAATTTCTTCACGTATCTTTATGTTTGAAAGGGATTCACTGATGAGAAACCCATCCCGTGAAGCCAGAACCTTCTTCCCCCGCGCCAGGGCCGCTAATACGATACCTGATTCATGATCGTCGCAGATCAGGCTTGCCACCTTGGCGCCGCTTTTGAAGCAGAAGGTGGGAAGGACCAGTACATCGGCTTTATCCAGCACCTTTTCCAAACCTTCCGGCTTGACGGTATCAAGGATACATCGTGCGCCGGTCTTTTTCTTCACGTCTTCTCCGCACACCCAGCTCCGAGCCGATTCCTCGGTAAAAATACTGGACTTCTCCGCCGACTCCTGGATTAAGGTCACCTGTTTCATGGCCTCATCGAGCTTTCCCACGCCGGCGTGGAAAACGATCAGCACCTTCGGGCCGCCGGTTGCCGACAGCTTTGCCGTTGTTTCAGCCTTATGCTGGGAAGGTAACTCCATTTCTTCAACAACTTTTTTAACTATTTCCCGTACGGTCTCCGGATTAATACCAGTCATCAGAGCTGCCCCTTTCCACAGGGCGGTGTCCATTACCGCCAAGACACGACAGGGCAATGCCCAGCGGAGTGATTACTTGCGGCGCCTCTGGTAGAAACGCATCCAGTCCCAGGTTGTTCCCTACAATGCCTGCCAGACCTTCCAGTTCACAGGTTCCGCCCACCATGCAGACCCTTTTCATCCCGCCGAACCCTCTCAGGGACACGTCCACAATACCGGAGATTTTATCAATAACCGGTCTGACCACAGGCAAAACCACACTGTTCATGTTCCTGTCGGTCTTGATCTTTTCTGCCTCATCAAAACTCACCCTGAGATGCCCCGCCAGAACAAGCGAAAGGTGAAGTCCTCCGGTCGCCTCATCAAAGGAACGAACCACCTTTCCCCCCTCAATCACGGCAACCCCTGTGGTTCCTCCCCCCACATCCACGATGGCGCCATCCCGTATACCGAGAACGAAATTGGCAGCACTTGGCTCGTCGAGAACTTCGACCACTTCAAGTTCGGCGCCTTCAAGGATGTATTTTGTCGTTTCAATATTTCCGGACTCGGTATGGGGCGGATAGGACGTGGCGCCTTTTTCAATGGCCAGGGGAGAATGCTTTCTCAGTTCCTCTATAAGTTCCCGAACTATTTCCAGGGCACCGACATAATCCAGGATGAGCCCGCTTCTGACAACTTCGGCACGGCGCATATTGGCGGCACGCGGTTCGCCCTTTTCGTCCACCACAATAGCGATTATCTTGTAGGTCCCAACGTCTACTCCCGCATACAAGGTTTGTGCATCGGAAAAATCCCACGTCGCAGGGCGGTTGAGCATTTCCTTCACTTTTCGGACGGCATTTGTCATACGAGGTTCTTATAGAGTTCCTGACTCGGAGAAGGAATGACCACATAAGTCTGGATCAAACCTTCGTCCTGCAGCAATTCAATACCGGCTTCTACTGCTGAGTTGACTGAAGCCACATCACCTGTCATGGTCACAAATGACTTTCCGGCGAGACCGGTGGCGCATCGAATCTCGATCAATTCCACATCAGCTGCCTTCGCTGCCGCATCTGCCGCGGTTATGCACGATGCGGATGAATAGGTTTCTATGATTCCAAGGGCCTTGATTTCCACAACCGGAGTGGCACAGCTCAAGGCGGGAAATACGGCTGGGTGTACATTGGGAATGGAAAACGAGTCCACCAGGAATTCACCGGCAATCTCCTTTGCGATGTCCAGAGAATTCTGGACAGACCCCACATCACCCGAAATCATGGCCAGGTAGCGCCCCGGACAGGCCGGGCGGGCGAGAAGGATTTCCACATCGGACGCCTTCAACATTTCATCCGCGCACTGGATACCCTTGGCGACGCTGTTGGTTTCGATGAGACCTATTGCCTTGAATTCCATATGTTGTTTCCTTGTATGTACCGCGTTTTCCGCTGTTTCAGCGCCTGATAACCACGGTGCCATCTACGGAAATTACATCGCCTTCTATGCTGGCGTGAACCCTCGCCCCAAGGGCGCCGTCCGGAATTTCGCCGATAAGGCTGCCCCGTCCCACATGATCGCCCGCCTTCACCACAGGTTTGGCCGGTGCCCCCAGGTGTTGTTTCAAGGGGATCCTTACTTCTTTTACGCTGATCTCCTTATCCATGAAGGCCGGATGTCCCTCATACTTTCCTATCTGCAAGCGTTCCACCAGCCTTCGGGTAGGGACTTTGCGAAAATTTCTGAACGGGGAGGGTCGGTATTCGGTCTGTTTTGCCGTCCTTTTCACCCCGCTCTTTAAAAGATCCCGTTTGATCTGCGCATTCACTTCTCTCGGAGAAATCATCATGGGACAGGCGTACTTTTCGCAGATGCCGCACTCGGAACAGATGAGGGCGTCTTCCATGAGCCCGCTTGAAAAGGACGTACTTGCTCCCAGTTGACGCATGATCCTGTGCGGCTCCAAAGAGTGCCCGAGAAGGTGACGTGGGCAGAGATCGGTACACCGGGAACACTGACAGCAGACCATTTTGGTAATATGCCGTATCCTATCGGGGTCGTTGATTTTCCCTGCGATGACATTGTGCTCCGAAGGCAATACGATGACACCGCTGGTGGTCTTGGTTACCGGGGTAGCAAGATCCGCGGAGACCTCTCCCATCATTGGCCCCCCTATTACTGCCTTGAAGTCTTGAACAGTGGCACCGCCCGCAAGATTGATGACCTCGCCAATACTTGTGCCGATCGGAACCTTCATCACATATGGATTTTTGACCTCTCCCGCAACCGTCAAGTATCTCTCGATGACCGGGTTTCCCCCATCCACCGCCCGGGAGATATTCAACAGTGATTCCACATTGCTCACCACGGCTCCAACCTGGAGCGGGATACCACCTTCGGGAACCACCCTCCCCATCACGTCATAGACGAGAACCTGTTCATCTCCTGCAGGGTAGAAATCTCCCAGCTCAAATACATCTATCTTCTTGAACGGCTCTCTTTGAACAGCCGCCGTGACCGCGGCCATTGCATTCTCATGCTTGCCTTTCAGGCAGATGGTGCCCTTCTTGGATCCGGTGCTTTCCATGACGAGCAGAAGTCCCCGGAGGATCCCATCGGTTTCCTTTTCCATGATATGGGGATCACTCATGAGCAAGGGTTCGCACGACGCGCCGTTTCCCAGGACCCGGTCGACATTTGCATCGAGTTTCACGTGTGTGGGAAAGCCGGCGCCGCCGGCGCCGACAACCCCCGCCTCCCGAACTTTTTCTGCGATCTCACTCATAATGCCTGTTTTGGGGTTAGGAGCTTTCTGCAATATCAAGGTTGTCAACGATGCCCACGACCACTGCGTCCACGGGGACCGGTGCATTTCTATCAAATGCCTGCATGGCAGGGGCACCTCTCGTGACAATCACCAGTTCCCCGTTCCCGGCACCAATCTCGTCTGCGGCAATCAGAACTTCACCGGCGGGATGTAAATCTTTTCCCAAGGGCTGTACAAAGAGCAACCTCAATGCGGACATCTTTTCATTTTTTTTGGTGGACCACACATCGCCCACAATCCTTCCGAGTATCATTTAGGCACCTTTCTCAAATCTGATCTGTTCACCTCGGCCCGATGACGGTTAAGCAGGATCATCATAGATCCTCGGAACCTATGGCATCCAGCGCTGCTTTAACCGCGGCAATGTCACCAAAAATGCCGATCATCGTCAAATGCTGAGGGCAGGACCCCTTCAGGTCAAAGACATGAACCCGTGCTGTTTTTTCGGCTATATCAGCAGCATACATCATATCCACCAGCTTGCCTTGGACCAGTCCCACCGCGCTGAAATCGATAAGGTCCAGAGACTTTTTGCCTCCCACCCCCATCCTGCTCATCAGGATGTCTATGACACCCGGACCGGGGTGTGTTATGAATTGGATGTTCAGTGCCATTGTTTTCCTCGTTCCGGCAAGGTGCACTTCTTGGTATCAAGCTCATTCAAGCTTCACATGATCTCGTGACGTCTGTGCCGCCGGCTGTCTCTTGCTCTCACGTGAAAACGATTCCCCGGCCAAACAGTCAGCAATGGAAACTAAGCGCGAGCAGGGAAAACAGTACGGGTCGATCTTAAGAACCAGTGAAGCGGGGCAACCGTGCCTGCAATCCGAATTCTGCGTGTATCACTGGTTACTTTTCACCTTTTGGAATGGTGCTTTCAATATCTCCGTGCGGTCTTGGGATGACATGCACTGAGATGAGCTCTCCAACCCGCTCTGCGGCCGCACCGCCTGCATCCGTAGCTGCCTTTACGGCTCCCACGTCCCCACGAACAAAGACGGTAACCAGACCACCGCCGACGAACTCTCTTCCCACAAATGTCACTTTGGCTGCCTTCACCATCGCATCAGCCGCTTCAATTGCACTTACCAATCCCTTCGTTTCAACCATACCCAACGCTTGTTCAGCCATGCTTCTCTTCCTCCTGGTAATCTGTTACTGTTTTCGTTTTAAGCCTCTTGCTTTCATGGACCACTCTCTGGGCACTTTTATTGTGACTATAGAGGTCTCATCCATCTTTTCGGTCTTTCTGACACCTGTCACCTGGGCTTCTCCCAGTTCCTTTCCCGACCGATCCAACGCAATGACCGTATCGCCTTTTTCCGGCAAGGGAAGAAATTCATAGGGAATCGTCACCCTCGCCTTACCATTTTCATCACTTTCATCCACCACGAATATGGCCTGCCCGGGGCAAATGAATACACACGTTTGACACCCGACACATTTTTGTTCATCCAGCTGCGGTAAATTGGTAATGTCCTTTCCGACCGAGATGGCCCCCACCTTGCAACTCGCTTCGCACGGGTTGCAGGGGATATCCTGGGTACATTCTATGACCGCCACTGGTCCTGCCCGCCGTCTGGCTTCGCTCGGGACACCCGGGCTGTCTTTCAATTCTTCTTCCGAGAGATATCCTGATCGGGATAATTCTTCTGACATGAACTCACCCTTTCATCACCGCATTCAAATATTCTTTCGCCGCTCTCCGAGCCTCCCCGTGAGTTCCGCTCCGGAGAGACTGCATACTGTTGGTTTGCTCCTGCCGCTTTTGCAGGAAGGTCTCTTCATCCAGATATCCTAACGCGTGGGCAATTGCCAAACCGGCAATCCGGCCTTCGATTATGGCCGTGCTGGCCTCCTCTATCCCCGACACATCACCGGCAATGTAAATGCCGGGAACCGAGGTCTCCTGGTTTGCATCGTGACTGGGCACAAGCCCTCCCAGCTTTGGAACATTGACTATCTTGCAGCCGGCCATGCGGACCAATTTGGTCATGGGATTCAGGCCCACGGCAATACATATGGTATCAACGTCAAACGATCTTTCGGTCCCCGGAACAGGTTTCCACTTTTCATCCACCTGTACGATGGTTGCCCCCTCAACCTTCTCCTTCCCCTGTGCTTCCTTGATGGTGTGGGACATGAAAAAAGGCACCCCATAGCGCGCCACCTTTGCAGCATGCACCCCGTACCCTCCGATTTGAGGGGCCGCGTCAATGATCGCCGCCACTTCGCATCCAGCCTGGAGCATCTGGTATGCAACCACGACACCCACGTTGCCCGATCCCACCATGAGCAGCCTCTTGCCCGGCCTGATACCATGGATGTTGGCCATGGTCTGCGCCGCTCCCGCTCCGATAACGCCGGGCAGTGTCCAGCCGGGAAAAGGGACCATATTTTCAGAGGCCCCGGTGGCTACCAACAGTTTTTCAGCCTTCGCCTGCTCGACCTGGTCCCGAACCATGATATTCATGGTTCTGTTTTCATAAATTCCCAGAACTACGGAATTGAGTGACACTTCAACCCCGAGTTCCCGCGCTTCCTCCAGGAGGCCGAAACCTATCTTGAATCCTCTCCTGCTCGCATAATGTTCTCTTGAGCCGAAAAATTTATGAATCTGCTTAAAAAGCTGCCCCCCGGGCTTTTCATTTTCATCATACACAACCACCTGCACACCGCACCTGGCGGCCTCAATGGCCGCTGCCAAGCCTGCCGGTCCTGCTCCAACACTGACCATTTCAATTCTTCGCACGACTCACTCCGATGCTTTCTGAGGGCCTTTTCCAACCTGCGTCTCTACCACCATGCCTTCCTTCAAGGGTTCAACGCACGTCCTCACGTTCGGGACCCCATCGACAACCATGATGCAATCGGTACAACGGCCGATTGCGCAAAACACCCCGCGCGGTTCATTTCTCCTGGTCGTATAGCGATGGATCAGCACCCCGTTCGCCCGCAAGGCGGCGGCAATTGGTTCCCCATCAAACCCCTCGATAGTTTTACCATCAAAGGTGAACTGAACCTTTTTTCCTTTTTCAAATGTTCCCAGAATCGGGTGCTCTTGTATGCGCATCATGTCCTTGTCCGAGAGACTAACAAAAGCCGAATCTTTCGGTGAATGTGTAGTTTGTTCCCAGCAGGGGGATTCCCGTCATGGCGCACGCTTCAAGAGTAAGGGACCTGAGGTCCTCCCTTTCCATGCTGTGCAATTGTGTTTTCCCCGCTGCTTTTGCGAGGATTACCGCCTCGTAGGTCATTCCCTGGATATAATTGGCGACCTTTTGTGCCGCCTCATCAATATTCAGTCTTTTCCTGAGTTCGGGGTCCTGAGTCCCGATTCCGAACGGACATTTTCCTTCGTGGCACTTCAGACAAACCACGCAGCCCATGGCCACCATTGCACCGGTGCCGATGGCTACCGCGTCAGCACCCAGCGCGAGGGCCTTTGCCACATCCGCTCCGTCCTTGATGCCGCCTGAAACGATCAGGCTGAACTCATCCTTGACCCCAGAATCTTCCAGGCTTCGAACGGCCTGCACAAGAGCAGGCAATGTGGGGATGCCCAGGTTGTTTGATGCGATGACCGGGGCTGCGCCCGTTCCTCCCTGTGCTCCGTCAATGACCACGCCGTCTGCGCCGGCTTTGACGGCGATCTTTACGTCTTCCCACACCCGACCGGCAGCTATCTTGATAAAAATAGGAATTTCATTGTCCGTAATATCTCTTAATTCATCCATCTTCAGGCAGAGGTCATCGGCCCCGAATATATCCCCGTGACGTGGATGACTGTGGAGGTCGATGCCTTCGGGGAGCTGTCTGAATTGGGCAATCTCCTTTGTTATTTTGCTTCCCATGAGATGACCGGACAGTCCCGGCTTGGCGCCTATGCCGACAATGATCTCGAGTGCATCGGCCACCTCAATATTGCGGAGAGAAAATGCCATTCTGCTTGGGAGAATCTGCACTACCTGTTTATAGGAGTTCTCCCTCTCCTCCGGAAGCAGTCCGCCCTCCCCGTTGTTAATGGAGATTCCCACGATATCCGTCGCCTTGGCCAACGCGGTCTTGGCCTCTTTGCTCAACGCGCCATAGGACATGCCTGAAATCATGATGGGAGTCTCGATGACCAGGGGTTTCTTCGCAAACCTCGCTCCGAGAACCGTCTGGGTTTTGCAGTCTTCCCGATATGTGTCTATAGACATGCGGGTTAGTTGAGACGGCAGGACGAGCAAGTCATCAAAATCCGGGAACTTCCTCGGAGTGCCACACCCTCGGATGCGGTGTTTTCCTGTTTCCGCCTTATACTTGATCTCTGCTATTGTTTCGGGATTCCAGACGCCCCTTTGAATGTCTTTGGCCTTCGGCTTTTTTGCTTTTGCTTCCATTATTCCTGCCTCCCCTTTTTGTGGGTCGGTTTAAACAGAACATATTCGTGGCGTCCGTACACATTGGGAACAATGCTCCTGAATTCATCGACACTCTGATCAATGTCATATTTCCTGAACAGGGCTTCCACCTCGCTCTTTTCCTTGTCATCGATGGGAACAACTCTGCTGTTTCCTCCAAGTTTTGAATCTACAGCCTGATCCAGGACATGGATAACCCCGTTGTACATGGACTCACCAATACCCTCGCCCACCTCGCCAAGGACAATGATTCGGCCCCCCAGGGTCATTTTCCCCGTCCATCTGCCCACATTACCGCAGATGATCAGATTTCCGCCTTTCATTCCCCATCCTGCTCGGCTTCCGCTGTTTCCCCTGACGACAATAGTGCCGCCAAGCATCGAGGGGGCAACATTGCTTCCGGTGTTCATATCGACGAGGATCTCTCCCGACAACATGTTGTCACCGGTGTACCAACCCGTATTGCCCTTGATCAGCAGGGAAGGCCCTTCCAAGAATCCGCCCGTATAAAATCCGGTACTGCCGTTCACCACAATCTTGCCTTTGCCAATGAGGGCCGTCGCAAGATTATGGACAGAGTGGGAATTCACCACTTCAATCTCGTCTTCGATCGCTATCAGTTCCTTGAGTTTCCTGTTAATCGCACGGGACGTCATTCCCGTTAGGTCTAGACGGACCATGTCATTACGCCTCCGGGATCCATCTCCGTAGCATAAACGTCAGAGACGATAGGGGTTAGGCAGATTTGTTCCGACCCAAAGAGCACGGTGTGGTCGTCCTGCTCAAAATACAACATGGGCTTGATCCCCAACCTGTCCCGCAGGGCGCCGATCTGGCTTTCGGTGCTGACCAGGAGGGTAAACACACCGTCAAAGGCTTCCAGTCCCTGATACAGCGCTCCTTCCAGGTCTTTGCCCTTCTCTTTCATCTGGTAGGCCAGAAAGTGTGCCGCCATTTCGGAATCATTATTGGTCTTGAACCGGATGCCAAGGTTTTGCAGCTTTCTTCTCATGTTGAAATAATTGGTAAATTGTCCGTTGTGCACAATGGCCAATTCAGGATAGAGATAAGAGACAAACGGGTGGGCAAAGTTGATATTCTCAATGCTTTCCGTTGCGAGACGGACATGCCCTATGCCATGGGAAGCGTTCACAGGAGGGATCTCATGGCGCTTTTGCAGATCCTCAGCCGAGCCTTGATCCTTGTAAACCTTTATGTGCTGTCCCAATGAGTGGACACAGAGTTCGGGATGGCTGTCGATGTCCCAATTCAATTGTTCAATTTTTTCGGGGGCCATATCCAGAGCGGCCTCGTAAAAACTGAAAATCCCCTCTCCCTGGTAAATCCGTTCACTGGAGACAGTTGCGTGTTTGGCGATGATCGCTTTGAGGTCCTTTTCAAACTGAGTATCAGACAGAGCGACCCTGATTTGGATGTCCTTGCGGTTTTCATAGAGCGCCATACCGGTAGAATCCCGTCCCCGGTGCAGGAGTTCCTTCAGCATATTAATAAGGTCGTTTCCCAGGTAGGTTGATTGTTTGGAAATAATCCCGGCTACACCACACATGATCTACCTCCGAAATGGATAGGCACTCAACACCGTTGTCCCATCACAAGTGATAAAAATATTCCTTGAACTCCCAGTCAGTGACATACGTTCTGAATCTCTCTTCTTCATGTCTTTTTATGGTAAGGATATTCTGAACGATTTCCTGACCAAGGGCATCGCAGAGCACCTCGTCTTTTTCAAGCTCGTCAATGGCATCCCGCATGTAAAGGGGCACGGTCTCAAATTTTCCCGGCTCCTCGGCATAGATATCCCCCACATAGTAATCGCCGGGATCAATACGGTTTTCAATCCCGTCAAGTCCGGCAATCAGACCTACGGCAAGAACCAGATATGGATTTGCAGAAGCGCAGGCGGCCCTGTTTTCCACTCTCGTGGCCCTCCCCCGTTCACCGGGTACACGAATGTACGTGGTACGATTGTCAAGCCCCCAGGCAAGGTAATAGGCGGCGAACGAATTCAGCACATAACGCTTGTAGGAATTGATGGTTGGGGCAAAGAAGAGGGTCATTCCTTTTGCATGGGCCATCTGTCCTCCGATAAAATACCGCATCAAATCCGACATTCCTTCTTTCCCAGCAGGATCATCAAAGACGTTTTTTCCGGTGTTCGCGTCATTGAACGAGTAGTGTACATGATAACCGCTCCCGCCCATTTCATCTTTAGGCCGCCCCATAAACGTGAGATACAGATCTCGCAAGAAGGCCATTTCTTTGCAGACCGTCTTAAAAGTGAAGGTTTGGTCAGCCATCTTGAGTACATTAGCGTGTCGCCAGTTGATTTCAAATTGTCCTTGGAAGAACTCGTGATTGCAGTACAGGACGTCCATCCCCATCAGAAGCAGCACATTCTGAAGATCTCGCAGCAGGTCGACGGGATCGACTCTGGGGCCTGTGGTGTAGACGTTACTCGGCTTATCACAGTAGTAGCTAAAATTTTCCCCGTCCTTCCTGAAAGCGAAAAATTCCAGCTCACTTGCAGCAACAGGTTCAAGTCCTTTTTCCTGATACAGACCCACCACCCTCTTAAGCAGCCATCGTGGAGAATAGGGAAACGGCTCTCCATGCACATAAATATCACCTATGAAGCGGGCCGTTCCCTCCTGGTAGGGAACGATGGTGAACGTTTCGAGATCGGGAACAATGGTCATGTCTTCGTAATTGACCTCTTCAGCAGTTCCTGTTCCAGGAGGTATGTTATATGAAAGGTCCAATGAAAAAGTGGGTTTCGCGCAGTTGATACCTTCTTCCAAGACCTCTTCAAAACGGCTGGCCGGGACGATCTTCCCGCGATTGACTCCATGCATGTCCGGGAAATCGATACGCAAGGTATCAACCTTGCCGGCCTTCATTCTTTCCAGTATCTCTTTCTTTTCCATTTCTTCCCTCACTCATCAACCGTCACGAGCCAACTGAAATTTTTCCTACAGTTCTATTTTTCTGTTGTATATTCTGATTCATATTCCTTGTCAAGCAAAAATTTTGCCCAGTATTACTTTTGTGTTCATGCATCATGATGTGGTTTTCTGTTTTGATTTCAATATATTATTCTTTCAAATCTCTCCCTTGCAATTGTCTCTTGTTTCATCCGAGCACGCTCGTCCTTCCGGCCCAGGCTTTGGAGCACCTCAATCGTTGCTCCTTGTAGCCTCTGTTGGGAATGGGATCTTCGACTTGCAGCCGATGCGTTGCAGGTAATCAGCGAGCTTTCCCAATCTGCCCCGCCGATGAAAATGAATCAGGGAGAAGATATAGCCGTTGACTCTTTGGCGGGTGTTCTGTATGAAAAACAATGAAAAACAATTAGGTTCAGAAAAAAGGAGTTGAGGAGGACGCTATGCCGATTTACGAATTTTATTGCCCGGATTGCCATATGATCTTCAATTTCTTTTCAAAGACCATCGATACAGAGAAAAGACCCCTCTGTCCGAAGTGCCAAAAAATCCGCCTGGACAGGCAGATGTCGGTGTTTGCGCGCCTCAAGAATAAAGGGGAAGAGGAAGACACGCCCATGCCGGATCTGGATGAGGCCCAGATGGAAAAGGCCATGGGGGCCCTGGCAAAGGAAATGGACCATCTGGATGAAGAAGATCCGAGGCAAGCTGCTAATCTCATGCGAAAACTCACAGACATGACGGGCCTCGAACTGGGACCCGGCATGCAGGAGGCACTCCATCGGATGGAGGCCGGAGAGGACCCTGAGAAAATCGAGGCTGAAATGGGGGATATCCTCGAGGAAGAAGACCCTTTCCTACCCAAGAAAGGATCGACTCTCAGCAAATCCCGCCCGCCGGCGGTGGACGATACACTCTACGATTTATGAGAGGCACAGGGCATAGGGCGCAACGGAAAATCCAGCACAACCTCTTACCTCGTATCGTTTTCTCCGCATACTGCCCGATTCTTGCTGTGCGCTTAAATGACAAATTCCAAACTCCAGCGCTTAAGCCGCTCTCATACAGCTTCCAAGAGGTGCTTGAGCTGACGTGCATTCTTGACGGCATAGCCTTCAAAATCATTATCAAAATACACAAAGGTTTCACACCCCCATGTCACAATTTTTTTTGCCCAGGTTTCCAACTCTTCTCCTGTGTAATCGGATGCATAGAGTCTACGGGAGCCGTGAAGCCGAATATAAGCAAAATCGGCGGTAATCTCCTCTTGGTAAGGATATCGTCCCGCCGTATCCGAAATGCAGAATGCGGTATTGCAGTCCCGCAGTTGCCCGAAAAATTCGCTATTGAGCCACGACGGATGCCTCACTTCAATTGAATGCCTGAAAGACGGCTGAAGATGCTGCAGGAATGTCTCTACCAGATGGGAGTCGTATTTCAGGCTTGGCGGAAGCTGAAACAGCAGGGGGCCCAACTTGGTGTGAAGGCGCTCAGCCAGAGCGTAGAAACGCTTCAGGGCCTCGTCCACTTCCACAAGACGTTTTATGTGGGTGATGTAACGGCTGGTCTTCAGCGCCCAAAGGAATCCATCGGGTGTCCTGCTGAACCACTTCTCAACCGCCGTTTCTGTGGGAAGACGATAGAAGGTAGCATTGAGTTCAACCGTGCTAAAATTCCGGGCATAAAACTCCAGCCACTTTGCCTTCGGCCACTCTTCCGGATAGAAGAGGCCTTTCCAGTGGGGGTAAACCCACCCGGAGGTCCCGATTCTTGCTATGGACTTCACTGATGCCCTATTTGAAAAATTTCACTGCATGTTCAAGGCGGTCGGCCACTCGATCCTGACCGATGAGCATGAGCACCTCAAAAATCCCGGGCCCCACGGCCTGTCCGGTTATGGCGGTCCGAATCCCGTTGATCAGGATCCCGGCCTTCACTTCAAGCTTTTCAGCCGTTGACCTGAGCACCTCCTCGGTTCCTTCAAGGGTATAGTTTTCGAGCGCTTTCATTCGGCTTGCCAACAATGGAAACCACTCCCGTAATCCGGGATGTTTGAGGATATTCTTCTGCAGGGCGCCCTCGTCCATCGTATAGTCGTCCGAAAAATAGGCGCGCCCCAAGGTGACAAAATCGGTCAACACGTGGAATCGCTGGCGGATGAGGTCCACCGCCCGGAGAAACCATTCCCGCCTGGAGGTTTCAAAATCGAGGTTCCAGATGCCCTCCTTTTGAAGCTGTTCCCGTACATACGGCTCAAGCTCTTCCAGGGAGAGTGTTCGGATATAATGGGCATTGATGCTCAGGGCCTTGGGGTCTGTAAAGAACTTTGGATCGTCTTTCCTGATATCAAACACCGCGTTGGACCGCTTGACTCCTTCCAGGGAAAATGTCTCGATCAGTTCTTCTTTTGAAAATATCTGTTTGGAATCAGGAGTTGACCAGCCGAGCAGCGCCAGGAAATTGACAAACGCCCACGGCAGGAAACCATGCTCCCGGTAAAAATGGATGGCGACCACTTCACCGTGCTTCCGTTTGGATATCTTCGCCTTCCTGGGGTCAAGCGTAAGCGGCATATGGGCAAATTCAGGCACAGGAATCTTAAGTGCCCGGTATATGAGGATCTGTTTGGGTGTATTGGCAAGTCCATCCTGACCCCTGATCACATGGGTAATGCCGTCCCTGGCGTCATCCGCTGCGTTGGAAAGCACGTAAAGCGGCTGCCCATTGGAGCGCACAATGACAAAGTCTTCTATGTCTTCATATTTTTTTTCAATGGCTCCGTAAACCAGGTCCTTAAAACAGACCGCACCCGGTTTCCGCGGCACCTTCAGACGAATAGTGTACGGCAGACCGGCCTTCTCTTTCCTGGAAATTTCTTCGGAGGAAAGGTGCCTGCATGTCCCATCGTACTGGAGCGGCGATTTCTTCGCCATGGCCTCCCCTCTTTTCCTTTCCAGTTCCTCTTTTGTGCAGAAACACTTATAAGCATCTCCTGACCGAAGGAGTTTCAGGGCCGTGTTCCGGTGTTCGTCAATGAATTGAGACTGGAAATACGGTCCTTCGTCCCAGGTAATGCCGAGCCATCTCAAGCCTTCCAAAATTCCTTTGATGGACTCGTCGGTGGATCTCTCCGCATCCGTATCCTCGATTCTGAGAATAAATTTTCCGCCGGTCTTTCTGGCGTAGAGCCAGTTGAATATGGCTGTCCGTGCTCCCCCGATGTGCAGGTAGCCGGTCGGGCTCGGTGCAAAACGCACAACAACTTGTTTGTCCATTTTTTTCCTTATGTATTTTGTTCGTGCCTTATGAGTAAATTTGTCATTTCCGGTTTATCGGGACAAGGTTTTGCCGGATGAACCGGACCACCTCTTCCGTATTGGTTCCGGGACCGAATATGGCGGCAATCCCGCACTTCTTGAGCATGGGGATGTCCTCATCGGGAATAATCCCTCCCCCGATCACCAGAATATCTTCAATACCCCTCTCTCTCAGGAGTTCCATGACTTTCGGGAAATGGTAGTCATGTGCCCCTGAAAGAATACTCATGGCGATCACATCAACGTCTTCCTGGAGGGCGGCTTCCACGATCTGGGCTGGGGTCTGCCTGAGCCCGGTGTATATTACTTCCATTCCCGCGTGCATCAGCGCAGCCGCAAGAACCTTGATACCCCGATCATGGCCGTCGAGGCCGGGCTTGGCCGCCAGTACTCTTATTTTCTTCCCGTTTTTCATGTCCACCCCTGGTAATTAATTGGTTTCTTGACCCTAAGCCCTACGCCCTATGACCGATGCCTACTACCCTAACGTCGAGGCAGCCCGGTACTCGCCGAAAACCTCCCGCATCACCCCGCAGATTTCGCCCAGGGTGGCGTATTCCCTGACAGCGGCCAGTATCGGAGGCATGAGGTTTTCATTGCCTTCTGCGGCTTTCCTGAGCCTCGACAGCGCCGCGTCAACTGCGGAACCATCCCGGCCGGACCGCAGGCTGCCCAGCCCCTCTATCTGGGCAATGCGGACCGCCGGATCAACGCGCAGAAGGTTGGTGGGCTTTTTCTCCTCCACCTGGAAACGGTTGAGTCCCACCACGACTCTCTCTTCCTTTTCGATTTCACGCTGGTACTGATACGCACTATCCTGGATCTCCCGCTGTACGAAACCCTTTTCAATGGCGCAGACCGCGCCGCCCATTTCATCAATTTTTTCTATGTAGGTCTCGGCCCTTTCGCAGATCTCCTTCGTCAGCCGCTCGATATAGTAAGACCCTGCAAGGGGGTCCACAGTGTCCGTCACGCCGCTCTCGTAGGCGATTAACTGCTGGGTTCTGAGGGCTATCTGTACTGCCTCTTCGGAAGGGAGACACAGGGCCTCGTCCATGGAATTGGTATGAAGAGACTGGGTCCCGCCCAGGACGGCGGCAAGGGCCTGGAAGGCCACTCGGACGATATTGTTTTTCGGCTGCTGGGCTGTGAGGGTACATCCGGCGGTCTGAGTATGAAAGCGGATCATCATGGACCTGGGATTCTTTGCGCCAAACCGCTCTTTCATGATCTTTGCCCACAGTCGTCTAGCAGCCCGGTATTTCGCTATCTCTTCCAGGAAATCCAGATGCGCGTTGAAGAAAAAGGAGAGCCTTGGCCCAAAGGCATCGACCTCCAGCCCGGCCCGCACCGCGGCCTCCACGTAGGCAATCCCATTTGCCAGAGTGAAGGCCACTTCCTGGACAGCCGTAGATCCGGCCTCCCGTATGTGATACCCGCTGATACTGATGGTGTTCCAGAGGGGAACATTTTCCGCGCAGTAAGAAAAGATATCCGTGATAATTCTCATGGAAGGCTCTGGGGGATAGATATACGTTCCCCGGGAAGAGTATTCCTTCAAAATGTCATTCTGAATGGTTCCCCGCAGCTTGTCAAAAGCCACACCCTGCTTCTCCGCCACAACCAGGTACATGGCCAGCAATACTCCAGCGGGAGCGTTAATGGTCATGGAAGTGCTCACCTTACCGAGAGGGATCCCGTCAAAGAGCGTTTCCATGTCCCGGAGGGAATCAATGGCCACCCCAACCTTCCCCACCTCTCCAATGGCCATCTCGTGATCAGAGTCATAGCCGATCTGGGTTGGAAGATCAAAGGCCACCGAAAGACCGGTCTGCCCCTGATCAAGGAGAAATTTATACCGCCGGTTGGATTCCTCCGCAGTGGCGAACCCGGCATACTGGCGCATGGTCCAGAAACGCCCCCGATACATGGTTGGCTGCACTCCACGGGTGTAGGGGTACTCACCCGGGAACCCGATCTCTTTCTCATAGTCAAGATCTTCCGTATCCAGAGGCGAATACAGCCTCTTCAGGGAGATACCCGAGGTGTTTATGAACTCGGACTTCCTTTCAGGTTTCCTCTGGAGCTCTTGCCTCACCTTTTCGTTCCATTGTTCAAAGAGCCTTTCCATCTGATCGAGACTGTTCTCTCTTGCCATTTATGTTCCTCCCTCATTCCCTACATTCCCCTCAAATCCGTACCTTACTTATCATGTTTTTATGATTTTTTAAAGCCCCTGTCAGCACCGCGACAATGAATTGCCTATTTTTCCTGAAGGAAGAGCGCAAATAGATTCCTGTCTTCAGAAAATATCAGGTGTCTCCAGCGAAGGCATCGGTATTTTTGAACGATTTTCATCTTGACAGAGGCCGGTAGCTGTATTACAGCTACCTTCAATTGCCACGTCTACCGCGACTGGAATTCCAGCACGCTGAGCTAAAATTCAAATTGAACCGAGGGAGATTGCGAGAATGACGTTCGATGAAATCCTGGATTTACTGAATGGTATCATGCGTACAACAGGGGTTTTCAATTTCGACCCGAGAGTTATTGTCATGTGGGCAATCGCAACCCTGTTCATCTACCTGGCCATCGTCAAAAAATTCGAACCGCTCCTCTTGCTTCCTATCGGATTCGGCATCTTTATAGTCAATTTTCCCCTAGTTCCTATGATGGGATACGAACATGGCCGTCCACAGCTCCTGGAGTTTTTTTACCACTACGGCCTGGAATGGGAGATCATCCCCTGTGTGATCTTCCTCGGGCTTGGCGCCATGACCGACTTCGGTCCCTTGATCGCGAACCCCAAGACGCTGCTCATCGGGGCCGGGGCCCAGCTTGGTGTTTTTGTAACGTTCACCGGCACGATCCTGGCGGGCTTCACCCTCAAAGAAGCCGCTTCGGTGGGGATTATCGGCGGTGCCGACGGTCCGACAACCGTTTATCTGACTACGCTCCTCGCCCCGCAACTTCTCGGCGCGAATGCACTTGCGGCGTATTCCTATATGGCCATGGTGCCCCTGATACAGCCCCCCATCATGCGACTGATGACATCGAAGGAAGAACGCCGGATTCGTATGCGGCAGCTCAGGCCGGTTTCCAAGAAGGAAAAAATCCTATTTCCCATGGTAACGGCCGGCATCATCGCGCTGCTGGTGCCGTCAGTCATACCCCTGATGGGCATGTTTATGTTTGGAAATCTCATGAAAGAAAGCGGGGCGGTGGGCAGGCTTACTGAGACAGCCCAGAGTTCGCTTATGAATATTGTCACTATCTTCCTGGGGGTTTCAGTAGGGGCGACCATGTATGCGGACAAGTTTCTGAGCTGGAAACCGCTGTTCATTTTCGGCTTGGGACTGGTCGATTTTGCCGTCTGCACGATGGGCGGAATTTTGACGGTGAAGATTATGAATCTGTTTCTAAAAGAAAAGATCAACCCGCTCATTGGTTCTGCCGGCGTCTCTGCGGTGCCCATGTCTGCGCGCGTCTCCCAGGTGGAAGGACTGAAGGCAGATAAGACCAATCACCTGCTTATGCACGCCATGGGACCGAACCTTGCTGGGGTCATCGGTTCCGCCGCGGCGGCAGGGATGTTCATTGCCATGTTCCATTAAGAATATTTTTGTCGGCAACCGGTTCAAAAGACCGCCGACGGGATTCGCTGAAGATACTAGTCGATGAGGATGAAGAAATGAAAAAGCATGTGACTCTCCTGATAACGCTGTTGCTTTTGCTCCCTTCCCCCGTGATGGCCGAGGATTTTCTGGGAGCCCCTGTAATGCCGGGCGGCAAGATTCTCAAAGAGACCAGTTCACGCCTGGAGATGAACGTCCCCCAGACCCATGATCAGGTCTTGGAGTACTACAAGAATGCCCTCAAAAAGTTCCAGGATATTAGAATTCGCAATTGGCCGGAAAGCACCTATATCGAAGATGACGGCAACCTTCCCTGGCATTCCATTACCATTTCTAAAGAGGCCGGAAATGAGACTCAGATCACCATCATCAAGGACAATTGGACCTGGATCGTGGGGACACTGATACTCAGATTTATCGGGGTCTTCGTGGTGCTCATGATCCTTTTTCTCGCCATGAAGGGTTACGGGTACCTTATTTCCAGGTCAGTGGCGAGGCTCGAGGGCAGGAAAGCGGCAGCAAAGACCTAGATCGTGTCACACTCCACAAATAAAATGCACCAGCAGGAAAACAAAAAACCCTTCCTCGATTGTCGTTCGCGGAAAGGGTTTTTGTAGGTCTTAGAGGACCGGTCTTCAAAGAGGGATATTCCCGTGACGTCTTTCAGGGATGGCATCCTCTTTCTGTTTCAGCATGCTGAGCGCCCTTATCAAGCGCGGTCTCGTGTTTTCCGGAAAGATGATCTGGTCGATATATCCCAGTTCAGCGGCCTTGAAGGGGCTGGCGAAATTGTTGCGATACTCTTCCACCAGCTTTTGTCGGGTCCCTTCCGGATCGTCAGACTGCTCTATCCGTTTTCGAAAAATGATGTTAACGGCTCCTTCCGGCCCCATCACGGCAATTTCTGCCGTAGGATAAGCATAATTGATATCGCCGCCGTGGTGCTTGCTTGACATCACGTCATAGGCGCCTCCGTAAGCCTTTCGGGTGATCACGGTGATTTTGGGTACCGTAGCCTCACAGTAGGCATAAATGATCTTGGCGCCATGCTTGATAATCCCACCGTATTCCTGCTGAACTCCCGGGAGGAAACCGGGGACATCCACGAAGGTCACCAACGGAATATTGAAACAATCGCATGTGCGGACAAATCTCGCGCACTTCATGGAGGCGTTGATGTCCAGACACCCGGCCAGGGATCTGGGTTGATTGGCCACTATGCCGACTGCCATTCCGCTCAGCCGCCCGAATCCCACCACCATATTGGTGGCGTAGTGCATCTGGACCTCAAAAAACTTCTTGTCATCCAGGACAACCCTGATGATGTCTTTCATATCATAGGGTATTTTCGGATTTGCAGGTATGACTTTGTTCAGGGCCTTGTCCCTTCGATCGGGATCGTCGGTGCATTCCGTGTCGGGAGGCATTTCCCTGTGGTTTTGGGGAAGGTATTGCAGGAGTTCTCTTACACGATCAAGGGCTTCCTTGTCGGAATTTTCGGCAAAATGGGCTACACCGCTTTTGGTGTTATGGGTCATCGCGCCGCCAAGTTCTTCAGGAGTGACTTCTTCCTGGGTCACCGCTTTAATGACCTGAGGCCCTGTGATAAACATGTTGCTGGTCTTTTTGACCATTATGGTAAAGTCGGTCAGCGCAGGTGAATAGACAGCTCCGCCGGCACAGGGCCCCATGATCACCGAAATCTGCGGTACGACCCCTGATGCCCACACGTTTCTCTTGAAAATCTCCCCGTAGCTTCCAAGGCTCACAACGCCTTCCTGGATCCGGGCTCCTCCCGAGTCATTGAGACCGATAACCGGTGCGCCATTCTTCAATGCCAGGTCCATAATCTTACAGACCTTCTCGCCGAACGGTCCACTCAAAGACCCGCCGAACACGGTGAAATCCTGGGAAAAAATAAAGACCCGACGGCCTCCGACGGTTCCGTAACCGGTCACCACACCGTCGCCCGGGATCTTCTTCTTGTCCATGCCAAAATCATGACAGCGATGGACCACGAATTTGTCAATCTCATCGAAGCTGTTCTTATCCAGAAGGTAGCGAATTCTCTCCCGGGCCGTCATCTTGCCCTTGTCATGCTGCTGCTCAATACGCTTGGAACCTCCTCCCAGCTCAGCCTCCTGGTTCCTTCGCTCAAGCTCCTTGATTTTATCTTCAATATCCATGCAGGGGCTCCACAGTCTCAGAATTCAACACACCCGGGAGAGAGGTTCCGGGATATCGCATTCTTATCAGGCCTGGAATCTATTGCGAATATCATTCCATGGCGATAAGGACGGCATCAGCTTCTACAGCATCCCCTTTCTTGCACCTGATTTCCTTCACAGTCCCGCCTTCCGGCGCTACGACCGGAAGTTCCATCTTCATTGCCTCGAGAATCAGCACCTCATCGCCTTCGTTGACAACATCACCAATATTTACCTTTACATCAATCACTTTTCCCCCCATAGGGGCAGTAACATCGCTCACTTTCCTAACCTCCTCCGCATGTTATTTTTTTTTGAACACAGACAGAGCCCTGCTCTTCTCAGCAAAGTTGAAAAAACCGTTATGTTCCATGGATCTTTCAGGATGCCCATTATTCTCGGGCATTTTTGATAACGTTTGCTTATAACACTGAACCATGACCGTTTGTCAAGAATAATGTAGATCCCGTCTTCCCCAGGTGAAAAAGATATTCGCGCAGGAAAATTCCTGTGACGATTGATCAAAGGGAATTCTGCCGGGAAACCTGCCGACACCCGATTCTTTGGAACTAATTTTGCATATCAGAATAGATTCTGAAATGAAGAGTCATTTGCCACTCATATCTTGACACGGCAGTTCAAATTTTCTACCCTTGCGCGAATGGCTCCGTTTTTGGGTAATTACTGAGAAACGACACGAAACGAAGACGCCCTCGGGAGGACCAGCATGCCGATATACAAGTGGGTTGCCGAAACCAGAAAAGGGAGATCCCTCAAAGGGGAACTGGAAGCGGCTGATGAAAAAATCGCCCGGTTACAGCTGAAAAGACGCAACCTGACAGTCAAAAAAGTCAAGGAAAAGCCCAAAGACATTTTTGCAAACGTCTCCTTCATGCAACCGAAGGTGACGTCAAAGGATATTGTCATCTTTACCAGACAGTTTTCAACCATGATAGACGCGGGCCTTCCACTGGTCCAGGGACTCACTATCCTGGCAGAACAGGCTGATAATCGAACCTTTCGGCAGATCCTAAAACAAGTCACCAAGGACGTGGAAGGAGGCTCCACCCTTGCCGAAGCACTCAAGAAACACCCAAAAGTCTTTGATGACCTTTTCACAAACCTGGTTGCGGCTGGCGAAGTCGGCGGTATTCTGGATACTATCTTTCAGCGCCTGGCCGCCTATATCGAGAAAGCTCAGAAGCTCAAGTCCCGTATCAAAGGCGCCATGACTTACCCCGCGGTGGTTGTCTCCATTGCTATCATAGTCATCACAGTAATTCTCGTTTTCGTCATTCCGGTCTTTGAAGACCTGTTCTCAAGCGCTGGATCCGCCCTCCCCGTCCCAACACAAATCGTGGTAAATCTGAGTCGATTTTTCAAAGGCAACATCCATTATATCATCGCCTCGGCCATCCTCCTGTTTATTGCGTTCAAGAAGTACAGGGGGACTGAAAAAGGACGTAAGCAGACAGATGCCCTCGCGCTGAAACTGCCCGTGTTCGGGCCGCTCCTGAAAAAAGTGGCGGTTGCCAGGTTCACCCGCACCCTCGGGACAATGATCACCAGCGGTGTTCCGATCCTGGATGCACTGGAAGTCGTGGCAAAGACATCGGGAAACGTTATCCTAGAGGAAGTCATATATGAAGTCCGATCCAGTATCGCTGAAGGCCAGCCCATTGCAGAGCCGCTCTCCGAAACGGAGATATTTCCCAGCATGGTGACTCAGATGATCGCCGTTGGTGAAGCAACCGGAGCCCTGGACTCCATGCTCGAAAAAATAGCCGACTTTTATGAAGATGAGGTCGATACTGCCGTCGACGCCTTAACATCCATGCTTGAACCGCTGCTCATGGTTTTCCTCGGAGGCGCCATCGGAGGGCTGGTCGTTTCCATGTACTTACCCATTTTCAAAATGGCCGGAGCATTTGCCGGCTGAACATTTCTCCATGATAAACAATCCTCGGATCTCCCGTCCGGAACTGATCTCACGCCTGCAGATCCTCATGTTTCTGCGAGTGGTCCTGGTCTCTCTCCTTCTTGGGGCATCAGTCCTTATCCAAATCAGAGAGACACGTACCTATTTCGGCTACATTCAGAGTTTTCATTTCTTCCTGCTGGCCGCTGTCTTTTTGTTGACTTTTGTTTACGTAGTCATCCTCAAGAGCCTCCGCAACCTTTTGATGTTCGCATACGTTCAACTTTTCGTCGACTCCTTTATCATCACTGCGATCATCTACTCCACAGGGGGAGTAGATAGCATTTTCTCCTTCCTTTACATTCTCGACATCATCGGCGCGAGTATCATCCTCTATCGAAAAGGGGCCATACTTATCGCCTCTTCCAGCAGTATCCTTTTCGGGTTGCTGCTGGATTTTCAGTTTTTCGGATGGGTTCATCCCTTAGGAACCCGCGTGGTCTCTACTTCCGATGAGCAGCGCATGCCATTTTTTTTCCTGGCACTCGTAAACATGGCGGCGTTTTATCTGGTCGCTTTTCTGAGTTCCTTCCTTTCCGAACAAGCCCGAAAAAGCAGAGCCGAACTCAAGGCCAAGCAAACCGATCTTGATCAACTCGAGATTCTCAAGGATTCCATTATCAACAGCATCAGTTCCGGCCTGATTGCCCTTGATGCCCGCGCAAGAGTTATCCTGTTCAACCCCGCTGCCGAGGAAATGTTCTCAAAAAAATCCTCCGCTTGCCTGGGAGAGCCCATTCATGAACTCCTTCCAGATATTGCCGCTTACTTTTCTCATCAGGAAAGGACCTCCGAACTGACGCTTCGAAGAGGGGTTCCTTTTGCGGATATTCCCTATAAACGGCCGGGCCAAAAGCCGATGCATCTGCGGTTATCCCTTTCGCCCCTCCAGTTCGGGCCAGATCTTGAGCAGGGACATATCCTGGTCTTTCAGGACATGACATCCATAAGAAAAATTGAACAGAAGATGAAGAAAGTGGAAGGCCTTGCTCTCATTGGCGAATTGGCTGCAGGAATTGCCCATGAAATAAGAAATCCTATGGCTTCCATCAGCGGTTCCATCCAGATGATAAAAGGCCGTCTGGGCAAGGACGATATCAACAGCCGCCTGATGGAAATCGTGCTGAGGGAGATCAAGAGGCTGAACGAACTGGTGAATGATTTTCTTCTTTTCGCCAGACCGAAAAAAGCGAAACTGCGGGCATTTGATCTGACTGATGTTATCCTTGAGTCCCTCGAACTTTTCCAGAACAGCCAACATTGGAATGAAGGAATTCGGGTATTCCCGGACATTTCTGAACATCTCAGGCTCATTTCCGACCCGGAGCTGGTCAAACAGATATTGTGGAATCTTTTCGTCAACGCCTTTGAAGCCATGCCGACGGGAGGGTCTCTCCAGATCAAGGCAACAAAGGAGAACGAACCGGAAGAATCATCCGATGACCTGGCATGGGTGCGAATTGTTGTGCGGGACACGGGAAATGGATTCGACGAATCAGCCATGTCCCATCTTTTTACCCCGTTCTTCACCACTAAAGAAGAAGGGTCCGGCCTCGGTCTGGCCATTGTGAAGCGTGTTGTAGATACCCTCCATGGCGAGGCCTTCGGAGAGAACCATCCCGAGGGTGGCGCCGAAATTACAATTCTCCTCCCATCGCTGTCCGAGGAACAGCTTAATGATGGGGCACACCCCAGATTAGGAGTTGGCAAATCTCGAATAATCTGACATTATAAGCCCGGAAATCAGTCTGAAGCGCGAGAGATCCTTGGCCTCAATGCCGAATGTCAAAATTCAAAGAGCCAATGACAAGTCAACGTCAAAGCCCGAATGTCAAAAAGCACCTTTTCTCTATACCCGGCGGAAACCATGATTTGTTGCGCTGTGTTGATTGTTTGGCACCTGGAATTGCTCTGCCTGTTGTAATATTCACGCGCCATTTTACCATGAGCGGCCCATCGAAAGGGCCTCATACTTTCAAAGAGACATGAAAAAACTCACTGATCACGAATGGTTTTCAACCATCCTGAAACCGACCCGTTACCTGGGCGGGGAGGTCAATGCAGTCAGAAAAGACCCTGCTCAAACAGAGGTCTCCATTGCCCTCTGTTTTCCGGATGTCTATGATGTTGGGATGTCCCACCTGGGACTGAAAATCCTCTATCATATCCTCAACAGCAAGCCATGGCTCGCCGCGGAAAGGGTGTTTACGCCCTGGAGGGACCTTGAGGAGGCCATGCGATCATCCGCTTTGCAGCTTCAATCTCTGGAATCCGGGAGAGCATTGACAGATTTTGATGTGGTTGGATTCAGTCTGCAGCATGAACTCTGCTATTCAAATGTCCTTACCATGCTAGATCTAGGCGGGGTCCCCCTTTTTTCACGCCTGAGAAAGGCTGACGACCCCTTCGTCATTGCAGGCGGCCCCGCGTGTTTCAACCCCGAGCCTGTTGCTGACTTTTTTGACGCGTTTGTCATAGGCGACGGTGAAGAGGCCGCCCTTTCCGTATGCAGGGCTGTACGTGAAGCCAAACAGGACAAGATCGCGGACAGAGGAGTTGTGCTCGCAGGTCTCAGGCACATTCCCGGTATCTACATCCCCTCCCTTTTCAGGGTGCACTATCATTCGGGGGGATCCGTGAAGGTAGTGGAACCCCTTCTCCAGGACTACCAGGAGGTCAGGAAGGCCGTTGTTCCGGACATTGAAATCTATCCCCCGCCCCCCGCGCCCGTGGTCGCCTTCACTGCCCTGGTACACGACCGGTTGAGCATCGAACTTTCACGGGGTTGTACAAGGGGCTGCAGATTCTGCCAGGCCGGAATGATCTACCGCCCGGTCAGAGAACGCCACCCCGACAACATACTCAAGTATGCAGAGGAAGGCCTCAGGAATACCGGCTGTGAGGATTTTTCGCTCCTGTCCCTCAGCTGCGGGGATTACGAATGCCTTCTCCCCCTTCTTCGAGCGCTCATGGATCGATTCGAGGATCAGAAGGTTTCACTCAGCCTCCCCTCCCTGCGAATTGACAGCGTCGATCCCGCCTGGATGGAACAGATCAAAAGGGTGAGGAAGACAGGTTTCACTTTGGCTCCGGAAGCAGGAAATGATCGTCTCAGAAAAATTATAAACAAAGGGCTCACTGATGAAGATATTCTCCGCACAGCACGGCTGGTCTTCGATGCGGGCTGGAACCTGATCAAACTCTATTTCATGATCGGGCTTCCCGGAGAAAGAGAATCGGACCTGGATGACATGCTCTCTCTGGTAAAGGAGGTAGCTGCACTCGCGGGGAAAACGGGAAAGAGGGCAAAGGTACACGCCAGTGTTGCCACCTTTGTGCCAAAGTCCCATACTCCGTTCATGTGGGCTTCCCAGCTCTCCCGGGAAGAGGGCTGGAAGCGAATCGATAGGCTGCGGCAATCCCTGAAAGGCAGCCGTGTGCGCTTGAAATGGAACAGCCCGGAGCTGAGTTGGCTGGAGGGCGTCTTTTCAAGGGGTGACAGGCGTCTGGCCCCTGCTCTCGTCACTGCCTGGCGTCTGGGAGCTCGGTTTGACGCTTGGGACGAGCATTTCAAGAAAGTCATATGGGAAAAGGCCTTCTTGGATAACGGGATTGACCCCTCATTCTACCTTTATCGGAGAAGGTCCCTGGACGAAGTTCTTCCCTGGGAACACATCAATTCCGGCGTATCCAAGGGCTATCTGAAAAAGGAATGGAAAAGGGCATTTCAGGAAGCTGAAACAAGAGACTGCAGGGAAAAATGCGTTGAGTGCGGCGTGTGTGATCACAATACAATAGCCCCGCTCCTTGTCTCGGGTTGGGGCCATGACTCTGTGCAGGCAACTACTCCTAGGCCCGGTGTCTCCGAAGGAACGAAGTACCGCCTCACTTTCAGGAAGGTATCGAAGGCTCGTTTCCTGGGCCACCTTGAACTGGTGCGCGTGTTTTTGCGTGCGTTCAAAAGGGCGGGCATACGGTTGGTGTATTCAAAAGGATACCATCCCATGCCCAAAATATCATTCGTCGCGGCACTGCCCGTAGGGGTGGAAAGCCTCGTCGAGACCATGGATATCGAGACCCTGGTAACTCTGGAGCCGTCCGCGCTTCTCAAGAAGGTAAACAGGGAATTGCCGGAGGGAATATCCATAGGCAAGGTAGTTATATTGGCAAGGAACGAGAAGAAACCACGACTGCAACAGAGCCAGTATACGATCGCGTTGAATGAAACGTTGTTGAAGGAGAGCGCTATAGTACAGTTCCTGCATTCTGACATCTTCAAGGTAGTAAAATCCACCTCGAAAGGGGAAAAGGAACTGAATGTGCGTGCGCTGGTGCAATCCATTGAGATACTCTCACCGGACTCCCTGCAGTTGGACATTCATCACAACAGCGGTCCCGGGCTCAAGGCCGCAGAAATCGTGGCTGCCATCTTTTCACTGAATCATTCGGAAACGGCCGCGCTCAGGATTGTGAAGACCGGTCAAATCCTTGGGTGAGTTATGCGGCCTCCCCTCTTTGAGAGGAATTTGTCATGTCTAATGATCTCATTATAAATGCAAGGCCCCATGAGACCCGCGTTGCCCTGGTTGAGAACGGACTCGTTGCCGAACTGCATATTGAACGAAAAACAGGTCAGGAACTTATGGGCAATATCTATCGGGGAAGGGTCGCGAGAGTTCTTCCTGGTATGCAGGCTGCCTTTGTGGATATCGGACTTGACCGCACGGCATTCTTGTACGTAGCTGATGTGCATAAGGACATTCTGGGTCTCGAGCAGATGATGCTGAGAGGCCAGGTGAATCAAGAGAAGGCTGAAGATCTCGAAGGAGAGGAAAAGGCACCTGCTTTTCTGGAAAGGATCGAGTTTCAGATTGAAGAATTGCTGCGTGAGAGCCAGGATATTATGGTGCAAGTAGCCAAAGAGCCCCTTGGGACAAAGGGGGCACGGGTTACCTCCCATATTTCCCTTCCCGGAAGGCATCTCGTGCTCATGCCCACGGTCGACCATATCGGCATATCGCGCAGAATAGAAGACAAGGAGGAGAGAGAACGGCTCAGGTCAATTATCGAGGAGATACGCCCCGGCAATTTCGGCTTTATTGCTCGGACCGTCAGCGAGGGTGATACCCAGGAAAAACTCAAGTCAGAAATGGACTTTCTCGTCAAGCTTTGGAACAGTATAACCGAAAGAATGGAAAAAGCGACCGGCCCGGCGATTCTACACCGAGATCTTAACATTTCCCTCAGAGCCGTCCGTGATCTCTTCACCAGAGAGGTTGACCGGCTCATCATTGATTCCCGGGATGAATACAGAGATGTCTTGTCCTTTATCGACACATTCGCGCCGAGCCTTCGCTACTCGGTAGAGCTGTACGAGGATACAGAACCCATTTTTGACGCGTACGGCATTGAGCTCGAGATCTCCCGGGCATTGGCAAATAAAATATGGTTGAAGTCCGGGGGATATATCGTTATCGAAATGACCGAGGCCCTTACTGCCATAGACGTCAACACCGGCAGCTATGTGGGGAAGAGAAATCTCGAAGAAACTATCCTCAAGACCAACCTGGAGGCAGTGAAAGAGATCGCCTACCAACTCCGCTTTCGGAACATAGGCGGCCTCATCGTCATAGATTTCATAGATATGGAGAAAAAGGCCAATCGCGAAAGAGTGTTTACCACGCTCAAGGAGGCGCTGAATAGCGACCGTTCAAAGACAAACATACTCCCCATGTCCGACCTCGGGCTCATCGAAATGACTCGAAAAAGGACCCGGGAAAATCTGAACAGGATGCTGAGCGAGCCATGTTTCTATTGTGACGGCAGGGGAACACTCAAGTCAAAGCGCACCATCTGCTATGAAATTTTTCGGGATCTGGAGAGGGAGTGTTCCGGGATGGCGGATGAATCCCCTGTTTATGTGCTGGTCAATCCCGAAATTGAAAACGTCATGCGGGAAGAGGAACAGGATTCCGTCATGAACCTGGAGAAACGCATCAACAGAAGAATCATCATTGCGAAAAAGGCTTTCCATATTGAACAGTATGAAATCACCCTTTGATCCCGAAGACAAAATTCGGATGATAAATAATTTTCACAGGCCAAGTGTTTTGGCACTTTTGCAGCAATGGAAGATGAGGAGAAAATAAGACAATATGCCTGAGAAGTGGATCAAGGATCAAATGCTGCTGGGGTTTGTGATGCTTGTCCTCTCCATCGCTCTCTATTTTCTCGATCTCGGTGTTTTTAAAGGAATCGACCGCACGCTCTTTCACTTTTATGCCTCTCTCTTGGGATCAGGCAGAACCCTGACATCACCAGCAGACAAAGCCTTCAATCTGATCCTGGACGGCCCATTCCTCGCGCAACCGCTCAGATTCCTTATTACGGAGCTCGTTCTCCTGCTTTTTCTCGGCAGCGGCTTGTCATTCTTTTCTCCCCGGCTGAATGAACGCTATCGATTCTATTTTTTTATTCTCCTCTTAGTCATCGCCCTGACGACGGCCACGTGCTTTTTCCTTTTCCTCCATTCATGGCTCCGCATAGCCCCGCTTTGTGCAGGGCTTACCGGTATCTATCTCTCTGCGACCTTTTATCGCGCTTCCGCCATGGAACCTCTCGCGCGGGAGAATTTCGAGGTCAACAGGACGTTGGGCCTTGGCCTCCAGAGACAGGGGCATCTTGACGAGGCTTTTGAGAGATATCAACATTGTCCGCTGGACCAAGAAACCCAGGACCTCCTCTACCAGCTGGGACTGGATTACGAAGAAAGAGGGATGGCGGGAAAAGCCCTTTCAGTTTACGAGCGCATGAAAACACGGGACTACAAGGACGTACAGGATAGGATCCGTGAACTGCACTCCGATCACTTCCTGGAACTTGAGCCACAATACCTTTCCGGCAGGCAAAATGCCCTTTCCGAGTCTTTCATCCAGGCCAAGCAACAAGTGGGCAGATACCAGATCCTCGAAAAGCTGGGAAAGGGGACTATGGGCCTCGTGTACAAAGGCCTGGACCCCAAACTGAACAGGCTGGTAGCGATCAAGATTATCCGTTTTTCCGACGATTTCGATGATGACATGATTGGGGAGATAAAGGAGCGATTCCTGCGCGAGGCAGAGATTGCGGGCAGATTATCTCATCCAGGAATCGTAACCATTCACGATGTCGGAGAGGAGAATGACCTGACCTACATGGCCATGGAATACCTGGAGGGTGAGAGCCTGAGGAGGTATTGTTCAAACGAGAAAAGACTTCCTTTGACCAGAGTGCTTGATGTTGTTGCGAAAGTGGCCGAAGCCTTGGATTACGCTCATCGCCAGGGAGTTGTTCATCGAGATATAAAACCTGCCAATATCATGCTCGTGAAGGATGGAGGGATAAAAGTGACGGATTTCGGCATCGCGAAGGCCATGTCCTCAACCAGGACCAAGACAGGAGTCATCCTGGGCACGCCGAATTACATGTCTCCCGAGCAAATCATGGGGCACAAGATAGACGCCCGCACCGATATCTTTTCTCTGGGGGTCCTTTTCTTCCAGCTGCTTACCGGGAAACTGCCTTTCCACGGCGAGAACCTGAGCGGATTACTCTACCACATCACGCAAGGGAAACATCCATCAGTCAGGCAGATTCGATCGGGCATACCAAAGGCCTGCGAGCAGATCATAGATAAGGCCCTCGCTAAGAATCCCATGGATCGCTTCAAGACGGCCGGGCAAATGGCCAGATACTTATCAATGCTGCTGGCGAAAATGGAAGAACTATCGAGGAAAAGGGTTGCCGACGCGCTCAAATAACACAATCCCGGAGGCAAGAAGAATTTGTTAATCAGAGCTTCAGGCATAACCGATGTTGGCCTCAAAAGAGAGGGAAACGAAGACTATTTTTCCGCTGATGATGCATTGGGGCTCTATGTAGTAGCCGATGGGATGGGCGGCCATCTTGCCGGAGAGGTTGCCAGCAGAGTGGCAGTGGAACTCATCAACAAAAGCTTCGTTCACTGGGTTGAATCTGAGGCAATCGAAGAAGATATTTTCGGCATCCCGGATCAGACCCTGTCGAACAAGGGAAACTACATTCTCAGCAGCATCCGTCTTGCCAACAGGGTCATCCACGAGATGGCCCAGATGCACAGCGAGTATCACGGCATGGGCACAACCGTGGCCGTACTGGCTGTTTTTCAAGGACGAGTCATCACAGCGAACATCGGAGACAGCCGTATCTATATGCTCAGAAACGGCCATCTTGAGCGGCTGTCCAGGGACCACACCATAGTCTCCGAGCAGGTGGAGATGGGAATCATGGACCCCAAAGACGCTGAAACATCGCCTCTCAAACATGTATTAACCAGGAATTTGGGCTCCACGGAGTCCGTCACGGCCGAGATATTCGAATTTGAACCTGCCGATGGGGATCGATTTCTCCTTTGTACGGACGGCCTCACGGATCTCCTGAACGATGAAGAGATCCTCCAGATGATACAGGCCGAAGAGAGCCCGGAGGTCCTCTGTCGCAATTGTGTCGATGAGGCACTCAAGAGAGGCGGGCACGACAATACCACTATTGTTTGCGTTTTTTTGTCAGGGATTAACGCGCCTAAATCCGGTCCTTTAAAGAAATTAGGCATCTTTTTTGCAGATACTATCACCGGAGTACACAAAAGCTACAGAACACTGAAACCGTAGGCCGGATAAACCGGAAACAAAATATTCTTCACAGCTTTCAGCGAAAACGATCCGGAAGGGAACCGAAATATGCCAAGACTTGTTCTTCTTTTTAACAAACAGGTCATCAAGGAAATCCCTTTTGTGCAGGATAGTGTAACAATCGGGAGACGGCCCGAAAACAGTGTCGCCATTGATAACCTGGCTGTTTCCGGCTATCATGCCCGCATTGACCGGACAGGCCCCGACTATATTCTGACAGACCTCCAGAGCACTAACGGCACCTTTGTCAATGACAAAAGAATTTCCTCCCATCGTCTGAAACATGGCGATAATGTGATCGTGGGAAAACATGTGCTTCTCTTTATCGCAGGGGATAAAGGAGCAGAGGACGGCAGCGTGAAAATGGGCCTGGATAGCACCATGATGCTGGAGACCGCGAAGCAGCGTGAGCTCCTTGAAAGGGAGAAAGAAAACGCGGGCCTTCCCGTGAAACCCAGGAAAGTAGGGATTCTCAGCTTTCTTGATGGATCGAGAATGGAAGACGTGGCGCTGACAAAAAAACTGACCAGGCTCGGAAAATCGCCCAATTCCGAAGTCAAGCTCTCCGGCATGTTCATGGGAGCGACAGCGGCCACCATCAGCAAACGGCCTTCAGGTTACTCTATCGCCTTTACCGGGGGGATGGTAAAACTGAAAGTGAACGGAGAAGTCGTAAAAAGCAGTACACTGTTGAAAGATTTCGACACCATTGAACTTGGATCCCACAAGTTCCAGTTTTACCAAAAGCGAACAAACACCCACTGAGATCCATCCTCCGACAGAATACTCACCTCTTTCCGCGTGCGTTTCTTACCTCTGCTTGTGTTTTCTCTTGAGGCTTACCAGCCCCTCTTCAATCTCTTTTTTGCTGAAGGTTGTGTGGCATTTGGTACACTGGTACAGCTCATCAACGATCTTGTCATAGATAAGATCCTCAGAGAAATTGACCCCGTGAAACAGAAGAGAAAAATTGTAGACGAGTTTAAAATCTTTGTTCCCACATTTGTCACAGACAAAAAAATCCTGGATAGAATTCATTCAGCTGCCCTCCGGACCTCCCATAATCCTTTCAAACCATTCACGGTTCAGCGGAAAGTCAAATGATGGGTAGATAATACGCGTCGGAAAAGATACGAGCGTCGAGCCCTACCCCCGTGAACCACCAAAAAAAATGGAGCCACCGTGCGGAGTCGAACCGCAGACATCCTCATTACGAGTGAGGTGCTCTACCAGCTGAGCTACGGTGGCCCGAAAATAATGTTCTCTATTATATTCTTTTTTCCTTGATGTCTACCCGTTTTTTTTGGAGTATCCAGTATTGATGAATTCGGAAAATTGGGCGGGCAGGAAGGAGCGCTATGAAAAGACCCAAAGACTACATCATTTTTCCCCTGGATGTGTCGTCCCGTGATGAAGCAATGCAATACGTATACAGATTGAAAGATCATGTGGGTCTCTTTAAAGTGGGGCTCGAACTCTTCATCAGCGAAGGACCGGGAATCCTCAAATCCATCTCTGATGCGGGAGCCCCCGGCATCTTTCTTGACCTCAAACTACATGATATCCCCGCGACAGTCTCGCGGGCCTTTCTTGCCGCCACCAAGTACCGCCCGGTGTTTGTTACGATTCACTGCGATGAAGGTGAAGGAATTCTCAAGGCAGTCGCACGTGACAACCCTGCGGGCACAAAGATACTTGCAATTACCGTCCTTACCAGCTTGGGCAGTGAGAGCTTGCGGCTCCTCGGATTTGACCCGCGATTTGAGAACAGGATGGTCGATCTTGTTCTGTTGCGGGCAAGAACGGCCAGAAATGCAGGGTGCCATGGGATCGTGTGTTCCGGTCACGAAGTGGCAGCAATAAAAGAAGAATTTGGTGACGACCTTATCATCGTCGCCCCCGGCATTCGCCCTTTGTGGGGAGAAGTCGCACAGGACGACCAGGCCCGCATCGTTACACCGCAGAGGGCGGTCAGGGACGGCGCTGATTATATCGTTGTGGGCCGGCCTATCCGGGACGCGCCGGATCCCGCAACAGCTGCGCGGCGAGTCGCCGACGACATTGGGTCAGCCCTCTAGTCGGACTATTTTCTCAGAGTTTTCCTTTGACGAAACGCAGACGCCAGATCAAGGTCGACGAACTCAACAGCATGCTGGTCTATATGCTGGGGCATAATCCTGCGGAATTCGGAATTGTGCCCTCGCGCGAAGGCTTCGTCGCTTTCAAAGATCTCCTCAAGGCCCTCCACGAAGAGCCGGGATGGCGCTATGTCTGTCAATCACACATTAATGAAGTGCTGCTTGGGAAAGGGCGGTTTCTCTTTGAAATTGAGAACGGCTGCATCAAAACAAGGGAAAGGAACTGGAAGATGGATCTCGAGGGTTCCTTCCTTGAGAGCGTCCCCAGGATCCTGTTTACGCCCGTCAGGAGACGGGCCCACCCTGTTGTCCTGGAAAAAGGCATGATCCCGGCGCCCGGAAAATTCCTGGTGCTTTTACCCGATGAAGACATGGCCCTGCGAATCGGACGCCGGCAGGATCCCAAACCGGTTCTGCTCCGGGTGGAGGGCGAGAAAGCGAGAAAGGAGGGAGTCCTTTTCTACTTGTTCGATTCCCTTTATCTTTGCGAGGAGATTCCTGCGAGATACATCGCGGGCCCTCCGCTGCCGGAAAAGATCCCGAAGGCCCTCACGGAAAAAGAACGCTCTTCTGCTGATGACATCCGCCTCGGCGCTGCCTTTTCAGCAGGCACCTTTTCGCTCGACCTTGCCCGGGATACTGCCCCTCATCGCCGGGACAAGGGAAAGAAGCAAAAAGGCTGGAAAGAAACGGCCAGAAAAATGAGGAGGAGAAAAGGATGACGAGCCGTCTCAAAAACGATCTTGAAAAATGCTTTTATCCGCGAAACGTGGCAATCATCGGGGTGTCCTCCGAACCAACAAATCTGGGCAAGAACATCGTCAGCAACCTCCTTGCCTTCGGCTACGAGGGAGAAATTCTCTCCATCGGAGTAAGGGAGGGCGTCGCTTTCGGGCAAAGGATTTATCATTCTCTGCGAGATATCGATCATTCTATTGATCTCGCGGTCCTTCTAACACCGGCAAAGACCATACCCGGCCTCCTGGAGGAGTGCGGCAAAAAAGGCATCAGAAACGTGGTGATCGAGTCCGGGGGATTCTCTGAAATGGGCGAAGAGGGTCTCCCTCTGGAAAACGCGTGCGTGGAGACAGCGAAAAAGTATCATATCCGCTTCATCGGACCCAACGGCATAGGAATCACAAACCTGGAAAACGGTCTGGCCCTGCCTTTCATGCCGCTGAACAGGGCCATCAGTCTCGGGCCTGTGTCCATCCTTGCGCAAAGTGGAGGAGTAGGCCTGAGCTATCTGGGCTTCCTGATCGAAGAAGACATCGGGCTCAACAAATTCGTCTCCATGGGGAACAAGCTCAATGTGGACGAAAATGACCTCCTCAGCTATCTCATTGAGGACCAAGGAACAAAAATCGTCCTCATACACCTGGAAGGTTTTAAGGACGGGAGGAGATTCGTGGAAATCGCCTCACGTTCCGAGAAGCCCATCCTCGTGCACAAAACCAACCGGTTCAAGGCAAGCGCGAGCATCGCGCATTCTCACACGGCAGCGCTTTTTACAGACGATCAACTTGTGGATCACGCCCTTGAACAGGCAAATTGCGTCCGCGTGAACACTATGGATGATGCCATAGATTATGTGAAGATCCTTACCTTGCCTCCTCTCAAGGGAAACAGGCTTGCCGTAGTATCCCGGTCCGGGGGACATGCGGTTATTGCAGCCGATGCCTGTGCACATTATGGGTTTGAACTCCCGCCCTTCCCGAAGGATTTCCTGGAACGTATTGAAAGTCATTTCCGGGCCAAGGTCATACGGCTTCAGAATCCGCTGGACCTGGGTGATCTCTTTGATCTCAGCTTCTATGAAAGTATCGTGGAGGAGATGCTGAAACGGGATGATGTGGACGGCGTACTCCTCGGGCACGGCTACCGAAGGGGGTTTGAACAGACTGACTCCCGCCTCCTGATCCAGAAAGTGAACCAGCTCGTTGAACGGTATCAAAAACCCGTTGCCGTTGTGATTTTCACTGAGGCAGTTGAAATCGATTACCTGCGGCGCCAGTCAAAAATCCCCATCTTCACGGCACCTGAAAACGCGATGCGGGCCTTTCACCTCTCCCATCGCTGGGCATCAGGGGTGCAGAGAACTCCGCCGGGGCAATCGGCCGTGACCATGCAGGCAGATCGAATCAGCGATATATTGAAGCAGGCGGGGAAAAAACCGTATCTTTTCCTTGCCGAGTCGCTGGAATTGATACAGGCCTGCGGATTTCCCGTCCCGGAATACCATCTGGCGGCTTCGCCCGAACACGCTGTTGCGGCGTGGCACGCATTGGGGCAGCCTGTTGCTCTTAAAATCAGCCGCCCTCATATCTTCCATAAGACAGATCAGGGAGGGATTCTCCTGAACCTCGACAGCGAAGAACAGATTGTGGAAGGATTTGAGGCGATGAGATCCAGGGTTCAAGCAGAAGATATGGAGATCCTGGTTCAGCCCATGGTTAAGGAAGGCCGTGAAATTATCCTCGGCGGCAGGCAGGACGCGGTTTTCGGCCCCGTGCTGATGTTTGGGCTGGGTGGCATTCTTGTGGAAGCTCTGGCGGATGTCGTTTGGCGGGTGGCGCCTATCAACCATCATGATGCCAGGGCCATGATCAACGGAATCAAAGGAAGCAGGCTCCTCGGCGGCATCAGGGGAGAAGAGCCTCGTGACCTGGATGCCCTCGAAGAGCTGCTGCTACGTTTGTCAAAACTGCTCGTGGCCTTTCCAGGCATCCGGGAGATTGATGTGAATCCCATTAAGGTTTTGGCATCCGGACAAGGGGCCGTGGCATTGGATGCCAGGATTAGTTTGAGCTAGACCGTCCGCCTCTGGTGAAGGACCGAATGGTTCTCCCGGATACAGGGCCCGGAAAAGCGTTATGCTCAGGGGGGCTGCCTGATGCCTTCGGTTCTGCGGGAAGAGACTCACTCCCTCTGAGTAGATTTGAAAGGAGTATCAATACATGTGGTCTCAATGGGCATTGCAAACCGATCTCTATCAACTGACCATGGTAGGGGGATACGTCAAGGAAGGGAAAAAGAACCAATGGGCCAATTTCGACTACTTTTTCCGCAAGATTCCGGATGACGGCGGTTACTGCGTTGTGGCAGGTCTTGCAGATGTCATCGATTACCTCCGGACCTTGAAATTCAGCAGGGATGATCTTGCCTATCTGGACAGCCTGAACATGTTCTCAAAAGAGGTGCTCGACTACCTCGAAAATTTCACATTTACAGGCGATCTCTGGGCCGTGCCCGAGGGAACGGTGGTCTTTCCACATGAACCCCTCATCAGGGTGACAGCGCCCCTGCCCGAGGCCCAGCTCATTGAGAGCACAATTCTAAACATCATGAACTTTCAAACCCTCATCGCCACCAAAGGTGCCAGGGTGCGCTGGGCTGCTCGTGGCGACGCGGTAATTGATTTCGGTCTTCGCAGGGCCCACGGGCCTGACGGAGCCCTCATGGCCTCTCGCGCCGCCTATATAGGAGGCGTGGAAGCCAGCTCGAACGTGCTTGCGGGAAAACTCTACGGGATCCCGGTGCGGGGCACCCATGCCCATTCGTGGGTTGAGAGTTTCCCCAGCGAACTGGAAGCATTCCGGGCATTTGCCGAGACCTACCCACACGCCTGTCTCCTTCTCGTAGATACCTATGATACCCTGAGGAGCGGCGTGCCCAACGCCATCCGTGTTGGTCGTGAACTGAGAGAAAAAGGGTATGAGCTGCTGGGGATTCGGCTGGACAGCGGTGATCTCGCCTATCTGAGCAAAGAGGCGCGCATGATGCTTGATGAGGGAGGGTTCCCGGATGCCGTCATCGTCGCCTCGAGTGACCTGGATGAATGGCTTCTGGAGAGCCTCAAACGGCAGGGAGCCAAGGTGAATATCTGGGGCATAGGCACACGGCTGGTGACGTCGTTTTCATCGCCCGCCCTCGGCGGTGTGTACAAATTGACCGCCCTGGACGAAAACGGGGAGAGAATGGTGCCGAAGATCAAACGTTCGGACAACCCTGAAAAAATCACCAATCCCGGGCTCAAGAGAGTGTGCCGCATGTTCGATCAGCGGGGAAGAATGCGGGGTGATGTCCTGTTTTTCGCGGACGAGCAGATCCCTTCCGGCACCCGCTTCCGGGCCTATCATCCCATGTTCTCACATGTGTCCAAGAGCTACCCGAAGACCTTCCGGATGAAGGAACTGCTGATCCCGGTTTTCGAGCAGGGGAAGCTCGTCTACAACAGTCCCCCCGTGCACCTGATCCGGGAAAATACCCTGAAAAACCTCTCACAGCTGGACGCCGCGTACAAGCGTTTCCAAAACCCCCATACCTACCATGTGAGCCTTGGCTCACATCTCTTCAAAACCAAGGAGCGACTCCTGCGCATCGCCGGCCGAACACGGAAGACCTCAACAGCGTGAGTCTCCTTCCGCAGAGCGGGAGGCATCAGGCAACTACCCTGAGCAGCACACCCTTCCAGCCCCCGGATCGGTGAACCTATCCGGGGGCTGGAGCAAAGATGACCCATTCTTTTAAATCAAGGACAAATGGTTGCCCTGTCACGCGCCTACCTTGTTCCCAGGATTTGTTGCTTCCCTGGAAAGACTCTGCATCCGGATGAAGAAAGCTGCCGGCATCGCACGAGCAGGAGCCTCAGGAGAAGGGTGTCGAAGTCATCAGGAAGATCCGCTCATATGCTCGTAAAGGAAAGATGAGCAGGAAGAAAGGGACCATGTACATTGCGGCAACAGTTGCCTCTAGAGGCCCAAAAAAGTGCGAGGCAAAGACAATGATGAGCACATTGTTTATATTCCCTGCAGCAATAGCTGAAGCTACCCTATCCATTGGTTCTGCGCGCCAGGGGCAAAGGATCCCCAGAAAGAACAGGATGGCCCCTAGTACCAGCGCGACAAAAGAGGCGCCTATGAGAACCCCCGGCTGTTGACCAAAGTACCCCGCGTATCTGGAAAAAACACCCAGGTTTATCGCGGCGAAAATGCCCAGTGAAATGGGATAGCGGAATCGCAACAGAATTCTCGTCAGCCCGGGAAACCACTTCCGGCATCCCTCAACTGCGAGGATCGGCACAAAGACGATCAGGCTCAGCATCTTCATCATCGCGACGAGGGAAATATCCAGGGCTCTTCCCAGGAAGACCTTCACCAATAACGGAAGCGTAAAAGGCACCAGTAAAGAGGTCGTCACGACCATGAGCAACACGAGGGACCCGTTGGATCGCACCAGGGTGGCAATGAATGGCGCAACCACACCGGTCGAAACACCGCTCAGAAGAAGGCCTGCTGTTGCATACCGGGGATAGGTGACCTTGAGAATGAAAAAAACCAGAACAGGGAGCGCCACAAGCTTGAAAAAAGTAAGCCAGACAGTCAGAGAGATATGATCCCGGAGCGTTTTTCCTATCGAACTCAATTTAAGAGAAAGAAAGCTGAGAAAGAGAAGGAACATCATGCAATAGAACGGATACGGCTGAAAATAGCGACCCAGGTGGGGGAGAAAAATACCCGCAAGCATGGAAGAAAAAACCACGATAAGAAGCAACAGGTCACTTAGACGTAACACCAGGTTACCCCGGATTCGACTCTGGAGATAGTAAAGCTGAAATCGCCATGTCTCTCAATACAGGATCTGCTCCAGGGGACACCTGCTCCTTCGCTCCAGGCGGGAATTCAGCGGAAGAGTCCGAAAAAATAGTCACTTGTAGAGCTTCGACACCTTTTTTTCTTCGCCCAGGATTCCTTGAGGACGGTAAATGAGTATGATTTCGAGGAGGATACCCACAATGAGAAAACGTAGATAGGGGCCTTTATCCTGGATAGCGGCGGGGAGCATATCCATCAGGAAATCACTGCCGATCCAGATGAACCATATGACGTATGCTCCGAGCAGGGCTCCTTTGTTGTTGCCGCTTCCTCCGGCCATCAACATGACCCAGATAATAAATGTCCCATAGAGGGGAGTAAACACATCGGGCGATATAGCCTTGGTATAATGGGCATATAATGCGCCTCCCACACCCATGACCATTGAGCCGAAAATGAGGGATTGCATCTTGAATCGGAACACGTCTTTTCCACTTGCCGAGGCGGCAAGCTCATCTTCCCGGATGGCCCGCAAAACCCTTCCCCAAGGAGATCTGATTCCCTTTTCAATCAGGAAGTAAATAATAACCATGACGACCAAAACAATCACCAGGTAGATATAATCGTATTTCTGACCACTGACCAATGAGTGCAAAGGCTGGGGTAATCCCATAAGTCCCTGGGGGCCGTTCGCCAGCCATCTTTCATTATTGAAGATCAGACGGAAAGTCTCGGCAATTCCGAGAGTGGCGATGGCCAGGTAGTCCTCACTCAACCGCAGTGTCGGCACACCGATAAGAAAAGCAACCAGTCCGCATGATATCGCCGCGCCGATGAGGCCAAAGATAAAAGGCATGTTCAAACCGAAGAGCTGGTGGACATACTGTGCCAATACTCCGGTCGGCATGGAAGTCGTAATCATAGCCGACGTGTACGCCCCTATACAGAAAAATCCTGCGATTCCGATGTTGAACAGTCCCGTATATCCCCACTGGATGTTGAGCCCCAGACAAAATACTCCATAGATGCTCGCCATGATAACCAGGGACACCAAATACGCTATGATGCCTCCGACTTCCATTACTTTTCACTCCCCCCGAAAATCCCTTCCGGTTTGATGAACAGGATCAAAATCATTATGATGAAAGCCACCGCCAGCTTATAGGTAGGGAGAAGCACGGCGGTAGAGAGCTGCTCGGCAATGCCGATGACCAACCCCCCCACAAGCGCACCGTACATATTGCCTATGCCTCCCAGAATTGCCGCAGCAAAGAGGGGGATGAGAAAATTCCACCCCATTCCCGGATGAAGTTGTACGTCGATACCGTAGAGCATTCCGGCAGCCGCCGCCAGGCCGCCGCCTATACCCCATGTCCACATCACGATAGCTTCGGTATCGATGCCGGATACAAGAGCGAGCTCGGTATTATCTGCGGTGGCTCGCATGGCCTTCCCCATCTTGGTCCTCTGGAGGAAAAGATGGAGAAGCACGACAAGCACCACCACCAGAGCTACGATAAATATCTGGTCGGGCCTTATCTTTATATCGAGAGGAAGCATGATCGCGGGACGCATAACCCCCGGCCGATAAAAGCGATAGTCAGGACCCGTTATAATGAGAATAATCATCCTGATGATAAACGAAACACCGAGGGAAGACATGGCGAGGATGACGGCGTTGCTGTTCTTGAGACGGAGTTTCTTATAGAGCAGCCTGTCAAAGAATATCCCCATAAAAGCCACAGCAGCCATACTCACCGGGAATGCGATCAGCATCCTCCATCCGAAAGAAAGGGGCCCGAATGTGGTATCGGGAACGCCCAGCCACGGAAGGATAACGCCGACAACAAGCAGCGCGATATATGCGCCCGCAGTCATAAACTCTCCATGGGCAAAATTGGCCATCCTGACGATCCCGTAAACCAGGGTAATACCTATGGCGCCCAGAGATATGACGCTTCCCAGAACAATCCCGTAAACAATCAGCTCCGCCATCCTGTCAGCCTCCTAGATACAGCTTCGCCACATCTTCATTATCAAGAAGCGATTTCCCATCATCATCAAGGACATTTCTGCCCATGGCCAAAACGTACCCGTGATCTGCCATCTTCAGCGCCTCTTTCGCGTTCTGTTCGACGATGGCAATGGAGACTCCGGTCTTATTGATATCTGCTATTTTTTCAAAAATCGTGGACACAAGTAAGGGAGCCAACCCTGCGGAGGGTTCATCCAGCAACAGGAGCATCGGATCGAGCATCAAGGCCCTTCCCATCGCGACCATCTGGCGTTGTCCACCGGAAAGTTGTCCCGCTTTCTGATTTCTCTTTTCTCTCAGGGTTGGAAAAAGATCGTACATTTCCTTCATTCTCCCTCTGAAATCATCAGTCCGGATAAACGCTCCCATCTCCAGGTTCTCCTGGATCGTGAGAGAGGGGAAAACATTGCTCACCTGGGGTACGTAACTAATCCCCTTTCTCGCAATCTTATTGGGTTTCAACCCGGTAATATCCTCATCCTTTAAAGTAATATGGCCTTCCCTCGGCTTCAAAATACCAAAAATAGTCTTAAGCAATGTTGATTTGCCAGCTCCGTTGGGTCCGATAATCGAAACGATCTGGTTGGATTTGACTTGGATACTGACCTTCTGCAGGATATCGAGTTCCGTATAACCAGCTGAGATCCCGTCGGCCTTCAGGATTGTCATCGATATTGCCCTCCTAGGTATGCTTCCAGAACCTCTTTGTTATTCCGGATCTCTTCGGGAGGTCCTTCAGCCAGTTTTCTTCCTTCGCTCATGACGATAATCGGATCACAGAGTTCCATTATCAGATCCATGTTGTGCTCAATAAGGAGAAAGGTTATATTTTTTTCGTCGCGAAGTCTCCTGATGTTATCCACAAGCTTTTTCATGAGTGTTGGGTTGACCCCGGCACCGGGTTCGTCCAGGAGGACCATTTCCGGATCGGCCATGAGGCTCTTCCCGAGTTCCAGGAGTTTCTTCTGTCCTCCCGAAAGAGACCCCGCATACTCATCCCGAAGCTCGCTCAATTCGACAAATTTAAGAACTTCATACGCCTTCTGCATCAATTCGTGTTCTTGGCTCCTGACCGAGCTTGCCCTGAACCATGTATTCCAAATGTTTTCCCCAGTCTGATTCGCCGGCATGAGCATGAGATTTTCAAGGACGGTCATGTGTCCGAATTCACGGGTGATCTGAAACGTCCTGTAGAGTTTTTTGTGAAAGATTTTATGGGGAGGGAGGCCGTCAATTTCTTGATCCTTGAAAAATATCCCGCCTCTGTCAGGCTTGTACCGGCCGGCGATAATGTTGAACAGGGTGGTCTTTCCCGCCCCATTTGGACCGATAAGTCCGGTAATGGAGCCTTTTTCAACTTTGAAGGAACAATCACAAACGGCCATTAAACCGCCAAAGCTCTTATACAACCCTTCTACTCTCAGCATACTCGCCTCTCAGCAAATACAGTTGTTTGCACCTGGTTTTTACCAGGTCTCGATGTCTGACCTCCTGCTCACATCTTATGGGCATTTTTTACATTAGAAGAGTTGGCAAAATATGTCAAATATGTTTCTTTTCATGAAATCGGTCCCCTTCTGCAAGATTTAGTGTATCATAGATACCTACATTTACATCCGAAATATTTACATCAGGAAGGATGGATTAATGTTCGCGGTCTGCAATTTTCGGATTTCCTGTTTGGCCCCGCAGAATGCCCCTTTGATAATAATCGAGTGAAAAGAGCCTGTTGGTGATAGAAACCGCCTGTTATTGCAAGTGGTGCCTTTTACAGGAACGACATGTTTGATGTCAAGAAAAAAGTTTGAAGGTATTAAAAATCCGGACCTATTGAAACTGTCGTGTTGCCGGCTCTCCTTTAATCCGGCGAGCTTCCCATGGGGCTTGCCTCCAGTCTCTGTTGAGGCTGCTCTCATCAGGCTTGTGAGAATCCGCGCGTGCGCCCGCTCCGGAGGCATAATTCCTTTGAAAGTTGGATCGTTCAGTGCTATAAATGCAGCGCAATCGAATATTCGGAGCTGATGCAGAGCGGTTTTTCTCATCGCCCGAACAAATCTCTTGAGGATCAAGGAGGTCGATCATGGGCAGACTCTTGTGGAAGCCTTCAGAGGAAAGAATCAAGAGGACAAATATGTATCGATTTATGCAGGCCATAAATGAAAAATTCGGCGAAAATTTTGGCGAATATGGAGCCCTCTATGAGTGGTCTGTTGAAAATATCCCTGAATTCTGGGCCTCCATGTGGAAGTTTGCAGGCATCAAGGCTTCTCGAACCTATACCGAGGTCATTGATGATGTGACCAAAATGCCCGGTGCGAAATGGTTTTCCGGTGCGGAACTCAATTTTGCCGAAAATCTTCTCCGTTTCAGAGACAATCACGTGGCACTGATCTTCAAGGGAGAAGATCAGCCTGCGAGGCGCATGACCTATGGTGAGCTTTACGGTGCGGTGGCACGCCTGGCAGCGTCCTTGAAAGAAATGGGCATTCAGCCCGGAGACAGGATCGTTGGATTTATGCCCAACATGCCGGAGACAACCATCGCGATGCTCGCCGCCACGAGCCTGGGCGCGACCTGGTCCTCATGCTCGCCCGATTTCGGGATTAAGGGAGTCCTGGACCGCTTCGGACAGATCAAGCCCAGGGTGATATTTACGGCAAACGGCTATTCTTTCAAAGGGAGAAAATTCGACTCCCTCGAACGAATTTCGAACATCCTCAAACAGCTCCCCAGCATTGAAAAGGTAGTCGTCGTCCCCTATACCGAAGAGGATCCGGATATCGGTTCTGTTCCCAACGCTATTCTCTACGACGATTTCAGGTCCGCTGAACCGGACCTGGAAATTGAATTCACGCAGCTTCCTTTTGATCATCCTCTTTACATCATGTATTCATCCGGTACCACGGGACTCCCCAAGTGCATGGTGCAGAGCGCCGGCGGCATACTGATACATCACATGAAAGAACTCATGCTCCACACGAATTTGGAGCGAGAGGATGTTATCTTCTATTTTACCACGTGCGGGTGGATGATGTGGAACTGGCTTACCAGTTCCCTCTCCACAGGAGCAACTCTGGTCCTGTTTGACGGAAATCCCTTTCATCCGGATGCGGATGCCCTGTGGAAAATGGCACAGGACGAGAAAATTACTGTATTCGGCACCAGTGCAGGCTATATCACCGCCCTGCAAAACGCCGGCGTCAGACCCGGGAAAACGTACGACCTTGAGCCCCTCAGGGCAGTCCTTTCCACGGGTTCACCGCTTTCCGTCGAAGGATTTGAGTATGTCTACGGTGAGGTGAAAGAAAATCTCCAGCTCGCGTCCATTTCGGGGGGAACAGACCTCAATGGGTGTTTTGCGTTAGGAAATCCCATGGGGGCGGTTTACGCCGGAGAACTGCAGTGCCGTGGTCTCGCGATGAAGGTCGAGGCATTCGATGAAAATGGAAAGCCGGTGAGCAACAAGCAGGGAGAACTGGTTTGCACCGCCCCTTTCCCCTCTATGCCCATCTATTTCTGGAATGATCTCAATAATGAAAAATATCATGCCGCCTATTTTGATGTCTATCCTAATGTATGGCGCCACGGGGACTTCATTGAAATAAATGAGCGCGGCGGCGTCGTCATTTATGGCCGTTCCGACGCCACGCTGAATCCGGGAGGAGTGCGTATCGGAACAGCCGAGATCTACCGGCAGGTTGAACAACTTGAAGAGATTGAAGACAGCCTGGTTGTGGGCCAAAACTGGAAGAATGACGTTCGCGTCATCCTGTTCGTAAAGATGGCCGAACGGTACGAGTTAACAGACGAAATCAAGGAAATTATCAGACGAACGATCCGGAGCAACGCGTCGCCGCGACACGTACCGTCCAAGATCCTCCCGGTTCCTGATATTCCTTACACACTGAACATGAAGAAGGTGGAGTTGGCGGTCAAGAAAGCCATTCACGGTCAACCGGTCCTAAACAAGGACGCCTTGAGAAACCCCGAAGTCCTCGACTATTTCCTGGACCTGAAGGAACTCCAGGAAGACTGACATCGGGTGTCAGCAAAACAGAAGTGATACGGGGGCAGCCGCTTTGCCGGGCTGCCCTTTCAATAGACGATAAAGATGAACCCAACTACAGAAACCGCTTGCATCTTTCCTTTGCTCGGTCTCTCAGAGAGCATGCTGAGACGAGTTTCGTTATTGTTTCCCCGGGTTGTTGTCTGTCTTCCGTGGTACATGGAGATGCCGTTCCGGAACGGAAGGGAGCCTGAACAGGCGCTTCTTGAAGTCATCCGACCAGCCTGCGATCTTAAGCCGCCGGAGAATTTTCCCGAGCTCATCAAGGAATATAGGACATGGATGGTAGACAACCTTGGCCGGAAAACGTCGGCATTCCTGGCGGCTGCCCGAAAAATACGCCTCGACGGTGAAACGCGCTGGGATATTCAGAAAATGGTTCGCAAAGGCACGATGGAAGGGGATGTCGATTACAAGAGTTCCCTTGCCCTCAAATGGCACCTCCTGTTGCATCTCGCACGTGCAATGGAAAGAGAACAGGACGAGGCGGAAAATGCACTTTGCCGCTTGAGAATGCAAGAATCTCCCTTGAAGGATGCCCTTGGAGAAGACTTCGCTCCCACCGATCTCATGGAAGACGTTCCTGATGAATTGGTACATCCGATCCTTGAGTCCGATGCGCTGGAGGATATTTGTGAATCCTGGCTTGGTCTTTTTGGAGCATTTATCCAGGGAGTGCGGCTCCTGGTTACCTTTGATGACGGCATAAAAAATTATGTGAGAGAGCTCTTTGAGGAAGCAGCTTCCAAGGTGAACCTGATCCAACCGGTTCCCGCCATCCATTTCCATCTGCCGGACCCCCTGACTTTTTTCTCCCAAGGACCGGGAATCCCGGGTATGCAGGATCTTCAAAAAAGTGTTATGCTCATAATCGGCAGAATTCATGGAGCCTTTTGGAACCGGGACGGTGAGAATTCCGATGAGCTGGATGCGCTTATTGCCGATATGGAAAATACATTTCCGGCACAGGACATCAGCCTCATTGGGGTTGAAATACTCTCTTTTCCCGTTGTTTCAGGCTCACATTCGTCCACAACGGAGATGATCTTGAACGGCCTTGGCGGGAAGACCCTTGTATTTGTCCGGGAGGTTTCGAATAATACATAAAGGGCCTCGAGCGAAGGAATTGGAGGCGAGGATTGAGCAAAGCGATCCATCGCGTCCCACTCCAGGTTGAATGATGTGGAAAAGATGTTTCAGCCGCTCAATCAGAAGCCACCAATTGCGGTTCAATATGAGGAAGCCCAGGATATGGCACATAGCCGAAATCATGCTTTAATCGCATGAAGAAACCAGGTTGATACGGTTCATCCAGTCGGAAGAAGGAGTGTGAAAATGGCAATAAGCAAAGAGTTGCTCGATATCCTCGCCTGCCCAAAATGCAAAGGGGAAATCCACTTGAATAAACAAAGAAATGGACTCATTTGCGATCACTGCAAACTCCTCTATGAAATCAGGGACGATATCCCCATCATGCTGATAGATGAGGCAAAACCCGTCTCGGAGGGTGAAGTAGCGGAGTCGTAGAAAAAGCTCATCGTTATGAAGAAGAATGCACCTAGAAGATACCACGCCGGTCATCGGGCAGTCCACTTGGCAGTTCTCGCGTATGTCTCCTTCTCGCGTGCTTTTCCCATGAAAACCTGGCTGTTAATTGGAAAATTCTTCGGACGGCTCTTCTATATCCTCGACTTCTCACACCGAAAAATTTCCCAGAAAAACCTGCGCTATGCTCTTCGTAATGAAAAGGATCAGGGTGAACTCCGGAATATTGCGCGGAAAAGTTTCGAGCAGATCGGTATGACCGGGAACGAGTGGGTCCTTTTAAGGCATATGAGCGATGAGACGCTGGGGGAAATTATTCAGGTCGAAGGCAAGGAGCACCTGGATGCGGCAAGGAAGAAGAGCAGGGCTGTCATCCTTTTGGGTGCTCACTTTGGGAACTGGGAATATGCGCATGCCTACTACGCGAGCAGGATACATACCCTGAATTTTATTGTGCGTTCCATTGACAATCCTTTCCTTGAAAGGGAACGCATCCTCAATAACCAACGCTTCGGGGTGCGGATCCTGTATAAGGAAAACGGGCTCAGGCCGGCCATCAGAAGACTAAAAAACGGAGAAGATCTCGTGATTTTCGCGGACAGAAGAGAGGGCTACAAGCAGGTGATTCCGTGCCAATTTTTTGACAGAAGAACTTCAACAATGACACTTGTACCGGCATTGACTAGAAAGTACCGAATCCCCGTGGTCCCGATGTTTATTATCAGGTGTGAGGATCTCATGCACCATCGTCTCATCTTTTTGCCAGAACTCAAAATTGATTATGAAAAAGACAAAGAACGCAGTATCAGTGAAGCAGTACAAGAGCAGAGTAACATCATAGAGACAATAATCAGAGAACATCCTGATCACTGGACATGGCTGCACAAGAGGTGGAAAAAGGATTATCCTTTCCTTTATCCGGAAGACATGGTCAAGCGTGCACGAAAGAAGGCAAAATGACGGCACTGCTCAACGACGAAGACACAACTGCGCAACCTGAGCACAAGCCCTCGCGAGTTGGGTTATGATGCCGATGATATCCATTTTGATGTACCATCAGATCGGGAAATTCGAAAGGCCCGATTCTCACCGAGCTATTTTTTGCCACATTCGGCGTTTTAAGGCGCAAATGACCTACCTTCACTTTTTTCGCTACAAGGTCCTTTCCCTCTCCGCTGCCCTGGACGGACTGTTCGGGAAGAGGAATTTGCCACACCACGGAGTTGTACTGACCTTTGACGACGGATATCAGAATTTCAGAGAGTTCGCCTTCCCGGTCCTGCAGCGCTACCATTTTCCAGCCACCGTGTTCCTGGTGGCAGGCCTTCTGGGTAAAAACGCAAAATGGCTTGAAGACGACGGCAGGTTCGGAGCCCCCTTGATGGATCGTGACACGATACGGGAATTACGCGCGAGGGGCGTTGTTTTTGGATCCCACAGCCTGACCCATCCTCTCCTTTCACAGGTTGACCGGTCAAGGCGAGAAGAGGAAATCAGGGACAGCAAGTCTGCCCTGGAGGATCTGCTTGGCGAGCAGGTGAAGTACTTCTGCTATCCGGGTGGAGATTACGATGCAGGAGTGGCGGAGGTCGTGAAGGATGCCGGATATACGGCCGCACTCACCTGCGACCGCGGTTCCGCGACGGTTTCCGACGATCCGATGACTTTGCCGAGAAAAGCCGTATCTTTCGGCGACAGTCTCCTGGGTTTTTTCTGGAAACTGCACATGAAGCATAAGAAAAAACCGCAGGAAAAAAGACCCGCATGATTGATTCCCTGCACATCATCGGAAGCCGGCAGATGGGAGGAGCGGAGAGATTTTTTGCTCGGCTTGTCACCGCCCTGAACGAACAGGAGCATAATGCCGTGGCCATGATTCGCCCCAAAAGCCCACTCAGATCCGTCCTGCGCCGCGAAATACGGCAAACCCATGTCTCCATGCGCAACGGCTGGGATGTTCTTTCCCTCCGCTCCATCCGCCGCTTCATACGCAATGAGAGGCCAAGGATCGTGCAGACTTACATGGGCCGTGCCACCCGCCTGACCCGCCTTCCGGCAAATTCCCCGTCAATTCACGTGGCCAGACTGGGAGGCTACTATAAAATAAAGGGATATTACGAACATCCCCACGCCTGGGTGGGCAATACAAAGGGACTTTGTGACTATCTCATCGGAAACGGCATGCCTTCCGGGCGGGTTTATTGTATTGGAAATTTCGTGGAGGTCCACCGGCCCATCGCCGCGCAACAGCTTGAAAACCTGCGGCAATCCCTCACCATGCCGCATGATGCCATTATCCTGTTTACGCTTGGACGCTTCAACTACCAGAAAGGTTACGAAGACCTCTTGAAGGCATTTTCCCTGCTCCCACACCGGATAGAGTCAAGGCCTGTCCGCTTGTTGATAGCCGGGGATGGACCCTTGGGTGCCGCACTCCGCTCGGAGGCCCACCACCTGAATATCGACGACAGGACCATCTGGCTGGGCTGGCAGGATGATCCATCACCGTACTTTGAGATGGCGGACATATTTGTTTGTTCTTCCCGTCACGAAACGCTGGGCAATGTCATTCTGGAGGCATGGTCTCACAGGCTTCCGGTGATCGCGACTGACGCTCCTGGTCCTGCGGAACTCATTAACGATGGAGAAAACGGGATTCTCACGTCCCGACGAGACCCCGAAGACCTCGCGCGTGCGATCCACCGGCTCACGAGCGGGGGCGATCAATTGCGAAGCTACCTTGCGGAAAACGCCATGAAAACCCTGCTGACCAATCATACCAGGCAAGCAATCCTCGGCAGATACCTGGCGATGTACGATGAACTTGAGAAAAAGATTTTTTGATATGAAACATATCCTCATCATTCGTCCCAGTTCCATCGGGGATATTGTCATGGCGTCCCCGATGCTCAACGCCCTGAAAAAAGGCTATCCAAAGGCAAGGATTACCTGGCTTGTGGATCCTTCGGCAATCGATCTTTTGCGCTTCAACCCGCATCTTGATGAGGTGATCCCCTGGAACAAGAGTCAATGGAAAAGGTTGTGGAAAAAGGGCCGCCTTGTATCTCTCCTGCGCGAGGTACTCCGCTTCTCGAGAGAAATGCGCGCCCGTCATTTCGATCTTGCCATCGATGCACAGGGATTGTTGAGAAGCCGAATCCTCGCCTGGCTTTCCGGCGCCCGTGAGCGAGTGGGATTTGAATCCAAGGAGCCGGGTCGATTTCTCATGACAAGAATCATTTCGCGCGGGCCCGGCAACAAATGCATGGGCGCCGAATACGACCACATGATGCAGGAGTTGGGGATAGTCCCCTCGCAGCAGTTCTCGCCGCATCTCGTGCTCTCGCCGCATCAAAAGTCGGAAGGACAAGCTGCCATTCGAAAAGCCGGGATCCCTGGCAAGTACTCGGTCTTCTGCGCCTTTACCACCCGCCCCCAGAAACACTGGCTACGAGATCGCTGGAGCCTCCTCGCGAAGACGATTCATCAGGAGTTCGGTCTTCCCGTGGTTTTACTCGGCGGGCCGGATGACCGGCAGGAAGCCTTGTTGATCCAATCACAGGCATCTGACGAGATCACAGATCTCACGGGCAAGTTGCCCCTGGCAGTGAGCGCAGCTATCATCAGCGAGTGCGCGCTCGCCATCGGGGTAGATACCGGCCTCACGCACATGGCGGTATCTTTTGGATGCCCCACAGTGGCCCTATTCGGGGCAACGTGTCCGTACCTCTATTCGGACAACCAAAGGGCTCTAGTGCTCTATAAAGAGATTGCTTGTTCACCCTGCAAGAGAAGTCCTTCCTGCGGCGGGGAATACACCTGCATGGAAAGCATAGGAGTCCGAGATGTTATTGAGGCGGCAAAGAGCCTGATACAACCGTAACAGTATAATAACAACCGTCGATCCGACTGCATGATCAGCAGCGGAACTGTCGATTCAATGCCGTTGATCCAGTCAAGAAAAGTTGTCTGATGCATATTCTCCATGTTGAGACGGGCCGTAACCTTTACGGCGGTGCCCTGCAGGTGGTCTACCTGCTGAAAGGCCTGACGAAATTCGGGCACAGGAATACCCTGGTATGCCCGAAGGGAAGCGCGATCAGCGTGGAATCAGGCCCGTTCGCAACTGTCCGCCGAGTCTCCATGGGGGGAGACTTGGACCCAAGATTTTTTATCTATCTTCTGCGTGTCATTCGTAGGGAAAGGCCCGACCTGCTCCATGTGCACAGCAGGAGGGGAGCCGACTTATGGGGAGGGCTTGCTGCGAGACTCTCGGGAACAAAATCGGTCATAACCCGGAGGGTCGACAATCCTGAAAAACGACTCGTTGCACGGATGAAATACCGGATGTATGATCGGGTGATCACCATCTCGGAGGGAATACGGGGCGTGCTTCTCTCTGAGGGCATCCCGGGGAATAGACTGGTTTGTGTCCCGAGCGCGGTGGACCACACGTTGTACCAGGAGGCATGCCGGAACGAGTGGTTCCGTAGCGAATTCGGCCTTGAGCCGCAAATGAAAGCAATCGGTGTGATCGCCCAGCTCATCCCCAGAAAGGGGCACCGCTTCCTTGTCAAGGCCGCTCCGAGTATTCTCAACAGATGCCCGGAGGCACGATTCATTTTTTTCGGGCAAGGTCCTTTGAAGGGCCATTTGGAATCACTCTGCAGAGAAAACGATCTTGACGGAAAAATATTATTTGCGGGCTTTCGGAGAGATCTTGAAAAGATTCTGCCCTGTCTCTTCATGGTGGCGCATCCGGCCACAATGGAAGGGCTGGGCGTGGCGCTGCTCCAGGCGTCCGCAGCAGGAGTGCCCATAGTGGCTGCCCGGGCAGGAGGAATTCCGGAGATACTCATGGACGGACAGAACGGGTACCTTTTCCCTGTCGGGGATGTGGATGCTTTTGCGCAGGCCATTATCTCATTGCTGAAGGATCCTGCCACGGCTCAAAACTTCGGCCGGAAAGGCAGAAAGATAGTGCGCTCCCATTTTTCGATCGAGAAGATGGTTCAGGGAAATCTGGCAGTATACCGGCAAATCCTGCCAACGAGGAGGCAATCAGCAGAGTGACGGGACCACCGGAAGACAACAGGAAACCCGCCGGAATTGGAAACGTCTCCGCCTGGGTTATCTTGCTCGCCGCAGTTTTCCTTATCTACGGCGTCAACCTCTTCTTTCCCAGGTACCTCTGGACACAGGACGAGGCACGCTACGGCGAAGTAGCGCGTGAAATGTGGACGAATGGAAATTACATGGTTCCCACCCTTGACGGAGAATTCTACCCGGATAAACCTCCCCTCTATTTCTGGGCGCTCCTGCTCCAGGCGAAAATGAGCGGATTGAATGCGTTTTCCTTTCGCCTGGTGACGTTTTTGTGCCTGCTGGGTTTTACAGCGGCCTTTTACGTTTTTTCAAAAAGACTGATTGGAGTGAATCGTGCAGTCTGGGCAACCCTCATTGCGCTTACCTCAATGCTTTTTCTGGTTGTCGGAAATATAGTTCGCATGGATATTATGATGGCCATTTTCGTGATCATGCCGCTCCATTATTTCATGCGGGCGGTAGATGAGGGTAATTCCCGCTTGAGTTTCTGGGGATATGGATACGCAATTCTTGCCGTCATGGTCAAAGGCCCATTAGGACTCGCCTTCCCCCTTCTGGGAGCAATAGCTTACGCAGTGGTCCAGAAAGGCAAGACAGGGGTGGTCCTGCTAAGGTTACTCACGGGGTCGGGGATCACTCTCCTGATTGCGGGTCTGTGGACGGGATATTTGTACATTTCGGGCCAGAAAGCTTATTTGGAAAATGTCTTTATGACTCAGCTTTGGGGACGTTCCGTCAAATCATGGAGCCATCCGGAACCGTTCTATTTTTACGCACTGGTGCTCCTCCCGCTCCTTATCCCGTGGGCCCCCTTTCTCTGGCGAGGTTTTCGACAGGCCTCCAGGAATATCCGGTCTGTTGCCCTTTGCTGGTTCCTGCCCGGTTTTATATTGATCTCGGTCATAAGCGGAAAGCTTTTTATTTACCTCACTCCCATTTTTCCCGCCCTGGCGCTGCTGATAGCATCCGGCCTTCCGGCCCCTTGGGAGAATAAAGCATGGAATTTCGGCAGATGGCCGGGCATCTTGAACGGCCTCTTTTTCATGATCCTTGGCGGAGGAATTTTTTACGCTCTCCTCACACGGCTTCCTCACGAGAGAGGGCACCTGGCCATTGTTGCCGTCGTTCCCTTCCTCATAGGTATCGGCATGGTCATTCTCGCCTACCGGCGAAAAGAAAGGAGCCTTTTGGTGATGCTTGTGCTCGGAAGCTGCCTGCTGTCCTGGACAGGTTTGGGCTGGGGCGCATCTCAGCTCAATGACTACCTTTCGACGCAGAAGCTGGGCGTTGCGTTCGCTGAAGCTCGGAAGGCCGGCTATCAACCGGTGGCGGTGGATATTGCAAGAGGAACAATCAGCTTTTATGCAGACACGATCATATGCAATATCTCTCACAACGAACTCCCAAGAGCTTTGGATGAACCGGGCCTTCTTGCCGTGGCTGTTCGCAACAAGAGACGGAATCGTCTCCCCGAGGATGCGCTGGCGCGTTTACGCGTGCTGGCAAATTTCCCCAAGCTCAACTTCAGTGGTTACACTCTGTACGTGGAAAAATGAAAAACAGCTCCATTATTCGGATCAAGGCTATCCCAAACCCACCGTCGAATGTAATCAACGTGTGCGAAGGCGAGCGGTTGAAAAGGTACCCAGTTTACACTCTCAATGAGAGGTGCTATGAAAAGCCTTGTTTCATGGTGAGGTTATTGACAGGAATGGAAAACGCGACATGTGCGGTATCGCAGGGATAGTCAATAGATATTCCCCGGTCCAGGAGCAGGAACTCCGGATGATGGCAGGAAAGCTCCAGCACCGTGGTCCTGAGAACACGGGGTACTATATCCATGAAAAGGTGGGTCTGGCGCATACGCGCCTTTCCATCATTGACCTGGAAGGCGGCGGCCAGCCTATTGTAAGTTCTGATGAAAAAACAGTGCTGGTGGCCAATGGAGAGATCTATAATTACATTGAACTGCGAAAAGAACTGCTCCAAGCAGGTTGCCGATTCAAAACACGTTCTGACAGCGAGACCATCCTCCACGCCTACGCCTCTTCCGGTCTGCATTTTGTGGAAAGACTGCATGGCATGTTCGCTTTTGCTCTGTTTCACACACCGTCGAAAAATGTTCTTCTCGCAAGAGACCGTCTCGGTATAAAACCATTGTTCTATACCGTCTCTCCGGAGAAAATCGCCTTTGCATCCGAAATAAAAGCCCTTCTTCCAACCCTGGACCATACTCCTGAAATAAATACGGAGGCGTTGAGCCAGTTTTTCCACAATCAATTCAATACGGGAAGAGAAACCATCATCAAAGGGATCTATCGGGTATTGCCCGGGGAAATGATCACCATTGATATGAAGCTTGAGGTCTCACACCAGCAATATTGGACTCCGCTCTCAACTCAACCGAGAGATCTTACTGTTGAAGAAGCTCAGGAAGAATTTGAGCCATTGTTTGAACTAGTCATAAGAGAGCATATTCGTTCGGATGTGCCCTACGGTCTTTTCCTGTCCGGCGGTGTGGATTCCGCGGTCGTCCTGGCAATGCTCCATCGCTTTCAGGAAAGACCAATTCGGACTTTTTCGGTGGGGTACAAGGATTCCAGGATGAAAAGCGAGCTTGAACCTGCCAGGTTCATTGCCAATCAATTCAATACGGACCATGACTCCATCGTTTTGGACAAAGATCAGCTTTTCAAGAGAATCCCTCATGTTATCTGGGCAACAGATGACCTCATGCGCGACTATGCCTGTCTTCCCACCTCTTTCCTCGCTGAAGAGGCATCACGAGAACTCAAAGTCGTTTTTACCGGAGAGGGAGGAGATGAGGTATTTGCCGGGTACGGTCGCTACAAGAAGTCTTCTTTTGAAAAATGGCTGAAGAATTTTCTTGCCCCGGGGTCAGGAGGCTTCAGGACCAGAAGCCAAATACAGGGTCGATGGACAAGGGATCTATTCAAACCGGACCTGCAGGACTGCAGTAATGCATTCCGGAAACCGTTTATCAGTGCCTGGCAATCCTGTCCTTCGGCATGGTCCCCTGTGCAAAAGGGCCAATATGTGGATATGGTTACGGCTCTGCCTGACAATCTGCTGGTCAAAGTTGACAGAATGCTCATGAGCTTCGGGGTAGAAGGCAGGGTTCCCTTTCTTGATCATCGTATTGTGAACTTCGGACTCTCATTGCCGGACCACTTGAAGATGAAATCACATTATGGAAAACTCTTCCTGAGACGCTGGGCCGAAAAATATATTCCCAGGCAACATTTGTGGGGAAAGAAGACCGGCTTTCACGTACCGGTCGGAGAGTACCTTTCAAAAAGTTTTCTGGATCATCTGGAGGAGAAACTTCTCCAAAACGATGCGATGAGAGCATGGTTCAACAGTGAGACCTTGCAACGCCTGTTCGAGTTCCAGCGCCGTGGAGGACGAGGAACAAGGGCGATCTGGTGCCTGATGCAATTCGCCATTTGGCACCACATTTTTCTTGAAGGAAATGGGGAGGAACCAACTCCCCAGGAGGACCCCTTGGACTGGATAAGCTAGTCTATCTCTCATGCAACCTCATACGCTCAAAAAATGGCTTCTTCACCCGTACTGGCTTATAACCTGCCTGTCGGCGGTTGTGTTCTTTTTTTTCCTGCCCAACCGCGGGGCACTGGAATACTCCATATTGTTCACCGGATTCTTCCTCTTCATCCATCTGATTTATAGGGATTACCGAATCAGCACTTTCCCGAAGTATTTCTTAATGGCTTTCTGCGCAATTCTCATATTTTCCAGCCTTCTCTTTTCATATGGACATACAGACACGCACCGCGTTTCCCGGATCATCAAGATGCTCATCATTGTCTTTTCCGTGGACTGCCTCGGTCGGGCAAACGTTCACAAGCAAATAAAATTCGTGTTCGGGGTCTGCCTGCCGGTACTGATTATCGGGGAGTTTTTTGTCCGCACCGTTCTTGGATGGCAGGACGGCACCTACAGCAATCGTCATTATCTCGCAGAACTCGCGTCCCTTACCCTGCCGTTCATTTTCTTGTACTGCTGGACGGCGCCGAAGGCGTATAAAGGGCTCTTCATAGCCCTGGGAATCATTGATCTCGATCTCTTATTCAGGTCTTCATCCCGCCCTGCGATTCTGGCTCTTGCCGCGAGCGTGCTGTTCGCAACTGTGTTTCTGGTTCGCGGCCGAAAAAGATGGATAGGCCTGATAACCATTTTTCTTGCCGCAGTTGGTCTGTACCTTACCCACTACGCCCATGTTGCTGGCCGAATCGACGACTTGATCGTGCACCTATCCAGTGAAGAGCGTGTCCAGTTCTGGAGCGATACGTGGAAAATGCTGCGACACAATTCTCTGGGTGCCTGGATCGTAGGGAACGGAATCGGGAGCTTCCCGAATTTCTTTCCCGAGTATTCGGTCCCTAAGTATGACTTTCTCTCTTTTCCGCATAATCATATGCTCCAGATCCTGTTTGATAACGGAGTGACTGGAGTCACTGTGGTACTTGCCTGGCAGGTCTTCCTTCTCTACCTGCTCATTCAGTCATCCCGTGGAGCCACTGATCGCAAGTCGCGTCTTCTCATCAATTCCATCGCTGTCGTCTACTTGACCTGGGCCATATTTACCAGCCTCGTGTTCGGTTTCTATTCCAGGTTCAGCCTTTATCCTTTCGCCTTTATTACGGGTATCATTTTGATTCTTGCGGAAAGACCGCCTGAATCCTGTACCGAGACGAATAGGGATGCAAATGAGCCGCGCTTTTCCGGGACTCGAGGACACCAGACGACTTCCGGTCAACCCGCAGGAGATTGATTTGGTTCGAAGCAGCGTGAGCATAATTATTCCCAACTATAATGGCGAATCCTTATTGGACAAGAACCTTCCGAGCGTGATCGAGGCCGCGAACACATACGGAAACAAATGCGAGATAATTGTCGTAGATGACGCCTCCCGGGATGACAGCGTCCAACTGATTTCAAAACATACTCCCCCGGTTCACCTCGTGCGACATGACGTTAATAGGGGGTTCGCCGAAACCATACATACGGGCGTGCGGCACGCCGCTAACGAAGTTGTCATCTTACTCAATTCCGATGTGCGTCCGGCAAACGATTTCATTGCTCCACTCATCTCACTCTTCCGAAGCCCGACCACCTTTTCCGTTTCTCCACTAATCTGCGACCCTGACGGCACCCCGCAAACGGTCTCCTGGAATCTCGGCATGATCAGACGCGGAACCATAAAATTCCGCTCCTGGGTGCTGGAGGAAGCGCGGGATCGCTTGGAAAAGGGGCAAAGGCTGAAATCCCTTTTCGCCTCCGGAGGTTCCGTAGCTCTGCGAAAAAACATGTTCCTGCAGCTTGGCGGATTTCTTCCCCTGTACAAGCCATTCTATTACGAAGATGTTGATCTTTGCACTCGCGCCTGGTTGAAGGGATGGCAGACACTTTTTGAGCCGCGAAGTCAGGTAACCCACGACCATGTCGGAACAATCAGGCTTCATTTTGATACTCGCCGAATCCGCATGATCCGCCTGAGGAACAGGTTCTTCTATCTCTGGCTTTACCTTTCAAGAACAGGGATTGTGAGTTCACATATCCCGGGGATTATATACCGGGTGCTTTTGCGAACTCTACAGCTTGACATGACCTATGTGACCGCGCTGCTGCAGGCCCTCATTCGACTGAAGGAGGTAACCGCTTTTCGCGCGGAGATGAAATCCAGCATAGGGAAGGTTAAACCGCTCGAAGAGATCCTGGCGGAAATCGCACAGCTCACGGAGCGCTGATATCCAGGCAGCACGCTGTCTGCCTGACGCAAATCGATTGGAAAAATGACGCAGTCTTCTGACGAAAACAACTGCAAATATACTTTCACGGTTTTCATACCCACCTTTGATCGTGCGCATACCCTTGGCCGCGCCTTGCAAAGCGTAGAGGACCAGACGTTCAAGGATCTGGAAGTAGTCATCATAGATGACGGCTCCTGGGATAATACCCGAAACCTGGTACAGGAATGGCAGGAAAGGGCCTGGTTTCCCATTCAGTATCACTGGCAGAAAAACCAGGGCAAGCACATAGCACACAATACCGCACTAGACTATGCGAGAGGCTTCTTTTTTGTGCTCCTCGATTCTGACGATATGCTTCACTCAAGGGCGCTAGAGCGTCTCAAGTACCACTGGGACGCCATCCCTGATAAAGAAAAGGAAAAGTTCGCCGGAGTTGAAGGGCTCTGTGTGGACTCGCAGGGAAATGTCTCCAGGGATAAATACCCATCAGATATCATGGATGCCAATTATCTTGAAATTGCCAAGAAGTATAATGTCATGGGAGACAAGAAGAACGCGATCCGAACGCAGGTATTGCGTCAGTTCCCATACCCCCGTTTTGAAGGGGAACGCCATATGCGAGACGACTTGATCTGGAAACGCATTTCCATGCACTACAAATTCAGGTATATCAACGAACCCATACAGATCATCGAATACCAGCCTGATGGACTTTCTGCCGATGTTTTCTCTCTGCGCATGCGCAATCCGCAAGGCTTCCGGTTTTACTATCTCGAGGAAATCAATACCTATCTGTTCCTGACCAGGAGGTATCTGAAATTTAAGTATCACGCTAAATTCGTGCGCTACTCGCTCCATTGCAGCGTGAGTTTTCGTCAGCAGTACAGGGAGGTCAGTTCGAAATTCCTTTGGATGATAAGTGTTCCAAGAGGAGTTATCGGCTGGCTGGAAGATCGGACCAGAATCCGGTACAGGAAACTAAGGAAAGCCATTTGTTCAAGATCATGAGAGCCGGCCGTCCTCACATTGCCATTTTCGTGGCTATTTGCGGCTACAGCATCGTAGAACACCCGGCCACACACCTTTTGCCGGCCATCACGCGAGAAGAAACTACGCGGTTCCAGTGCTGAAGATGCGGAAGCACAATACTCATTTCGATGATATTCCTGATCGTGTAAACAGTGTCCTCATGCGGGCAAACCATGCCAATTCCGGCATTCCTGCTGTTATTCGGCACAGCAAGGACACCCATGGGGAAAATATCCCATCTCCTTTTGTCCCCTGGTATCCAGGTTCTCATAAGCGTTCAAAAATGTTATGAATAGCAAAAATCACCATACCGCATACTATGCGGGGGAACGGCGCGAGATGCTCAAGTTTATTCCGGCGGGCTTGAGAACTTTTCTTGAAATAGGGTGTGGAGAGGGAAATTTTTCCCACCTGGTGAAAAGCACACATACTCCTGAAGTATGGGGAATCGAGGCCAATGAAACCGCCGCTTCCATTGCCCGGGGGAAACTTGACCACATCATCTCTGGAACCATTGAAGAAAATATCCGCGTCCTGCCCGATTATTTTTTTGACTGCATTGTCATGAATGATGTCCTTGAACATCTTGTTTCTCCCTGTGAAGTGCTGGATCAGCTAAAAGAGAAACTGTCTGACAATGGAGTAATCATCCTTTCCATCCCGAACTTTCGATACTGGAAAAATCTGCGAGAAATTGTGGTTCGGGGAGAATGGAGGTATGTGGAAAGCGGGATACTTGATCGAACCCATTTGCGCTTTTTCACTTATAAAAGCATCCTGAGGATGATGAAAGAACTCAGATTCGAAGTCGTGACCATTGAGCCCATGGATGAGAGAGGGCGGGCTGTTCTCTCAGTCCTCAATGTCCTGTTTCTCTTCAGGCTTTGGGACCTCAAATTCGTGCATTTTGCATGTGTCGTCAGGCCGCTCGACAAACCATAACGCTGCAACTGAAATGATGGAGGAAGCACGTGTCAAGCGATCCGAAAGTCAGCTTTATCACCTGCGTCTCAAGCTGGGACGCGTATAAGAAGAATGTCAACGCTTCACTCCGTGCCCTGGACTTCAGACGCGAGCTGATCGAACAGGTCCCCATCGATAACACAAACAACACCTTTTCTGCCGCCCGGGCGCTGAACCAGGGAATCCGACGCGCAAGAGGGGCCATTCTGGTGCTGTGCCATCAAGACGTGGTATTCCCCCATGACTGGGCCAACCGTCTCTTTCAGAGAATCAAGGAAGTATCAGACAGGACGCCGGGCTGGGGCGTTATCGGACCGGCCGGCTGCACCCGGGACGGCACGAGGTCGGGACACGTCCTTGATCCGCACGGTGAATTCTATTACCCACCGTTGCCGCATCAGGTTCAGACGTTGGATGAGTTAAGTTTGGTCGTGAGAAGAGAGAGCGGCTTGCATTTCGATGAGTATCTCGATCATTTTCATCTCTACGGTGCTGATCTCTGCCTGACAGCAACCGCAAAAGGCATGCCCTGCTTCGCCATCGACTGCCCCCTTGAACATAAATCAGGGGGCTACAAAGGGGCCGACTGGTATACGCAAAAGGAAAAACTGATGCGAAAATGGTGGCCAAAACGCCGTCTGATCGGCAGCAGGATATACACTACCTCGGGAACAATACGATTGCATTCGCCCTTTGTCCGGCTTTTGCGACGCTTGTCTCTGAAAGATGAACGCAGAGCTATTGCGAAGTGAGTCACTGAGAATTTCTTGGACACCGGGAAAGAACATGATATAGAAGCACCAAGGTTTACAAAAGATATGAATGCAGAGGAAAGATGAACACACATCTTGTAACCGGTGGCGCCGGATTCATTGGAAGCAACTTCGTCCTCAAAAAGGGGGACCGGGAAAGGGTTAGAATCGTCAACCTCGATCTTCTCACCTATGCAGGCAACTTAAAGAATCTCGAGTCCATCCAATCGAATCCTGATCATATCTTCGTCAAAGGGGATATCGCCGACAGAAAACTGGTCCGAGAACTGTTCGAACAGTATCAACCGCGGGCCGTGCTTCATTTTGCGGCCGAATCCCATGTAGACCGTTCCATTGACGGTCCGGCGGATTTTATTCGGACGAACGTAGTTGGAACCTTTCATCTCCTGGAAGAAGCAAGACGATACTGGACCAACCTCTCTTCTGGAGAAAGGAAGAACTTTCGCTTCTTGCACGTGTCGACTGATGAAGTCTATGGATCTCTTGAAGAGGGAGACCCGCCGTTCCACGAGGAGAGTCCTTATGCGCCGAACAGCCCCTACTCCGCTTCCAAGGCCGCGAGCGACCACCTTGTTCGGGCTTATTTTCACACATATGGACTTCCGGTGCTGACAACCAACTGCTCCAACAACTACGGTCCGATGCAGTTTCCTGAAAAACTGATTCCGCTGGTCATATTGAACGCCCTGGAAGGGAAAAGGATCCCTGTCTACGGCGACGGACTGAACGTCAGAGACTGGCTCTACGTCGAAGATCATTGTGGAGCCATCGATGTTGTCCTGGAGAAAGGCGATATCGGCGAAACTTACAATATCGGGGGGCGTTGTGAGAAGAGTAATCTGGAGATGATCAAGACCATTTGCGCGATTCTGGACGACGTGCTGCCCGATTCCCGTTATAAGCCGCTTGCTTCGCTGATGACTTTTGTGAGAGATCGGGCCGGCCACGATCGTCGGTATGCCATTGATTGCTCGAAAATTGAAAAGAAATTGGCCTGGTCCCCCAGGGAATCACTTGAACACGGATTGAGAAAAACCATAGAATGGTATCTTGCTCATGGGGATTGGGTGAAATCGGTCCAAACCGGAGCTTATCGGCAATGGGTAGAGAAACACTATGGAACTTAAGAGAAAACCAATCGATATCTTGGAAAGGTGCAGGATTTAGGCGCAAGGCATAGGGCATAAGGCGTACCGCGTCTTGAGCGTATTCTTTCCTTTTTCCTTAAGCCCTGCGCCTTACGCCTCACGAGAGTCCATACGTTTAAAATCGGAAGGACGAAACAATCATGAAAGGGATCATCCTCGCGGGAGGCAGTGGAACCCGGCTCTTTCCCATTACCCGGGTCGTAAGTAAACAGCTCCTGCCTGTTTACAACAAGCCCATGATCTACTATCCCCTGTCGGTTCTTATGCTTGCGGGTCTCCGTGATATCCTGATCATATCGACCCCTCAAGATCTTCACCTCTTCCAGGATCTTCTGCAGGATGGATCCCAGTGGGGTCTCCGTTTCAGCTATGAGGAACAGCCAAGACCGGAAGGACTCGCTCAGGCCTTTATCATCGGGAGAGAGTTCGTTGGGGATGATTCGGTCTGTATGATCCTCGGAGACAATATATTCTATGGACATGGTTTGCCGGAAAAACTGAAAAAAGGTGTCTCAAGGCAGAAGGGAGCAACCATTTTCGGGTATTGGGTGAAGGATCCCGAACGTTACGGGGTAATCACCTTCGATGAGGAAGACAGGACCAGTGCCATTGACGAAAAACCTGCACACCCAAAATCACACTATGCGGTCACGGGTCTCTATTTCTATGACAATCGGGTCCTGGATATCGCTGCGACCCTGAAGCCTTCAGCCAGGGGCGAGCTGGAAATCACTGACGTAAATCGTGCGTATCTTGACACGGGAGAATTGTATGTGGAGAAACTGGGTCGAGGGATAGCCTGGCTTGATACGGGTACTCACAAGAGCCTGATGCAGGCCGCGACCTTTATCCAGGTCATCGAGGAACGGCAGGAACTGATGGTCTCATGTGTCGAGGAGATCGCCTTCCGGATGGGGTATATAGATGCCGCCAAACTGGGAGCGCTCGCAAGACCACTGCAGAAAAACGGATACGGAAAATACCTGTTCCGGATTCTCGACAGTCAGGAAATCCGCCCATGAATCCAGAAAGGACTTTGCCCAGAGAAATCCTGATCATCGAGCCGGAGGCTTTTGAGGATAATCGCGGCTATTTTATGGAAACATACCAGGAGGCCCGGTACCGCGATTTGGGAGTAGGAGTTCGGTTTGTACAGGATAATCTGTCGTATTCCAGAAAAGGGACTCTCAGGGGTCTTCATTATCAATTTCCCCGGGCACAGGACAAGCTGATTCAAGTGATCACGGGGGAGATATTTGATGTGGCGGTGGACATCAGGAGGGGTTCCGCCACCTATAGCCAATGGACCTCGGCACTCCTCTCGGATCGGAATCACCGCCAGATGTTTGTTCCAGCCGGCTTTGCTCACGGCTTCTGCGTAGTGAGTGAAACCGCGTACGTCCTGTATAAATGCAGTGATTATTATTGCCCGGAGACTGAAGGAGGTGTCCTCTGGTCCGATCCTGACCTTGCGATTCCATGGCCGACTCAGGACCCTCTCGTTTCCCGAAAAGACGCAGCCCATCCCCGGCTCAGGCA
>Ga0315542_1000019_pt1 | contig 67729 bp, 56 predicted proteins | sample SalMarSW160120MG_FD_202541 | JGI IMG/M metagenome (GOLD analysis project Ga0315542, IMG submission 202541) | Salt marsh sediment microbial communities from the Plum Island Ecosystem LTER, Massachusetts, United States - Salt Marsh Sediment SW1601-20 ...
AAAGGCCATCTAAAACCGTTAGATGAAGAAATAAGAAGACGAGATAAAGAGATAGCTACATTAAAAATGGAGCGAGACATTTTAAAAAAAGCCTTGGCATATTTTGCAAAGGACGGGAAGTGAAATACAAGTACATAAAAGAAAACAGCAAAACTTATCCGGTAAATATGCTCTGTAAGGTGCTGGAGCTAAGCAGGGTCGGTTATTATCATTGGCAGAAAAGAAAGCTAAGCCAAAGGAGAATCGAAGAAGAAAGAATTCTGTTTCTGCTAAAGAAGCACTACGAGCTGAGTAATGGCCGTTACGGATTACGTAGATTAGTGAAGTCTATTCGTAAAGAAGGAATACAAGTTAACAGGAAAAGAATTTACCGACTGATGAGAAAACATGGAATATATTCAAGAACAAAGAAAAAGTTCAAAGTAACCACAAAACAGAAAGCCGGGTCCAGATTTAGTGAGAATCTGCTTGAAGGTAAATTTCAAGCATCCTGTACAAACCAGATATGGACATCAGATATAACGTATATCCGGACGAATGAAGGTTGGATATATTTGGCAATAATACTTGATATACACAACCGGGAAATAATCGGATGGTCATTAAGCCACAGGCCATCGGCAGAATTAGCAGCAAGAGCTTTAACAATGGCTATAATGAACAGAAAGCCCGGCAAAGGAGTAATCTTCCACTCAGATAGAGGCAGCCAGTATACGAGTAAAAAAGTAAGGAATATCTTAGAGCATTATTATTTCAAACAATCAATGAGCGGTAAAGGTAACTGTTATGATAATGCGATAACAGAAACATTCTTCAGCACATTGAAAAAGGAATTAGTTTATCTTACAAAGTTTAAGACAAGACAACAAGCCAGAGTGGAGATATTTGAGTTTATTGAAATATATTATAACAGGCAGAGATTACATTCATCATTAGATTATTTAAGTCCAGTAGAATTTATGAAAAAAGGCATGAATGAAAAACATAAAGAAATTAAATCAGATGTTGCTTAACTTTGTGTATACTTTTTAGGGTACAGATCAATATCCAATTTAATACCTCGATAAATAATTAACTTGTTGGAGTTGATATTTTGTGGAATAACTTATAAATACTGAGTAATTCATAACTATTATTTTGTTTTATGTTGAATGTTTTTCTATTAAAATTTTGAAAGCAGTGATTATTTCTTCTATATTTTCCGAATCTATTATATCAACAGCGCAGCAAGGACCATTATAGAACTTTTGTACTGATGCTGATAACGGTATGATCGTATGATGTTTAATAATATTCCGAATTTCTTCTTCCGGCAGCATTAAGACTACTCTGATTTTCTTCCTACGGAATTTGTAAAATGCTATATTTCTTAAAAATGAAACCGATAGATAGTATCGTTGTGGATTAAATACTATTTCCTCATTAATCAATAATATTTCTGATTTAATTTTAAGATATGCTTCTTTTGCAGCTTGAGAAGTTTGGTTAAGTTTTTCTTCCTCAGTTAAATAGAATACTTTGTCAGAACGTTTTAAGGTTGTTGTTTCTGCATCGCCATATTGAATGTCGTTGAAATCCGGATGAACAGAATATATAACGTCGTCTTTATGTTTGAACTTTTTCACAATAACTAAGCTTACCATTGAACCCCAGGTATCAGTATAGGTTTCCATTATTTCAGGGAGTTCTTCTTTTTCACCATCTATAATAAGTAAAATATTATGGCTGTTTTCTATTAAATCTTTCAGGAATTTATAAATCTCGGGTGATTTTATAAGAGATTTTAAACTGCGTTTGTATTCAGGGCTTGAATTTATAATTGTAAAGATTTTTTCTACAAGTTCTGAAATGCTTTGAGAGTTTTTGAAAAAAGAGAAAAATTTTGTTAGTTGTGGAAAAATGTGCTTATAAAAATCGTGGCTGGCTAATTCTACTTCAACAATGTAAAACTCCGGATTATCTATATCTGAAAGGTCTATTAAAAATCCATCCGGGATAGTCCCGCCAAGAAATTTGGAATCTATTTTCTTTTTGGTTTCAATGAATATGGAGGAGTTTCCAAAAAAGAGTTTAGAATTTTCTACAATAATATTTTCAAATTCTGATTCAGATTTGAATTGCTGCTCTGAAAGTTTTTTGTTTTGATAGTAGAGTACCATTAGATTACCATAATTTAATGATTAGGATTTAAACCAGTATCAGGTTTATTATATGTAACCATAAATATCATATCTGATAACCATTTTTTGAAATGTGGGTTATCGCTGAATTGTCTAAATAATTCTGTATTGTCTGCTAAAATATCTGTCATTACTCGCTGTAATGCTTTATCGTGTTCTATTCTTGCTGTTGCTTTATCAGCATTTACTCTGGCATTATTATAAGCTTCATCTGCAGCTACTTTACGAGGGATTTCTTCAGTTATTACTTGTCGAACTTTATCTCCATCTTTCCACTCAATATTCCCGAAATTTTCATTGAAGGATTTTATAATATTACTCAACAAATCCAATTCAGGTTCAGGTTTCATACCGCCACCCGATGTTGGAACTGGTTCTATCTCTCCATCGATGTCAGGCAAAACAAGATATATGCTTGCTTTTACTTCAACTCTGTAGCTGTCCATATCAATTGTTTCGAGTATTCCTTTCGACAAATCTTCTTCGACAGGGGCAGGAAGTTTAGGTATTAAGAAATTCAAAAAGATTGAAAGCTTTTCCCAGGATGCATTAGTGTAGGGTAAGATAGTTGATAAGAAATTATAAGTCCTTACAAATGCTTTTGCTTTTCCTTTAAAATCTACTTGTCCATCTTCATCTAACTCACTTGTATAAATTGCAACACAAGAATCTAATATCGGGTCTAATCTTTCTCTTTCAGCGCCGGTTAAATAAAGCTCCACAAAATTTTCAACATTGCTTTGATTATAAACTTGATATCCTTCAATGTCTGATTTCAAATCGTGTAATTTATTTGGATCGGTTTCTCTGCTTAAAATTGTAGTTCTATAATAAGGTTCAAATGCTTTTTGAATGATGTCAGTGTCATTCATAAAATCCAGAACGAAAGTATCGTGTTTCTTTGGATGTGCCCGATTTAATCGTGATAAAGTTTGTACAGCTTTTACTCCAGCTAATTGTTTATCAACATACATTGTGTGAAGCAGCGGTTCATCATAACCGGTTTGAAATTTATCAGCAACAATTAAAAATCTATAAGGGTCTTCAATAATTTTATCAGAAATATCATTACTTGGAAATTTATTAAGCTTTGCTTCAGTTAGTTTTTCACCATTATATTCGTGTTCACCGGAGAAGGCTACTATTGCTTTGTATGGACTTCTCCTTTCCCGCAAATATGTTACAAATGCGTGATAGTATTGAATAGCGCGATGAATGCCGCTCGTTATTACCATCGCTCTTGCTTTCCCATCAATTTTTCTACGAGCAATAACTTGTTCGTGAAAATGATCTATCATTATTTCTGCTTTTAATTGAATTGCGTGATCGTGCGATTCAACATATCTTCTTAATTTCTTTTGTGCTCGTTTAGTATCGAATGTGGGGTCTTCTTCAATTGTTTTGCTTAGATGATACCAGCTATTGACCGGAGTGTAATTCTTAAGAACATCAAGAACAAAACCTTCTTGAATAGCTTGTTTCATTGTATATGAATGAAAAGGTTTATGTTTAGTTGCATCACCTTCGGGATAAGGAATGCCAAACATTTCAAGCGTTTTATTTTTGGGTGTTGCAGTGAAAGCAAAATAGCTTGCATTAGTAAGCATTTTACGAGCTTCCATTATTCGATTGATTTTATCTTCGAAAGTCTCATCGTCTTCTTCTTCACCTTTTTCTGAAAGAGCAATATTCATTTTCGCTGATGTACGCCCACCTTGGCTTGAGTGTGCTTCATCTATTATTATTGCAAACTTTCTATTGCGGTGTTCACTTCCAAGTTCCTCAAGGATAAAAGGAAACTTTTGAACGGTAGAAATAATTATTTTCTTGCCTTCACGAATAAATTTTCTTAACTGCTGTGAGCCTTGTGTAACACCACCAACAACCGCAGAAACTTGGGCGAACCTCTTTATGTTATCCCGAATTTGTTTGTCAAGAATTTTTCTGTCAGTAACTACAATTACTGAATCGAATATTGGTTTGTCATCTTTTTTTAATTCTATTAATTGATGAGACACCCAGGAAATGGAATTACTTTTGCCGGAACCGGCTGAGTGCTGAATTAAATATTTTTGTCCAATACCAAATTGCTCAGAATCCTTTAATAATTTTTTTACAACATCAAGCTGATGATAACGCGGAAAGATTTGAACTTTCTTTTTCTTCCCGGTCTTTTCATCTTTTTCTTCAACTATTTGAGCATAGTTTTCAATGATATTTGTTAAGCTTAAGGGCTTTAGAATTTCTTTCCATAAATAATCTGTTTCAATTCCATCCGGATTAGGCGGGTTACCGGCTCCATCATTATAACCTATATTGAAGGGAAGAAACCAGCTTTCTCTGCCTTTAAGGTGAGTGCACATCATTACTTGATGATCATCTACAGCGAAATGAACTATACAGCGTCCAAATTGAAATAGAAGTTCTTTAGGATCACGATCTCTTTTATATTGATTAACAGCATCATTAACAGTCTGCTTTGTAAGTTTATTCTTCAACTCAAAAGTAATTATTGGTAATCCGTTTATAAAAATTGTCAAATCCAATGCAAGCTTAGTTTCATCTTTGCTGTAACGAAGCTGACGGGTAACGCTGAATATATTTTTAGCAAATCTTTCTTTTGCGGTTTCATTACCAGGAGTGGGGGTTCCATAGAAAAATTCAATTGAATGTGGACCATGATGAATACCTCTTCTTAATACATCAATAACACCACGTTTTGCAATTTCTGCTTGCAAGCGGTGAAGAAATTTTTCACGTGCTAATCCTTCAAACTCAAGATTTAATTCATTATAGATCTTGAGTTGTGTGGTTTTTATAAATTGTAATAAGTATTGAATATCAACAGCGTGATCTCTATCGTAATTATAAGAATTTCCTTCAACATAGTTGGGAATAATAATTTCATTCAGGTAGGGTTCGGAAACTTTTGAGTTAGATGTTAATTGTGAAATTATTAATGTTTCCAAACCTTTTTCAGATGTATCTGTGTATGCCATAATTTATTCATCACTGTTTATTGCGTTCAGAATTTTAAGCCTCAATTCTTCCGAATATTCAGGTTCATACAGAATGGAAATAATGATTTCGAGTAATAAATCTTTGTCGATTTTACCGGCTGCAAGATGATAGCTAATATTTTCCATTTCTTGAATGAACTTAGGAACAATAAATACATAGCCATTCACAAGCAGAAATTGAGCCCCAACGGAAATAGCTATTCTTTTATTACCATCTTCAAAACAATGAAATTTATTTGCGCAAAAAACCAGGTGGTTTAATTTCGCCTCGAAGGTCGGATAATAATCATCATTTTGAATATGCTGCAAAACACTTTCAAGCTTTCCTATATCAAGAATACCATTTGAACCGCCACCGCTTACTTTCACGGTCAACTTGTGAGTTTCAACCACTTCTTCTATGGTTAAATATATCACTTATTCCCGTCCCTTTAATCTTTTAAAGACATCTCTCATTTCTTCAAGACGTTCAGCAAGGTCTTTGCTCTTTTCGCCAAGGAATTTCTCAAAATCCTTTTGTGGAATTGCGCTTATATATTCTTTAAGCCGGATATGAAGAGCATCCCTAAAGCCAAGATCACGCGAAGCCATTTTAGTCCTTACATCTTGAATTTGCGGCACCCACAAGCGATGCTTTTCAAAATTTGAATATAACAAATCAACTTCTACCGGCTTTAATTTTCTGCCAAGTTTTTGGAATTCTTTTTTTAATTCTTCAGCAAATCCCACCTCAAAACTTGAAATAATAAGCAGTACTTCGCTGTACATAGTATCGCGTACATTTTCTTTTTGATGAAGTTTTAAGACTTGCCGGTATTCTTGAGCATTTTCATTAAAAATGCTTCTATAAATTTTGTCAGTATAAATAGGATATTTAGCTTTACCCATATCAACATAATCACGTAAAGCATCGGTAAATTCACGTCTGTAATCTTCGCCACGTAAGTAGTTGACTATAAAATCTTCGTCCCGCTGATTTATATATTTTGTGCCACCGCCAGTTTTTTTATTAATTGTATCTATCACAATATCGAGCATTACGCCACGAAGCACTCTTGCTTTTTCGCTTTCGATTAAAAGCATTGCTAAGTTTAAGAAAGAGCGGTAGTTGAATACTCCCAATTGAGGTGTTGAGTTAACGACATTGATGTCGTTAACATTTCTCGATTTTATAGTTAACTTAAAGTTTTGCAAGCGTTTACCACGTAGGACATCATAACCGTTTTGAGATAATTCCGCGGAATATTTTTCTAAATAACGATCGATAGTACGGGGGTCTACTTCAAAAAAAGTAGAAACTTGATCTTTTATGAATTTGTATTCACCTTCGAATAGAATACCTTCCAAACCAACTTCACGCCGGATTTCTTCCAGAGCATACTGATTGTTGAGAATATTTTGTCGATCTATTTGTGAGTTTGTTAAATCTTTGGACATATATTACCATTTACTGTTTTATAGGTACAATATTTTTTACTTTCATCCAATTTAATGCTTTTAACCAGCGTTCCTTTGGAATCCTTTTCTTTGATTCGTGCCAATTATTTAATACTTCATTAACAATTTCATCATCAGTAATATTTGAGTTAATCTTCGTTAAATCTTCCCAGGCAGAATATAATGTTGCTACTATTTCACATTGAATAGTTTTAGCTGTTCTAAATGTATTTATAATAGAATGGATAATATGTTTTTCATTTAAATAATATTTATCAAACCACGAATGATATTCATTTACTTTCTCAAGAGGCTTATATCCTTTGCCTTTATCTTTTTTTATTGTTTTAAACCAGCTATGTTCTTTTAATTGTTTTTCAATAGATCTTATTGCTTGACTATCATAAGGACCAGCAGCTTGACGATGATAATTAGTACCCAAATCAAGCTTTGATAATCTTTCAGCTAAGAAGATTAACTTTACTAATTTAACTCTGCCAAATGTTGGTTCCTTATATAGTTCGTTAATAATCTCTGCAGCCATAACTGTACGAGCAAAATATGGGTTTTTCGGTGTTCTTATTTCATAAATATTTGCAGTCAATTTTAATTCCCCGGTTACTGCTTCTGCGATCAAGGAATTTTTATATTCATTTATTAAATCAATCTGGTGTTGTAAAGACGAAATACGCTGATCAATTGATCTACTTTTTTCTTCAATAAGAGATACAATTCCTTTTTGTTCAATTAAGCTGGGAATTAAAACTTTTGCATCTTTTATAGTCAGTTGACTTAAACCATATCTTGTAATACCGTTTGCACGAATAGCAAATTGTTTATTGAAATCAACTGACTTAAATAAGTAAAATAAGAACCTTGGGATTATGAGTTCCGATTTGCATCTTATAATTGCCAAATGATAACCACATATAACATCTTTTAGAGTTTCAATAACTATTGCCGGCTTGGCAATATCTTCATAAGTTTCTGAATCTTTAGTAATAATTATATCATCCATTTTTATGCTAAATTTTTCTATTTCAAGTTCAGAAGCAGATGCTTTCATAAAATCAATAGAAGAATTAATAAAATCATTTTTATAAACATCTACATAATTACATAAATAAATTTTTTGTTCTTCTTCAAGTGAATGTTTATCAACATTACTAAATATTACTTCAGATAAGAACTTTAACTTTCTAACTTCCCAACTTTTTGGTATCGCACCAATATATTTATCATCGCTATCTTTTAACTTAATATTTGGACCAATTCCCTTTGTAACAGCTTTATTTATTATTGAAGATTTTTGTTCCTTAAGAAGTTCTATAAGTTTATGTTTTGTGGATATATACATATTAATGTCGGCAACTTTTTCATCAAGGAATTTTACAATTGCGTCTTGTTCTGAGCGGGGCGGGAGTGGCAATATAAGATTTCCGAAATCAGTATAACGAAAATCTGTAGAACGTTCACGAATTCCTTTTGCAAGTGATTGGATGTATTTTGAAAGTGCTAAATGCCTTAGTAAAAAAGCATAGAAAAATGGATTTACATTTAACTGAGGAATACAAACAATATAAACGGGGGTAGATTTACCATTTGAATCTGAAACACCAATTGCCCCGGCAAAACCATCCATTGAATGAATGACCAAATCTCCTTTTTGTACGCCTTGATAACCAATTTCTTTGATAGACTCAGTAAAGCCCTCTAACCTACGATTTTTTCTTAAAGTAACTTGTCCGTCTCTGAAAGCTGTAACAACTTCAGCCTTATCATCAAAATCGCGTTGTATTTTTTTAAACAACAATTTCCCTCTTTTGATTTCCCAGTTTGAAGGAATTTCATTAAGCCAAGGAAGTTTTAATGTTATTTTTTTTAATGAATTCAATTCTTATCCAATTATTTTCTTCAAAAGCCCTTCGGTTTCTTTTTCAAGTTCAATTATTTCATTAGAAATTTCTTTGACATCTCTTAAAGGCTCATATTTATAAAAATATCTTGTGAAAGGAATTTCATAACCGATAGTGGTTTTGCTTTCGTCAATCCAGGCATCACTAACATAGGGCAAAACTTCTCTTTCAAAGAAAACTTTTATTCCGCCTTCTTCTAAAAGCGGCACTTGCTCTGTGTCCCTTAACTCTGTGTCGGGTTCATATTCAACTGTTTCATCCTTGTTAATTTTTTTAATTACAGGTTCCGCTTCTTCGTCTTTTACAGCTAATTCTTGCTTTAAGAGTTTTTCTCTTTTTGCATTATATTTTACATTATTCTCATCAAAATCATTTTTGACTATTTCAATAAATTTGTTGAAATCTGTAAAAGGGCCTTCGCCTTTACTTTCGGCAATTCTTTCGATGGAATTATAAACAGATTCTTCACCCGCTTCCAAACATTTCTTCTTAAAAGCTTGAAGATTTTCTTTAGTGAGTTCTGTTTTTAATCTTAGTGGGCGCTCAACTGTAATTTTCCAATATCCGAATTCTTCATTTGGAAATATTATTGAATTTTCTCCACCTTCGGCGGACTCTTCAAATTTTAGAAAAGTCTCAGTGATTTGTTTTATATGTTCATCCGTAAGTTCACAATTTTTTTGTCCGAGATTCTTTCTTAGTTTGCTAAACCAATAGACCGCATTTATAAGCTGCACCTTGCCTTTTCTATGCTCAGGTTTTTTATTTGTAACAATCCAGATATAAGTAGCAATACCGGTATTATAAAACATATTTAATGGAAGCGCTATAATAGCTTCAAGCCAGTCGTTTTCGATAATCCATCTACGGATATTTGATTCACCTTGCCCGGCATCTCCGGTAAACAAAGAAGAACCGTTATGCACTGTTGCAATTCTGCTTCCGAATGGAGAATCTTTTGCTGATTTCATCTTGCTAATCATATTAACAAGAAACATTAATTGTCCATCGCTGGAACGTGTAACAAGATTAAATTCATTATCTCCATCGTGTTCAATTATAAAGCGCGGGTCTTGAATTTCTTTTTTATTGCTGCCGCATAAACGGTCAAGATCAGTTTTCCAACTTTTACCGTAAGGCGGATTTGCAAGCATAAAATGAAAATTGCTTGTTGGGAATGCATCTTGTGAAAGAGTTGAACCATATTTTATATTATCTGCTTGTTCACCTTCACCTTTAAGGATAAAATCGGCTTTACAAATTGCATAAGTTTCCGGACCAACTTCTTGCCCAAATAGATGTATTTGAACTTTCTTTTTATTTTCTTTGGCTATTTGAAGTAGAGTTTCCTCGGCAACGGTAAGCATCCCACCGGTTCCGCAGGCGCAATCGTAAACAAGATAAGTACTGTTTTTTATTTGATCGGCAACCGGGACTAAGACAAGGTTTGCCATCAATCGTATAACTTCTCTTGGTGTAAAGTGCTCCCCAGCTTCTTCATTGTTCTCTTCATTGAATTTTCTGATAAGTTCTTCAAAAACAAAACCCATACCGTGGTTATCAAGACCAGGTAGTTTGACTTCACTGTTTTCATCAAATACCGGATTAGGGCTTAAATTAATATCAGGACTAATAAACTTTTCGATTAAATTTCCTAAAACATCAGCATCAGATAGCTTTCTAACTTGATTTCTAAAATCAAACTTCACTATAATTTCTTGAACATTTTTGCTGTAATTATCAAGATAAGCTTCGAAATTTTGCCTAAGTTGTTTCGGATTGTCAAGTAAATTTTTTAGAGTAAATTTGGAAGAGTTATAAAAAGCTTGACCCGCAGCTTGTCTTAAGGCAAACTCTTGATCCATAATTTTAGCTTTATCAAGAGTTTCTTTTTGTTTTGAAACATCATCCTTAGTCGGTTCAAGAAGAACGTCTAATCTGCGAATTACTGTCATAGGTAAAATTACATCACGATATTTTCCCCTTACATAAACATCACGTAATACGTCATCCGCAATGTTCCATATAAAACTAACTATTCGATTTTGTTCGGTATGGTTCATTAACTGTTAAAAGTTCCCTAAAATGTTCATTACAAAATAACACATTAGGACAATTATCGGAAGAAAAGAATTAAAAAATGCCAATTAAAGGTAAAGAAAGTTTGGAATTTAAAGTTGGGATTTTTAATTTGAAATATAAATGTGAAATAGTAGCAAAGAAGAACTCAGTATAATGAAAAAGGAAAAACAAAAATTTTTATTCATTAGCTAACAGGGGATAATTGGGGCATAAAAGATACGGGTACTTACCCAAATCAAAAATCTGGCGTGAGATTGTAAACAGCTTAGGCGACTACTCTTTAGGCGCAACAGAAATCTCAGATATTGCAAAAAGCACCCTCCGGAATATCCAAACTCAATACAACAATTTAAAAAATGACCCCTCAATAAATGCAGCGTACGAATATTTAATACAGGTTTCTTTAGCATTTCAAACAGACAATCCGCTAAAGTACTTAACAGAACAAAAGATACTTGATAAAGAAGAGCTGTCGTTAATACGATTAGCAAGAGGCGCGACAAAATATAAAACTGATGAAGTCGTATCACACGAATATCAGACGTTTGCAAGGCAAGCGGCAATTGATGCAATAAATAACTGGTATAAAGCAAACATAGAAAGGGGCAGAAGCTTATTTAGTGAGGGAATCGATTCAAATGTAATATTTAAAAAAGCTGCCCGAGCTGAAGGTTTTTGTGAATTATCAAGACTATATTTTTCTAAGCTAACTGAGCGTTATCTAAAATATTTTCTTGAACGGGAAGCATCGACAAGAATCAGTAATGTAAATGAGAGAGAAAAATTCTCAAATGAAATTAAAAAGCAAGTCGATGATATTTCCAAACACGCATTTGAAACTGCTAAGATAACAGAATCCTTTTCTGCAGGATGGTTTAATAATCACGTTAGGAATAACGTACCGAATGATTATGAGATAAAGAATTTTCTTGCAACATCATTTGGTAAAATGAAAAGTGAACTCTTAAGGGAAGAAGCTAAATGAGTGAGTTCACTGAACATATTATAGCTTGTAACGGGATTAAACTAAAAGAATACGAAGGCGATTTTAGATACCTTGAACTACAGCATTTAGAAGGCAGCAAAGAGCAAAACGTAAATCTGCACTTAAATACATTCGTTACTAAGATTTACAAACTAAACAATAGACTAAAAGATTTATTAGAAATAGCCGGATACGTTTTTGCTGCGGATAGAAAAACCTACCGAGGCAAATCAGACGATTTAGAATATCATAGCTGGAGCAGAGCGTTTAATTTCCATATAGAAGTTAGAGATTTAAATTTCTGGAGAAGAAAGGAAGTGCAAGAGCTTTTAGAAAATGCTTTAGTGTTTATGAGCGGCGATCATAGTTACAAATTTAACTTTTGCCAAGCTAAAGAGGATTTCCCAACGAGTATTTTTGATAATGAAAAGTTTGAAGTGCAAACACCGGAAAAATTAAAAGTGGCTTTATACTCAGGCGGTATTGATTCATTATCTGGTGCGATTGAAACGCTTGAAGCAACTGATTCCGAAATTTGTCTGGTTAGTCATCAGTCCGGGCAACCGGGGACAATAATGACCCAAAGAGTAATATATGAGCAGCTTAAAAGTCTTTATCAGGATAGATGTAACCATTATAAATTTCATTGCGGATTGCACGGAATAAAATCGAAAGATGAAACACAAAGGACAAGGTCTTTCTTATACTGCTCGACAGCCTTTGCAATAGCAAAGACGTATAAGCAGGATTGTATTTATGTTTTTGAGAATGGAATAACATCTCTGAATTTTTCTGAAACACAGGACTTGATGAATGCACGATCAAGCAGGACAACACACCCTCAAACACTATCAAGGCTGGAAGAATTATTTACCTCTATCGCTGAGGAAGATTTTCATATTTATAATCCCTTTCTATTTAAAACTAAGACAGAAGTAGCTGAAGTAATAAAAACTTATAATAAGCTGGATATATTCGACACATCTGTATCGTGCAGTGTTACAAGAAATAAAGAAAGAGGGAATACGCATTGCGGGAAATGTTCGCAATGTATAGATAGAAGATTTGCGGTTTATGCTGCCGGCATTGAGAAATATGACGATAACGGGCTTTATCATTTTGATTTTTTACAGGATGATTTGATAAATGATGATATTAAGAAGGCGCTAACGGATTATATAAGGCTGGCAAATAAATGGGCAAAACAAGATATAGATAGCTGGTGGGAAGAACGAAGTTTGGAAATACTTGAAATAATAGACTTCATTAAAGGAGAATCTGAGCAAGATAAAATGAAGCAGCTATACGACTTATGTTACAAGCATTCGCAAAATATTGAAGCTGCGATAAAAAGAATGAGAGATTTATATGATCCACCTTTATCATCGGTTAGACCAAATTCATTTTTCAATTTGATTATAGGACCAAGAGTTTACCAGAAAGAAATAGATAAGCCACCAAAAGAAAAACCATCCAATGAAATTGAAATACCCACTAAACAATTGAAGAAATTTGCTAAAGAAACTTGTGAAGCATTAATTAAAGAAAAGAAAATTACCGAAGAGCTAACAGAGACAAAGACAAAAAGAAATATCAGCAGCTTAATAGTAAAAGAGCTAAAAAGAAAACGATATAAGTTAACTACGCAAAACGAGAATACTATCAGTGATTATTTCAGAAAGTTAGAATTGCATCTCAAGAAAGAAAAAAATGGGAAACTGGTCGTAATAGAAAATCACCAAAAGAATTAAAAAGGATTATCCCCAAAATCCTCACGAAATCCCCGCTTGTTCCCCTCTGACTTCCCCTTTTTATTGCAAGATAAAAAAGGAGAAGAAAGGAAATGCGAAGCAACGAAATAAAGAAGCAACTGGAAGAGATTAAAACTCTTCTCAGAAAGCAGGAAGACAAACCTCTTAACTTCAACCAGGCTGCGGAGTATTTAGGATTCAGCCACTCTTACCTCTACAAATTAACTTCAAGAAAGATTATTCCTTGCCACAGGCCAACTGGAAAGATGCTGTTCTTTTCAAAGACGGAGCTTGACGAGTGGATATTTGATAACAGAGATCAGAAGTCGGAAGACAGAAGCCAGAATGATGAAAGAGAGGACGATGAGGAGCCTCCTTGAAGCAGTTCTTCTTTCTTTTGTCTTGATACAAAAGAAACAAAAAATCAAGACTGCAAATAAACCACTAAAATTTTATTCCATTCCGTTACAGAAAAAGAACTCGCTACGCTCAAACAGCTTTTTCTGTTTAACACTTCATTACATAAAATTTTTTAACGTGATTTATTTGAGGTCGGTTAGAGAAAAGGAAGCAAATTAAAATAAGAGTTTAATGGAATTACGATGGAAGGATTAAATAACATAAATAATGAGATTCCGAATGTTGGAAGCAACACAGATCCATTGCAGGCGTTTAAAAACTTTTCTGCTGCAGATATGGAAAAGATAAAATTACTTGCAGGACTGCTCGGTATTGGTAATCAACAGCGTACAATAAAAGAAACTGTAACTGTTGAACAGGGTTTTAGCGAGTACAATAAACTCATTGAGTTTAATCTTACCAAAAAATCTGTTGCATCGGCAAAGACAGCCGAAAGAAGATTTTTAGAATTCATTCCCGGAAACAGAGCATTAAATACAATTGAGAGAAAAGATGCTGAAAATTTAATGATGAAGATTTCTAAGTCTGCTCCTCTTGGCTGCTACAACTACCTTAAAGTGTTTAGAACAATATTTAATGTTTTTGTGGATTGGAATTATGTTTCTTCAAATCCCTTCCTAAAAGTTAAGCTACCCAAAAGACAAAAAGATGAACCGGTTGTATTCACTGAAGAACAAATACGAATTGTTTGTGAAAAGCTTTCGGCAAAAGGCAAAGATGTAATTGCCGATATGGTTCTCTTTGCAGTGGAAACAGGATTGAGATTAGATGAAGAAAATAATTTGAGATGGAGTGACGTTGATTTTAAGAACAAGGTTATAACCATCGGGAATAAACTGTTCAAAACAAAATCTAAGAAGGTGAGAAGAATTCCTTTTAATGAAAGAATGGAGAGAATATTACTGAGAAGTTCTAACCGACAGCTTAAGAAGGGCAACCCACCCCTTTATCCCCTCCAAGGAGGGGAAAGGTCTGGATTTGTTTTTGTAAAAAGCAACGGACAGCAATATAAAAAGGATACTGTTTCCAAAACGTTAAAGAAAGTAATGAAGGAAACCGGGCTGCCGGATGAACTTCACTGGCATTGCTTACGTGCTACTGCAGCTACGCGATGGGCGAGCAATAAGGTGCCAATCTTTACCGTTTCTAAACTTCTCGGTCATTCAACTGTAAATGTAACAACCAGGTATTATGCAGGAATTGATTTGGATGAGTTGAGGGATGCGGTTAATAGGATGTAATGCCCTCACCCCAGCCCTCTCCCAAAGGGAGAGGGAGTTTTAAAAGAAAATGGAGTTTTAGTATGAGTACTTATAAAGAGATAGCAAAAATTTATAAAAACAAAATGAGTATAAATGTACTGCCGTTGAAAGGTAAGAGACCTATGATTGAATGGGATAAATGGCAATGCGAAATACAAACTGAAGAAGATATAAACAAAATGGATTGGAATAATTCCACCGGACTTGGCGGAATACAGGGCATAAATGATTGGCGGTGCATTGATATTGACGGCGCTGAGGATTATGAGATTGTCGAGAAAATATTAATTGAATTAGAACTGCCGGAAAGATATTGCTGGGTAATCCAGAGTGGAAGCTGTGAGGGTTTTCATATTTACATCAGATGCAAAGAACCCACCCCTAAATCCCCTCCAGGGAGGGGACTTTTGGAGAAGTTGGGCGGAGCGAAATCCGTTTACAAATACGAAATGAAGAAAGACGGCTTTTGCAAACATATTGAATTGCGCTGGATGAATTGCCAAACTGCTTTGCCTCCTTCAATGCACGAGAGCGGCGGGATTTATAATTTCTATTTTGATGAACCGAAAGAGCCCCCGGACTATGTTACTATAGAAAAAGTTATTGAGTGTTTGGATAAGTATTGTTTGTTAGAAACGCAAAGAGCAGAGAGCAAAGCGAAAAGAACTGAAGATAATAGAAAAACTGAAAAAGTTTATTATGATAAGGCGAGACTGGAAAGTGCACTTGATTATCTTTCTCAGAATCTGCCGGATGGCAGTTATGAGGAATGGTATAAAATCGGTTTTGCATTAGTCCCTTTGAATGAGCAGGGCGAAAAATATTTTGTTGGAATGAGTCTCAAAATTCCAAGCTATAATGATTCTGAATTTGAGCTAAAGAAAAAATTTGAATCGCTTGTTAAAGATTATGACGGCAGAGTTACAATAGGAACTATTTACCACATTGCAGAAATGTATGGGTGGAAGAAGCCGGTAATTAAGTTCTGGTTCAGGGAAAATGAAAAATTAAAAATCTCCCGGATTCGCTTTAAGAAATTTTTGGAAAGCGAAGGGTTCTGTAAGTATAAAATAGAATCGAATCATTTATTCGTAAGGATTGAAAACAACATAGTGGAAGAAATTGACGGCATAGATGTTAAAGAATTTGTGATGAATTATCTAGAACGGATGGCAACGGAAGAATTTGAGGGGACAAACAGGAATGAGATAATCGATGCTTTAATAAAATCTGCGAATCAGCTTTTCACGCAGCAGTTTCTTGAATTCTTGATTACCAGGTATATTGAATTTAATAAAGACACTTTCGGCAAAGGATATTTTTATTTCAAGAATGGTTTTGTGGAAGTTAGCAGAGGTTTAACGGATTTTTATAATTATAAAAAGCTAAATAAGCATATCTGGAAAAAACAGATCATTGACCGCAACTTTATTGAAGGTAAAAAGAGAAGCGTGTTTGAAGATTTCCTATTTAATGTTTGCCGTAATGAAGTTAAACGATATGAGGCGTTAAAAAGCGGAATTGGATATTTACTGCATACTTATAAAGATCCTTCATTAGCTAAAGCTGTTGTGTTCATAGACGAAAAATTGAGCGATGGTGCATTTGGAAGAAGCGGAAAAGGTTTGGTTATTAAGTCTATCTCGCAGGTTAGAAATGTAGTAATTGAGGACGGAAGGAATTTCAATCCCTCAAAGAATTTTGCTTTCCAGCGAGTTAAAGCCGATACAAATATTGTGGGCTTTGAAGATATCCGGGAAAAATTTCCGTTTGAAAGATTGTTCTCAATTATTACTGATGGAATTACAATTGAGAGAAAAAATAAAGACGAGGTTCATCTCGGTTATGATGAATCACCAAAGGTTGTAATATCAACAAACTTTTCTATTGCCGGTGTTGATGATTCCACGCTTGACCGGCAGTTTATTATTGAGTTCTCTGATTATTACAATAAATCTCATCGGCCGGTTGATGATTTTGGCAAACCCTTTTTCGGTAGTTGGAATGAAGATGAATGGAGCAACTTTGATAATTTTATGATCGGCTGTCTGCAGCTATACCTTAGAAAAGGATTAGTTGCTTATGAGTATATAAATCTTGAAAAGAAGAAACTGATTGATGAAACTTGCCAGGATTTTGTCGAATTTGCTGAAGATGGAATTGAAGTCGGCAAGGAGTATGAGAAAAAAGAATTGTATGAAAATTTCAAAAAAGAGTATGAGGATTTTGATAAACTTACTCAAAGTAAGTTTACCAGGTGGCTGAAGGTTTGGGGGAAGGTGAAGAATTATGAAGTTGTTGAGGGAAAGACTGGGAGTAAGAGAACAATAAAATATAAAACACGATATGATATAGAAATTTGAATTAAAAGTATTAAAATATAAGATGAATTTAATCTATCAATATTATAAGTTTATTAACCAAAAAATAATTTAGAAAAAAAATATAAAATTTTATTTGAGAATAGAATTCATCCAGAACTTATAGATATAGTTAACAGACTACGGAGGCAAGGTGAGAAATATTAAAATACTATTTATAACCTTTATATTAATTTCTTCTCAAAATACATTTGGGCAAAATTACACCCCGGAAATTTTTGAAAAAGGTGTTATAAGCACTGGTGAATATGAAACACACCCCGCTTTTACACCAACCGGGGACACGCTTTATTTCTTAAAATGTAATACAGACGCAAGTTTTTGTATTATTTGTGTTTCTTATAAAGTGAATGGAAAATGGACATCACCGGAAATTGCCGAATTCTCCGGTAAATATTTAGATGCAGACCCTTTTGTTACAAAAGATGGAAACACAATCTATTTTGTTTCAAACCGACCATTAGATGAGTCTCAACAAACAAAAGATAATTGGGATATTTGGGAAACAGTAAAAACAGATACTGGATGGAGAAAACCGATCCACTTAGATTATCCAATAAATAGTGATGGAAGTAATTTTTATCCAACAATAGCAGACAATGGAAATTTATATTTCGGTTCTACCAGAAAAGGTGGTTTTGGTGGAGCTGATATTTATGTATCAAAATATGAAAATGGAAAATATACAACTCCAATAAACTTAGGCGACTCGATCAATACTGAGCATAACGAATATGAACCGTTTATTGCACCAGATGAAAGTTACATGGTTTTTATGGCAACAATACCTAATGGATTATCGCACGCTGATTTTTATATAAGCCATAATCTAAATGGGCACTGGAGTAAAGCAAAAAAACTTCCGGAACCAATAAGTTCATCTGCAACAGACTGGGGAGGAAAAGTTACACGTGATGGAAAGTATTTTTTCTTTGGAAGCAACCGAAGTAAAAAAATAAAGGAACTTCCTAAAAGAGAAAACATAGTAGAGTTCTCCAAAAGGTTAAATTTTCCCGGAAATGGCTTAGGTGATATTTATATGATTGATGCTTATAAAGTGCTAGGCTATTAGCAGTGCGGTTTATAAAACTATTCATTGTTGTATAATAATCGGTTAATATGCTTTATTATTGTTATTATTTTGTATTTAGCCGGTTACACCCGCATTGCTCTTGAATCTTTGTTTGCGGTAGTTTTTAAATCTATAGCATTTGTACGTTGTTGGTAACCTGTATAATTGAAATGGATCCCGCTATGATTGCACGCTGATATATCGCCCCGACTTTTACTTTGGGTAGCCGAGTTGAGTTGACGTTTAGCAAAATTTACTAGTTTTTTATTTAATTGATTGCCTTCTCAATAAAATGAAAGTTGTTATCCATAACGTTAATGCAGATACTATGCAAACTATTTTCAAACGTAAATCTGCTTCTGAAATAAATATTCCTACTGTACCGGTTCCAGTTAATACCAAACCCGTATAATAATATAACTTTTGAGGTTTCCAGTACGCCAAGGGAAAAAAATGTAAACCCACGATAATTGCAATGATTGGTAAAATGAGTTCGGTTTTTCCAACTTTCATAAGAATATTTATGGCTATAATAATCAGGATAACTTCTATTCCACTTGCCATACCAACAATGCGACGTATTCTGCGATTTTCCTGCTTCGACCTTTCTAAAGTAATCTTACTTCTCTTATTCCCGGTAATGAATAAAAATGCCAGTACCGCGATTGGTATTCCGATTGTAACAATCGGAGACCAATCAGAATGCTGTAAGCCGGCAATCCACCAAATAACTGCGAAAAAGCTTAAGACAATACTTTCTGTTTTCATGAATAATCCTTAAAATAAATTAAAAGTCAATTAGTTGATATTCCAATATTCTTTAATGTTTGCTGACGGTATTCTTAAATCTTTTGACAAATATGAATTTTTATTGGCGAATTAAAATCTTGTGTCTCCTTAAATTTCAAACCTACTTTTCCAAACATTTCTTTATATTGATTTGAACTGTAAAATGATATGTGTCCCATCTCTGTTGATTTTAATATCATGTTTAGAAGTTTAGGAAAAAAAGAATCTGTAGTTACATCTGCTATGCACAATATCCCATTGGGCTTGAGGATTCTCTTTACAGTTTCTAAGACTTTTACAGGATTAGGATAATGATGAAAAGAATTTGTACAAATATTTCTATCTACTGAATCTGGCAATAAGTCAATATTTTCTGCGGAACTTTTAATAAATTCTATTGCTTGTATTCCGGTATATTTTTCTCTGGCTATAGAAATCATATTCTCCGAAATATCGATTCCAATAAAATTTCCACGCCCGTATATTTTGTCGTATGCATATTTAACCGCCCAGCCAGTGCCGCAACCGATATCCAAAAATGCCATATCAGGCTTTAATTCCAATATATCCACCACTTTACTCTGAATAGCAATAAAAAATTTTGACTTATAGTTTTTATCATTGTTTAAAGCCCTATCATTTCACTTTGTTTTATTATCGTCATTATGTTTAATATTGTCTCCCATAAGTTCTGTTTATTTTAAAAATATTCTTATCGTTTATTTAGCTAACTCTTTACTTAATTGAATGAAAGTTTAAAATTCAGTCTGAACAGAATATATCCCATTAACAACATACCGGCAAATAATATAAAGGGACTTGAAATACTTAAATGATCGTATAAAATTCCAGCACAAAAGGGACCTATAATGCTCATCAAACTACTCAAAGCAGTAATAGCGCCCGCTAAACTACCTTGTTCTTGTTCAGATACTTCCTTTGTAGCTAATGCAGTTACGGTAGGCCATAAAATTCCCGTAAATGCAGTGCCTATAATTATCAATGGGTATTGCATCCAAAAATAAGGTACTATAAATGTGGCAAAATAAATAAAGGGAAGTGAAAACAGGCTGAATCTCAATAATTTTACTTCCCCGAAATGTTTAACAAAACGATCAATTAAAAAGCCTTGCATTAATATACTGCCGATCCCGGAAACTGTAAATAGAGCAGCAAGATCAAGAGGATCAATATTGTACTTATTTAAAGCAAATACTGAAAAGATTGTAATGTTACCGTTAAATGCAAATTGAAATATAGTATATACTATAAGCAGAATATAGAGCGGGAATCTATGCATAAATTTAAATATTTCAGAGAAGGGATTTATATTCCGAATATTTATTTTTAGATACTTGCGATTTGCTTTGCTTAAAGATTCAGGAAGAATAAAAAGACCGACTAAAAAGTTAAAGAATGATAATATAGCGGCTGCATATGCAGGTGCTGAAAGGCTTATATTGCATAATAACCCGGATAATACTGGACCAATCAAAAAGCCAAAGCCGAATGCTGCACCTACAATTCCATAGTTTTTTGCACGGCTTTCAGGCGGAGTAATATCCGCAATATATGCATTGGCAACTAAAATATTACCCCCGGTTATTCCATCAATAAAGCGGGAAAAAAACAGTACCCAGAGCGAACCGCCTATACCGAAGATTATATATCCTACTGCAGAGCCAAATATACTTATCAATAATACAGGTCGTCTGCCGAAATGATCAGATAACTTGCCAAGAATTGGAGCTGCAAAAAACTGAGCTAAAGCATAAATAACTGTAAGCATCGTTACTGAAAGAGCGTCTGTATTATATTCCCGTACAATAAAAGCATTAACTGGTAATAGTATTGAAAGACCGGTAACGTCAATTAAAACAACTAAGAAGATAAAAACCAGGATACCTTTATTAGATTTTATCATAACATTTATAGAATTTAAAAATTAATAAACGGGTTTTTTTGTATTAGCTAACTTTTCTAAAAGCGATAATGCAAGATTCGAACTATCATATTCAATAAATTCCTTCTTTATCATTTTAGCTTTTTCTTTATAACTTGGATTATTTAGTATTTCCAATACTGCTTGTTTTAATTGATTAGGCTCGGGATTTCCAGTCTTAAGATTAATTCCAGCACCGGAATATGCTACTCTTGAAGCTACTTCAGGTTTATCTTCGCTTTCACCAGCAACAATTAAGGGGACACCATTGGCTAAGGCTTCTTTAACACCATTATAGCCTCCGTTGGTTATCATCACTTTAACATATGGCAGAAGTAATGAATGAGGAATAAACCTATCTACAATAATATTGCTGGGCAGGCCTTTTAATTTATCAGGGTTATTTGTTGTAACGATTACAATTACATTTTCATTGGCAAAGGCCTTTATTGTAGGAAGTATTAATTCATTTTCATCTGTTGCAACGGTGCCTTGAGTAACGTGAACAACTGATTTCCCGTTTTTTAGTTCATCCCACCACTTGGGTAACAAATTTTTGTCAGTTTGCTGAGGAGGTAACATTGGGCCAACAAAATGTACTTGCTTAGGTATATTCTTATAAGGAAATTCAAACGAAGGCGTTGTGCCTTGCAAATGAAGATAAGGAGAAAGAAGATACTCAAAAACAGTTTTATCTTTCTTAACGATACCAGGTGAAATAAGGTCGCTCTGATTATAAAAAGCTTTAGTTGTTTTATTTAAGATAATATGCTCACCAATCCAATTAGCAATCTTATTGTTGAGTAAACCTAAATATGAATCAGGAGGCATCTTGCCAGAACCATATGTTGGGCTTTCCGATGTTCTAAATGGATTTATGCCTACGCTAGCCCAAACTGGGCCACCTAATTTATTAAACATCATAGCCCCAAGGCTGCACATATCAACAATTAAAACATCAGCGGGAAAAGATCTGATAATTTCCTTATAGTCTTCTAATTGACCTTTCATTGGGTTCACAAATAAACTTATCATTGTTTCGTTAATGGCAGCTATTCCTTTTTTGGATTCAGCCATTCTGGTCTTTTCAACAATGTCATTTGTATGAACCATTTGAATAAAATCGGCACCTGTCGCCTTTACTTTTTCCGATACCTCTGAGCCAGTATGCCATTTAACATTATGACCGTGACTAACAAGATTTGCTACAGTCTTTAAAAAAGGATTTACGTGACCAGTAGCAGGCAATGTGCTTATAAGAAAGTTTGACATAATAACACTCCTATCTTGAAATAAATTATTAAATGAACTATATTGCTTAGTAAATAAATATCTTAGTCATAAATAATCTTATAAACTAAATATCTTAGAAGCTAAGATATATTAAACAAAATTAAAATGCAACAACTATGAAAAAAAAATTAAAAGAAGAATTTATGGAGCAATCCAGGGTTTCGAGTACACAAGCAGTATTACGAAGTCAGGTAATTGCAGAAAAGTTAAAAATCAACCCTATTGATCTGGAGACTTTAGAAATCCTTCTAAGGGAAGGCAAAATAACAGCCGGAAAATTAGCTGATTTTACAGGATTAACTACGGGAGCGGTGACTGGTTTAGTAGACAGACTTGTTAAAGCAGGCTATGCTAAACGTCAAGCTGATCCAGCCGATAGGAGGAAAATACTAATTGAACTAAACGAAGAGAAGATATATAAAGAAGTTATGCCACTGTACAGTTTTATTGCTAATTCTGTTGATAAATTGCTAGATAAATATTCCGAGAAGGAATTACAATTAATTATTGATTTTTATAAAAAAGCAAATGTGTTAAGCCAACAAGATTTAGAAATGATTAAAAATAGATGATTGATTTCTAAGAGATGCTTAATAAGAACCTATTAACTATAACTTATAATATGTTAACCGCTTCCATTAAATTATCTTTCTGCAAGTGTGAATAAATCTGTGTGGTTTTAATATTCCCGTGTCCTAACAATTCTTTAACAGCATAAAGAGAAATGCCACGTTGAACTAGTGCAGAAGCAAAAGAATGCCGGAGAGAATGGAAGTGAATTTTATCATTTAGCTTTGCTGCTCTTACTGCTTTCTTGAATTGCTTACTTACAAAATCATCATTTAACTTTATTCCTTCATAACGATAAAAGACAAGACTGTTTGGGAGCCTTCCTAGTTGGAAACGATTTTGTAATATTGCTTGTACTTTTTTATGTATAGGAATTATTCTTTCGCGTTTGTTCTTGGAATTAAATTCACTTGAGTTTTTAATAATGATTATATTTTGAGTGAAATCAATCCAGTTCCATTTCATATTTAATAATTCTCCCAGACGCATACCGGTGTAAAATGCAGTTATGAAAATATCTTTCATAAGCTGCATTTCGGTGTTATTAAGAATTTCAATCAGTTCACTTTCTGAAATGAAAACCGGGAAGGATTTTGGAACCTTCGGAGTTTTAATTTTATTGAAAGGATTAGATTCGATGTAATTCCAAACCACAGCTTTGTTAAAAGCTGCTTTTAAGGTACGGTAATAAAGAGACGCCGAATGTTTAGAACTGGCTGAAGCCGAGGATATGAATTGATCTATTATTCTTGTTGAAATCATTTGAAGCGACATATCGGGGATATGTTTTTGTAAAGCTGCAAAGGATGGCCTTACAGCCTTCTTAAGATATTTTTCCGAATAAGTATTTCTAACATAAGTTTTGTATTCTTCAATGAAGCTGCTTAATTTTATGGTGGTTCTTTTCTCTTTGGGTTCTTCCGGTTGAACGTTTTTTACTTTCTGCTGAGGGACAAACGATTTAAGGAATTTTTCTGCTTGCTTTTTGTCAGCTGTTCTTGTAGAAATTTTAGTTCTCTTACCATCTACAAAATAAATAACTTGGTAAAACGGCGATTTGGTATCCCTTGAAAGAAACATAATAATACTCCTTCAGGGATGTACCGACTATGTACCGACTGCCGGAAAGCTTGGAAATGACAGCAGGATTGCAGAAATGCGACTGCCTGTCACGCAGGAGGTCGCGAGTTCGAGCCTCGTCGGCCCCGCAAATAAAATCCTCCTATACGGAGGATTTTTTATATTGTAGCAACTGAGAATCGGGATCGACCCGGTAACATTTTAACTCTTTTTTAATTATTGAAAAGCCCCGCCCACATTAAAAGATCATTTATTCCAATATTGCTTAGATTAGTACCCGAAGCTAAAATATCATGATAACGGCTTAGAGGAGGATTCCTTGATAATTTTACCCGGATTGATTTCAACCGAAGAGCAAGGGAATATATTGCTTAAAATGATAAAAATAAATTTCGTCGCTGGCAAATACGTTTTTCTTTTATATTGAACTGATATGCTTTTCGCAAGAAACCGGATAGCGTACTTTCGATTAAATTTACGGACTTACGAATTTGAAAAAAAATTTTGAGATTTTTTAATATAAAGGATAACTTCGTAATACAAATCGGGAGGATTATAATGAGCAGTGATATTTCAAGAAGAGAATTCATTTTAAAAGGCACTACAGTTTTAGCGGCCATACCTTTTTTACATTTAATAGGCGAACCCATTTTCAAACCGGGTGATAAGTTGCCTAATATTATCTTAATCTATGCCGATGATCTTGGCTATGCCGATGTCGGGGTGTTCGGGGCAAAAGGATTTAATACTCCTAATCTTGATGAACTTGCGAAAAACGGAATCCAATTTAAAGATTATTACAGCGCCGCTCCAACTTGCACTCCTTCACGTGCTGCTTTATTGACAGGGTGTTACCCGTTACGTGTCGGACTTCCGTTTGTTGTTGGTCCAAAAGGTCCCACTTGGACGAAGGGCAAGGATAATATCGGACTCAGTTCAAAGGAAACAACAATTGCATCGATGTTAAAAGAGAAAAATTATGCAACGGGATGTATTGGCAAGTGGCATCTCGGAGATAAGAAGAAGTTTCTTCCGACGCGGCACGGTTTCGATTACTTCTTCGGTTTGCCGTATAGTCACGATATGATAAAAGAGAACGATCCGAAATGGCCGGATCTCCCGTTAATTGAAAATGACAAAGTGTTGGAGTTGAATCCTGATCTAAGTCAATTAACTAAACGATATACAGAGAAATCTTTATCTTTCATTGATAAAAATAAAAAGCATCCCTTCTTTTTATATTTAGCTCATAGCATGCCGCACGTACCTCTGTTTGCTTCCAAAAAATTTAAAGGGAAATCGAAGCGCGGTTTGTACGGCGATGTCGTCGAAGAAATTGACTGGTCTGTCGGCGAGATAGTAAAGAAGTTGAAAGAACAAAATCTTTATGAGAATACAATTATAATTTATACATCAGACAACGGACCGTGGCTGATTTACGGAGATCATGCAGGTTCTGCCGGTGATCTTCGCGAAGGTAAATTTACAACTTTCGAAGGCGGACAGCGTGAGCCGTGCATCATAAGCTGGCCTCAAAAAATTCCGAAAGGAATAGTTTCCGAGAAAACATTTTCCGCGATTGATTTTCTTCCGACGATTGCGGCTATTACAGGCAGCAAATTACCCGATAAAAAAATTGACGGTAAAAGTGCTTTGGCTTTGTGGGAAAATAAACCGGGCGCACAAAATCCCCATGAGGCGTTGTATTTTTACGCTGAATACGATTTGCAGGCGATAAGATGGAAAAATTGGAAATTGCATTTTCACCATAATTATAATTCAGTTAAAGTTCCCGGAAAAGACGGAAAGCAGGGCATTGGTATCGAAAAAACAATCGATCTCTCATTATTTGATCTGTCCAGTGATCCGGAAGAAAAAATAAATCTTGCAGACAAACATCCGGATGTTGTAAAGAAAATGACGGACATGGCAAAAAAGTTTGATGAAGAATTAAAGAAAGACGCGCGGCCTTGCGGAATAGTCAAAGAAAATCAAGGTTAATGACTTAATTATGCAAACACGTTTATCGGATTCATTTCATATAATGACTAAGCCGACTGGCGCAATTTGCAACCTCGACTGCGAATATTGTTTCTATCTCGAAAAAGATAGTCTGTATCCGTCTGTAAAAAATTGGGTAATGCCAGATGACGTGCTTGAGAAGTATATCAAAGAATATATACAATCTCAGAAAGTGCCTGAAGTTATTTTTGCCTGGCAGGGCGGTGAACCGACATTACTCGGCATTGATTTTTTTAGGAAAGCGATTCAACTTCAAAAAAAATACGCCGACGGCAGAAAGATAGAAAATACATTCCAGACAAACGGAATACTGCTAAATGATGAATGGTGCAGCTTTTTCTCTGAGAATAATTTCCTCATTGGTTTATCTATTGATGGTCCGCGTGAAATTAACAACGAATATAGAGTTCATAAAGGCGGACAGCCGAGTTTTGATAAGGTGATGCATGGATTGGAGTTTTTAAAAAAGCATCAAGTAGAATTTAATACGCTTACTTGTGTACAGAAGGATAATTCTTATAAGCCACTCGAAGTTTATGAATTCCTCAAAGAGATCGGCAGCATGTTTATCCAGTTCATTCCGGTCGTAGAAAGAAAATCTTTAAGTATATCCGACAAATTGAAACTCATCAAACCATCGTACAAAGAAAAAGCTGTTGTAACGAGTTGGTCGGTCGAACCGATGCAGTACGGGAAATTTCTAATGGATATTTTTAATATTTGGGTGAGAAACGATGTCGGAAAATATTACGTGCAGATATTTGATGTTTCATTAGGTTTATGGCACGGACTCGGTTCGAGTCTTTGTGTCTTCAAAGAAACGTGCGGGCAGGCAATGGCTATGGAACATAACGGCGATGTTTACTCGTGCGACCATTTTGTTTACCCGGAAAATAAATTGGGCAACATAATGGAAGAGTCGTTAAATAAAATCGTTGACTCGGAAAAGCAGTTACAATTTGCCGAAGATAAAAAAACAAAACTTCCGAAATACTGCGTCGACTGCGAAGTGCGTTTTGCATGCAACGGAGAATGTCCTAAGCATCGATTTACAAAAACACCCGACGGAGAAGAAGGCTTAAATTACCTTTGCGAAGGTTATAAATATTTCTTCCGCGGCATCGCACCTTATATGAGATTTATGTCGAACGAACTTTCAAAAAAACAATCACCTGCTAATGTAATGGTGTGGGCAAAAGAAAAGGATAAGGGTTTCCCCGGAATTAAAATCGGCAGGAACGATCCGTGTATTTGCGGCAGCGCATTAAAATTCAAAAACTGCTGCGGAATAAACCGGTAGAAATCGGAGATCCTCTTTCACTATTTTATCTTTTCAAATGGTTATGATAATTTATTATCAATTATGAAATATTATCACTAAAATTCATCGAAGGAAAAATTAATAAAAATACATCGGATGAAATTCGGTATCGGGAAATTATATCAAGTGTCAAATTTCCCAACTGCATGTCTCAACAATTTCTGATCATAAGTGTCGATATCAGGCTTTATCATTTTATTAATTTGATCGATAAAAGGTTTTATTTTATCGCCAATAGAATCAAGTGCTATTGCAGCATGAAGTCTGACGCTTTCAAGAGGATGTTCAAGCTCATTAATTAAAATTGAAATCATTTTTTTATCTTCATACCAATCGCATAATGCATGAGCAGAAGCTATTCTAATAACAGGGGAACCGTCATTAACAGTATTGTTAAATATTTCCTTTGCCTTAGATATTTCTTCTTTCGAGGAAGATTTATAATGAATCCCAAGTACAGCCCAGTATCTTATAGAGTCAGATTTATCATTTACCGCCTGGTATAATTTGGGCAGGGATTCTTCATTAGGTAAAAAATCCAAATTTTTTAATTCAAGTAATTTTTTAAATAAATCTTTTTCCCGAAAATCTTTTTTCCAGTCTCTATTTGTTCTTTTCTTAAGCGGCTCGGCTTTCAAATTTTTATTGATATTAAGACTAACTACATCACTCATTTCGAATCCCAGTCTGTTGGCTTGAATATAGAGGATATTGTTATCTTTAACTTTTATTTTTTTTGAATACAATTTCCAATTTTTATTATTACCACTTCTATAGACTATTGAAGCACCTTCTGTTGAGCAGTAAAGTTCTACATCAAAATAATCAAGATTGTTTTTTATACTGCTTATATATGGATTTTCCGTCTTTTCCCATGAAATTTGCGGTCTCATTGAGCTTACCAGAATGGGCTCAGGTATTAAACCGGTATCTTCGGTTTCCAGCATCCAATCATTAAGAACTTTTCTCATGGAAACAAGTGTACTCATATACTCCTGTTTGCCTGCAAGATTATTAACTTCATAAGGATCGGTTGTAATCTCGTACAGTTCTTCCAACGGTTTAGTTTTTCTAAAAAACAATTCTTGCACTGCATTCAATTTCCCTTCGGCATGAAGACGCCGCATTTCCTTCATAGTCGGCATTTGATCCATATACTCAATGTTCTGTGCATACGGAAGAAAAGGCATGAAATTTCTTATATATTTAAAATTTTTGTCTCTCACAGCTCTAATTATATCGTATCTTTCATCCATTCTATCGCGTGCGGCAAAAATATATTCTCTCTTTTTATCCGATGCATCGCCCAAAAAAGGATGTCCTTGAAAGTAATGAGGAATTTGAACACCGGCCAGCGAAAGAACAGTTGCGCCTAAATCAATAAATTCAACAAGATCATCATTGATTGAACCGGGTTTACAATGTTCAGGCCAGCGTACCAATAATCCCATTTTAATTCCGCTGTCGTATATCCAGCGTTTAGCTCTCGGCAGCCCTCTGCCGTTATCTCCGTAAAAGAAAACAATAGTATTTTCTTCAAGACCGTCTTCTTTAAGCTGATCGAGAATTTCTTTAACCTGAATATCCATGGCAGTTATAAGATCATAATACTTGGCCCAATCATTTCTAACAACTTGTGTATCCGGATAATATGGAGGAAGTACGGCATCATTTCTTTTATGAAGGTGTTCGGGAGGGACATGAGCAATATTTTTCTCAAATTTTTCTTCCGATACCCTTATCTGCGATTCATGCGTAGTAAAAATATTGAATACCGAAAAAAACGGTTGATCTTTATCTCTATTTCTCCAATGAGCTTTTGAACCGTTATCATCCCACGCTGAAATAGGAGCAGCCGTTTCTGTTTTAACATCCGGTGAAGTTTTAAAATTATAATCGGTTTTATCGTTATTTGTACAATAATAACCTGCGGCTCTCAGATATTCGGTAAAGCATTTTATTTCGGCTGGCGGAACAGCGCTGCAGCGCATATCTCCGCTTCCCATAGTAGTGGGATACATGCATGTAATTATTCCGGAGCGCGTTGGTGCGCAAACACCCGAATGATCATAAACATTTGTAAAACGAATCCCTTCGCTTGCCAGCTTGTCAAGATTCGGAGTATAAGAATATTTATCGCCGTAACAACCGAGATCATCATTAATATCTTCGGTTACAATCCAAAGAATGTTCGGTCGTTTTTCATTTCCTTTGAATGGAAAGCTATATAACGGTTTGGGAATACTTAAAGCTGCGGCAGTACCGCCAAGCATCTTAAGAAAATTTCTTCTATCCATATATATTTATTTATTTTTTCAAGGAGTTTAATAAAGAAAATGTTAATTATAAATTAACTAAATATTTTATGGAAAGAAATATTAAACTGCCGGCTGTATATATTTAATTACTTTGTTCTTTGATTTATTAACATTATGCTCTAGGAGGCATTCGATTGAATTAATCATCGCCATTTATTTTATACGGTCTCTCAAAGTAATTGCTTAGAAATTATTTTTTCTGTATGAATAATTTTTCATTACAAATTAACACATATGTTTGTTAAAATTTTTATTAAATTTCACTGCTTCAAAAAGTCAGCTAAACATACCGGAGATAAAATGAAAAAATTTATATTTTTAGCAGCGCTTCTATTTACTGCACAAATGTTTGTTGTTACATCAGCTCAGGAAAAATGGCCTCTTGTTTATAATAAAGAAAATACGGGTGCCGATTGCCCGGTACCGTATATGCCTATTTTGGAAAAACTTCCTCTTGTTAAAAATTTGCCCGACCCGTTCGAATGGGCCGACGGCAGAGGCAGAATCAAGTTCTACTCGGATTGGCGGATAAAGCGCGAACAGATCGGTGCTCAAATACAATATTTTGAGATCGGAGAAAAACCTTCCCGGCCCGATACGATTACAGCAAACTACTCAAAAAGCGACAGCGTTCTTACCGTTAATGTTACCGTGAACGGACATACTCTAAAGCTGACTTCAAAAGTTAATCTTCCTTCCGGAACCGGACCGTTCCCCGTGATGATCGGTATGAATATACCCGTTAAGTTTCTTATCCCTGCAAGTATTTTGAAAAGCCGTAATATTATAACGATGAAATTCGATGCTAATCAAGTTACTTCTTATTGGAAACCCAGCAACTCGGATCCATACTATAAGCTATATCCACGTCTTAATCTTGATAATACGGGACAATACAGTGCTTGGTCATGGGGTGTAAGTCGCATAATTGATGGTTTGGAACTGGTTAAGAAAAAGCTTCCCATGGATTTAAACCACATAGGAGTTGTAGGATGTTCCTACTCAGGAAAAATGGCTTTATTTGCAGGAGCGTTTGACGAACGGATTGCGCTTACAATTGCCCTTGAATCAGGCGGAGGCGGAGCCACTTCGTGGAGATATTCACATACGGAACCGGCAGGCACGGTTGAGGATGTAGACCGTACAAATTATAACTGGTTTAGAAATGATATGCGTCAATTTTCCGGTAATAATGTTTATTACATGCCCGAGGATCATCATGAGTTGATGGCTATGGTTGCTCCTCGAGCTTTGTATGCCACAGGAAATACGGATTACACATGGCTGTCAAACAAATCATGTTACGTTGCCTGCAAAGCTGCTAAAAAAGTTTATGATGCTTTAGGAATACCGGATAGATTCGGTTTTTCTATTGTCGGAGGACATATGCACTGCCGTGTACCGGACAGTCAGGTACCCGAAATTCAGGCTTTTATTGACAGATTCCTTTTTAACAAGAAAACCGTTAAAACAAGCGGCATAGCAGACAGCCCGTTTAATTTTGATCTTTCCCAATGGATTACTTGGACTAATCCTGTATTTACTAAAGGCACAACTTACTATACCGATTTGGATTATCCTGCGAATTACCAAACAGATCTAGATACGACGATCATAACCTTTAAATGGAAGAAATTGAAACAAGCGGAGATGTATCATTTCGAATTATCATCAGATCCGTCGTTTGTAAAGGTTGATAAAGATTTTTCGACAACAGATACAACAAAGACATTTAAGAATTTCATTCAGGGTAAACGTTACTTTTGGCGCGTCCAGGTAAAAACTGCCGAAGGATTAGGACTTTGGAGCAGCGAATGGAGCTTTGTTACAAAACGAAGACCGTTTATTTTTAGAAGAAAATAACTTACTGCCGGGTGATTTATCGACTCACCCGGCTTTAATATTATTTTAAATTTAAAAGCCGTTGCCGAAGATTGATATGTTTTACTATGTAATGGAAGAAGAGAATAAGTTTTGTTTGCCTCTCTGAATCTCGAAAAGTGAAGAAATGTTGATCCCGCAAAGAAATTAACCTCTCTTTAAACAAAAAAGTTTTAATATATTATGGAAGTCGTATACATATATTCTACAAGGATTGATATAAATTAAACCGGCAGTACAAATAAATACAAGCATTACTAGGTTAAATCTCTTTGAGTTAATCAAATCATATACGTATTTTATATTATTAGGTATTTTATAGTAGTTATTCAGTATTTAATCGGATTAAGAATTTATAATTATTTCAGGAGATTTTCTTGAAAGAACCTATCTGGAAACCTACAAAAGATAGAATACAAAATTCTAATATTAGTGCTTACATAAAATGGCTTAAAGAAACTACCGGCAGAAATATCAAATTATATGAAGAATTATATAATTGGTCTATCAATAATATTGAAGAGTTTTGGGAGTCTATTTGGAACTACTCCGGAATTATTCATTCAAAAAAATATAAAAAAATAATTTCTGAAAGGATTATGCCGGGAGCAGAATGGTTTCAAGAAGCGGAACTTAATTTTGCTGAAAATCTTCTACGCTGTAATGATTCGCGTATCGCAATTATAAGTTCAAGAGAAGATGCACCCACAATTAAAATTAGCTATGCCGAATTGTACGGACTTGTGTCTTCAGTTGCCGCAGGTTTAAAAGCCCTGGGCGTTGAGAAAGGTGATAGAGTAGCCGGTTTCATAACAAATATACCTGAAGCAGTTATAGCAATGCTTGCTGCAACAAGCATTGGTGCAATATGGTCATCGTGCTCCCCGGATTTCGGACTTCAGGGTGTCCTGGATAGATTTGGCCAGATTAAACCGAAAATTTTATTTGCAATAGAGGAATATCAATATAACGGCAAATTGATAGACTGCAGAGATAAAATTAAACATGTAATTGAAAAGATTCCCGAAATTGAAAGAATAATTCTGGTTAGAAGATTCTTTGATTTTAATTCATTAAATCTGCCTAAAAGTAAAGATTTTAATAAACAAGATAACTATTTATATTTTGAAGACTTATTGAAGTTTACTTCTAATAAATTAAAATTTGAACAATTACCGTTCGATCATCCGGTTTATATAATGTATTCTTCCGGGACAACAGGCGTTCCTAAATGCATTGTTCACGGTGCAGGCGGCACGCTCCTTCAGCATTACAAAGAATTGTTTTTACATACCGATCTAACTAGAGACGATACTATAATGTATTATACAACTTGCGGCTGGATGATGTGGAACTGGCTTATAAGTTCGTTGTTTGTGGGAGCAAGCATATTCCTTTATGATGGGAACCCGGCTTACCCCGATTTAAATGTTATCTGGCATAAAATCGAAGAAGAAAAGATTAATATTTTAGGAACAAGTCCGAAGTTTTTAACAGCATGTCAGAAATCGGATTTCATTGATATGAAAAAATTTAATCTTACTTCCCTTAAAATAATTCTTTCTACCGGATCTCCTTTGTCAGTTGAGAATTTTGAATTTGTTTACAATCAAGTAAAAAAGGATGTACAGTTATCATCTATATCAGGAGGGACAGATATAATATCTTGTTTCGTACTTGGAAATCCGGTTTTACCGGTTTATAAAGGTGAAGTTCAATGCCGGGGTTTGGGAATGAAAGTGGAAGTATTTGATGAAAACGGCAACTCAATAATTGGTGAAAAAGGAGAATTGGTTTGTACCGAACCGTTTCCCTCAATGCCGGTTTATTTTTGGAATGATCCTGAAGGTAAAAAATATAAGTCGGCTTATTTTGAATTTTATCCGGGCGTATGGAGGCACGGTGATTTTATAAAACTGACCGAAAACGGAGGCGTAATTATTTACGGAAGATCCGATGCAACATTGAATCCGGGTGGTGTTAGAATCGGTACCGCTGAAATTTATCGTATAGTTGAATCAATGGATGAAATTATCGACAGCTTAGTTGTAGGACAAAATTGGAAAAACGATGTTAGAATAATTTTATTTGTCGTATTAAAAAAAGGATATGCTCTTTCTAAAGATTTGACGGATAAGATAAAATTAAATATAAAAAATTCTGCAACTGCCCGTCATGTACCTGCACAAATATTTCAAATAACCGATATTCCCAGAACTATAAGCGGCAAAAAGGTGGAACTCGCAGTAACAAAAATTATAAACGGTGAGGAAATAGATAATAAAGATGCTCTTGCAAATCCCGAATCATTGATACAATTCTATAATTTAAGAAGTTCACTTAAGGTTTAACAATAGATAATTCCAGCCCTTCCTAAAATACTTCTGTGTTAACACCAATGGGCGTTCCGATTTTATTGCAGTAGTCTATCTAAATTTATGATTGGATATCCAATCATAAAACCATTATTTCCAAGGAAAGTTATTAATTAAAAAATGCAGTGCGGAATATTATGCTGCGCTGCATTTATTTTTTTAAATGTTAGGACTCTTTCCTGTTATAAATTCCATGCAAAAGAAAGATGAAATAAATTAGTACCAAGCTGACTGCTGCTTGAATTGTATTCATTCGCTATGATGCTTGGATTACTTGCAGTTTCTTTCACTTTAAATCCTAATTCATAAGCTGCATTAACCGTTAATTTCTCGGTCAATTTATAACCGGCACCCAAAGTTAAATGGCTTTCGACAATTGCCGGGAAAACAGGAAATATCGTAGTTGACGGAACAGGATTATTTCCGTAAGCAAAACCGGCTCTTAAAGTTAAATCCGGATTAACATTATATTCTCCGCCGACTTTAATCAAAACTACATCTTTCCAATTCATCGGGAAATTAATTTCAAAGGTTCCATCATTGCCCATCATTGTTTTTATATTCGGATTAGAACCGTTAGACAAATCAATTGTCATTTTATCAAAAGCATTTTTCCAATTTACCCATTCAAAATCAAAACCTAATTTAAAATCTTCAGCAGCTTGATAAGCAGCTCCGAAACCAATTGATTGAGGAAGTTTCAACTTAACTTGAAGATTATAATTATCAATCGCTCCTTTAGAAAGGTCAATTCCCATTTGAGAAAACTGTTGCATAACTGCAGCTTGAGCTTCCTGCTGCGTAGAGCCTGGATTTTGATAAATGTAGCCCATAACCGCTTTTCCGAATGCATCATTTAACTGTGCAGTCATATCCATCGTAGCCTTACCGTTTTTATAAGTTAAGGATGTTGGTAATGAATAACTTAATCCTAAAGATAATTTTTCATTTACTTTATATGCAAAACCTATTCTTCCTGTAAAACTAACCGCACTTAAATCTTTCATATTTGCTGCAGCCGTAACTTCAGTATATCCAAATCCGCCTTGAGCCTGCGGAGCGGCAAACATCTGTCCGAAAGTCATTCCTGTTTGAGGATTGACAACTCCCGCCATAATTGAAGGTGAAAGACTGTACGGCATCTGGAATTCTAGCATACTGTAAACAAGTTGTGCAGATAATCCGACTGAAAATGCCGGAGTGAATTTATATGATACAGAAGGTCCGCCCTGCATTACTGCTAACTTTGAATGATAGGTTTGGGGTACATAGCTTCCGTTTTGATTAACAAATAAAGAATTATTTAATGAAAAATCAGCTCCCATACCGCCTTGAGTAAAAAATCCGATTCCCCATGTTAAATTGTCATTCGGATTTGCAACATAAGAAATATCCGGCATAGGGAAATAATTTGTTTTTCCATTGATGTTATTTAAACTATTCTGAAAATGTAGCGATGGTATCATTAAAGAAAAGTTAGCATCGATCATTGAATTTTTAAGAAATGAAATACCTGCCGGATTGGTCATCATCAAATCCGGATTATCAAAAAATCCATAGCTTACTCCGCCTCGGCCTAAGGTACTTGCATCAAAACCGATTAATTTTGTGCCCGACTGAGCAAAAATGTTATAAGATAAAATTAAAATAATTGACAGGGTCCCCATTAACTTTTTCATAATTTTTCCTTTGATTGTTTTATTGATTGTGTAATTTATAATAGAAGTTTAAACTTGAGTTATTATAGAGGATTCAATCCCCGGTATTTTTAGTTTTATTATTAAGAAAGCAAGAAGAATTCTTCATTAGAAAATTACTTCCGTATCGATAATTGACAACGATCTTTTCAGCAGCCTTCTCTAATAGTTTTCGATTTACTGCTCTTCAATTTATCAAGTATTTTATCGGCCGATACATTTTCACCGGATAATTTATTTCTTAATTCAATTAAAGTTCTTAAATTATTATCGCTTAATTGATTTGTAATTGAAATACCGATAGGAGAAATTAGGTATTTTTTTACAGCACTAAACCCGCCTTTAACAGCAAACGCCCTGGCATTTTTAACCTGTCTTAAATAAGCAACAGCCTCTTGTGCTTCCTTAGTATTATTGCCGTAAACTAAAATTAAATTATCCGGGTACCACTGTGTGTTTTGTAACTGCTTTATGTTTTGATTAAGTGCAATTTTTAAGTGCGACTTTGCAAATTCATCCGCACTCCTTACATCGATCCAGTAGCTCTTTGATTGATCATAGGAATAAAATTGGGCAGCTTGAAAAGGTGTAATAGTGAAAATACCTGCTTTGTTATAATGCTGCTGTTTTAAATGTGTATCTAAAATAAAAGGATTACTTACAAATCCGGTAGTCGGAAAGAATGCCAAAATTAAAGCTGCCAATACGGCAAGTCCAACTACGGAATTTTTTTTAGTTATTTTAATCATTTTTCCCCCAGAATTTATATTGAAGTTTTCTCATTCCAATACTGCCGAAAACTCCAAGGAGCGTTATTATTAAAACAGCAAGTCCCAGATTTATATTTAATAACTGATCTATTCTAAAAACTCCAAATCCGTTTGAATTATAGAACTTGTCCCAGATAGGATAAAGATCGCCGAACAATAAGCTGCCCAATAAAAAGCCGCCGACAAAAACCATTGCATCTATCTTGCCGGTAACCATGGATGCAAGTGAAGTGCCTGGACAAAATCCTCCGACTGCCATACCGATGCCGAAAATAAATCCTGCCGCAATCATCGGCAGCAAATATGAAGGAAGAAAATACATTTTGCTTGTGTCGATCATACCCAAAAGCGACATTCCCCAGAGTCCTATTGCAGCAGTTACTATTGCTGTAAACATAACTACGGGAACGTCAACATCTTTCATATAAAATGCAGCAGAAATTTTTCTTGAGTTGGTAAAACCGGATCGCTGCAAGGCATAACCGAATAAAACCCCGATTAAAACTGCAGCTAAAGTATTTATACCCTGAGAAATAATTCCGTTATTAACTAAAGGTCCTATCATAACCATTGCCTCCTTACAAAATATGCAACTGCAAAACCACCTGCAAAAATTGAAAACATAAACGCCCAAGAACCAACAGAAAGCTCTGCACCGCCGACAAGCGCCTGGCCGCTTGTGCAGCCTCTTGCAAGTCTTGCTGCATAACCGACTAAAACTCCGCCTATTAAAGCATACCAGAGTCTTCCTTTGTTGGAAATATTAGGGCCTTTTAAAACTTCAAATTTTAAATCTTTGGAAACCATTCCGGCTAAAAAACTGCCGATCATTATTCCGACCCCCATGAATACAAGATAATCGTCCAGCGGGTTTGCACCATTCGCAACGTATTTTGAAAAATATTGACTGGAATGATTTAATGCGGGAGCTATGATATTTTGTATCCAAACTGCAAAGTCTGTCATAGCACCGGATGCACCTAATCCTCTTCCTGAAATATAAAAAGTAAGGATGATAGCAATTCCTATCATTATACCGCCGAAAATAGGATCCCATAATTTCTTTTTCATAATTGTTCTCCGTCCAATGTATAAACATGTACCTGATGATCTTTAATGTTTTTACATTCTTCCAATTCAGGTAAATGAATTCCGTCTTTTTTAAGTTCTTCGGCAAAGAATTCATGCTCTTGATTTTTAATTTCTTTCCACCATTTATAATGATGCAGATATGCATACAATTCGTTTACTTTCCCGGTAATCATAGAAAAGAATGCCGGACGTTCTTCCGGGAAAAGTGCAGCCATATATACATGAACAAATACTCCTGCAAATACTGACATTGTAGCAACAAAGTGCAGCATCATAGACCATTGAATTACTATAGGCGGAGCTAAATGAAATGCCATAATAGGTCCGGTCAGCATTAATATTACCGTACTGAATGCAACTACAACCGCGTAAGCTTTTTGACCGGCATTATACGTTCCCTGAGGAGGCATATCATAATGACTCAATTTACCTATTAAATTTTTTGCTTTTGCCGGAAACCATTTTATGTCGTCTTTATCGATTGTTAAATCGTGTTTAATAAAATCCAGCACATAATTCTTATATCCGAACACACCGTAAAGTAAAAGTGTAGTTACCCAAAAAACTCCGACTGCAATATGAAAGTGAAGCATGGCAGATTTTGTACCGAAAATCCCCATCATCATATCCAGATACCAGTCGGGGGCGAACTTAAGATAATTAGCCGAAAGCAAAGCAACTCCGGTAAATATTAATAAGAACCATGATATTGCATTAACCCAGTGCAAAGTAACACCGGCAACTCCGTGTTTTTTCATAACACGGTTTGCAAGAATTCTTTTTTCTTCAAACGTTAATCGCCTGGTACCTTTTAACAGGTCATGGTCTAATTTTATATCTTCATTTAATCTGCTTATTCTTTGTCCCATCTTTTACTCCTTTACATCGCTTTCGCCTTTAAATAATTGAGTAGCAAATGCAGCTAACTGCCCAATGAATGTTCCTCCGATAGCGATATAGAATAATGGTCTTAAAATATTTGTCCATAATTTTTGCGGCGTAGGCATCTTAGGAACTTTTGGCGGAAATGCTGCTTTTATTATAGGAAATTCATTATGGTTATCCAGGTAATAAATATTAGGACCTACATTTACTTTGTCCGAAACATTCTGCTGTGCACCGTTTGCAACAAATTGATATACTTTAGATTTAGGATCGTCAAGATCTCCGAAAATTCTTGCGCTTGCTATACAAGTAGCTACGCACGCGGGTTCCAAACCCTCGGTAACTCTATCAATGCAGAAATCACATTTATCAACTTTGTTGTCATTCGGATTTATATATCTGGCGCCATAAGGACATGCATCCATACAAAGGCCGCATCCTATACATAAATCTTTATCGACAACTACAACACCGTCTTCCCTTTTATATGTTGCACCGGTTGGACAAGCCTTTACGCAAGGAGCATCGTCGCAATGATTGCATAAACCGACATAACTTACTTTTTTAATATCCGGATAAACACCTTCCGGTCTTAAATCATGAACCCAGTTGCGATAATAGGGAACAGGTACGTCGTAATGTGAACGGCATGCAACTTCACACGCATGGCATGCTACACATCTGTCCATATCAATTACCATTGCATATTTCTTCATATACTTATTCTAACATCCTTCCCTTATAGCCGAAGCTTTTTTCTTTGGTTGAATATTGAAAGTTCTGTTTTGTTCTTCTTGTCGAATACCTGAATTCTTTTTTGCGTTCACTCCGGTAAAACTTACTTCAACTGTAGGAGAAAGAATTTTACCGTCTTTTATTAAACGAACAAAATTCACTCTTAAGCCCGTGCTGCCGCTTATCGGGTCAACATTATATTTGGTAATAAGAATATTATCCGAAACTCTGGCGCGGCTGAAATTAAGAAGCCCTTTATCATTCCCGCCGAAACCGTGCGGGAAGAAAACTGCATCCGGTCTCATTCCGGGTGTCGTCATTATTTTTAATTTATCGGTTTTCATTCCGTCCTGATTTTCCAAATTCACTTCTTGGCCGTTTTCAAGTCCCATGCTTCTCGCTATTGTTTCGTTTATCCAAAGATGCGGTTCGGATATTAACGTGTTTAACCATGGGTTGCTTTCCGTATCTCCTTGAGTATGGACAGGCATTCTGCCGTATAACAAACGAAAATAACCTTTTGGCGGATCGTTAACGGGTTCATATTTTGGTATAGGATCAAAGCTTAAATCTTTTAGTTCTTTTGAATAAAGATGTACTTTCTTATCCGGGGTGTTAAATGCATAAGATTCTCCCGGGTTTAGATACTGCTTACCAGGAAAAGTAACTACTCCATCCTTTTGCAATTTCGTATATGAAATGCCGGAACCTTTAAGTTGATATTTTAATACATCTTCAAAATCATTGTACGGATAAAAAGCAGAAAGCCCGAGTCTATTACCCAACTCCTTTGCTATCCACCAACCAGGCCGGGTGTTATATACTCTTTTAACAACAGGCTGCCTTAAAGCCACATATGGTTTATGCCAGCCCGTAACCGTAAATAATGAATCGTATCTTTCCAGATAAATATCTTCAGGTAAAACAACATCTGCATACCAGGTAGGCTCTGTCGGACGAACTTCTACAACACCAAAAAAGTCTAAATTATCAATAGCTTTTTTTGTATCAGCCTGGTTTGGAATGGAATTAAAAACATTTTGAGCTACCGTTAACCAGGATTTTATAGGATACGGCTTCTGAGAAATTGTTGCTTTTACTAATTCCTGGGTCAATCCTTCCTCGACACTACCGAACGGATATTTGTATCCGGCTCCGTCAACTCTTTGCCTTTTAGGTACAGGTGCATCCGGAATATTTAGTGCATTATAGCTGTACGGAAAAGCGGATTTAAGAAAATAACCTCCTTTTTGTCCCCAGGTTCCAAGTATGGCAACTAGAATTGAAATTGCTCTTTCCCGTTGAACATCATTTCCATACCAGGCTACGTGTCTTCCGGGGTGAATTACAACAGCCGGCTTTGCATCAATCATTGCTTTTGCAGTTTCGCGGATAATGTTTGCAGGTATTTCGGTTATCTTTTCGGCCCATTCAGGTGTAAAATCTTTAACATGATCGGTAAGTTCTGAAAAACCTACAGTGTTATCTCTTACAAATTTTTCGTCGTATCCCTTTTGTTTTATTATCTCATTTGTCCATGCCAGCAATAATGCGGTGTCTGTACCAGGTTTTATCGGAAGCCACCATTTGGATTTGCTGGCGGCTGTGGAGTATCGCGGATCGACAGTTATTACTTGTGCACCTTTTGCAATTCCTTCTGTAAAATCCAATAGTTGTCCGGTATGTACGTTTTCACCGAGATGGCTACCTATAAGAGTTATAACTTTTGCATTTGCAAGGTCTACCCTTTCAGGTGAACCTATATTTTCACCGAAAGTTAATTCAAAACCGACTTCTTGGGAGCCTCTGCATTGTGCGAACGAAGGGGCTGCCTGATTCGGACTTCCCAAATAATTATACAAATTGTTGAAATGCTCTCCTGATGAGGCGTGTGAAAAAAGTGCGTTAGCTTCGACGCCGTATTTTTTGGTTACTGCTAAAAGTTTTTCGGCAGTGTAATCTAAAGCTTGTTCCCAGCTTACTTCTTTCCATTTACCGCTTCCTCTTTCACCGTCTCTAATCATTGGATTTTTTAATCGGTCGGTTTCATAAAGAAGAGCAACGCCTGCATTACCGCGTGCACAAATTCTACCGCGGTTATTCGGGTTCAGCGGATTACCTTCAATGTATTTTAAAACACCATCTTCAACTGTTGCAATAATGCCGCAGCGCCAAAAACATTGTTCGCAAACACTAGGGATTCTTTCTATATTTTGCGGATTTCTTTTTACAGCTGCTTTTACTTTGGAAGGGGATGCGGATAAACCAACAGCTGCTCCTGTTCCTACCGTACCGCCTATTTTAAGGAAAGACCGCCGGGAAATTTTATTCGCCAAGCAAACCTCCGATTCTATAAATTATTCAAAATAACTTTGTTCTACTAATTATAGATAAATTACTTCACTTAATAATAGAGATTAATTTATCTTTTAAATTTTTGCACTCACTATAGTCTTTGTAAACACTACAGTCCCGACATATATTATCAGCGCATAAATTATTAGTATGATGAAAGGTCCAGCATGGATGTGAATGTGATTTGAATGCATCACAATTCCCCTTATCTGTCGCAGAGCATTTTATGATTTCCCAACAAGGTATTAACGAATAAATTGTTTTTATTCCGTTTATACTAATTTTATTTTTATTTATTGCATTTCTTATACAAGTTATTCGATCTATATCTGCTTTAGAATACAGCCTATGACTTGATTCCTTTTTAAATGGAACTATCAAGCCTTCCCGCTCATACATTCTTAAGGTATGAACGGAAATCTCTAAAATTCTGGCTGCTACACTAATAGGAAATAAAGGGGTTTCTATGTTATCTATATCTGGCACCTAATTCGAGTCTGTAATGTTCATGATAAATTCATTTTTAATAATTATAAATATCAAATTCTTTGCCAGTTATAATTGTTAAATATATTTATTTAATATTAAATTGATAAGATATAAGTTTTCATTTAGAAGAAAGTTTTTAAATAATTTCTATTTGGTGGGAATAAATCATCAATATTTATTTTGAGTAAATAGTTGAGAATTCGCAATTAACCTTATTACATTTAATGAGATATAGATTAGAAAAAAAAGTCCTAATTGAAGAGAAGATTTTTAAGGATGTATTATGTTTAAAACATTCTAAATTAAATATGGTTTGTTAGTTTTTGTAAAACAATTTCGAAATCCGATTTTCTATTCATATTGAAATAAATATCTTTTTCATAAAATGGAAGAGATTCGGCATCAATTATTTCAGCACCTATTTTATCTATTAAGTCCAAAACTTTACATCTGATTTTTTTAGATCCATTATGCATGGTACTTGTTTCTTTTTGACTAGATAATATTTCTTCTGCCGCAGGCAAACATTTTTTATCATACACTCCGCTTAACTGTTGAATAAATCCGTCGGCTTTTGCTATAGTAATCGGTTTATCAGTTTTAAATTCAGTTAGATACTTTATCATTGCTGCCTTCATTAAAGGAATGTCGCAAGAAATAATAAAATTTTTTATTGTTTTGGAATTATTTAAACCCGAATGAATACCTGCAAGAGGTCCCATTCGTGGAAAAATATCTGCATACATTTCAAGATCTAAAAATTTATAATCATCAGGATCATTGGTAATTAATATTACCTTATTAAATAAGCTCTTCATCAAGTCGGTTACATATTCAATTACACTTCTATTTCCGATTTTCATTATCGATTTATTTTCGCCCATCCTGGAGCTTTTTCCGCCTGATAAAATTATTCCTGTTACATCATTATACATTCAACAACTTCTCCTTTACGCGGGTTCATTCTTTCTTCTTCAACGATTATCAGACAATTTGATTTACCCATTTCAGCTAAATTCCCGGATGATTGGGAACCGACTTTTTTTACAAAAAATTTACCCTCATTGTTTTGCGTTAAAAATCCCCGCATAAAAAGTCTTTTACTATCATCTTTCTTCAAATCGTCTTCAAGTTCTGCAAAAAATTTATGAGAATTTATAATTTGAAAAAGTTTTTGAATATTTCTTTGAACAAATAAATAGAAATTTACAAGAGAAGAAACGGGATTTCCCGGCAAGCCAAACACTAAAGTAAAAAAATCTTCTTTTGAAAAAGTTCCAAATAATACAGGTTTACCGGGTTTGATTTTCACCTTCCAAAATTTTGTAAGAACACCTAGCTGTTCTAATACTTCCTTTACATAATCAAATTTACCTTCTGAAACTCCACCGGTGGTAATTAAAATATCTAGATCACTTTCTAGTGCCCATTTAAGTCTATCGTGAATTAGCTGTTTGTTATCCTTTGCAATTCCAAAATTAACAGAGTGCATATTTATATCTCTAATAGCTGTTATAAGGGAATATAAATTTGAACATCTGATTTTGTCATCTGTCGGCGTTTCATGAATATCCACCAATTCATTGCCTGTTGCAAGTACACCGATTCTTAACCGCTTAAATACTTTTAGAGTTGAACGTCCGCATGAAGCTACCACTGCAATATGATGAGGTTTAAGCAAAGTAAATTTTTGCAGAGCAATTTTATCTTTTAATAGATCTTCACCCTTTTTTCTCGTATTTATTCCTTGCGCAAATCTCACATCATTTTTTAAACAAACATGATTTTCTTTAACATCAACATCTTCAATAGGAATTACAGTATCACAGCTCGAAGGTAATTTGCTGCCTGTCATTATACTTACAGCGGAATTATCATCAATTTTTATTTCGCTGTAATTACCAGCCGGAATCTCTCCAATAATATTCCATTCTTTAACATTATTATTAAAATGAATTGCAAATCCGTCCATTGCGGAATTATTAAAAGGAGGGAGGTTAATATCGGAAATTACATCTTCGGCTAAAATTCGGTTTACCGAATTCAGTAAATCAATCTGTTCTGTTTTAAGATTTAGCTTACCGAATTCGTTTTTTAAAATTTCTTCGGCGTCATAAAAGCTGATCATTGCTTAAGACCTTTATAATGTCATTCACAAAAATCTTTCCACCATTAATTACTTTTGCAAATATACCTTCTCTCGGCATTACACAATCTCCGACTTTAGTATAAATTGCACATTTTGTATGACACTCTTTCCCGATTTGTGTAATTTCTAATTGAGCGTCTTTTCCAATTTTTATTACCGAACCAATTTGCAGTTCCGGTATATTAATAAACTCAGTTGTAATATTTTCGGCAAATGCACCAGGTCGTAATTTAGGAAGACCTTTTTCCCTCATCTTTTCAATACTCTCAACTGCCAAAAAGCTGACTTGTCTATGCCAGTTGCCGGCATGAACATCACCTTCAATTCCGTAATTCTCAATTAAATTTGCAGACGGAATATTTGTTTTTGGTATCCCTCTTTTTTTGCTAATGGAAATTGCTATAACTTTTCCGGCAATTTCTAACTTGTTATCATTTTCTAAAATATCAATGTCTTCTTGATTTAATTTCATAATTTATAAATTTACCTTGCTTTGTAATCACCGCTCTTGCCGCCGGTTTTTGATATCAGCTTAATGTTTGTAATTCTTATTGATTTATCCAATGCTTTGCACATATCATAAATTGTGAGTGCTGCAACTGAAGCTGCAGTTAATGCTTCCATTTCAATTCCGGTTTTAAAAACAGTTTTTGCGAATGTACTAATTTCCAACGAATTATTTTTGCTAATTAATTTTATCTCAACATTAACTTTGGATATTGGAATATTGTGGCATAAAGGAATAAGCTCAAAAGTCTTTTTTGCAGCTTGAATTCCTGCAAACTTTGCAATAGACAGAACGTCTCCTTTTTCAATAGTGTTCTTCTTAATTCGAGTAAATACTTCTTTCGAAACAAAAACTTCTGCAGATGCTGACGCTATTCTTAGTGTTTCTTTTTTTTCGGAAACATCAACCATTTCTGCTTTACCTTCGGAATTAATATGTGATAATTTTTTCATATCAGCCGCCTATACCCAACATATTGTTCTCTTCAAGCTTTATCAATTCGGAGATACCGGGATGCACTTGAGGTTTGGGAAGCAATGCTTTTTGAATAAGTTCGGAAATATCATCATCATTATAATTCGGATCATTAAGTAATTCTTTAAAGTTCAATTCATTTTCTCCGGATGAAAATAAGCAGAGTTTCATTTTACCCTGAGCATCAATTCTTAGCCGATTGCATGTTCCGCAAAAGTGATTTGATATTGAACTTATAAAGCTGACTGTTCCATAATGTCCTTTAATTGAAAAATCCTTTGCAACAAGATTTTTTATACTTGTTATTTCATTTAACGGGTATTTTTCTTCTATAATATTTTTTATTTCATTGTAACTTATAAAGTCATTTTTATCCCATCTATTATTTGCAAAGGGCATATACTCTATGAACCTTACATTCATATCAGAATCTATTATAAAATCAACAAAATCCAGAATCTCATCGTCGTTAATATTCTTCATTACAACAACATTTAATTTCAATGGATTAAATCCGAGTTCATTCGCTTTTTTTATTGATCTAAGCACTTCAATTAAATTATCTTTTCCGGTAATATATTTATACTTTCCGGGATTTAGAGAATCAATGCTGATATTTAATCTATCCATTCCATAATTTTTCAAATCGACTAATTTATCTTCTAATAATGTCCCGTTAGTCGTAAGTCCGCTCTCAAATCCATACTTTTGCTTAAGTGAAAATACCGATTGAAAAAAGCTCAATACGTCTTTTCTAACCAGAGGTTCGCCGCCCGTAAATCTTATTTTTTTAATTCCAAGTTTGCCGGCAAAGATATTTATCAATCTCAGCAGTTCATCGAAAGATAAAATTTGGCTTCGTTGAAGTTTATTTATTTTATAATCAGATGGATTACAATAAATACAATTTAAATTGCACTTATCAGTAAGAGATATTCTTAAATAATCATGAACTCTGTTGAAACTATCGATTAATGTCTGCATCAAAATTCTTATTGTATGAATTTATTTTTTATCTTTTTCAAAAATATCATCTATCCAGCTAAGAGCCGCCATCATTGAAGGCAAACCAATTGTAGGAAGTGCAAGCATAACAGCATGAACCATTTCTTCTTTAGTTACACCTGCATCAATGGCTTTTCTAACATGCGAATGAAAACCGCCTTCTAATCTAGCACCGGCTGAAATTCCTAATTTTACTAAAGCTCTAGTTTTTTTATCTAAAGGACCTGAAGCATGAACAGCATCTCCCAAAGCTTCATAAGCATCAGCAACTTTGGGGAAATCTTCTTTGAATTTTTTAAATCTTTTAGGAACGGCCATTTTTAAATCCTTAAGTTATGTTATGAAAATCAATCATTGATTCTAATAAAATAAAAATTATAATCTAAAATTTGATATTTATAAATATCAAGTATTTTGCCAAGGTCAAAACCTTCTAATTTTAGTGATATTTAAGTTTTGCAAAAATAAATTCTCACCGGTGGAAAAGGATTCTTCTTAATTAATAGAATGGAACACGGACAACACTGATTACACTGATTTTCACTGTAAAATAAAAGTCATATCAAATTATTCTTAATATTCCCTAATAAATTTTCTATCGTTTGTAAATATTTTTCTTTTGAATTCTGCTTTTTTGCCAAAATTCAATAGTAAACCTACTTCTATATTTGTCGCTTTAAGATAATTAATCAATTGTGCTTCGTGTTCCTCACATAATGATTCGGCAGCTTTTAATTCCACAATCACTAAGTTGTTTACAATTAAGTCTGCATAATAATCGCCGACTTCATAATCTTTATAAAATACTTTAATGTTCTTTTGCTTTTCCACTAGTAAGTCCATTTTCTTCAATTCAATATACATTGAATTTTCATAAACCTTTTCCAGGAAGCCGTATCCAAGTGAATCATTTACAATAAAAAAAGCTTTGATAATTTTAGATTTTAAATCTTCGTGCAGCATTTTCCCTCCCTTTTTAATTATGATATTTGTGGATATTGTAATCAATAGAACACAGACAACACGCCTGCGTGCCGAAACTTATACTGCCAGAAGACTTCGGCGTGCAGGCACAGACTACATCGATTTTCACTGACAAGATCAATTACAACTTAAAAAATTATTTTTGAAAAATGTAAAGTTTGGAACAATCTAAAATTTATTTTAAATATTAAGTCTATCTTAAAATTTTAGCTTTTTCAGCGTTAATCCGTGTTGTCAGTGTTATCTGTGTTCTATTAAGTTGTTGCTTTGGTTTACTCCCATTTAGGAAGCAGACATTTTGAACTTACTTTTGGCATTTCTCCTTTTCCCAGATATAACTTCATCGGCTTCGATTCCGGTTTATGGCAGGTAAGGCAAGCGCCGACTGTTAGGATATTTTTTTGTTCTTCAATATTAAACGGCCGGACATTTGTTCTTGTTGCAAAATAAGCTTTGCGAGTTTTTAGAAAGCCGATCCAAGCATCTTCCGGAAGCCCATCATATTTACTTAAAGGATATTTTGGTGTGAAAATCCATTTACCGTAATTTCCTTCTTTAATATATTGAAGCTTGCCTCTTCCGTACCCAAGTGCAAGCGGATCATTATGACAAGATTCGCACGACCTGCTTCCTTTGGAAATTGTATGGGAAAATGTCGGAGCAAATAGTCTTCTGAATATAATATTTTTATCTTTCGACGATTTTGGATTTATATTTTTGTCCTGAATTGTTAGAATCATTCCCGGTATAAAAGTTACAACTTCATCATTCTCTATACCATTTTTATCTTTGGTAATTCTTATTCCAAGAGTAGGGGCTTCCGCCAGGTAATCAGATGCTTTTTCTTCCCAACTTCCTTCAACTTCTTTATTCTCCAGCAGATCATAACTTTTTTCATCAGGATTATATTGGGTATGGCATCCTATGCATTGCGGCGACCAGGAAGTATGACAGCTCGTACATGAAAGATCCTTATGTCCTATGCCTTCAGTACAAACAAATGCCGGCGGCTTTAGCGGAAGTACTTTATCAGAGTTTTGTGTAATTAATTCAGGTTTATTTTCTTTACTTATATAAGTATTTATTAAAGGGTAGCCCGAATTATGCACAACTAAAAATTCTCTTCCTTTTTTATCGTATTTTTTAATTGTAGCAATTTCCTGGGATTCTTGATCAAGTTGATTTAATGATTTTGTTTCAGGCTTACCGTTAAAATGACAATCCGTGCAGGTTACTTTTGTTTGATCTTCTTCATGCAGATAATATTTTCCGTCGCCCATAACTTCATAAGAAGTATGACAATCGATGCAGTCCATACCTTTTTCATGATGAATATCTTGAGGAGCTTTAACAAAAATTCTTCCGTCATCAAGAACTCTAATATTGGTTGTATCCTTTACATCTTCGGGTTTTAATAAAGTATCATGCCAGCCTTCATAGTTTGTCGATATTCTGCCGGACCGGCTGTGGCATCCGAAGCAATGCTGACTAGTAATTTTTATTGATAATGAAGGATGGACAAATGATTTTGTTTGGTCTATAGCTTTTATTGAATCTGTTTTAAATTCGGATAAATTTGTAAGTGCACTGTCGCTGTAATTTAAATGACATGCATTGCAGCCTCCGCCGCGTGAAAGCTGTGTAATCGGTCCCAATTCTGTTTTCATTCCTCCAAGATGACATGAAGCGCAAAGGTTTCTCAAATGATTGTCGGAAGGTGAATGATCTATCTTGTCAATAAAGTGAAGACCATTCAAATTATTTGTTTCGCCAAAAGCATACCTGTCAACACTAATCATTCCGGTTAAAGTCGTCATTATTGTTTTGTTTACACGATCAACAATTTCACCGTGACATTTGGAACTGCCGCAGGTTCTTTTCGCTTCATCTAAATTCCCGGGAATTAAAATCATGCCTTGGTGAGCATAATTCTTTTCGAGAGTGAACGGATTACCTAAATGACATGATACACATCCGATTGCTTGCGGGTTATGTGCGGGTGAGAATCCTTTTGTATTTTGATGACAATAAAGACATCCTTCACGTCTTCCTAAAATTATCGGAATATTTTTCTTTTCTAAATCTTTTTCAGAAACTGTTTTTATATTATCGAAAGGCTCAAATTGAAAATCAGTAACAACCGGATTATTCCACGGCATAACAAATTTCCAGTCTTCTCCCCGGAAATAATATCCAATTATAATAAGGATCGAATAAACGACAAAAGAAATAAAAATAATCCTCTTTGTTAGTACGGAATATTTTATAGAATATTTAGGCAAGAATGCCACAGCAGTCAAATAAAATAAAATTAAAACAATTATTATAAACGGGTATGATAGCCAGTGAAGAATTTCCTGTAATCCTAAAAAGTACCAAGGGCCTTTCATAATCGGATTCAATCCGTTATGAAGTTGAGGAGGGAAGAGATATCCAACTAAAATTATAACCGGCAATAGATAAAGTACTATTTTTAACTTAGGCCAGATGAGCTTTGAATGTTCAACAATAATAATCCACAAGAATATTGTTGCAACAGCAATATGCTGAACGTAGAGGATTTGATAATCATTATCCGGTCCTAAAAATGTTAACGATAAATTTTTCCCGATAAAAGGAATATATTGAAACAAAGCGGTTATAATTCTTTTCGCTTGAACGCTGTCGGCATCTCCTTTAATAATAAATCCGGAAAGCATTACGAAGAAAATAACCAATAAAGAAAAAGTTAATCTTAGCCAGACTCCGGTTTTCACATCTCTTTCTGTCGATTTATTCAAATGATCATAAATATGGAGTATGGAAAAAATTAAAAATATTTGTGCGCTCCAGTAATGGATATTTCTAAAGAGCACGCCGCCAGGATTTGTGAGCAGCATATAACTTAAAGAATCTACAGGATTTTTTATGTTAAAAGGAATTGCTAAAAAAACACCTGAAACAGCAGCTATAAGAAATGCAGCAAAAGAAATTTGTCCGAAAGTGAAACTAAAAATCTTTGCGCACGAATTTGATTCAATCTCGTTCGTTTTTTTGTTATGCAGTAACTTCAACCGTAATTTCTCCGGTTTTAGAATTTATTTTAAAAGGGAGTTTTTTCAAGTGTTTGTCTGCCGGTCCTTTAACAACGCTGCCGTTTGAAGAGAATTCGGATCCATGACATGGGCAAAATAATATTCCATTTTCTGTTTTATTTATTAAACATCCCAGGTGAGTACATTTGGCAGAAAAAATTTCGATCTTGTTAATATTCTTCGAAACAATTACTGTATTATAAAACGAAATTCCTTGAGGTATATCGGCGGGAATTTTTATCTTTTTAATTTGATTATCTTTTAGTCTGGTTTGCTGTGCAGTTGAATACCAGGCGCCGGCCAATGGTAGTAATACTGCTAATCCCAATCTTTGAAAAAATTGTTTGCGGGAAATATTTTTCCCGTTCTTGTTTTTCCCCGTTTCTTCAATAACACCATTCATAATCTAAATTTATCAAATCCTGATCATTAAATATTTCAAAATTTTTTATATACAAAGATAGCTTTTTTCGGTCTAATAATTGATATTTATAAATATCAATTATTTTGCCACAGAAAAATGATTAAATAAATTGGCTAATTTTATAAATAGAATTGATTTCCAATTTCCAAAGACAAGAATTATATACTCTATATTCTTTTTGATGGGAAAATTTATAAATGTGATATGGATTAGTTAAATGAGTTTATTAAAGAAAGTTTCAATTTTATTTTTTTTGTTTTTGGGATCAATAAATTATGCTCAAAGTAATCTAATAACTGTTGCGGTTGCTGCAAACGTTCAATTTGCAATGAATGAGTTAAAGCAAGAATTTAAAAAAGAAACCGGTATAAATGCGGTAGTTATAATAGGATCTTCAGGGCAATTAACTGCACAAATTAAACAAGGCGCTCCGTATGACGTTTTTATTTCAGCTGATATGAAATACCCATTAAATTTATTTAAAGATAAATTTGCTGTAGATTCACCTAAAGTATATGCTTCGGGTATTTTAGTTATCTGGACAATTAAAAAAGGAATTAAGTTGGAGGATAATTTAAGAGAATTACTGGGAAACGATATTCAGAAAATAGTAGCAGCAAATCCAAAAACAGCGCCGTACGGAGAAGCAACAATTGAGGCGCTTAAATATTTTGGTATTTTTAATGATGTTAAAGATAAATTGGTGTTTGGTGAAAGCATTGCTCCTACAAATCAATTTATAATTTCCGGTGCGGCTGACATAGGTTTTACCGCAAAGTCTGTAGTAATGTCACCATCAATGAGGGGAAAAGGAATTTGGAAAGAAGTTGGTCTCAAAGCCTATAAACCTATTAAACAAGGCTGCGTTATTTTAAAATATGGATTTATGCACCATAAAAAAGAAGCTGAAAAATTTTACAAATTTTTATTTTCGGAGAAAGCTAAAAAAATCTTATTAAAATACGGTTATCAAGTGCCAGAGTATAAATGAATAAACTTTCAGGGAAAATAACAAATATAAAAAGCGATGATCATTTATCCATTGTAGAAATGGATGTAAACGGCGATACGTTAAAAACAATTATTATTGAAACCGAATCAACGGTAGGATTTTTGAAGAAGGGAACACCTATTAATTTAATGTTCAAGGAAACGGAAGTAAGTATTGTAAAAGATTTTTTCGGGAGGATAAGCCTTCAAAATAAAATGAAATGCACAATAAATGAAATAAAGAAAGGCATCTTACTAAGCAGCTTGGTTCTGGATTATAAAGGGAATCGAATTTCTTCAATTATAACTTCGGCTGCAGTAGAACAGCTTTCATTAAAAATCGGAGATGCAGTTACAGCACTTGTAAAAACTAATGAAATAATGATTGCGCCCGATGATTAATTTCCAACCATTAATATTGAGCTTTGAGTTAGCTTTAATCACTACGGCAATCTTGTTTTTGATTACTGTTCCCTTAGCTTATTGGCTTTCAAGGAATGAGTTGAAAATAAAACCGTTTATTTCGGCTATTGTTAGTATGCCTTTAGTGCTTCCCCCGACAGTCTTAGGCTTCTATCTATTAATTGCATTTTCACCTGCACATTTTTTCGGGAGTTTTATTGAAAAATTATTTAACCTCAGACTTGTATTTTCCTTTGAAGGATTAGTTTTAGCTTCGATGATTTATAGCTTGCCTTTTATGGTAAATCCGATTCAATCGGGATTTGAAAGTTTGCCTGCATCTCTTGAGGAAGCTTCTTACACTTTAGGGAAATCTAAATTTAAAACTTTAATTAAAATATTATTGCCAAATATTAAGCCGTCGTTAATTACAGGACTAGTTTTAAGCTTTGCACATACAATCGGTGAGTTTGGAGTTGTTCTAATGATAGGCGGAAATATTCCAGGTAAAACAAGAGTTGCTTCCCTGGCTATTTATGATGAAGTGGAATCTCTTAATTACCACGCTGCAAATGTATATGCATTAATATTATTTGCAATAACATTTATCATCTTACTTACAGTTTATATTTATAACGGTAAATATTTAAAAGCAGGAAGACTTTGATAAATCTTGAACTTTATAAAATATTAAAAACATCAGAAGGGGATTTACCGCTTGATATAAATCTTCAAATTGAGGATGGAGATTTTATTACTATTGAAGGTCCTTCCGGTGCGGGTAAAACTACAATATTAAGAATGATTGCCGGATTGTTAAAACCTGAAAAGGGAATTATTAAAGTTTCAGAAAAAGTATGGTATGATGTTTCATCAAATACATTTTTACCTCCGCAGAAAAGAAATGTCGGTTTTGTCTTTCAAGATTATTCTCTATTTCCCAATATGACTATTCTTCAAAATTTGGAATTTGCAATTAATCATAAAAAAGATAATGCGTTTATTGAAGAAATTATTGAAATTACAGAATTAAAAGAATTAAAAGACAGATATCCTAGTACTCTCTCCGGGGGACAAAGGCAGCGTGCAGCACTTGCCAGAGCAATCATACGAAAGCCCGATATCTTACTACTCGATGAACCATTATCTGCACTTGATACTGAGATGAGATTAAAACTTCAGGATTATATTTTAACCGTTCATAAAAAATTTAATTTGACTACCATTTTACTTAGCCATGATATTTCTGAAATTTTTAAAATGTCGGATCGTGTAGTAAGATTGAATAAAGGAAAAATAATAAGTGAGGGAAAAGCTTCAAGTGTATTTAATAAAAATTATATTAGCGGAAAGTTTAAATTTACCGGGGATGTCTTAAGCATAGAAAAAGATGAAGTGGTTTTTATAGTTAATGTGCTGGTCGGGAATAATATTATAAAAGTTATTGCAACCGAAGCTGAAATGAAAAATTTATCTCCCGGCGATAAAGTAATGATTGTTTCAAAAGCTTTCAATCCTTTAATAATAAAGATTGATTCTTAATTTTTGTGGATAATTATATTTCACTCCTTCGGAGTTCTGAATTTTTCTTGATTACCATTTTACAATAATATCAGTCCTTCGGACTTGCCAGACAAACACCGAAGGTGTGAAATTATTATAAAAAAAACACCAATAAAGATAACTAACCCCGGAGGGGTGACATTAACATAACATTGTCTTTTGAAAAACAATTTCTTACAGTGTTGTAACCCCGCCATCTACGGGCAGGTAGCCGCTGTTTATGTATTTGGCATAATCACTTGCCAGAATTAAAATTGCACCGGCAAGATCTTCCGGCTGGCCAAGTCTTTTCATCGGATTTGCGGCTGCCATCATTTTTTTTCTGTCTTCCGGGTGAAATGCAGTTGCATCGGTTAATGTTAATCCGGGAGCCACCGTATTTACTCGAATTCCGTATTGAGCTAGTTCACCGGCAAGAGAATTTGTAAGCATATTCAATGCAGCCTTTGCTGCACTGTGTGTAATAAATCCTTTACCCGGTCTTTTTGATAAACCGCTTGAAACGCTGATAATACATCCTCTTCGTTTTTCTATCATCGAAGGAACGATTAGTTTGCAAGGATTAAAAAATGATTTTACCTCACCCATAATTTTACTTTCAAAGTCTTCCCATTCCTGTTCGAGGAAAGGAGCATATTTAAATTTCATTCCGGCATTAATTACTAACGTATCAATTGCGCCAAAATATTCAGTTACAATCCTAACCATATTTTTAACTTGATTGAAGTCTGTAACATCTGCTTTTACAGCGAGAGCATTTCCTCCTTTTGATTTAATTTCATCAATAAGCTTAATTGCCGAGTCTTTACTATTATTATAATTGACTGCTACGCTTGCGCCTTGTTCTGCAAATAATCTTGCGGTTGCCGCACCTATCCCGCGGCTGCTTCCAGTTATTAAAGCAATTCTATCTTTGAGCAGCATTATACCTCCGAAAAAGTTTATAGTATTTCCGTTATAGCATAATTAACTATAATGGCAATTACAAAAATAAAAAATAAACTCAGTTCATTCTATTATCGAAAAAAATAAAAATTATTTAGGGAATCAATTGGAAATTCAATAGCCGTTTAATTATAAAAAATGAAATTATATACTTTCCTTCTGTCAAATGAATTAAACAATAACATCGGACTTTCGATTATAGCTCTGTAAGTGAAAGTATTTATATCTATGAACAGAATAACATCATATTTTAATATCAATTTGGTAGAACGAAAAATAGCATTGTTTTTATTTTTCATATTATTCTATTCGACTGCTTGTGCACAGCAAGTTACTAAAGTATTAATCTCGGGGCTTTCAGGAAATACTTCTCATGATATTGAGGTGAAAAATGCTTTTCTTATAGGATATAAAAGTTATGACGGTGCAGATTATACAGGGCAGATCGATCTTCATTTAGATAATAATGTATATGCTGCCATTGATTATGCACATCAAAACGGCTACCAGATTGTCGTTAGATCATACACAGGACTAATTAATGCTGTAAATGATTCTGCTCAAAAATACCCGGATGTCTTATTATTTATGCCTGCCGGATCAAATAAGTTTTTATATTATTGCTGCTTTGATATACCGAATGCTGCCGTAGTATCAACCGGAGCTGGTATTGATACATTGGCAACGGCTTATAAAGTAGAATTTTTTTCAATAGACCCAATTACATATTCTAATGAATCAAGTTTCTCAAACGGTTATATTGCAGGGCAGATTGCTTACCTCGCAAACAAATTAAATATTAGTCCGCAGCAGGCAAGATTGTTAGCAAGAAGTAATTCTTCATCTGCTCAATCCATTACTTATGTCCAATATGGGAAAATTGATTTGGGCAATGCAATACAAAGTTCGGATTCAACTTCAACTCTCCCCATAGAACTTACGTCATTCACAGCTGCGCAATCGAATAATCATGTTACATTAAACTGGACTACATCGACAGAACTTAACAATTATGGATTTGAAATTCAGCGACAAATGACTAATGTCTTAATTACTAATAACCATGGTAGTTCCTTGTCAATGGTCATTGGTCATTGGATATCAATTGGATTTGTAAAAGGTTCCGGGAATAGCAATTCACCGAAACAATATTCTTTTAAAGATTCTAAACCTGGGAATGGTAATGTAGAATACAGATTAAAGCAAATTGATGATGACGGAAGTTTTAAGTATTCAATTACAGTTCAGTTAAAAATAAATAAGCCGTTATCATTTGAATTAAAACAGAATTATCCTAATCCGTTTAATCCAATCACTAAAATCAGCTGGCAATCGCCGGTAAGCTGCAGGCAAACTTTAATAATATTTAATTTGTTAGGTAAGGAAGTGGCTGTATTAGCTGACAAAGAAAAACCTGCCGGAACTTATGAAGTAATCTGGAACGCAGCTAACATGCCGAGTGGTGTGTACTTCTATCAGCTTAAAGCAGGCAGCTTTACAGATACAAAAAAGCTTCTACTGCTCAAATAAGAAAGAATTATTGGGAAAGAATTACTTCTCTGATATTTGCCAAAACCTTCCAATAATATTCTTTTTTATTTTGTTATATTGGTCAATTCCTGCACTATATTTATTTTTATGACCCGCAAGTCACTTTATCGTTGCCCGAAGCCACTTCAATTTTCATTTTATTAATCAGTTAGCTATATTTGACCAAATTAAAAAATTTATAGAGGATTTCTTCATAAAATGGCATATAAATATGATATTGCTGTACTTGGCGGTGGTCCCGGCGGTTATGTTGCCGCAATCAGAGCTGCCCAGTTAGGTTTTAAAACTGTTGTTATTGATAAAGAAAACCTCGGCGGTATTTGTCTAAACTGGGGTTGTATTCCTACAAAATCTCTTCTTAAAAATGCAGAAATTTATGACAATTTAAAAAATCATGCTGATGATTTCGGGATTAAAGTACAGGGACTTAGTTTTGATTTTAATAGAATTATTAAAAGAAGTCGCGACATTTCCGACCGGATAACTAAAAATGTTGAGATGCTGATTAAGAAAAATAAGATTGACAGAATAAGAGGATACGGAAAACTAATTTCTAAAAACCAGATTGATATATTTGACAATGACGGGAAAAAATTTGACTCATTAACTGCTGATAAAATTATTATTGCAACAGGTGCCAGACCAAAAACCTTACCTTCGATTCCTGTTGATAAAAAAATGATCATCACCAGCACTGAAGCTATGAATCTTCTCGAACAGCCAAAAGAATTTATTATCATTGGTGCCGGAGCAATCGGTGTTGAGTTCGCATATTTTTATTCCGTTTTGGGAACGAAAGTTACAATCATTGAGATGCTGGATTCAATTTTACCAATAGAAGATAAAGAAGTTTCGGATACTCTGGCTAAGAATTTTAGAAAAAGAGGAATTGAAATTTATACAAAGACAACTGTTGAAAAAGCAGAAGTCAAAGGCAAAAAAGTTCATGTTACAATAAATATAAATGGTGAGAAAAAAGAATTTACTGCAGATAAGGTTCTTAATGCAATTGGTGTTACCGGTAATGTTGAAGGATTTGGTCTGGAAGAATTAGGAGTTGAGTTATTTAAGAACCATATTAAAGTAAATAAATCAACTTATGAAACCAACGTTAAAGGAATATTTGCGATAGGCGATGTAATTGGTCCGCCATGGCTTGCTCATGTCGCATCACATGAAGGTATCCATTGTGTTGAAAAAATAAAAGGATTAGAGACACCGGATATAAATTATGATAATATTCCGGGCTGTACTTATTGCCAGCCTCAAGTGGCAAGCGTGGGAATGACTGAAGCAAAAGCTAAAGAAGCAGGCTACGAGATAAAAGTAGGTAAATTTCCTTTTATGGCTAGCGGAAAAGCATTTGCTATCGGTGAACGTGAAGGATTTGTAAAATTTATTTTCGATGCTAAATACGGAGAAATTTTGGGAGTTCATATTATTGGTTCCGAAGCAACAGAATTAATTGCCGAAGCAACACTAGCTAAATCTGTTGAAGCGACAGGTGAAACTATTATAAAAACTGTACATGCTCATCCTACACTTGCGGAATCAATAATGGAATCTGCTGCTCAAGCTTATGGAGAAGCGATACATATATAAGAATGCGGATATATTTTAGATACATTAAATAAACATTATAAATTACAATTTAATGGACAATGAGAAGTCTGAGCTATTGCAATCTGGGATTTATTAATTATAAAGAAGCCTGGGATTTACAGAAGGAAGTTTTAGAATTAAGACTAAATTCCAAAGTCTCAGATGTGCTATTTTTGCTTGAACATCCTCACACTTATACTTTAGGGAAAATAGCCGATAAAAAGAATCTTGTTGCCTCTCAAGAATATTTGGATAAAAACAATGTTTCTGTTTACGAAATCGATAGAGGCGGAGATATTACTTATCATGGTCCCGGACAAATTGTTGGCTATCCGATTATTAATTTAAATGAATGGCAGAATGATACCCATAAATATTTGAGGGCAATAGAAGAAGTTATAATTCAAACATGTTCTTATTACGGATTAAAAACTGCAAGAGTACCAAAGTATACCGGCGTCTGGCTTGAAGAAAGAAAAATAGCAGCTATAGGAATTAAGGTTAGTAGATGGATTACAATGCATGGATTTGCTTTCAATGTGAATACCGATCTTTCTTTATTCTCAGGTATTATACCCTGCGGTATTAGTGATAAAGAAGTTACATCTTTACAAAGGGAATTAAATAGAGAAATTGAAATTGATGAGGTTAAAACTCTTTTAGTCAAAAACTTTAAAGAGATATTTAATTACGACGAAGTAAAATTTCTTTCAAAAGAAGAATTATTGTCGTTTAATTTAACTAACAGCTAATCATGAAAGGCTAATAATGGCAAAAAAGAATTCATCAAAAAATGATACTTTAGTTAAACATTCAAAAGAAAAAAATTCTGAAAAAGAAAATAAAAATAATGGTAAATCAAACGGGCATACAGATAACTTATCTAAAAAACCTAAATCTTTAGGTAAGGAAGACTTATTAAAAGCTCTTAGGATTATGCTGCTTGCGAGGAATATTGATAACAAGGCCATGAATCTTCTTCGTCAAGGCAGAACATTCTTTCACATAGCCGGTGCAGGTCATGAAGCAATTCAAGTTGCTGTCGGTTTATCTTTGGATGGTAAAAAGGATTGGCTTTACCCGTATTATCGCGACTTAGCGTTTGTATTATCTCTTGGATTAACTCCAAAAAATTTTTTCCTTCAATCGTTTGCTAAAGTAGATGATCCAGCATCCGGCGGTAAACAGCTCCCGTGCCATTGGGGATTAAAATCAATAAATCTTCCTACGCAGTCAAGTCCGACAGGCACACAATTTTTAAATGCTGTTGGCTCAGCTTTAGCTCTGGTTAGAAAAGGTGAAAATAATATTGCTTACGTAAGCAGCGGTGAAGGAACCACAAGTCAAGGTGAATTTCATGAAGCAGTAAATTGGGCCAGCAGGGAAAAGCTACCGGTACTTTTTGTTATTGAAAATAATAAGTATGCCATTTCTGTTCATGTTGCTAAACAAAGCGGCGGTAAAGATCATTCTATATCGGAAATGATGGCCGGATATCATAATCTTTATCGTGCTAAAATTGACGGTACTGACTATTATGAAGCTTATAATACGGTTCAAGAGGCGATTAGTTATATAAAAAGCGGAAATGGTCCTGCATTGATTGAAGCAGAAGTCGTAAGACTTTTATCCCATTCATCTTCAGATGACCAGAAAAAATATAGAGACTCGAAAGAGTTGGAAGAAGATTTAAGAAACTGCCCGATTGAAAAATTAAGTAAAAAATTAATTGCCGATGGAACTATAACCAAAGAAGATTACAATAAATTTCAACAGGATGTTATTGATGAAATTAATAATGCCGTTGAAGAAGCTGCCGAATCAAATGATCCCAAACCTGAAGAAGCAGACAAGTTTGTATTTGATGAAAGCGGATTAAAAGAAAGTTTTGAATATGAAAAAACAGTTCCTTCAGGTAAACCAGTTGTAATGGTTGATGCAATAAACCATGCTCTTCATGAAGAGATGGAAAGAAATAAGAAGATTTACATTTTCGGTGAAGATGTTGCCGATAAAAAAGGCGGAGTTTTCACAGCAACAAAAGGCTTATCTACAAAATTCGGCAACGATAGAGTTTTCAACTCACCTTTAGCTGAAGCAAGTATAATCGGCGTTGCGACCGGGATGGCATTAACAGGTCTTAAGCCTGTTGTGGAGGTCCAATTTGGCGATTACATCTGGCCTGCATTTATGCAGTACAAATCGGAAGTTGCTACTATGCGTTATCGATCGAATAATCTTTGGAATGCACCGGTAGTAACAAGGGTCGCTGTCGGAGGTTATATTCATGGTGGTTTATATCATAGTCAAAATATAGAATCGATATTTGCGCACATTCCTGGAATTTATATTGCTTATCCGTCTAATGCAGCAGATGCAAAAGGACTTTTGAAAACTGCATGCAGAATAAATGATCCTGTTTTATTCTGCGAGCATAAAGGTTTGTACAGACAAAGTTTCGCAACAACACCTTCACCGGATGCGGATTATCTAGTTCCCTTTGGTAAAGCAAAAATTGTAAGAGAAGGAAATGATATCACTGTTGTTTCTTACGGCGTTTCTATGTGGGATTCAGTAATGGCAGCTAAAAGATTGGAAGATGAAGGTTATTCGGTTGAGATTATTGATATTAGAACAATTGTCCCTTTGGATGAAGAGACAATTTTTAATTCTGTGAAAAAGACAAATAAAGTGATTGTAATTCATGAAGATACTTTCACAGCCGGCTTCGGCGCTGAAATAGCATCTAGAGTCGCTGATACTTGTTTCCAATTTCTGGATGGTCCGGTTAAACGAATTGCAGCTAAAGATTCTCATATCCCATATTCACCGATTTTGGAAAGTGAAATTCTTCCGGGAAGAGAAAAAATATACAAAGGTATTAAAGAATTATTAGAGTATTAATCATCATATTTAATGAATTTATTGATTGAGTAAATTTGAATTTAAACCGTTGAAACTGTTAATTTAATTTTTGTATACTATTAACCCACGGATTAATCCGTGGATTAATAAAAATACTATTGGTAATAAAAAACTGTTTTAACAGTTTTAAGTTTTGGTCTATTATAATTCATTTTGCAGATTGAGCCTATAAAATATTAAGAATTTAAAATTAGGAGCAGAATAATGGATGTTGTAATGCCGAAAATGGGAGAAAGCGTAAGCGAAGGAACCATTCTTAAATGGCATAAGAAAAAAGGCGATGCGGTTAAGCGCGATGAGATTATTTTGGAAATAAGTACCGATAAAGTTGATACTGAAATTCCATCACCGATTGACGGAGTATTATCTGAAATCAAAGTTAATGAAGGCGACACGGTGGAAGTTGGAACCGTAGTTGCCGTTATTGATGGGAATGGTGAAGTAAAGTCCGAAGTTAAAAAAGAAGAACCTAAAACAGAAAAAGAAATTGAACCTGTTCCTGCTCCGCCTTTAGCAAAAGAAGAAATAGTCGAAACTGCTGCAGAAAAACCTGCCGTACAAAAATCTTCAAGCAATGGTAATATGATTGAAATAGCAATGCCTAAAATGGGTGAATCTGTAATGGAAGGAACGATTATTAAATGGCATAAGAAAGTAGGAGATAAAGTTAATAAGGATGAAACAATTTTTGAAATCAGTACTGACAAAGTTGATACTGAAGTTCCTTCACCAGCAGAGGGAGTTGTAAGTGAAATACTTGTAGCTGAACAAGAAACCGTTGAAGTTGGAACTGTTGTTGCTAAATTATCATCGGGTTCTGCAACTATAAAACCAAAACCAGCTGAAACACCAAAGCCAGAAGCCCCTAAGGTAATTCAGGAAAAACCAATTGAAACGAAGAAAGTTGAATCTATTCCTCAACAAGAAAAAACTAAAGTGCAGACTGTCTCAGATGAAACAGCAAAATCCGGAGGATCCAGATTTTTATCTCCGCTTGTATTGAATATTGCAAGGAAAGAAAATGTAAGTTTTAATGAGATTGATACAATAAAAGGTACGGGATTAGACGGCAGAGTTACCAAAAAAGATTTACTTGAGTATATTGAAAACAGAAAATCAAAACCAGCAGAAGTAAAAACGACTGCACCGTCAAAGGAAGAAAAAGCGCCTGCTCCTTCATTTGATTATTCAAGTCCGAAGATAACTTATTCTGAAAATGAAGTTGAAAAAATTCCAATGGATAATATCAGGCAGAAAATTATGCAGCATATGGTAAACAGCCGTGATACATCCGTTCATGTATCTGCATTGATTGAAGTTGATATGAGTAAAATTTATAATTTCATTTTAAAGAATAAGGATGAATACCAGGAAAATTTAGGTGTTAAACTTACTTATATGCCGTTCATTGCAAATGCATGTGTAAAAGGATTGAAAGAATTTCCTTTGATCAACTCTGCTATCGAAGGACCGACAATTATAAGAAAGAAATTTATTAATCTCGGTATTGCGGTTGCCGTAGAACCTACCGGATTGATTGTCCCTAACATTAAAGATGCTGGTGAAAAAAATATTATTGGACTTGCAAAATCGATTAACGACTTAGCTTACCGTGCAAGAAATAAAAAATTAACTCCGGATGATATAACCAACGGAACTTTTACTATTACTAATTACGGTGTATTTGGAACTATTTTTGGAACTCCGATAATCAATCAGCCGGAAGTTGCAATTTTAGGTGTCGGTACGGTTATTAAGAAACCTGTAGTTGTTGAAGTCGAAGGAACAGACACAATTGCAATTAAACCGATTATGGCTTTAACTTTATCGCATGATCACCGCCTAGTAGACGGTATGTTAGGCGGAAGGTTCTTAAAGTTTATGAAGGATACTTTGGAAGACTTTAATGAGAATTCGCTTTAATATTAGGTTACATTAAATGTATTCTTAATCTTGATCCTAATCTTGTCCTTAATCAGGTTGAAAAGCGAGTAAGATTAAGAATAAGAGCAAGAGTAAGAAGTAATTTCTTAACACGAATTATCAATTTGAAATAAAGTGAAATAGTTTATTATAGGTTAAAAGAAATTGAAGGAATACTTAAGTGGTAATAAATCAGCATCAAAGAGAGTATAAAGAAAAAATTGAGAAGGAAAAAATTCCTCTTGGGAAAAGACCTGAATGGTTGAAGGTTAAACTTCCAACCGGTGAGAATTACAGTGATGTAAAAAACTTAATGCGCAATCAGCATCTGCATACGGTTTGCGAGGAAGCAAAGTGTCCAAACATTGCCGAATGCTGGAATAATCGTTCTGCAACTTTTATGATATTAGGCGATACTTGTACAAGAAGCTGCGGCTTTTGTAATATTAAAACCGGTATCCCGAATTTGCTTGATCTGGAGGAACCGAAAAGAGTTGCAGAATCGGTTAAAGAATTGAAACTAAAACATGTTGTTATTACTTCGGTAAACCGTGATGAGTTAAAGGACGGCGGTGCTTCAATTTTTAGTGAATCAATCAGACTAATAAATGAGCAAATGCCTGATACAACGATTGAGATTCTTATTCCGGATTTTAGAGGTGATGAGGAAGCATTCAATAAAATTATGAAATATCCGCCGGATATATTAAACCACAATCTTGAAACGGTTCCGAGATTATATCATGTAGTTAGGCCGCAGGCGAAGTATGAAAGAAGTTTAAATCTTATAAGATGGTTTAAGGATAAATATTTAAGAACCAAAAGCGGTATTATGGTCGGAATAGGGGAACAGCCGGAAGAAGTGCTTTCTCTAATGCACGATCTAGTTGAGCACGGATGCGACATATTAACAATTGGTCAATATTTACAGCCAACAAAAATGCATTTACCAGTCGATAGATTTGTTACTCTTGATGAATTCAATATGTACAAAGAAGAAGGACTTAAAATGGGATTTAAGATCGTTGAATCTTCACCTCTTGTAAGAAGTTCCTACCACGCAGACAAACATGCGAGAGCGTTGTTTTAAGTAAAACTAAATATTAGACACCCAATGTTTTGAAAACATTGGGTGTCTTTTTCTATGCTAAATCTAAACTAACTTCACTTTAATAATCTTATCTTTAAAATAATTTATTTATTTTATCCAGGTTTTAATTAATTTAAGATGAATGATAAAATTTATAATCATTCATACAAATAATACCAAGTGATAAATATTTGGGATTATACCGAATTTACAATACTTACTTTAAAAATTTTTATATAATTTTTACATAAAAAATTAAGAATTATGATAAATTTAATCAGTTACCTTTGTTTACTCCTGATTGTTTTTCAGTTTTCAATTTACGGCCAAAATCAAAATGAAGACTGGCCTAATTTAGAAAAATATGCCGAGGCAGATGAAGAACTTGGTATACCGTCAGCCGGTGAAAAACGTGTCGTTTTTATGGGCAATTCAATTACGGAAAGCTGGGGAATAATTGACAGCAGCTTTTTCAAGGATAACGGATATATTGACAGAGGCATAAGCGGACAAACTTCTTCCCAAATGCTTCTTCGCTTTCGTCAGGATGTAATTAACCTTAAACCTGCTGTTGTTGTTATATTAGCCGGGACTAATGACATAGCTGAGAATACCGGTCCGATTTCCTTAAGAGATATTTTGGGAAATATTATTTCAATGACTCAATTGGCGGAAGCTAGCAATATAAAAGTAATTCTTTGTTCGGTGCTTCCGGCATATGACTTTCCATGGCATCGTGGTTTAAAACCTGCCGATAAAATTATAAAGCTGAATTCAATGATAAAATCATATTGCGATGAGAAAAATATCCCTTATGTTGATTATTATTCCAAAATGGTTGATGAAGAAAAAGGCCTGGACAAAAAATATACAAACGACGGAGTTCATCCGACATTGGCAGGCTATAAAGTAATGGATCCTTTAATTGATAAAGAGATTAAAGCAGCATTAAAAATTTCTTCCAAATAAAACATTTATTTAAAAGCTGAATCTCTCTAATCCAATTACTAAATTTGTTTTGTAGAAGAAAGGTATATCCTAAAAGAAAAACTATGCAAAACACCGGCGATAATTCTTTTGTCTGTCCGCATTGCGATAATGACGTAAATAAAGACGACGATTTCTGTCCCAATTGCGGTACAATTTTTATTGATAATCTTTACTGCGATAATCATAAAGTTAAGCCTGCAAAAGGTGTCTGCGTAATTTGCTCTGTCCCTTATTGCAAAAAATGCGGATTGCGGGTGAATGATCATTTCCTGTGCAATAACCATAGTGATTATGAAATATATGAAGGGATGGCTCGTGTGTTCGGAACTCTTGATGACGTTATTGCACAATTTGCAAAAGACTGCCTTGAAAAAGACGGATTACATCCTTATATCTTTTGCCGGGATCAACCGCAAGGAGGACCTAGATTCGTAAATAGTCTTTTCGCAGCTAAGGGAGATTACCTGGGAAATATTGTAAATGAAATAAAAGTTATGGTGCCTTTCCGGGAAGTCGAAGATGCGGAAAAAATATTGAAATCGGTTAAGTTAATTGAGCAGCCTTAATAATTGTCTTTATATTTTTTAATCAGCAGCCAAAAATTAAGAGGAATCGTTTATGCGCTTATTTAAAATAGCATTATTCCTTTCCCTTTTCTCCTTCCTCCTTTCACCAACATCCGCCTTAGCTCAGACTGATTCATTAAAAACAAAGATTGAAAATATCATTAAAAATTCCGGCGGGAAAATCGGTGTAGCTGTTATAAGTGTTGAGGATAGAGGTACTTTAACAATAAATGATTCTGTAAAATATCCAATGCAGAGCGTTTACAAATTCCCTCTTGCTTTAGCTGTTTTAAATCAAGTTGATAAAAAGAAAATTTCTTTAACAAAGAAGATTCGACTAAATAAAAGCAGCCTAGAAAAAAGCACTTGGAGTCCGTTAAGAGATAAATACCCCGAGGGTAATAAAGATGTTACTTTGGATGAAATACTGAATTATACTGTTTCGGAAAGCGATAATAACGGATGCGATATTTTATTCGGACTTGTTGGGGGAACAAGAACAGTTAACTCTTATATTCATAATTTAGGGATTAAAAATATTTCTATTTCTGCAACTGAAAAAGAAATGCATTCAGGCTGGAATGTCCAATTTAAAAATTGGTGTTATCCTTCTTCAATGGCTGAACTGTTTTATAAATTTTATCAAGGTAAAGTTCTTTCAAAATCAAGCAGGGAATATCTTTTGCGAATAATGGAAAAGACTGTTACGGGTGCGAATAGAATTAAAGGCTTGCTTCCTAAAGGAACTATCGTTGCACACAAAACCGGATCGTCGGGCACAAATGGAGAAGGTATTACAGCAGCAACAAATGATGCCGGAATTATAACTCTTCCGAGCGGACATCATGTTATCCTGGTTGTATTTGTTTCAAATTCAAAGGATAATGACAAAATTCGTAATGAGGTTATAGCAAAGATTAGTAAAGCTGTTTGGGATTTTTATACCGGATCATAAAATATTCCGGCAGGATACAATCTTTAAATCTTTTTTCTTATCATTTCAACAATATCAAAATCAGCAATTTCTTTTCCGGCTGTTAATTCTATCAATCATTTCATATTCCTTTAAATATTTATATTCTTTTGAAAAACCAGATATAGTTTTTATACCCAATTTGTAATTAGAAAATTTTATTTTAAGGGTAATAAAATTTTACAAATTGCTTTCTTTTTAAACCGCTCTGTATGTGCGGTTACGGCTCTGGCGGCAAAGCTAAGCGCTGCTGATAGAAGGAAGAGGAAATAACTTACCAATAATGATGCACAAGTTTGCGCAAATTTTTATCATAAATATTTTTTACTTTATTCATTGTTTCATCGGATAGAAGAGGAAGATCTGCTGTCCCGGTATTTTCGTCTACCTGTTTAATATTTTTTGCGCCGGGAATGGTGCATGTAACGGCATCAAACATTAATATCCACTTTAAAGCAAATTGAACAAGGCTTATAGTCGGCGGGCAAACAGCTTTTAGTTCATCCGCTGTTTTTAAACTTAGTTCATAATCAACACCGGAAAAGGTTTCACCACGGTCAAATGCCTCTCCGTGCCGGTTGAAATTCCTGTGATCATCCGGTTCGAATTCCGAAGACGGTTTATACTTGCCGCTTAACACACCCGATGCTAACGGAACTCTTGCAATAATTCCCACTTTACGTTTTTTTACTTGTTCAAAAAGCAGCTCCGCCGGACGGTGACGAAACATATTAAAAATTATTTGAACGCTTTGAACATTAGGAAATTCAATTGCTTTTAATGCTTCTTCTACTTTTTCAACACTTACACCATAGTATCGGATTTTACCTTCTTTGACCATATCATCCAGAGCATCAAAAACTTCCGGCATATAATAAACGGGGGTAGGAGGACAGTGCAGCTGGAGTAAATCTATTGTATCGGTCTCCAGATTTTTTAAGCTTCTTTCAACAAATGAATTCAAATTTTTTTTGTTATAACCTTCTGCAGTATGAGGTTCTAACCTTCTGCCTGCTTTGGTCGCGACATAAAAATTTTCACTTCGCTGCTTTTTTAATTTAGCAATTAATTTCTCGCTGTGCCCGTCGCCGTAAACATCTGCCGTATCGAAAAAATTCACACCGGCGTCCAAAGCTCTATTTAAGGCTGCAAAAGAATTTTCATCATTAACTTTTCCCCATGTCCCTCCGATTGCCCATGCACCAAAGCTAACAGTCGAAACTTTCATCCCGGTGCTTCCAAGTTCTTTATACTGCATTTACATTCACCCGAAATATATGATATAAAATAGAATTTGTCCTTTTGGAAATTTATTAAATATTTAAAGTATCCTCAACCGTTTTCATCAGTGCTGTCCAAAATAAATGTTGAAAGTTAAAAAAGTTTTTATATTAACAAGTATTGGACAGATTTTATCCTATTCAAATTTCAATCCCTACTTAAAATAAATCCATCTGTCGATTTTTCATGG
>Ga0315542_1000020_pt1 | contig 67339 bp, 110 predicted proteins | sample SalMarSW160120MG_FD_202541 | JGI IMG/M metagenome (GOLD analysis project Ga0315542, IMG submission 202541) | Salt marsh sediment microbial communities from the Plum Island Ecosystem LTER, Massachusetts, United States - Salt Marsh Sediment SW1601-20 ...
TAAACTCTGGCTTGCCACCCTGGTCATGCGATCCGCGTTCCATTCGGTGTACAAATATCTCCAACCAATCATCCGGCATCGGTTCTTCCTCCTCCTCGTTTTCTACGACTCGGGCGAACTCGTCCCATACGCCCGGCTTGTTTTCCATCCCATACCCGTCTCCGGTGTCCTGCGCACGGAACAGGCACATGCATCGCACGTCAAACGACGATCGCTGGATCTCTTTGTAGGCCGCCTGTATCCAACCCGTCGCCTTCCAGGGACCGTTCTGGTTCGCTTCCGTCACCAGCACCGGCAGGCCGCGCTTGTTTGGTGGCGTCCATGCCTCGAAATCCTTGTAGCATCGGAAGTTGAAGTAACGGTCCTGGTACGGTGGTCCCATCGGTGCGTCACTCGTCACCAGCGCCGGATCTGTGCCATGGGTATAAAGGTGCCAGCACAGCGCGTCCGCCTCGACCTGTTCGAGCACGGCGCGATAGTAGAACAGCCAGTCACCTGTCTCTATGTTCCATGGCCCTATCGCTGCCGGGACAACCCAGGCATCGGGATCCACCGCCTTGATCGCATCGTAGCACTTGCGGTAGCACAGCGCGTAATCGTCTGCTGAAATGATGCGCTCAAAGGGACGCTCGATAGACAGATTCGGCTCATTCCCGATGATCCAAATGTTGCATCCCTGACTGCCGCGCACATAGTCGGCACATCGCCGTGCGAAAGCATCATATAGCGATGGCTGCGGGATCGTCCCATCGGGATGCCACCCGTTGTTGAGCCGACAGATCACGGTGTTCGGCGCCCAATGCCGATAGTCCGCACCTCCGCCACTTCCATGCCCAATCGCCACAGCATCCACCAGCCAGCCGCCACGCAGCAGGGCCGCACCCTTCTCGCTCAGGTCGTGCAGGCCATAGATGCTCATGTCACCACTTCTCCGGCAGACGATGCCGTGGCTTCCATTTTCGCCTTGACACGTTCCTCCGCCAGTCTGTCGCGTAGCACGTCCTCCACGGCACGCAGGGCCAAGATTGCATCCCTAGCCGTCAGCCCGTTCGACGTGGCGAACTGAGCCTGTCCATCGTTCTCGATCTGGATAGTCAGGATGTGCGTCATAGGATCTGCGCCTCCGCTTGCGTCCGCAAGTCTTGGACGAATCCAATCAACGCAGTCCGTTGCGCCGGGGTCAGGTGTGGTACGAGATTGCCCCGCCGCGTACGTCGCGTCCCATCGTCCATCACGACCTGGGCCTCATAGTACGCAGCATACCCGCCCGTCGTGCCATCTTCGTCTGCCAGTTCGATCTTGATCCTGCCGATGGATGTAGGCATGCGCGAAGGTTCGGCGTCAAACGGTATTGTGTCTTCGCTCATCGTCCCTCCACGCAGAAACTCGTTCCGTCTGTCCACAGTGGGTAAACGCCCATCCATGGTGCCATCTGCCACCAGCCGGGACGCTCGCACACGGTCGGTTCGGGAGTCGGTTCGGGCTGGCCCAACTTGGCGACGCATCGCTCAATAGCAAGCTGTGTCCATTCGTCGCTTTCGTCTGGATCGAAGTAGTAGCCTTGATAGTAGGCGTGGCAGTCCGCCTCATCACGGAACTCCGGTTCGCTGTTTACATGCACCGGGCTCCGATTCGGCAATGGGCTTTGCGCCGTTGCCAAACTCCCGCCTCCCAGCGCGGCCAATGCTGCGAGCAATGCAAGGATCATCAGTTTCCTCATCGTCCATCCTCCCGCGCCGTTTGTATACGGCGCAACTCATCCTCCAAGCGCGCTATTCGCGCCTGGTCATCCCGTCTTTGTTGCCAAAGCTGCCCCAGCGCTCCAAGCGTCAGGGCAGTTACTCCCTTCTGGCTGATCATGAACCGTCCATGCTCGTCCTGCGGGCAAATGACGCCAGCAACCTCGAACGCCTCGCGATTGTGTTCGATCAGTTTGTCGTACTGGCCAGCCATCAAGTGGGCCAGGTCGCCGGCCATGAGTGCATCATCATATTCATCATAGGTGCCACTGGTGCCATCAAAGTAGAAATCGCCATCTTCATCGAGTACCCATAGCGTCACGTCACTGCTCGCCCGCCGGGTGCGAATGGCAAAGATATTGCCGTTTGCTACCTGATCCGTAGCGATACCTGTTCCGGTCGTTTCCCGACCCCATATCTCTACTATGGCACGTCCCGCCCCGCTGTGCGTCGTGTCAGCATTTTCGTCCAGGTAACCATGCAGTTGCAGCGCCCCGGCATTGGCGCCATCAGGATCTTTCATCCCGGCAATCATCAAGCCGCCTGACGTGGCTTCCGTTTTCTGTATGAAGCCGTAGACATTCGTCGGTGCGATAGTAGTCACACCATGTCCTACGTCATCCGACAGGTACTCCATAATGTGCCCGTCTTCGGTCCCCTGATCAACGCTGGCATTTCCTTCAACGCCAAAGTCACCGACGATCTCAATATAGGCACCAGCACCGCTTGTCCCGCTGACTATTACCACTGATGCGCTTTCATAGGCACCGTTCGGAGAAGCGCTGAGATCGATTTCGTTCGCTGCGCTTGCTGATGCACCGCTGACGCCAGAGGCGTTGATCTCCATCACCGTTGAGCCGAGATTGGACTGCGATGAGATATAACTAATAACCGTGCCGCCTAGCGTGGATTCGCGCCACTTGACATGGTTCGGGTCAAAGTCAGCAGCGACGAGATTTAACCCGTCCTCGTCCAGTCCTACGGCACCCGCACCGGCGATGATTGCTCCCGCATTGCTCCCGCTGGCATACCATCCCACCTGGAGATTGCCACTGCCGTCTTCGCCAAACGCTCCGAGCGCCGCACCCCGCTTGCCGATCCACACCTTCGCATCTGAGTCCTGCACTTGCACCCGGTTGGCGTCGATCGTCACGTTACCGATCATGCCGGTGGTCCAAGCGGTCGCCACGTCGCCCCGCTCCAGCTTGATGGCGTCGAACCATACTTCTCCTGTGCCATCGTCTGCGGTGAGCTCCACGATGCACCGCACCCGACCCGTGACCGTGCTTGCCGGGACGGTGTTGGTCACCGTTCCTCGCGTCCATCCCTGATCGGTTGTCACCGTCGCCGCATAGTTCGTCTGCAGCACGCTCGATCCGCTGTCCAACCAGTCCACATACACGCGCACCCGCAGGTCGCTGAGTGCATTCGTCTTGACATAGCCGCTCAGTGCAAAATCATCACCCACACGAAGTGGCACGTTAGCCAACGTAACCGACTGGCTGATATAGAGATAGTCGCCGCTGGTGTCTCCGGCGGAGACGACAACCGCGAATGACGACGCACCGGCGATCTTGCTGCCAGTGACGAGGCCATTGGTGTGATTCGTGATATTGGTGCCTTTTGTCCATTCGTCCGGCACACCGTCTGCATCGTCGTCATCACCGAAGTGAGAATCCGCCAGCAAGTTGTATCCGCCGACTGTTACGTCCAGCTTAGTCGCCGTGATCGCGTTGGTGGCGATATTGTCTCCGATGACCGTTCCGGCGACGATGGCGGATCCGGCATTGATCGTGTGGGTATAGATGTTCCCACCGTCAATGTACGTCATGTCCGCCGGCCACGCCCAACCTTGCACCGCCAGAGCCGTCGCAGCAGACGTGAACATGCGATTGGTCGCCGTTGCCCCCAAGGCTGAAATGCCAATGGTCGTGGTGAAGATGTCTCCACCGTCTATCTTGGTCGTGTCGCTCGGATGGACCCAGCCCTGTACCGCGCTCGCCGTGCCTGCCGTGTTGAACATGCGCCCCGTAGCATCTGCGGCGAACTTGGCGACGGTGATGGTATTGGTGTAGATGTCACCGCCATCGATCTTTGTCGCATCTCCAGCATACATCCAGCCTGCGACCTTCGACGCCGTACCCGATGCCCCGAACATGAGATCCGTTGCAGACGTGCCCAAGTCGCCTACCAGGATGGAGCCGGTTTGAATTTCCGTTGAGGTGATTGTATTCGCCGCAATTTCGTTCGCCGTGATCGTGTTCGCTGCGATGTTGTTTCCGCTGATGAAGACGCCCGTCTCCTGATGCCCACCGAACACGGTATAGGTCGCGTCTTTGCTCGCACTACCATTATCCTCCGCTACGGCGACGAGGATACGATTGGCCCCCACCGCCGATGCGGGAGAAGTCACATGCTGCAAGGCGGCGGTGCTCACGTCCGTGTCAAGAAAGACGTACGTCACCGCGCTCATGTTGCCGGTGTTGCCCGCGCCTATGTTGTACGTTGTCCCGTCCGATAGGGCCATCGTCCCGGCAGTCCACGCCACGGTATCATTGTCGGATGCGGAGAATACAAGCGAGTGGGACCATCCCAGGAGTGCAGGCGTGTACACAGCCGATGGGAACGCGAGCGGCGTGATGGCAGTCCCGATCTCGGTCCAGGCCGAATAGTTCTGCGACCGGTCCTTGGAACGGACCTTGTACCAATATGCCGTCCCGGTGTCTACCTTTTGGTCGATGTAGTAGATCGCCTGCAGGTTATCGAACAGCGTCACGGCATAAGTACCCGGCGATCCACCCGAATCCGCTGCCCGCTTGCCGTGATAGCCAAGCAGGTCCGCATCCGTTCCGATGTCCCAATACAGGTGAATGCTGCCCTCGTGCGCTTCCGCCGTCACGCCCGTCGGGACAGCAGGCGGGATGGTGTCGGTGCCGGAGGTGATGCTTTGCGTATCCGACCAGGCCGATGCATTGCCCGCCCAGTCCAACGCTCGCACCCTGGCGTAATAGGTCGTGTCGGCGAGCAACCCTTCCCATATTTCCTTGCGATCACCGTCGCCAGCAGAAAGCCGCGTCATCACGTCGGAGGAAAAGTCGCTGACGAGGCTGAGCTGCGCCTCGTAGTGGTCTAGATCCGTGTCGGATACCAACCCCCAGGTCATTGCGATCCATACGAGCTGTGTGCCATCGCCCTGCGTGCGGACACCTGTCGAGAGATTACCCGCCTCGAAGGTCGGCGTGGCCGGCGCGTCCAGGTCAAATACCTTTGTCGTCACGTCGCGCTGGCTGCGTTCCACACGGTTCACACCCGCCTGCCAGCTTCGGGACGCACTGACGTTCTGCGCTACTCCATCGCCAAGTTCGAGGTTGTAGGATCGAACCTGGCTCTGTCCGCTCCAGTTGATAGTCAGACGCTCGACAGTCAACGTCTCGTCTACGCCCCAGTCCTGCACCCGGAGTCGCACGTCCATTCCGGCCCGTAGGCCCGTCTTTCGCGTGGTGACATCGTAACTCACTTGAGGATAGGCGTACTTGGCGAGCACTGCGGATCCGCGTGCATCCGCAGATCCTACCGTGTCGATCTGGCTGTCCGTCACCACCGCCATGCGCGCACCGTACAGGGCAACGCTCGTCGCGTTCTCCACGAACGAGGTCACGTCTCCGCCGACGATGAGCACCTGGTTCACGATGTCCTTGGCATTCTCCTTGCGGCGAACGGACTGATAGGCGAACGCACTCCCACCGCCAGGATAGTCGGACAGGAACCACGCCGCCGTGCTGCTCTCAGCGGAGAAATAGTGCAATCGCTTGGCGTAGTCCACATACCAGTGCCCGCCTGTCTGCTCAGCTACTTGCTGCACCGCATCCAGCAAGCTCTGGTTGCCGAACGAGACGGACATGGCCGGAGTCAGTTCTGCGACGTAGGTCGTGGCCTCAATGTCGGGTCGGTAGGCAGTAAATAGACGGTCCAGGATCTCTGCGTCCGAATAGGCGATGTATTCCGTCCCGCCAACGATGTCTGTTTCCTCGACGAGCCGATTATAGTCGGAGCAGCGGACGGTCATCGTACGCCCGGTGTGGCGCGTGGCGATCAGATCCCAGTCTGAATCCATCACCTCGCCCTGGAATAGTGTACCCGCCGCATCCTTGATCTTCACTTCGGCGCGCGCGGAGATGGAGATGTTGGCCGCGCCGACTTCCTTGAGCCGGAACGACGCCACCGCCGCAAAGTCGCCCGCGCTCTGCTCGATGGTGAGACTGTCTGCTTCCAGGTAGGAGATGTAGTCTGTCCCGCCGACGCCCAGGTAGTTCGCCATCAGCGTATGTTCCTGCGAAGGCTGCGCCGATCAATTGCCTTCTGCACCAGTTCGGCCAGCAAGTAGATGTCGTGGTCAGAGCGTACGCTATCGCGCCCAAAGTTGAGATTGTACGTATCACCGCCGCGCTCAGAAAAGGCCGCGGCTGCGACAGGTGCTGGTGCAGCTTGCGGGAAGTTCACCGCTGCATCTAGCTTGGTGGTGATGCCGCCCTTCATATCTTCCGCAAAATCCTTCCACGCCGTGTGGATGGGTAGGGGGCTGCCGGGAATGGCCCAGGCTGGCAGGCTTGGGAGATGGATCTTGAAGCTGAACACGTGGTCCTGTATCCACTGCCAGAAACTTTTCGCCGCAGTTTCCAGCGCACCCATCGTGTTGTCCCATGCCGTCTGGACCGCACCGAGAGCCGTTTCAACGTTCGTTTGTACGGTGTTTACTGCCGTGGTGATGGTGCTCTGGATGCCTGTCCAGATTGTTTCTACCGTCGTTTTGAGCGTGTCCCACATAGTCGGGATCGTGCCGCCATCGCCAAAGGTCGCTGTCCAACTATCAGTGACGGACGTGACGATGGCTTCCACGGTTTCGACAATGCTCGTTTTGATCGTCTCCCATACTGTCACGGCTGAGGTCTTGAAGTTTTCCCACATGGTAGGAATCGTGCCACCTTCACCGAACGTCTCCGTCCATTTGTCAATAACCCATGTCTTTACGATAGTCCAGATTGCTTGCCACATCGTGTCCCACTGTTCTTGTAGGCCCTGGAACACAGGACGGGCACGCACGGCGAAAGCGACCAAGACACCGAGTGCCAAGGCCAACCATCCAATGGGTCCGAGGGAAAGACCAGCAGCCTTCGCCAATCCGCCGAATATGCCAATGAGAGGCGAAAGCAGGAACTTGGCGATCTTGGCGGTTACGGCGACGACGGCCAGCGCACCGGCAATTTTGCCCAAGTTCTGTACGAACGAGTCACCATTGCCTTCCGCATCCTTTGGGAATAAGTTGTTCAAGAACTCGACAACCGCTTGCACGTCTGGATCCTCAATGAAATCCCCAAACGCCTTGGTCAACTTGTACCACGCCAGCCGTATGCGCCAGATGGCAGGGCGGATCTCCTCGTCTACCCACTGGTTGAACTTGTAACGCAGCTTGATCAGCATGACGGTGAACTTTTGCTGCGCATCTTTGAACGCTTTACTTACGCCTTTCGTGTCGGGCGTCGGGAGCACCATGCGCGGTAACTCGATCTCCGGCAAAGTGACCTTCTCTGCCTTGGGCAGTTTGATCTTCGCGACCTTCTGTTCCTTCTGGATGTCCGCCTGTATCTGAGCGAGCCGGACCAATTGGTCGATCAGCTTTTCCTGCAGGGACAATCGCTCACGCACCGGGTCTACGGCATCCTCAGCCTGCTTCTTCTGCTCCTCCGCCGCCTTTACTTCATCGTGCGCCGCACGAACGCCCTTCTTTGCTGCTTCGATCTCCGCCCGTTTTGCCGCCAGTGCCTTCGGGTCCGCACCTGCACGCTGCATCTTGGTATAGTCGGCGATCAGCTTGGTCAGCGCACCTTGTGCCGTCTTTTGCTTGCTTTGCGCCTTGGTCAGTCGTTCCCCAGCGGCACGTACCGCTTCCTCCGCCCGCAGTAGGTCGAAGTTCTTGCGTGCCAAGTCCGCCAGTTGGTCGCCCAGCGCCCCGCCCGCCTTGCGTATGTTGTCGAACATCTCCGCCGGGATTGCACCCGTCTTGCGGAACTGGTCAAGCGCCTTGATCATGTCCGTGGACAAGGACTTGAGGATCGTCGCCGCTTCCGGTGCCTTGAGCTGGCCCAGGCCGACCATCGCTTGCAGGGCATTGCCCAGCCGGGTCTGGAAGCTGTCAAGCGCGGAGAAATCCACGTTGGTGAAGCCCTTGAGCCATTCCGCCGCCGTTGCCATGCCCCACTTGTCGATGTCAGATGCGATGCGCGGTGGCGATCCGGGTGCCATCCAGAACGTGAGCAGGCCCGTTAGGAAATTCATCGCGGTCGAGATGGCGTAGGATGCACCCTGGATCAGTCCAGCGGCGAACTGGGTGGAGAAGTTGTAACCCCACACCAGGGCGTTATAGATGAACGTCTCGAACTTGTTTTCGTAGGAGAAGATCAGGTTATCCAAAGCCAGTAGGCCACGCTCCGCAAGCTGGTTGAATTGTTCAGCAGCAGCCGCCAGCGCGGGCCCCAGTCGCGTCTCGAAGAATGTTGTCAGGTGAGGACCGACGTTGTTGATGATAGTGTCGAATGTGTCCAACACCGCGTCCGCCGCGGGGAGCAGTGACATGCCGAGCCGGTGCGAAAGGTTCTGGACGCTGACACCCAACCGCTGGAACCGCTCGGCGGTGGTAAGCTGCATATCGCCCATGTCCTCAAGCATCCGCGTCACGGATTCAGCGGTCGCGTCAAGGATGGCGAGGGACTTTTGTTGCGCCGTGAGCTGGTCCACGGTGACGCCAACCTTGTCCGCCATCTTCTGGTTGGCGTCGCCCAGCTTGAGCACGATGCCGGTGTTGTCGATCAGCAGCGGGGAGGCGCGCTTTACGCCGGTGACGAGGCTGCTGAACAGGTAGTCCACGTCCTGCCCGGTCGCCCTGGCCGCGGCGCGTGCGCCCTTGAGCAACAGGGGCAACTTCTCGCCGAACTCTTGACCCAGTTCCTGACCCGCACCGACTAGAGCCAAGTTAGCCTTGCGCATCAACTCCATGTCAGTGACGGTGCCCTGTGCCGCCTGCTGCATGGCTTCCAGAGACACACCGAACCGCATCGCGTTGCGATCGAATGCCTGCATGATGCCGGGCAACGGTGCCGCATTCTTCGCCAGCTTGGTCAACCCGACGGCAGCCGCACCCGCCGCAGCCGTGACTGCCCCGAGCCCGACAGTAGCGATCTTCGCCGCCCCGGTGACGGCAGCCCGAAACTTGCCGACCGCGCCTTCGGCTTTGTTCAGGTTGGACGTGAACTTGTCCGTCTCTGCGATGACGGGAACGACGAGGCGAGCGACAGTGATGGTTCTAGGCACCGAGCATCCTCTCCAACTTGCCCTCCTTGTCGATCACTTCAGCCCCCATCATCGACGCGACGAACAGCATTTGATTCAGGTTGCGGTCAGCGTTCGGTATCGGTTCTTCCGGCGACGGGTCGGGCATAAAGTCCGCTGGTTCCCAGGCGCTCTTGCCCTTGGGCTTCGACAGGAGCGTGCCGAGCAGGGCGCCCGCATATGCCATCCTGAACGGCATCTGTCCGAAAGGCTCCTCCCGGTGGAACTCGACCCATTCCTCGAAGATCCGGTAGGGCATTCGCGCCAGCATCGCGTCCGGGTTGTAGACCCAGTATCCAGATGCCAGCGCCAGGCGGAACGCGAACCGGCGAAGCGGGGTCAGTTTTTTGCCGGCTGTTCCTTGTCCACATCTTCGCTCGATTCAACCAGCTCGAAGCCCGCTGCGGACATGGATTCAGACACGACGTTTATCACGTCCATGGCACTCTTGCGGACGAGCACCTTGCCATCTTCCTTGGTCAGCATGGGTTCCTTCGTTGTCGGATCCACGATGCAACGTATTGCCAGATCGCCCAAGTTGATCTTGCCGTAATCGAGTTCGCTTTTCCCGTCGGCACGCTCTCTGAACGCACCGCTTGCCATGAGATGCTGCATGGTCAGGGCGTCCATCTCCTTGACCATGACCATGCCTCCGAAAGCCTCGACGTCGCGCGTCTTGACTTCGGATTCAAGGATCTGCTCGCGGGACAGATAGGTGTTACCCGCCATTTCGTTTACCTCCGTCTGTTATGTAACGGTGAGTGTGGGCTTGCCGCTGACTTCCACGGTCACGTCAGCACTGAACGCGCCCTGCACGTCCCCCATGTTGGGGGTGAATTCCTGAACGAAGCCACGGAACACGAACGTCGCCGTTCCGCCAGTGAGCTTGATGTTGCGCCACCGCCAGCGGGGAAGCGATGTACCGTTGTAGGCCGCGTTGAAGCTACCCCACAGGCCCGTTGCGGTACTACCTGCGTGCATGGCCTGGTTGGGGTCCCAGTTGAGCGAAAACGTGAGCTGCCCCGGCGTCGGGACGCCAGCGAACTTCTGCTGCCACGTGCCGCCCGTCATGTCATGGTCCACCGGGATCTCGATGGATTCACGGCTGACGCCCGGCCCGCTGACATCACGAATCTGCGCGATGTCCCCATACGATGTACCGCCAGCGAAATCGACACCGAGGTCGGCGCCCAAAGTCGGACTTCTAACCATGTCTTAACTCCTTTTCCAAGTACCTAAGGCTTGACATTGACATAGGAGCATGGGCGAGACTACCCTGCCGCCGTGTCCATTCCTGGCGTCGAGTGCCAGCGTTCCTGCAAAAGCGCCTGGTCGTGTCGCCACCAGTCCGCGTGTGGCTCGTGCAACTCGTGAGCCACGTAGACCGATGGCACCCACAATGATCGGGCGCGGTGTTCCTTTTCCATCCTGCGCTGCCAGTCCACGTCACTTGCATAGTGGACGTAGCTTTCATCCATCAGCCCATACGCCAATGCTTCCTGTGTCACGTACAGGCAGAACCCGGCGAGATGGCCCACGATCTGCGGCTTGCGAATGTTGCCCCGCGTCCCGCTGTTCTGCGGCCAAGTCCGGCAGGGACCGGAAGGACCGACGAACCATGCGCGCATGTACTTCCATTCCTCCGCCGCATCTCGCAACGCTTTGAGCCATCCCGCATCCGGTTCGCAGTCATCTACCAGGATTACAGCATCGCCACCAGCCACCAGTCGCAATCCCTCGTTGACCGTCTTGGTGAACCCTTGCCGCTTGTCGTCCTCCACCACGCAGATACCACAGTCGCAGCCCGCCACGTTCATTGCGTGGATGGCCGTAGCGTGGCCCTTGGCAAAGTCGAGCGTCGGGACGATGATGCTAGGTTTTGTATGGCATACAACATTCACAGCACGCTCTCCACCGCCGCCCAGAATTCATCGATCGGACCCTGGAAGCCCAGCCGTTCGGGTTCGTTCTCGATGTACTCCATCGCACCGATTCGCCCGTCCACGATCAGTTCGCACCCCGCAGCCCACGCCTCCGCCACCGTCCTACCGAATGCTTCGGGCCATTGCGGAAAGAACACGAACGACTTGGCGTTTCCCATGATGGACGGCATGCGCTGGTAAGGCACTTCGCCCACCACACGGATGTATGGCGGCAGCTTCCCGAAATCCATCATCGGCGTGCCTATCAAGGCCAGCGTTTCACCCGTCCTGTATGCCCAGTCCACTGCCATCGGCGCGCCCTTGTAGACGTCTACCCGACCGACGAAGATCGCGCCCTCGCGTTCATCCTTCGGCTTAGCAGCTTGTCTGAAAGACTCCAGATTCACCGGCGGCGGAAGGATCACGTGCGGGGCGTCGAACGGGTAGCCGAAGGCATCTACTTGCGCCTGACTCGAAAAGATCAACAACGTCGCTTGCTCCAACAGGCACCGTCTGAATAGGCCATCGCCCGCATACCACGGATCCCGTACGTGCTTTACCGTTGGCTTTTGCAGCAGGATCTCCAGCCATCGCTGATCGTACGTCGTGCTGTTCTGGACCACGTAGCACTCGATGTCATCTGGCGGGCGCTTGTTCGGTGGGCAATAGACGATCTTCGCCCAGTCCGGGGCGTGATCTACCAACGCTCCGCAGCTCATTTCACTTCCGCCGTGAATGCCTACGTCTGATTGGAGCCACCCTATACGCACCTTGTCTACCATCGTTCCTCCTTGATGTTGAGGATTCACCAGAGCGTGGCCTCAATGTGAGCCACTATGGGTTTCCAGTACCGATTCCATACCACGTCATAATCGTAGTTCGCGGCGACGAACCCAAGGCCAGCTTCGCGCATCGACGCCTTTTTCTCGTCGTCCCAGGTGTACAGTTCTTCTAGCCCCTCTATGATGCGCCCGATGCTCGGAAGCTGCCACCAATACTCCAGGCCCGCAACCCAGAACGGTTGTAGCGGCTCGATCGCAATGCCGTTGACGCACAATTCCGTGGTGGACGAGCACCGCTGCGTGAGCACCGGTATCCCGCACGCCTGCGCTTCCAACAACGGAAGGCAAAAGCCCTCGCCCATACTCGGCAAAGCCATCACGTCCGATGCCTGGTAAATCTTGGCAATCTGCTCGTCGCCCAATCCTATCGCCAAGTTGCCAGGAAGTGGGAATGCCATCGCATCTCCCGGCAGTTGCAGGGCGTTCATCAGCACGTCAAAGTAGATCCCTTGATCGCCGCTGCCATACGGTTGCTTGGTGGTGTGGCAGTAGAGCAGTGCCTCCGGGTGGATGTCATGAAACATCTTGAATGCCGCCAGCAGCTCAGGCCAGCCTTTCCTCGCCGGATAGCCCTTATTCGCAGCGACAATGGAGATGATGAAGCGATCCTGCGGCAACCCCACCTCCTGCTGTGCCTTCGCCTTGTCGCCGGGCTTGAACACGTTCAGATCCACGCCGTGCGGTGCGTACAGCGGATCGAAACCCGCATCCTTGAGCTGCGCTCGCCCGAACTGGCTATAGGCGATGATATAGTCCGCACCCCGCAGCCGGTCGCGTGCATACTTGTTGATCGGCGCCCCATCCACTGGGACCATCGCCGCCCACGGCACTCCCACAAGCTGGCGCGTGTTCGGCGGTAGAGCCCACACGTCGTAGAGCGAGATGCACAAGTCCGCCTGAAAATGCTGATTGTAGGCGTTGATGCAGTCCGCATTCTGTCGTGCCTCGCGCAACCCGTAGTGCGGTATGCCATCCCATACTAGCGTTGCACCGGAAAGGCCAAAGTTGGCAATGATCGCCACCTCGTGACCGTCACCACGCAAGCGTCGGGCAATCTGTCTCGCCTGTCCCGCGTATCCCGTCATGGTCCAGGCCGCATTCGTCCATAGAGTTATTCGCAACGTTTCCTCCCGCGGCGTTAGTTCCGCTTTGTGATTGGTAAACTACACTTTATGGTCTATCACCACTTCGACCGTCTCCCGTTCCTTTTCGTAGCCCGGTTCCCACGAGTTGAAACGGTTGTCCACGAAACTGTATCCTACCGCCGTCCCGCTTTCCCACCCGGCAAAGGCTGCGAAAAGCTGGTCGCCGATCGTCCTCGCCGCGCTGACTGTCTCAGCATAGGCATCGAACTGGACGCGGTAGGTCCATCTGTCCGGCGTCCCGTCGTGGTCCTGGTAGTCGTTGGCCGGCGTGCTCACGAACGTGTATGTCACCAGTGGAAAGGTCGGGTTGGCTGGGATGCGGGGGTAAACCCTCGTCCCGACCAGGGCCGACAACCCACTGTACGCCGTGCAGCGCGCCTTGATCGACTCCGCGACTCCCACGCTAGGACCCTACGATGTTCTCGGTGTGGTGCCCAGCTAGGTCCGACGTATCTGCCAGGGCCAGCGTCTTGGCCGTCCGGCTCCAGCAGAAAAGGCTGTTGATCCTCTGGTTGGCCGATCCGCCGCTAACGCCCGCATGCTTGATCTCGGTATAGGCCAGCGTGATCTCCGCCGTCCCACCCAGCGATACGCTGCCACTCGTCACCAACCCGCCAGTCAGTTTGCCGCCGTAGCTGTAGAAGGCGTCATTCTGGTCCCTGACCTGCAGGTACACCGGCCCGCCAAAGTCCACGTTGCGCGTATGGATCACGATCGGGTTGTTCGTGCCGTGATTGGTGAACAGGCTCGTTCCTGCGGTGTGCGTGAACTTGACATCTCGCAGGTGCAGCGCGAACGTGCCCGCACACGAGCTGTTGTCCAGGTACAGGCCCGTCCCGGTCGTGTTGGTGAAGTTCACGTTGTCGATGTAGCCCGCGAACGACGCCAGCGAAGTTGCCGGGTACACCGTCAGGCCAGCAGTCCCACTGGAGATCGTCACCGCGCCCTGCTTGCCGAGCCCGATCAGCCGCACGCCGCTGATGGAGGGCCAGGTCACGTCTTCCGTGTACGTGCCCGGCATCGCGATCACAGTTGGCTGCGCAGCCGTCACAGCGGCGAAAGCCGTGGTGATAGTCGCGTAGGGGTTGGCGTAGGACCCGATCCCGATCGTGTCGCTGCCCTCCGGGTTGACCCAGAGATGATCGCCCGTACCGTGATCGACCAGCGTGTCGAGCGCATCGCCATACCGTACATCTGGCTCCGTCTCGATCCAGTTTGCTTTGAGTGTTGCTAACGTCCGAACTGTCATGATTGTCTCCTATGTGAACGCTTTGCGCATCCGGTTTCCCATTTCCGTTGCCGCTTCCGCAGCAATCCCCGCCTTTGTCGCATCTATCGCCGGGCGGAGATAGGGTCGCGCCGGGATGGTATAGGTCTGCGAAAGCGCAAGCGCCCGCCACATCTCGTCGCCCGTCTGCCTCCACTTGGCCCAAAAGAACCGACGCTGCCGCGGCGTGATGGCGAACGTGCCACCGTATTCGTGGACTGCACCATGCGGGGCATCCACTACGATGTCCACGCGGTACTGATTGACCTTGACGGCCTTGATGTGGTTCGCTAGGTTGCCCGTCGTCTTGAACTGCCGATATGTGTTCTGCCGCGCCAGCAGGACGACGGTTCGATCGACGGCATGCCACATGATATCAGCCATCTCAGCACCGCCGACTATATCCCGCGCCTTTTGCAAGTTCAGGCGCAACTCCTTCACGCCGACAACTTCCATGCGCAGTTTCACGACGCCTCCACCCGTTCCAGGTCCACCCGCGTGTGCGACAGATTGCCGCCCACACCTCGCCGGATCAGGACCCGCGTCACTTCGTAGGTGCCCGCCGCAACACTGTTGCCGTCCGCGTCCTCGATGGTGCTCAAGCGATCCTCGGTGGTGACGTTGGCCGTCCCGTTCATCAGGGCAAAGTCTCGTTCCAAGACGACGAACCCGCTCGCCTCGTTGGCGAAGCCTTCCGTTGACTGGGTGAAACGGCACGGCTGCGCCGTCGTCAGCGCCGACCACGACCGCGCAACTTCGCCCGTCGTATCTTGCGCCGTGCCCGAATCGCGCCATACGGTGCATGTGTGGACGAGCCGCCGCGTCAGCCAGTGCCTAGTCATCTGGATCCACGTCGTAGTCGATGTCCTCGTGCGCCCAGACCTTGATCGATGCGGCTTTGAGCCCAGCTTTCGCCAGCAGGCCGGAACAGTCCAGTGCAAGCGCCTGCTGCCCGTAGGTCGTGGCGTTGAGGCCCATGTCCGTCTTGCCCCGGTAACGCACAGATGCCTCACCCGCGATGCTCTCACTTTCAAGCTGTGGCTCGCGAGTCGTGGCGATAAAGTGCGCCGCCAGAAGCGCCTGGATGGATGCCAAAGCAGCAGAACCACCGCAGTTGCCCAGATTGGTCGCAAGCGGGATGGTGCGGTAGTACGCCATGTTGATGTAGGCGTTGATCTGCTCGTCCGTCAGGCCCGTATCGAGCACATCCTTCACGTCCTCGACGTCCACCAACGCGTTCTTGTTACGGACTGCCATCCACCGCCTCCACCACGTCCACCTTCAGGATGCGCCCGTCCTTGCCGGAACCTTGTATGGCATACAAATCTATGCCATGCTCCTTGGCAAGTTCGATCGCGCTAGCCGTGGCGTCCACGTCCTCCTCGATCTCCGGCTCTGGTTCCGGTTCTGGTCGTTCTTCGATGACGACGAACTTGTCACCGAATGCGGCCAGCTCGTCGGCAGTCACGTCGATCACATCGCCACCGACCAGGGACTCACGGTGGTGCATGCCGGGCCGAATTCGCACCCGAACCATAAGGCACCTCCGTTATGTCAGCAAGACGTTATGTGGACCACTCCGCTATACCCCGCATAGTTCGTTCTGAGCCGGGGCACCGCAGCCATCATGACCACGAAGTTGATCCGCCCACCGCCGGGGCTTTCCCAGCGTCGCGTCTCGATGTCGAGCGCGATGCGGATGTCCACCACGTCGCGGGTGAGCTGCACCGCACAGAACTGCCCATCAGTCATCATGTCGTTGTAGTTGACGGACTGGATCTCCGGCAGCGCCTGGACGCGATCAAGACCGCGCTGGCCCGTCCCGTCGGTGTAGTATTGCAGCAGCTCCGAATACTGGTTCGGGGCCAGCCATACCGCCCAAGGACCGTGGAACGTGCGACCGTGCATCGTGCTGATCCACTTGCGGAACGTCTCGTACTGGTAGCTCAACGTCCCGAAGTCGCCGTCTGCCGTGGTCGTGTACCGTCCCGACAGTGTGCGCAGCCCGTAGACCGCAGCGCTGTCCACGACGATGCTTGTATCCCCGTCGATCAGGATCTTCTCCGCCATCTCCACGACGGCCTTGGTCGCTTCCTCGGCGTTCGTGGTTTCCAGGTCTGCACCCAGCGCCCGCGATGTCAAGAGCTCGCGACGTCCGATGCTGAATGACTTAGAAATGAGCGGCAAGGGCGCAGTGAAGTGCTTCAGGTCTACCCGGTCGCCCTCCACCTGCGTCTCGAAGTCCATCGTGAGGTCAGCAGCGGTCATCTCGGACGCGACGCGCCACTTGCTGCTTTCCTCGGCCAGCGTGGTACGGCTGGTCAATCCGGCGCCGGTGATGGTGCTCCAGGCGTTGAACTTCCGTGCAGCGGTCATCTGGATTGCCGCATCGAGCTTCTGCCATTCCTCTTGCGAAAGGAATGCGTTGGTGATCAGCTCGTTGTCGCGGTTGACTGCGAAGCCCTTCTTGTTGAACCCATACGGTCGCCAGGTGTTCGTGGTGAACGCTGCGACCGCACTTGGATCTTTCAGGATCTGCAAATCGAGTGGCATCTCATCCTCCCTATACGATGCGCACGAGGCAGCGGGCGGCGGTTCCGCCGTTTGCGTTGACCGTCTGCCACGCGATGCCGATGGGGCAGGACGTGCCGACGCTCAGACCGGTCCCGCAGCTTTTCAGGTTCCCGTTTCCATCGGAAATCAGCCAGTGCTTGCCCTTCGTGACGCTCTGCCCGCTGGCGATCTTCATGTTCACGACGTCGCCCGGCAACCCCTGCATAAACTGCACGGTATCCCCGTCTGCGTAGGGGATGTCGATCGCCGCCGTGGTCGGGTACGTGTACGTGTCCGGTGCGGGGTTCACCAGCGAGATGAACTTGGCGGAAGCGCCGCTCGCCGTGGCGTGCTGATCCACCTGCGTCGCGGTCACCATGTAGAGCAACTGGCCGGGGTAGATGACTCCCGACCCTACCGCTTCCAGTCGTTGCGGGCTGATCCTCAACGCGCTTTCGACGAGGATCGCATGCCGTGTCGTGGTACGTGCCATTCTAGGCCTCCTTCTGCTTCAGCAGCACAGGCGCGGCTTTCAGGACCACGATCTCGTCCCCTTCGGTTTCTCGCCCACCGCCGCCGCCCCGATAGTCTGGGTCCACGAGCGACTGCTCGATCCCGCGTAGGGTGTCCATATCCAGCTTGCCCAACTGCTCCTCGGAGAGCGCGCACTTGGCGTTGGATGCCAAAGTCGCCGCAAGGGCAACGCGCTCCTTGTCCGTGTTCGCCGCCAGCGTTTCCTTGAGGGAAGTCACCTCACCGCGCAGCGCCTCGATCTCCGCTGCGAAGTCGGGGGTTTCCTCGTCGTTGGTTGCGGGCGGTTCCTGCGGGGGCGCAGCCTGTTGCGACAAGAACGCGATCTGCTCGTCACTCATCGCTTCGAGCGATTCCTGGTCGAACGGCACGCCTGCCTCTACCAACTCCGCTACATTCACTCTTGCCTCCTTGTGCTGGGAAAACACCCGCACGATAGCGTTGACTACCCGCTGCACGGCGTTCTCCGACAAATCCGCTACTTCCATGCTGTCCTCCGCATTCGTCCGTGGTGCGCCGCAGCCGTCTTGCCACGAACATGCGCCCTTTTCATCCAGCAGGATCGCCAAATGGTCAGGCACCAGGTCCACCGCCTTGCCGACATAGGCATTCCCGTTGAACACGCCCGGTTCGTCCTCCAGCTTGCGAAAGTACGCCGTGCTGACTTCCGTTGGCTCATTCTGTTCGAAGCGCCGCAATGCCTCAATGCCGCCTTGCGTTCCCTTGGCGAGCGCCATGTCGATCCACGCCTCACCCTTTAGCTTGTCATCGTCAAAGCGGACATTGAACAGTTGCCCGACCTGGGACTGGGACAACACACACGGTGCGTTGGCGCTGATGTCGTTTCCCTCGCCGTCTTGAGGATGATTGATGACGACGGGTCTGCCATTCCACCCGTCAGCCACGCGGGCCAGTTCTTCATCAGACACATACTCACCGTTCACGACGCCGTGGCACTGAGCAATGACGGGAACGACCATGTACTCGTGGCCCTGCATCTTCTCGCGGCGAAAGTCGGCGGTTGCGGCCTTGTTGTGGAGGATGTTGGACGCTTGCTTTTTCACCCAGTGATCGCCTTCCACGCGATAGAGCTTCTTGAACTGGCCCACGGCAGCGCCCCAGGGACTTTCTGGCGGGTTGTCGCTCTTTTCCATCGCATCGGCCCATTCGCTGATCTTGTTCGCTTGGGCCAGCGTGATTGCCGGCTTAATGCCCTTGAGACTCGCCGGTATATCGGTTAGACTAGAATACGGCATGTCCACCTCCCAACAAAAACGCGCCATGTCGCGACCCGCAGGTCGTCACATGGCGCGTAGGTCCGCCTCGTCCTTAACATCTAGTATACACCGGTTTTGTTGTATCGTCAAGTATTCTTTGACCCATGAGCGACTGCGGACGCCACTCCACAGATCGAACAGCGAGCCGACGTCCAACGCGACGCCGCCCATCTCCGCACACATCGTTGCGTACCACTTGCCAAGGAAGCCCGCACCCACCAGCGCCAACGTGCCGGGTCCACAGTTGCCCGCAGCCTCCGCCGCGATCTGTTCGTGCATGGCCCAGTGTTCTGTCGGTCGCTCGCCGGTGTGTCCTTCCTCCGGCACGCGGACCCAATACGTTTTCTTGCCGTAGCGTGCCTCAAAGTCGTCTACTACGTTCCTGCACGTCACCAGCACAACGCGCTTCGCTTCCTGCACGATCTCGTCCAGCAATCCGTCTTGCCACAGGTAGATGTGCAGGTCGTTGTCGTTCGTCCACACGTCGTGCTCGCAGTGTTGCCCCATCCACGTTTCGGGATAGCGCCAGTAGCGATCCGTCTGCCCCTTCTTGTAGCACACCCCGTCTGCCTTGCCGATGGCATCCACAAGCAGGCGCCGCATCTTTGCGATGTCCCGCTCTGCAAAGTTGCCTCGTCCGAACCAGTAGATCAGCCGCCTGATCATCTCCCCGCGCGTGATGTATTGGGGCCACATCAGCAACCGGCCCTCACCGTCGCCCAGGCGGATCAGCGACCCACGAATGCCGATGTCTAGACAGTCGATGGCCCATTCCGCGATTTCTACAGGTGAACGGGTGGTAATCATGACCTCTCCTATGATGCTATTGTCACCGGTCCCCCATCTGCCCAAAGTCCACTATCGTTTCCCCATGTGATAGTCGTGTACGGTTGCGGTATTGGATCGCCAATATAGGGCTCGGGCCAATGCGGACATGGCGGACGCCAGAAGTGCGGATCTGGATCTGTGGGTACTGTCACCGGCACAATCGGCCTTGCCTCAAGCCACGCGATCCGCGCCTCGGCGTCCGCCAGCTTGCGCTCCAGTTCCTCGATTCGTGCAAGTAGCTTCTTTTTCTTCATGGATTTCTCCTCTCAAACCAGCGGATCGAGCCCGCGCCTTCCAGTTCAGCCCAGCCCGTCATCGTTTACAGTAGGTAGTTTTCTGGCAATGATACTGGCCGCAGTTATACCCAGTCCCTTGAGAAATTTGCGCCTGTCCATTACGCTACTCCTTTTCTAGTCTCAAACTCTCTGGTCCGATGGCCGGCTCGAAATCGTCGGGGAAACCAAATTGTGCCCGCCGCCGCAGCTCGCGCAGGGACTTTTGCCCGTTCTCCCATAGCAGATCGGTAGCGTCCTTCGGGCGAAGGTTGTACTCGTGGTGAAGGTGCTCTACTATGGCATCGTAGCACGGCACGTACCGCCCCACGTTTGCCGCTCGCATGCACGCCTCACTGTCATTGCAGGCGCCGCTGTAGTGCGGGAAGCCGATGCAGCCGTTCATGTGCTCCACGATGAATCGCCGTGTCGCCAGGTAGTGCGTGCTTTCCCGCTTCATGGCAAAGGTCCGGTGCAAGTCGTTGAACCCGACGAGGCCGCCGCCTTCCGGCATGCAGCGCATCGCCGCGTCCAACCAACCGTCCGTCCAGCGCAAGTCATCCGCCGCAAACACGATGTACTCGCCCTTGCTTTCCTTCAGCCCTGCATTCCACGCCGTGGGCTTGCCCTGGTAGTGGTCGCAGAACGGCATGCGCCAGCGTTTCAGGTTGCTACCTTTGTAGCCGTTCAGGAAGTCGCCGACAATCTGCATCGTATTGGTGTCCACGTCCACCGGGATGTCGATTTCGATGGCCCACTTTGCCGTAGTATCCAGCAGTAGCTTGACGCAGGCGATTGCTGCGTCCTGTCGCCCGGTCGTGGGCATGATGACGGAGATCAGGTCTTTGATCATCGGAACAACCCCGCCCATATCTCCATCGCGGAGCGGAGTTTATGGAGATAGGTTGGCGCATTCTCATCCGGCGCAAAGTGATGGGCAATCTCCAAGTAGCATTCGATGGCCGTGGTTCCGGTTAGTTTTGCTATGTCCACAAACTCCCAGAACGTCTCATTGAACTCCAGGCCCACCGCCTCCTTGCGGAGATTGCCCCATACGTCGGATGCTCGCTCGTGTTTGACGTGCGGCTCACCGCTCCATACTGCCAACTGCAGCCGGTCCAGCACCTTTTTGGCGATCACACCACACCAGATGTCATCGAAGCGGTCGTAGGGCCATGCCGGACCCTGCAGGCCGAAGTACATCAACGGCGCGATCGCCGGATTGAACGCCAGGTTCATGCCACACATCGGGAAATAGCGCCCGGCAGGGATGGGATCATCATAGTATTCGATCAAGTCGTACTTGGTATGCATTGCAAGTTGCCACAATGCGTCAAGATCCGGTATGCCTTCCCACAAGCCATGACTCAACACGACGGGCCACTTGCGCGTGAGATTGCGGTATGGATAGCCACGCGGCTTGAGTCCGCCGATCGTCAACCGCCACGCTGCTATTTCCGCCGTCTTTTGCAAGTTCTCCCAGTGGCGCAGGAAAAACCCGTTTACGTCCATGACGGGATAGCAGTCATCATCCAGCGTCACGATCATGTCGGGCTGCTTCTGCCATGCTTTCCAGAAGCCGTAGCTTCGAATGCCGGAGTTGCCCCGAGAGATGATCCACGCGTCGTCGCCCAGGTCGCGGTCGATGTCCGCATGGCAGTAGTGCATCACGGTCGAGCTCGACAGGTCGAACTGCTTTTCGGCGTGGTCCTCTATCACGATGAACTCGCGCTTCCCGTCGTTCCACCGTTTCAAGAACTGCTTGATGTGCTGTTCCCTGATGGTCGGTACAACCACTATGGCGTACATTTCGCCACTCCTTCATACGTGTTGCGGCCTTTAGCTACCGCAGTTAGATGGTTCAGCCATTCCTTTGCGACGACCAGCGTTTCGTCCCACTCACCAGGACGCCCGATCGTCGTGAAGCCGTGCTCAAAGTCTACCGCCTCCTTGTCTAGTTCCAACCCGTATGCTTCCGGGTCGTGCCACGCCGGGGAACCGGGTAATGGCGCGAAGATGTGAAAGCCCCACTTGTCTACCGGAGCACGTCGGACGAATGCCGCTGTTTCCTCCACCGTTTCGTCCGTCTCGCCAGGAAAGCCGACGATCATTTGTGCTCGCACTGCCAGGCCCGCAGCTTTTGCGTCTACTGCTGCTTCCAGCGATCGCCGCGCTGTGAGGTGCTTGTTCATCGCCGCAAGGATCCGGTCGCTGCCCGATTCGAAGCCGAATGTCACGCTCCGGCACCCGCCCTCGTACAATCGCTGAGCCGTGTCGAGCGTGAACCGGTCCGCCCGCGCCAGGCAGTGCCACACAACATCCATCCCCTTCAGCCGCTCGCACAAGTCCGCGACGCGAAACATGTCGAGGTTGAACGTGTCATCTACGAAGTTCACCTGATCCACGCCATAGCGGTACTTGAGTAGGCGCACTTCGTCCACGACCTGCTGCACCGTCCTATAGCGCACCCGCCCGCCGGTGATGCACCGCTGTCCGCAGAACGCGCAATCATACGGGCATCCGCGCGCCGTGATGACTGACGCTTCCCGCATGCAGCCGAAGGAGGTGAACGTCTTGATCTTGGCGTAATCGTCAAAGTACACGAGGTCGCGCGCGGGCATCGGGAGCATGTCGAACGGGACGACGGGCAATGGGTTGACGTTCCATCCGTCCCGCTCCAAATCCCAGTACACCGCACCGGGAATCGCCGCCTTGTCGCGGCCCTGCACGAAGTCCACCAGCGACCAGTCCGCCTCGCCGGCCAGCAGCAGGTCGGGTTCCAGTTCCTTCTGCGTGCGGACGGGAAGCGCCGAGCAATGTGGTCCGCCCAGGACGATGTAGGCGTTCTGCCGGCACGCCAGCATGTCCACCAACCGCTTGACGACGCCGTACTGCGGCGTGGTGAAGCCGATGCCATACAGGTCGCCGGTCGGGATGACGGATCGTTCCACGTCCTCCCCCGCCAGGTCGCACACCTCCACCGAGACGCCGTGTTCGCGCAGGCTCGCCGCCAGATACAGCAGGCCCAAGGGCGGGAGGTCGCGATCGGAGATCAGCCAGGGCGACGGCGGATTGATCAGGACGACGTGCTCAGCACGGCGCATTATGATGCATCCTCTTTTGAAGCGTGTTCATTTTGCCCGGGAAAGCCCATCGTCCGAGATGTTTCCTTTTCACCGATATAAACATCGCGCCCATCAATAGTCACAGTTGCGCTCTTGACTTGGTTGGCCGAAAACGTAACTCCAGACACAGTAATAGTCGCTTGATTCCCCTTTTTCGTTTTGTCCATCATGATGCCTCCTCGGTTTGCCCCGGGCCCTTCTTGGCAACGATGATCTTCCACAGCTTGTGCTCGTTGGCCTCGTCCATCTCTACCGAATCGAATCGCTCGCGTAGGAACGCCATCATCTCCGCCAGACCCGACAAGTCATGGTCCTTCAGCACGTAGTTGTGGTATTCCACATACAACTGGCGAATCGGTTCCCAGTTCCATATCGCATGAATCAGCTCAACCTCCGCGCCTTCCACGTCCATCTCGATGCAGTCGATCCGGTTCGCTTCCAGCAGTGCATTGATGTCGGCACATTGCACGGTGGTTTTCTGAAAGTGGGACGCCCGCTTGAACAGCGAGTGCGTTCCCTTGTTTTTGTGCGTCTCCAAGTAAAAGTCGCGGTCCCGATCGCCATTCCCGACCACGGCGAAGGGTAGCGGGTTCACGTTCCGCGCATCATTCAGCGTCAGGTTGGCAAGTAGCATGCGGTAGTTGTCCTTCTCCGGCTCGCACGCCACGACATACTCGCACTGCTTGGCTGCATAGACGCTGAACGTTCCGATGTTGGCGCCCGCATCGAGCCAACGATCCGCCGGGCGGAAGTCACACAGTCGCCAGTGCCCAGTCTTGTACTCCTCCACGTTCTCCCAATCCAGCGTCCCATCGCGTATGCGGAACTGAGCATCGCCGGCATCGAGAATCTTCTCAGGCATCGTGCCTCATTTGCCGCAGGCACATCTGCATGCCCCGCGTCTCGTGGTAGTGGATGATGTAGGCATCCGAACGCGGTACGCCAAGATTGTCGTATTGAACTGGCGTACACCAGCAATAGCGCGGGTCACAATAGCTCGCCGCATCCTCGAACCGCTTGCCATCCTGCATCCAGTACATGCGGTTCCAGACGTATTGGTCGTAGGCCCAGCATCCATAGTCCCACGTCTCGACAAGCTGCGCACCGACGGCCCACGTCTCCAGAGAAAGCGATGCCGGTAACAGCCGTATCCCGCTGTGCATGTAGGCTGCCTTGGGGAACGCGGCATAGGGCACTCGCGCATTCGCTAGGTTGAACATGCGGAACTCGTAGGCTTCCGGCCAGGGCGTGGGCTTGACGCACAGAATATCACCGTCCGCCACCATTACGTCGTTACCCCGCCGGACGAGGCGATACACGCGGTGCCACACGTCCGCCAGCATCATGCCATAGCGGTAGTTTCGGATCTCCTTCGCCGTTCCCGCTCCGCCGCGGATCTGCCCGGTCAGGACCACGTGCTTGTCCATCCCCTGCAGGTTGCGCTCGAACGATGCGCTGCACAGATCGTGGATCTCGCCTATCGTCTCGAAGTCGCCTCCCAGGTCGAATAGGACCGTGACGAGGATGTTCATCCGCCCACCCGCAATACCGTCACGCCTGCCTGGTCGGGAATCATGCGCCAGGGGTCCACCACGACGCTACCGGGTGGATAGGGATATACGATCAAGCTCGGATGGTTGCAGCCGATCAGGTAGACATGCGGCGAATCTTCAAGGCTAGCCCTTGAGGATTCGATGACTGGATCCCACGTCCCGATCTTACCCCACGTCTCTTCGAGAATGGCCTTGCACAATAGCGCAGACGATCCGATCTCCAAGTTCGTGCCAGCCTTGAATGCCGTCCCCAGGATGAATGGATGTAGGCCGCGTTCTTTTGCCAACTTGGTGACGAGGTTGCACAACCATTCGGCTTGTTTCTCGCGCGCCATCGCCAAGGTGCCAAAGATGTCATAGGACAAATCTAGCTCACGCGATAGCCAGGACAAGGCAATCAGATCACGGGGGTGGCATGCGCCCCCGTCTCCCATTCCACCGCGCATGTACATCGAAGACGTGATCCGTCGCGTTGCCAGCGCCATCGCATCCGTCACCCGATCCGCATGGGCCCCCATCTTGTGACAGACTTCCATCACGGCATTGGCGTAGCAGATTTTGCTCGTCACGTAGGTATTGTACAGCACCTTGATCGCTTCTGCCGTCTCGTAGGTTTCCATTAAGACAGGCGCGTCTGTCATCGTCTGCCACAGTGCCGCCATCGTCTCATCTTCCAACCCGTCCCGCGTCCCGACGACGACGAATTCGGGATTCAGGTAGTCGCGCATCGCGTAGCCCATCGCCGCAAAGGCCGGGTTGTAGACCAGCATCACCCATTCTCCGCACAACGGTTCGATCTCGCGCCGGATGGTGCCGGGCAGGACCGTGCTCACCACGGCGACAGTGCGGTGACATCGCTGGATCACGCATTGTACTGCGACATCCGCCACCGCATCCATGAGGAAGGAATAGTCAAAGTCCACGCGCTCATCCGGCAGCCGGGTGATGCCTTCGTATCGCTCCTCGTGCGGTGTCTGTACGACCACGAATATGACTTCGCATTCATGGACCATCACTTCCACCGATGCCCATTCGATGTTGGCCCGGTGGCGCAGTTCGTCAAACGTCCGCCCATCGTAGCCTTGTTCCTGCCAGGGCCACGTCTTGCAGATCACATTCTCCACTATCACGTCGTACGCCAGCACCCGGTGTCCCTTGTAGGCGAAGGATACGCCGATAGGACAACCTAGTTTACCGAACCCAACGATGCCGATGTTAGCCATGTCTCTCCTTTGGCGGCTTTAGTTCCGCCTCACGTGCGCGATCGCCTCGTCCGTCACATCCACCCCCGCAAACGCCGCCAGCCTGCCCACTTCCCCGGCGGGATCTTCCAGCAGCGTTTCATAACTGACGTGCAGGACCGGATCTTGTATGCCATACAAACTTGAGAGCAGTCCCAGGTACGCCTCCACAGCCCAGGCCGTTGCTTCATCGCGATCATAGAACCGCCCCGGCGGGCACCGGCCCTCCATCCTGCCTCGCACGCTGCGCTCGAAGGTGCGATGAGAGACGACAACACGCGGTTCGTGGCCCATATCGCGCAGCATGTTCAGGGACCAGGGGAACGACTTCCACAATAACGTGTTTTTTGCGCCGAATGGCCCGTCACTTCGGAAGTGCGTCAAGGCATAACGCCTGAGCGCCATCCGCTGCTTCGGTTCCGGCAAACCGAAGATGCCGTGTAGGCAAGTGTCCTCGTACAGATCGAAACCCGCCGGGTGCGTGCTCAGGTGCAAGCCCATCGAAACGCCCATCTTGTGCAGGCATCCTGCCACGCACGAAGTCCCGCTTGCACCGATTCCAGTTACCAACATCACATTAGCCATTATGTTGCCTACACAGGCCCTAGATTGGTCCATAGCCCCGTAGTTCCAGGTGCTCCAGGTTCCCACACATTGGCAGCTATCGTGCTTTCCCAGATGTATCCGTTGTGCGTCACCTGTGCGCCCAGCGCATAGGCGTCATGAGCACCTTGTGGCTGCACCCACTCGGGAATCACGCCTTCGGGCACCGTCGATGCCCACAGTGCCGGGACCACCGGCGGCGTCCAATCTGCCTGCGACCTGTGCGCCTGCACGCAGCGATAGAGCGTGCCGTCATAGCTCGCCAGATCGCCGATGACGTAGGCCGTCCCGGTTGCCCACACCGGGTAGACGGACACGAGCGCCGCCAGTTCGTCGGCAGTCAATTCCTCTTGGAGAATGAGCGTATCCAGCATGGCGTCGCGTTTCTGTATCATAATGTACGGCTTCGCGGCGTCCACAGCGCGATACGCAAATTCCGTGACATCTTCCGGGCGCTTCTCTCGCCCCAGGATCGCTACCCATAGTTCTCGGCTGCGCTGCTGAGCCTCTTCCAATGAGTCGAACGTGATTTCTGCCATTAGTAGATGCTCCAGTAGCGATTGATTGCCGTCTGCATCGCCAGGCGATCTGTATCCGAGAGCGCGGGATCGAAAATGATATGTGAGACAATCGGTCCCTTCCAATGCGCGTTGATCCCAGTCGGGAAACTGCCGATTACACAGCCGTTTGGGTTCTGCGCGCCAGCATTGCCGCTCGCCTTGCTAGCACCATTGATCCAAAGCTGCGAGCTGGCACCACTGAACAGCCCGGCCCAGATATTCCAGTTCGCGTCTGCATCGCCCGCGTCAATCGCCGCACCCGCGTAAAAGCTCCAATTGTCCGGAGAGGCCGCTGCTGCCTTGTATAGTTGCAATCTATTTACCACATCGTCCGCCGTGCTCAGCACGATGGCAATATCATTGTTGACGACGCTGGCATCCAATTGTGCTGCCGTGAAAATGCTGCACGGCTGCGACAGCGCCCCGCCGATCGTGAACGCGCCACCAAGAGAGTCATCGGTGCCATCGAATTGTGGCCCGGCGTGTCCGTTTTTGATACTCGCCACGTAGAGCGGCTGGCTGCCCGCCACAGCCATCGTCACGTCGTCGCCTGCCGGTGCCTGGTCGTAGACTGTGACAACATAGCTGGCCCCGCCTGCCCACGCTGCGATAGCTGCCACGTCCAGGTTGCCATCGCCATCGTAACCAAAGTCGGCCTCGGCGTTGTCGCTGGCACGGCGCAGCCGCACGAGCGCCCCGGTATAGCTACTCAGCACCCGCCTCGCCGGCTCGTAGGCGTGGACGATGGAAGCAGCGAAGGCGTCGTAGGCGGGTTGTTTTCCTTTGCCATCCATCAATCGCAGTCGCATTTGCAGTTTATCCATCCCGCCGCCTCTCAGATAACACAATCATCCTTCGCACCTCAGAACGATGTCACGAACTGCGCATCAGACACGTAGGTTGCGCTACCGGCACCGATCTGACCCTGTAACTTTACGAACGGCGTCGTTCCCCACAGCGGCCAGTTGAGTGCGATATTCTGGTCTGCGTCCGTGCCAAGCTGGTAGATCAGATCATTCACGGCGATCGTGCCCGTCCCCGCCTCGTAGGATCCTATGCCGAACGCGGATCCAGCCGAATCGTACAATCCCAGCAACCGGAAACGGCAGGCCGTACCCGCATGGATCTGCACGCGCAGGAACGAGGTGATCATCGTCGCACCGCCGACCTTGACCGCCGTCCCGATGTCGCGCCATGCCGTGCCCAGCGTCCGCGTCCCGATGTCTCGCGGCCCTTGCCAACGCCCGTTGAAGTCTAACCGTCTCGTCATGGTATCCTCCTATTCTTCCCTGCCGGCCCAGGTCAGCGTCTTGCTGCACTTCCGACCCGCCGCCGTCGTGATCTGGCACGTGATGTTGTAGTTGACTCCGGCTTGTGCGACAGACACCCATGCTGTGACAACGGTGTTCGCCGGGTGTGACACGCCATCAATGGTCTTCGCCGCCGCGTTGACGGACGATGAATCCACCGTGATCCCATCGTCCGCCGTGAGCGTGAACGAGCTGATCGTGTCGCCCGAAGGCAGCCAGTCCTTGAAGGCCCAGTTGTAATCCTTCAAGTCGTCTGGATCGATGTCAAATGAACGCGGCATAGCCGCCTCCTTACGCGGTCCCAGCCGAGAGCGTGAGCGTTACCGTGAGCGAGTCACCATCAGCCAGCGAGCGATCTCCGCCGGTGAACGCAGCCACACCGTACATCGTCCCGTTCGTGCTGCCGCCCTTGGCCGTCCCGCCGTCGCCGCTGATCAGGAACGCTCCGCCGACGGTGACAGCAGTAGAAATGCTGAACGTCCCCTTACTGGCAGTGTTGCTCACGCTCTGGCTCGACACAGCCCCGAGCGTCAACGTCTGCCGGTACGTTTCGCTGTACCCGGTGACTTCCGTCCAGCCACCGTGCGATGCAATGGTGTCCGCAGCCGCACCCGTTGGCGTTCCATCCGTCAGGCCGATGTACCACGCAGCGGTGTAGGACGAACCGAGAAAGTGGACGTTGAGCGAATGATCCAGCCCCTCGTTCACGACGATGTTGTGGCACACATCCATCCACATCGGCTGCGGGCGAAGTCGCTCCACCATCTCGCGACCCAGCGTCTTGCCGATTTCATGCAATGGCACGCACGCTACGCCGTCACGCTGCACGGTACGCAGTCTCAGCGCCTTGTCCCCCGCCGCTTCCACGACCTGGGCCAGTGGGACGGGACTATACGCCCATATTGCGTATTCCGTTGCACGCCGTTCCCGCATGCTTGCGCGTGGCCTACTCACCACGCCGGCCTGGGTGCCCATTCCTTCCGTCCGATGCTCGGTAATGGGCTTCGCCATCCTTCTCAATGCTGCCAGAAATTCGCTTGCCTTCACGGTGATCCTCCTATGATTCATGTGTCCGAATCTCCGCCGGGACAACATACGTTCTGCTTTCCGACGGCGCCTCGTACGTTCGATCTTCCGCCGGCACGAGATAGGTTCGCGCCGCCGTCGTGACAATGACGCCCAAAGTGGATGAAAGCGTTATCGCTTCCACTACATCCAGTGACAGCCCCGCTTCCGCAATGGCCGCCGCTACGAGCGCGATCGCACGTTCTTCCGTGAGGGCAAGCGTTCCCTCTGCTGTTGCTATTCCACCTGCCGCGACGTCGCGGCTTTCCTCCAATGCGAAAATGACGTTGATCGCTCGCTGCGAACTTGACGCCAGCGATTGCGCGATGCCCAGGGCCAGCGATACGTCGAACTCCTGCCCCGTCGAAGCGTCGATCGCGCGTACCAGATCCAACACAATCGCCGCATCCGACACGGCGACGGCAGACGCTTCGATGCCTTCCGCTCGTAACAGCGACACAGCCGCTGATACGTCCGCTTGGCCCGCCACGGCGAACCCCAGCGACCGTGCCAATGTCAGCGATACTTCGATCAGCCCCGTCAGCGAGCTTGCCGTGAATGAATGCGTTCGCGCCAGGGACAGAATGGCCTGCCCTGCTGCCGTAGCTAACGCAGATAGCCCTTCCGTTTCCAGCATCGATAGCAGGGCCACGGCTTGTGCTTGCACCGTCGCGTCCACAGACTCCGAGCGTGCCAACGACAGAGCCACGTCGATGACTGCCAGTAACGAGCTGATCGTGATGCCGTGCGTCTGTTGCAATGCGATCTGTGCGTCCGCTACCGCCAAGGCTACAAATGCGGCTTCCTCCACCCTCGATAGATCGATGGTGGCCGCCGACAGCGCCTGCATCACAGCTTGCAAAGCAGCGGTCCTACCCAGCGACAGGCCAAGTGCAATCTCCAGCGCAGCAGTAGCAGACAATCCGCCAATTCGTAACAACGTTTCCTGTGCGTCCGCTAGGGCTTGTATCACCGGCGTGAGCATCTCATTTTGCTCTAAGGATGCCGCCGTCACAGCCGATGCTGTCCCAACGGACTGCAAATTCCTGCCTTCTGCGAGCGTCAACGCCTCGTCATAGGTCGCCCCGCCCGCCGCCGTGCCCAGTCCCACATGCACCGGCGCAACCCCAAACACCTTGCCCGGTTGGTCCGTCCAGGTTGGGGCGTTCACCGGCGTCATGTCGTAGCCGCCCACGATGTCCTGGTCGGTGCGAACTAGCGTCCAGTAGTCGACGAGCGATTGCGGGCGAATCATTCGCGGATCCGCACCGGCGGCCAGGGCGGCTATTTCTACGGCATTAAGCTCGACGTTCCACAAGCCAAAGTGAGAAACTGCACCATCTAGCGTATCTCGCGGCGCACCATTTCGCACACGGCCTGAAATGGAAACTGTATCAATGCCGCTTGGTTGAACGTTGGTTGTTTCTTCGATGCTTGGACTGCCCTGATAGTAGCAGTAGCGAGATGAACTGGACGCCTCTACATACGCGACATGGAACGGCTGTCCAGTGGGCCATTCCACGGCAACCTGTGCATACGCCTGCGCTGCGGGGTCAAACGCCAATGCGCGAACAGCCGACGCAACGCCCCCACCAGCATATAATCCCAGAATGTAGAAGTTGTTCGTCGTGCTGGCGTCGCTGAGTGCCAGCACGTTCATCGTGTTGGCAGCAATGGACGTTGGATTCACCCAGCACGCCATCGTGAACGGCGGCCCAGTTACTACCGTACTCGTAACGTATATTTGCTGGGTTGATGCCTGAACGAACAGTCGCGCCACGCGCTATCTCCTACGACTCGCGTATCTCGATAGGCCCAAACTCGGCATCACCTGTTGCGTCATCGTCGCCGTGGCTGACATTGCGTTCGATGTATAGCCGGAAGCGGTCGCCTGCGCCGACGTTATCCATCTGTGCACCATCAGTAAACGACACGGTGACGACCGTCTCCACGCCGAGCGTGGTACTAGGATTGCCGGTGGCCTCCTGTGCAGATGCAAAACTGTCGCTATCGAGATCCTGTGCGCTGTCATCCTCAAGCGCCACTGCAACACGCACACCATGCGCATCATTGTTGTCGGCGCTCATGCTGAAATGCACCAGCACATCTATGCCGCCGCCGTCGTAGTGCTGTGGCATAATCCCTGACACCACACGCCGTTCTGCTGTCGCCGCATCTGCGTCGTACACCGGATGCTGATTGCGCGTGTCATACGTCATTGGGTTGGAGGCTGGCGGTTCATTCGCTTGACCAGCCCATTCGAGCAGCGTATTTCCGCTTGCCATCAGTCCACCTCCTGGCCCAAGACTCTGACCAGCAGCGACTTCAGCCCCGGCGTATACCGCATTATCAGCACGCAGATCAGGAGCAGCGCCTTGATATTTGCAGGAGCCTGCGTTCTAACTGGCTCAGGCAATGCGCTCACATAACTGGGTGCAGCGGCCTCTGCCCAGTTGTCTGCCGCGACTATAGCCTGATACCACTCTGTCTTGCTTGGTTGAAGGTAGCTCGGCTTTTCGTCACGATATTGCTTGCTCAACCAGCGCATCAATCCGCGCCAGATGCGCTGCCTATCCGTTGCGTCCAATACTGCCATTGTTGTCCTCCTATTGTCTCCTTCTGCCCCCTCACCGTGGGGGCGGTTCATCAATCCGCCGGTTGTGGCGGATACGACGTGCTCGTCGGGTATGGTGTTGGCGACGGGATTAATGTATTGGTCGGTACTGCCGTGAGTGTTGGTAACGCCGTCGGTGGGATGTCCGGCTCACACGTCTCTGTCGGTCTGCACGTTGGGACTGGCATCGGTGTGTAGGTCGGCTGTATCGCGTATGGTTCCTCCGGCACGTACTGCGTCGCCGTGGGATATGGCTCTTGCGGTGGATACTGAATGGGCGAGCAGTCGGGACTATGTGGGCACACGTCGTACCAATGCGCCGGCGTGTTCACCGGGCTCTGCGCGAACGTGACGAAATCGGGACGCAGCAGCAATCCACCCGACAGGCCCAGCATCGCCAGGCCGGTCAACACCAGCAGCCACAGCAGTTGCACATATTCTCGTTTCACGTCATCCTCCCGTCAGTTCAGGCTCGCCCATCTCCCGCCACCACCGCCGGATCTGTGCCGTGCGCGGTGGTCGCCCAAGATCGCCATAGCCGTCCTCCCGTTCCAGATCGTCCACCAGCGACAGGAGCATCGCCCTGCGGCGCTCGTTGCTCGCCTCCTGGCACGTTCGGAGCTCCACCAGCAGCCCATAGATGCTGGCCGTGCCCGGCGCACCTCCATTGTTTTGCAGCGTTAGTTCCGCAACCATCGTCATCCTCCTACCAAATGGGGCAAAGGTCCCTTGCTCATAGGTTCATTTGTAGGCACAAAAGTACAGAGACAGTTAAACCCCTTGCATTCCAAATCCAGGCTCTGTGGGCGAATCCCGGCGGCTTCCCACTGCGAAGCTCTTTTGACTTTTCCGTCCATATGAATGCAATCTTGGCAAGAATCCGATGTTGGCCCTCGCACCCATTTCAGCTTCTTGTCCTCGCCAACTATCGTCTTTGCCCGGTTCGCCACGTCCCGGTAGCGATTGGCCCACAACTCCGCCCGGTTCATCAGAGTACCTAACTTGCCGCCGTTCTCCTTGCTGCCCGCCTCGACCGCCGTGAGTAGTCCGTCAATATAGCCCATTTCGGACATGATCGCACGCTCGATCTCCATGCGCTCCGTCGGCGATAGTTCAGATGGTTGGATGCCCATCTCAGCCGCACCCTCATAGAACGCCTTCGGAATGCCCATGCGAATCGTCGACTCCAGAGCATCCCAGCTTTGATAGTAGTCCAAAACTCCCGACCACAGCCCACGTACCACAGCATTGATCCCGCGGCGATAGGCATCGAAATCATCAGCCATGCCCGTTCCCTCGCAAGTCTTCGAACGTCATCATCGCGAAGGCGAATGCCTTGTCAGGATCCACCGAGCCGGAGCGAACGTTGTTCATCACCACGTCCACCGCATCTAGCGCGGGTTCCTGGCCCGGCGGGAGCAGCTTGGGCGGTTCTGGCGCCGGCTCATCTTCCGGGCGCTCCTTCGGCTGGCCCAGCATCTGCCGCGTCTCGCCGTCTGTCAGCGGGTATGCACTCACCGCAGCGACGCGCGCGACGGCGTTGGCCCTGGTTTCCTGGATCGTGGCTTCCTCCTCCGCCGTCTGCTGCGCGAGCGGCGGCCATTCCCATTCGCCATCATCGTTCTGCGTCCCGATGTCGTAGCTTTCCACTTCCGGCAGGATACCCAGGCCGATCAGCATGTCCACGAACGGACGGAAGATTTCGGGTTCGGCATACGTCTTTTGCCGCGTGGCGATCTCGCCGGCCCACTGCCTCATGTCCTCTTTCGCCGCGGCAAGCTCCCCCTGTGCCGAACCAATCAGCACCCGCTGCGGGATGCCCGATGCTGCGGCGATCAGCGAAAGCGTGATGTCAAACATCGGCGATACGTCCACTACTTCGGAATCTGCCACCGTGTCCACGTCTACGCCTTCCATCTGGAACACGCGCATGATGTCGTGCATGTAGTGCTCGATCTCCGCCTCCAGATCCGTCGCGGAGATGTTGTCCATCGTATACCCTTCCGCCGGGTGGATGTGCAGGCCGTGCCGCATGTTGAGCCAAGCCGCCTCCGAGCCGCCGCCGACCTGCTTGATCAGATCGTCCAGGCGGTTGAATACGCGCTTCAGCCGCGGCGTGCCATATACTTCACTCGATAGCTTGCCTTCCGCCAGGTGCAGGATGCGGGTGAAATGGACTAGCGTCTTGTCCGTCCCTTCACCCAGCTCGACCTCGTACAACAATGGTAGACCGTAACGCGGGGACTTGGCATCTTCCTCGAACGTCTTGATCGCGACGCGCTTCTCTGAGAATGGGCGAAGGTATAGCAGCCCATCGGCATTGGCAAGCTTCCTGGCCGGCTTTTCCAGGTCGCCGCCATCGCGCAGTCCAAGCAAAAGGATGCCGAACCGCCCCACACCAGACAGCCGATCCGCCCGCGTCAGGTAGCCCCACAGCCTCTTGGCCCGCACGAGTTCTTGCCACGCCTGTGCAAAGGGCGTTTCATCGTTGCCATCCTCGCTCACCATCGGCGGGTTGCGCCACGTGTCGATCGCAGGAAGATCCACCACGCGGCTTGCGATGTCCTGCCGGTCGTACCGCTGCCAATAATCCTCTATGGTGATTTCTTGCGGGTACCCGAGGATAGAATAGTATTTTCTGCTGCCCGCATAGGCCGTCTGCTGCCCCATCATCATTGCCAGCGCGTAGCGCGACGCGAATGCCGCCACCTGTCGCGCGGTGAAAATCCGTTGCTCGCTCATCGCCTCATGCTCCTGATCGGACGCTTTGGTTGCTCACCCAGCCCATCCACGTATGCCACCGCATAGCGCATCATGTCACAGCCGTGGTCGTCTTCCTTGACGGGTTCCTCTTTCGTCTTGTCTGCCCAGACGTAGGACGGGATCTCATCTTCGACACACGTCGGTTTCTTTTCCAGCGCAAGTTCCTCGTCCCGTTCGCGTAGGCTATCACGCACGAAAAACAGCCCTCGCTCCGCCAGTCGTTTCTTGACGGCATTGATGCCCGGTACGACACTGTTGAATCCACCGATCGCGTTCAGCCCCGCCGCCTTGAACTTGTCAATGTAGGCCGGCTCGGATGGATCGCACACAACGGCTTCGATGCCATGTCCGTATTTCTCTTGCACTTCGTGCTGCAGGCCCAGCGCCTTCTCCAGCCACCAGTCGTCGCGCTTCTCCGTCCGGTAATACTGCGCCACGAGGTACATGTCATCGTCGCCCGTCAGGCCCCACAGGCCCAGCGCACCGGGGTTGCGATAGCCCCAGTCCTGCCCGGCCACGAATCGCCGGAAGTGTGGCAGTTTGTCGTCGTAGATGCGATGGATGCCCTCGCTGTATTCGTCGTAAATGGCACCCTCTGGCTGCGCGGGTTGGCCCTTGAACAACCGCTTGTGCCGCACGCCGGTGAGCCGGCTCAGTACACCCAACGTCCGCTCGCCCTGCGGCAAAAGCTCGCCCGTTGCCGGATCGTACAGCGTTGGGTTGTCCTTGTGCCACGAATAGAAGCGGCGGATCGATTCGCGCGTGTACATCCAGTGCGATGGATAGGATGGGTTCGGATCCCCAATGGTCTGCGGATGTGGGACGTGGCCGGCCCTGCCCGTCGTGCGCGTGGTGAGCGTTTCCCATTCGTCCAGTGTCAGTTCTTCCGGCTGGTTGACATAGATGATGTCGTGTCCTGCCGACAGGATGCGTGTGGACTTGTCCATCCCCGCCACCCAAATGCGGCTGCCATTGGGGTAGTCGAACCATTGCGGCTTCTCTCCGCCATAGGCTGACACCAGCGGATTGTCGCCCAGGATCTTCTCGCGAAATGTGACGAGCACAGTAGAGTAAGCCGAAGTCAACGTCTTGCGTAGAATGATGAGCGATGCATGTGCATGCTTGAACGCCACGCGATGCAACTTCCACAGCAGCGCGATCGTCTTGCCGGTTTCTGCCGGTCCAATCAGCAAAACCTCGGGCTCGGGACATTCTATCGCTTCCCTGTTGGCGCCGTAGAAACTGTACGCGATGTCATAGGTTGTCATCGTCTACATTGGAAACGAAACGCACAGTCACCTCACCACTCTGCTCTTGCTGAATCACATCACCATATACTGCACGCCGATGGGCCTTGAGCAGAAACATCAGCAGCCGATCACTCTGCCCATCAACAGCACGCTTCCACGCCTCGGCCTCCAGAATGTCGCACGCGTCGTCCAGCGCATCATCCCACTCATCGGCAAACGTCACCCACTTGCTGCGCCAGTTGTAGATGGTGCGACGTGGTACGCCCGCCGCCTTGCACGAGGCTCGCACGTTGCCGCTGTTGCGGAGGCGGTCGAGAAAGCGGTCCATCGCCTCTCGGTTGCTGGCGAGTGTGCCATTTGTGCCGTTGCTGTGCTCAGCCACGCTACCCCTTCGCCAAGATTGCACCTCGGATGTGTCGAGCAATAGCCCGCATCATCAGAGGAGGAACGCTGTTTCCCATTCTATTGACAGCATTCTTGTACTGACCGACAAACTCGAATTCATCAGGATAGGATGCAATGCGCTTCAGTTCACCAATGCTGCAGTTTCGTTCTTCAGTTGGATGCCAGATGGTAATTCCTCCGAAAGAAATCGACTTCTGTAGAGTCATACATGGTCGACCTATCGGACACCGAACGTAGGAAAAATGAGCATTTGTATGTTCTGTTTTTCCTAGATTGCTTCCAGGTCGAACTCTTGCCATGCGGGCAACCAAAGGGAGCTTTGGTTGCCCGCATGAATCTGTTGTAGCTCCTGCAATAGCTCTGTCTGCAGCAATGATTCTATTCATCGCCTTTGGATAGCTCGACCTCTTATCCAGGTCTTCCCTTACACCGATGAAGATGAGTCGCTGCCTGCTCTGCGGCACCTGAAAATACATCGCATTCAGCAACTTGCAACGCACCTTATAGCCGCTTGCTTTCAGTTCTCGCATAATCTCGGCAAAGACAAGCTTCATCTTGCCCTTGACCATACCGCTGACATTCTCCATCACAAATACTTGCGGCTTGAGCCCTCGAAGCAGGCGCACGAATTCACGGAAGAGTTGATTGCGGTCATCATCCAGAATGCGCTTGCCTGCTGTACTGAATCCCTGACATGGTGGCGAACCGTCCAATACGTCAAGCTCTCCAGTTTCGATGCTTGCCATTTCCAGGCATTGCTCTACAGATAGCTTGGCAATATCACCATGATAGACAGGCGCATCAGAGAAATTGAGCTTGAATGTCGCCACGGCATTGTCGTCCCATTCAACAGCCAGAAGCTCGCGATAGCCTGCCATCGAATAACCCAACGATGAACCACCACAGCCGGCAAAGGTGCTGATGACAGTCGGTGCATTCAATTGTTTAGGTGCAAGGTGCTGCTGCCAGGCCTCGTCCAGAATGGCCTTGTAGTCTACTTGGGCCATCTATGACCACACTCCGGGCATTCAATCCACTCGACCTCATCTTCTACCGATTCGTCATATTCAGGAAACTCGACATCCTTGCCCCAATCGAGCTGCAGATCAGTCTCCTCAAACCCCCATTCCAGCAGCTCATCCACCTCGAACGTGTTCGCCAGCTCGTCCCAATCCCACTGGCCCATCGTGCCCCGGTGCAGGTATACGACCAGTTTCTGGCGCTCCTTGTCCGTCAGCGGGCGACTCGACACGCGCACGTCCACCTCGTAGTCAGGCCCGAACTGCGGGAGCAGCGACCATACCGCCTTGCGCTGGTGGCCGTCGTACACTTCATCGTTCGGCCCAATGGCGATGGTCTGGATCTGCCCAAACTCTGCCAACGAATCGCCCAGCCGCTCGGCCTCCGCCTTGTTGATCTCGCGTGGGTTGTGTTCCCAGGGAATCAAGTCACGTAGCTTGCGCTTTTCGTTGTGCCATTCAATCATCACGTCACCACATCACCGGAAGGAGGGACGCCGCTCGTCCCTCCTCCGGCTTGAGAAAGGAGAGAGAAGTACGAAAACACACAAGCGCCCACCGCGATACGCCTGGACACGGTGGGCGCCTGACTTCGATGCGCGTTGATTGCGCTTCCGAACAATTTGTATGACATACAACCCCAATGTGGGCGTGGGGGACGGGGGACAGGAACCCCGTCCCCCACCGAAAGGAGCACGGATGGGGGCACAATCCCATCGCATTTCATTGTACCACGGAAAGACGGTCCCGTCAAGAAAGTGGCTATTGACAAACCTTGGATTGTATGATACAATGTAGTCGTAGCGAACAAACATTCAGACAGGAGATGATGAGATGGACAAGCAAGAGATGGCAGCGAAAATCAGCAATGACCCGAGATTCAGCAAGCTCAATATCAGACTCAGCCCTCGTTACAACACCCTCTATGTCGATACGGCGGATGCCGAGCAGAGAGCAGCACTGACAGAGATGGGGCTGGAAGATGCTGGCAGGGACACGATGATCTGGAAGGCACCGCGCAATCAGCAGCCAGAATATCGCCCACTTCCTACCGAGCCAAAGACTGAGGAAGAGGCGCTCGACAGACTCTATCAGGCTTATCTGCAGCACGCTCCCCTGAGCCGGGAAGCACTGGAACGGCTGGAGCGCGCAGGCCGCATCGGCCACAACTGGAGATAGTCGATGCTTCTCACGGTAAAGACACCCGATCTACTCTGGCGCGAGCTGGAGGCCGAGGCCCGAGAGATGGCAAAGGCAGTACACGGGGAAGATATCGAACTATCCCGTACCAAGTGGGGAGTATGGGTGACGGTGTATGGTCAGCATGGTGCAATCGTTGACGAGTTCGAGATAGAAGCATAGGAGGCTAGAATGCCGGTCTACTGGGTCGAACAGGAACAGGGAGCCGTGGCGGACCAGATTCACCACGCGCTCGACGGGTACAGGGAAGGTGCGTGGTCGGCAGCAACGACCTGGGGCATGCTGGCAGATGCGTACCAGAAGGTCACGCACCGGCGGGCGCCGCAGTGGATGGAGCATCAGCACCACGTCGAGTACATGCTCACCACGTGGTTTCCGCGATACGCCAATTACTGGCACAGCGGGTCGCTTGTGGACTGCCAGGCAGAAGCATTGCGGCTGCAGGGCATCCACAGCGGACGGTTCCGCGTCTGTTACGAATACTAGGAGGGACAACATGACGACTTACCCGCTTGAGTATGGCAGGATCGCGCCGGGACCGGGCTTTCATTGGATGGGAACGAGCATCCGGCCCGACGGATTACCGGACGGCGTACACACCGGCGGCTGCTGGCTCACGCCCGACGAGCAATACGTCTGGAAGCCGCTAGATGCCAAGCCGTTCCCCAACGCCGAGGAACGGGTCAGCACGGACGAGGACAAGGTGCTGCGGGAAATGACCGGCACGCCGGGATTCCTGCGGGACTGGTGCGTCATCGAACGCGACAGGCGCTGGCTGGTCATGCCACGCCTCTACTTCTGGCCTCAGCGAAAGGACGTGATCAGCACGCCGCCACTCGACGCCTTCCTGCTGGTAGAGCGTGCGGTTCGGGCGCTGAACGCGGCAGGTTGGGAATATAACGACCTCCCGCAGATGGCGTACAGTCAGGACGAAGGCTGGTTGCTCGCAGACTTTTCCGCCGCGTACAAGCCGGGGCGATGGCGCGAAGGCTGGCACGGCGACGAGCACAGAATGGCGCGTTGGTGGGAACTGATGGAGCACCCCGACATCGCCGCGTTACGCATCAGAGGCAGGAGCATCGCGCACCTCGTTCAGCACCCCGATTTCTTTGGGAATAACGACACCGAGCCAACGGGGATGGATGGCGCATTCTACAAGATAAGCGAGGAAGCGCGGCGCAAGTACGTCCACGTCTATGCCAGCACCAATCGCCCGATGTCCTCCATCTGGGCCAAGATCGACGGGGCCGTGTTCTTGGGGGCAGACGTAGCGCGCGAATCGCGGGTCCACACCTGGGTCGTGGCGTGGCGGGAACTGTCGGCAGACGAGCAAGCGCGGTACGAATTGACGTGGGCGTGGAGCCCGTGGCCGTAAAGTTGTATGGCATACAAAAAGGAGCAGACACATGAACCTTTCAGACCGTCTCCCCTGCGGCTGCGTGCCGGGATACTTCGATTGCCCCACCGCCCTGGCACTTCGCAAGGCTGCTGATCGCCAGTGGAACGCATACGCGAAAACGGGCAGCCTCGCAGCACTGAAAGCGTGTCGCGCCAAGTTGTCGGCGTACAGGAGGCATCATGAGGCACATCGCATACCCAACGCTGGCTGAGGCCGTAGAGGCGGCATGTTCCGTCCCCCGGTGGTTCGCCTATCGTGATCCCGAATTGGCTGCGTGGGGTTGGTATCCCGCCGACGAGCGGTTGGGTGCTGGCCGATGGGTCAAGCAACAGTGGATCGCCGAGACAGATGCCGGTCCGGTCGAAGAATTCGATGAAACTGCCTATTGACAAGATCCTGTTTTCGTGATACAATGTAACTGTACCGAATGAAGGTTCACTAGACAGGAGACAGGAAATGCACAGCACACCATCGACCGTAAGACTGGCAAATCTTGAGCTTGAACTGGCGAAGCGACTCCCCGCCAACCTTTCCCGAGACGAGTTCCGGCACGCATTCTACGCCGCCGCGCTCGATCTGGGATGGGGAACGAAGCGCATCATCGTCCACTACCGGCGCACGAATGGGCATTCCCACATCACCGGGGTGGAGTTCATTCATCCAGACTCGATGCCCTATATGGCCCGCCGCATAGACCTAGGCACGTTCGATCTCCAGGCCGACGGCGAACCAGTTTTCAACGAGCCAGATTTTGTCAGCAAGTTGCGGGCGCAGGTAGATCGCGCCAAGGCCAGCGAGCGTGAAGTCCGGCGGCTGAACGGGATGACCATCGCGCAATATGATGCCGATGGGATGCGCTCGGATCCACGAGAAGGAGACAAGTGATGGCAAAGAACAGCAAGGTTCAAGGCATTGCACTGAAAATGGAAATTGGGCACCATGATGATAGGGTGTGCGTCACATTCAATCGGCGCTATCACAACCGCCCCCGTTTTCACCAAATGGAGACCCATTCCTACCGCCTACGAAGCTCCCAAAGTGGCCTACGCCTGTGGGAACTCGCCAATAATCCCGAAGCATCCCGAGCGGATATTGACGTTGGCGCATCCGGCTTCCTTTCTGTCACATTCGAGGTTGATCAGCTTCAGGGCCTTGTAGAGAAAGACCCTGCCGGAGAGGCGACATGACCCTACACTGCAAGCATTGTGATGAAACATTCCATGACGGCCAAGTGCTGGCGTTCTGCCGCCACCTGGAGAACGACCATCACATCAAGGCGCCGTATTGCGTCGGCGACCACGGGCACTGCGATACGCCGCCGCGCAAGGTGATGGACCCGCTGCCTGGATTTGAGGATGGTTCAGCACTGCAACCCTGGAGGCAACATGAGACTTCTCACGCTTGATCCGTCCACGGTCGCACTTGGCTGGGCCGTGGCTGACTTGGAAGGAATGAAATTCGATCACATCGCCGGGGGCACGGACGAATTCTCTGGCGATGAATGGTGGCACCGGGTAGAACGACTGGGCCAGCGTGTTGAGGAGCTTTGCAGCACATGGCTGCCGGACGCGGTGGCATACGAGATCCCGACGGGCGACCATCGCAACAAGACGACGGATCGCCGGATGGGCGCGGTGGAGTACGCCGTACTCCTGGCAGCCAGCTATTACACGGATCAGGTGTGGGGCTTCACCGCCGGGGCCGTTTCAAAGGAGAATGTGAGCAAGCACGGCCTATACCACGAGGCGCTGTTTGGTGCACTGGTCGGTAGGCCATCCACATCCGATGACGAATGCGACGCGATGGCACTCGCATTCGTTGCACAGCGAAAGTATCTGGACGAACTGTATGGACAGGAGGAAGGGACATGACGAAGTTCACAATGGCGAAAGTGATGGACAAGGTAGCACATGCTTGGCTGCGCCACAGGGCAAAGGCGCGCGTCGAGGCCATTCGTCGGCATCCCCTTTTTGCCGACGAGCCAGTCTGGACGGACAAAGAGGGCTATCGCACGCCCATCTCCCTGCTGACGGACACCCATCTCGTCAACATCCTGCGCATGTATTTGCGCCGCGCACACAAAGAACATGAAATGTTCCTCAAGGCCGAATCCGCGATATGGAGCGGCTATTATCCACAGGGTGAAATGGCCCAGGATGCCTATTGGTCTGCGGTTCAAGAAGCAGAGGAGCTAGCAGAATTGACTATTTACGATGTCGTCAGCCGCTATCCGCTGTTCTACGAGCTAGCGGAACTGGCAGATCAACGCGGGTTGCTGGACGACATCATGCTGACAAAGGAGCGCACAAGTGAAGACGAGAGCTAACTGGGGTGCGGTCGTAGTCGGGCTGGTTCTGCTCGCCACGGTACTATTGATGGCAAGGATGGGGCTGCTGTGAGCGAGCTTCGTGAATTGGAGCTGGGGGTAGAGCAAGTCATTGGTCACGCACTGGACTGGAAGCGCTCGAAGGACTTCGGCGGCGCGTCGTGGGCCGACACGGAACGAGGCTTTGTTTCCGTGATGGTGAACCCGCCGGACGGGCAGCCGCAGGTCGGCGGGGACTTTGAGAACGGCTTGGTGCCGGTGTTGCAGGAACCCGCAGCAGTCGCCCGCCAGTACGTCGAACGGACGCGGACGGGACTGCGCGTGCTGGCAGACGCACCGATGCCCCTGGAGCTCTACGGCATGGTCTGTGAGGCGCTGGGCCGCCAGGAGGAAAGCCGCCAGTTGTTCATCGGTGACCTGATCCTGTATGGCGAGCAACACTATGGCGAAACGTACGCGCAGTATGTCGATCTGCTGGGGAACAGTTACAACACGCTTGCGCAGTGGAAGCACGTTGCATCGAGGTTCCCGTATGAATCGCGGATCGAAGGCGTGCCGTTCACCGTCTACCAGATCACCGCGTCCATCGAACCACTAGAAGCACGCCTGGAGCTCGTCCGCCGCTACATGGCGGGAGAGTTGGAAGACACGACGGAAGTCAGCGACGAGGTGAAACGGGAACGATCGGAGGAGCCGGATGCGGAGCTGCTGCCGGCCTGCCCGGCATGTGGCGGCAAGTTGACGTCGCGAAAGTGCAAAGAATGCGGCCTGGACTTCGCATCGGTGATATGGTTGTTGCATGACGTGATCGCCGAATTGTCCGCGATCCAGGTGCCGGATACGGAGATGCCGACGGTGTGGCGTCTCACACATAGCCAGGAGGAGCCATGAGCGTAGAGGAACGGGTGTTCAAGTTCATCGTGAATTACAAGCGGGATCACGACGGGTGCGCACCATCATTCGAGGAGATCATGGATGGTGTCGAAGGTCTGTCTAGCACCAGCGTCGTGAGCTACTGGCTGGACAAGTTGGAAGCTGACAAGCGGATCGAAATGACCGCCGGGCAGAACCGCAGCATCCGTGTATCCGGCGGACGGTGGGAATACGAAGGGAGAGAACAATGAGCGAGTATGGGATGGAGGACTTGATTCCAGCAGGGATGGCAATCGAGACGTACAATGCAGGCCCCGCATTCTTTCGCGTGGGCGACATCATGATCAACCCCGACCATATCGTAATGGTTACGTTCCTGCCTGACCAGGTAGGCATCCAATTGATGGTGGGACCGAAGTTCTGGCTCTCGGCCCCGGTGATGGACGAGTTCTTGGAATGGTGCGATAACGAGGCCGACGTGTGGCAGGCGAAGTCGCGATGATTCGCAAACCGACGGACTACTCCACGGCAAAAAGCGAAGCCGCCGAATATGCACATTGGCGGGGTGCCATCACGGTCGTGGTCGCACTGGCAGATGGACGATTCGAATGGATGACGTATGCACAATATCTCCAAGACGACACGATCCATCCATTCCAAGAGGCGTGGTACTCAGAAGCGAATGACGGGGACAACAATGCGCTTTATGAGACGGCGATCATGTGGAGGGAGGAACAGAATGATACGTGATAGGCTACAGATGTGGATCTGGCATGCATTTGCGGCGCATTGCAAACAGCGCCACAATGCCGAGTTCGAGGTATGCCGCAACCCACGCTGTCGTCGGGCGGCGTTCGTAGAGCGAGTATTGTACCGGTGGCTCTATGAGTGGCTGGATGTGGAGGGACGATGATCCGCCACCTGATGAGCACATTTGAAGCACGGCGTTACCTGGCCCAACAGCACGGCATCACGCGATCATGCAGGCAGATACAGAAATGGCTGAGAACAGGCCGCGTTCTTCCCGTGACGACGATACAGGACGGGCGTGGGTTCGTCCGGCTCACCACGGCAGGGCAGATCGACGCCGCAGTCGATGCGGGACTTGTGCCACCCAGGGGCGGAAAGGAACTTCCCGACCGGCAGGTCATGGTGCATCTCATGGACGAGTTCGGCGGGACGCTCGCGGAAGACTGAGAGGAGATTTTGTATGGCATACAAAGAGCATCCACTGATTTGTAATCAACAGACCGTACAGGCCATCCTGGCAGGCAGACAGACGCAGGACCGGCGACCTATCAAGCCGCAGCCTGCAGAGTGCCATTGGATCGATGGCGTGCCAACGCTCAAGTGGAAAAGTGCGATCTATAACCCGCATAAGGGTGACCCCAGAGCGCAGATTCTCGAGTGCTGTCCCTACGCGATCGGCGATCACTTGTGGGTCAAAGAGGGCTGGCGCATCGGTGCCTGGGATGACGATTGCCGTATTGCTGTAGATTATCGAGCCGATAACTATGCACGTCAGGAATGGCTCGATGTGCCGGACGAGAAAATGTTTGAGCGACTGTGGATCCAATCCTCCGACGACGCAATGGAGGCCGGCCTAATGGAGGGACCAGATGAGCTCTATCACTGGGAACCAGGCCAAGCTCCGACACGTTGGCGCTCTCCGCTTTTCATGCCTCGCTGGGCATCGCGCATCACGCTAGAAGTGACGGGCATGCGGGTGCAGCAGGTGCAGGAGATCAGCAATGAAGATGCCCAGGCAGAAGGCATCGACGTACTGGAGCATTGGCATGATGTACGAGAACCAGTATTCGCGGACCCTGAAAGAACCATGCTCATCCACCAAGGTCGAATTGGACTGACAGCATACTTCGCCGATCTATGGGATGCCATCTACGCCAAGCGCGGCCTGGGCTGGAACGCAAATCCATGGGTCTGGGCAATCACATTCAGGAGACTGGAGGAAAACAATGGCTGAGGATCCTATCGAGAGCTTGACGCTGGTCAAAGAGGTGCGGAAGTTGCTCGCCGGACACGGAAGCGGCGGCGTCCCGTTCCGCTACCCGATGGAGTACAAGGAGACGCCCTACCTCAAGTTCGGGCAGCTATATGCCAGCGGTGCATACAAGGGCGTCCCCCACCCCGGCGTTGACTTCACCGGGCCAGAAGGCTCGATGGTGATGGCTGCGGGCGACGGCGTGGTGACATGGATCCACTATGACGAGACGGGCTACGGGAACTACGTGGTCGTAGAGCATCAGCTTGTCAGCGGCGGGAAGGCGTGGACGCTGTACGCGCACCTGTATCGCTTCATCGTAATAGTGGGGAATGCGGTAAAGGCCGGGACCGTGATCGGCACCCAGGGCCACACCGGGAATGCTGGTGGCGTGGATCACCTTCACTTCGAAGTGAAGCGGACGCCCGAGCTCAACCAGTACGCCGGGCTGAACTATACCACGCTGTTCGAGCGATTCTACGAGCCATACACGTTCATCGACACGGCGAGATTCATAAGATGAAACCTCAACCCGTCGCCTATCTACACGTCCGTCGTCTCGACACACGAGAAATCGTGCATAGCGTACCGCTTCAACGATCCGACTTGCGCCACGTAGAGCGCGTGATGATGGGTATGCTGATCAACATGAACACGGACGAGTATTTCATAGACGACAGTGAAGTTGACGCTGTTCGAAAGGAAGGGTGAAATGAAAACACCACTAGAAGCAGCCGCGTATCTCCGCTTGCGCCTGATAGCGAAACGGTTCAACGCTGCGGCGCTCTCGTTCGCTGCGGCGTGCGGCAAGGCAGCAAAACAGTTTGAGCGGTTCGCCAAAGTCACTGATCGGGAGGATGAATGATGGCAAACAAGCACCGTTTTGGGGAGCGGACATGTGCGTTCTGTAACCGCGTGATTGCGCTGGGCAGCCGTGGGCGCTTCCATAGCCACGTGATGGAGCTGGGCGGCAATGGCAAGCGCTGTCCCGGTGGCGGGTTGCGCCCCAGTGAGGCCACGATGAGGGCGCGGCGTGCAAGGGGTCGACCATATGGCAGGCCAATGCCAGAGGCCGCCCGAGAGGAGGAGTGATGTTCTGGCTCAACTTCGAGCGATGGACCAGTATGGCTGGCAAGTTGTTTGTCAGGACCCGTTGTTATTGGCGGGGATATAGGTGGACACCACTGATCTGGGTCCGTCCGCGTTGGACGGAAGCGATCCGCGAGGGTCGTGCCCAGATGTTCGATGCCGGAACGGGACTGTGGCATAGATCCCAGGATCTACAGCCGCCCGAGAGGAGGGGTGATGAAGCCAGGGGAGCGCATATCCTATGAGCAGCTAGAGGGCTGTTTGGGCGAGCTCATCCATACCGCCTTTCGCAAGGGCACTGATGCCCCACAGTCAGACGAAATCTGGCATCTGATTCGGGAGATGCGTGGTGTGAGTTGGAACCAGATCATCAGGTGGATCGTGTGGGCGCTGCCCGGCGAGGAGGAATGATGGACAAAATCTATCTACAGGGCATGCTTCTCATCATGAGGATCCTGCTGCACATCGTTGAACTGATGGCACAGGGACCACAAGACTATGCGGTATCTGTTGCACCAATGAAGAAGGCTGTGGACGCTTGGGCTTCGAATTCAGCAGCAGCATTGTCCGCTCTCTCTGAGGAAGATTAATGCCCCGCCATCCAGTCACCGAGCGTCAGTTTCACCAGGGCGAGCGTCACAGCTACGTCCTGGCGGACGAGGACTTGGAATGCTTCTGGTGCTATCTACCCGATTGCACCGATTCCGAGGACACACCGGGTTGCCCGATTGCCATTCGCAAGCTGGCAGAGGCGATCGCTGAACGTGCTGTGGCGAGAGCAGTAGCAGCGGTAAGAAAGGAGATGAGACATGGATGGGGTGATTGAACAGCGCATTGAGGATCTCATTCAAGTAGCGACTTCGTGCGGCTATTGGGAGGGCCAGCGCAAGGATGGTAGCACACAGCATCTAGAAGCGCTTGAGCGCAGAGGTTGGCTAACAAAACTTGTATGGCAGGCCATTGATCATCGCATCGCCGAAGCCGTCGCCGCCGAGCGGAAGGCATGCGCGACTCTTGAACCAGAACCGTTGCGCATTGGCGGCACTGATGCGGAACCCGAATATGGTACATACGATGAGGTGTTTCTCTTGGGCTGGGAGGCTTATCGCTCCGCCATCCGCGCCAGAGGAGACAGGGAATGAGCAATCACAGGGGACTTGACGACTACTACATTCAATTCGAGCGCACCAGGGACAGGGCGGGCAGGAAGGCGGTGGCGATCCTGCTGACAGGGGGCGCATTGCTGACCGCGATCATCGCTACCGTGCTGCTGTGCGCGCGCGCCTTGGCGCAGGACGGGTACGAGCCCGGCGTCATCGCCGTGCGCAGCGACGCCGGACGCTGGGAGTTACTGCGCGTCGCACCGGGAACGGAGGAGGCGCACCTCGTCGCGTTGGCATCGGCTGGGCGCGAGACGACCAGGCTGGCTATCGCTTACCCGTTTGATTCTCCGATCTTCCTTCCGGCGATAGTCAGAGATTGGGATGGTCAGCCACCGCCGCGTTTGTTGCCGAGCGATCCTGAGTACAGTAGGCAATGGGCGATACACACGGAATACGTCAATGTTCCGTTACAGCCAGCCGAGCCGCCGGGAGCGATCATTGCCGACCTGGACACCGGGCTGCAATCGATGATCGATCCTCCCGCACATATCGTAGGAACCTATAACGCCATGACCGGCGGGGATAACGTTTCCACGTCGTTGCCCCACGGGACGCACGTTGTTTCCATCCTCGCGGCCCCGCACAATGACATTGCCACCGCAGGCGTCTGTCCGCAATGCGGCATTCTGGCGGTCAAGGTTTGTCGTGACGAGGAAGCAGGAGCCTGTTACGAAACGGACATCGTGGCAGGCTTGGAATGGTCCGTCCAGAACGGTGCTCAGATAGCCCTATTGGAGATGGGCACACAGTCGCCCATGCCCTATCTGGCGCAGGCCATTGGGGATGCGCTGGATGCAGGCGTCGTGGTCGTTGTACCTCGCGGTAATGCAGGCAATACCTTACCACAGTATCCGGCGTGCGTCGAGAACGTGCTGGCGATAAGTGCGCTACATCCCAACTACGAGCTTGTGAGTGGCGGGTCGTGGTCGAGCAGTTGGGGCGGGGACACGATGGCCTTCGCCGCACCGGGGGTGAATGTCCTGACGGAGAAGGGCTACTTCAACGGGACATCTGCTGCGGCCCCACACGTTGCCGGCGCGTTCGGGGTGGTGCTGAGCGAGCACCCCGGATGGACGGGCCAGGATGCCTACGACTGGCTCGTGGTGCACGCGCTCGACCTGGGCGAATCGGGATGGGATGATCGCTACGGCTGGGGAATGGTTCTACTTCCATGAAAGGGGAGAAAGATGGATAGGGAAACCGAGTCTACGATGGCGCTGGTGGTGTTCCTGATTTTCGTCTTGCTGATCATACTGATCACCGGCTTCATTCTGGTGGCAGTGCGATAACATGAAAGGCAATGGAGCAGGCAGACGTGGACGGGGGATTGACAACCGATGCCATCCATGATACAATGTAAGTGCTAGTCCGCCGAGCTAGAGTCAGAGTTTTTTGTCACAAGATCGCACTTGTGGGCGAAGGCCCGCATTCGGATGACGCTCTGACTCTCCTGGCGGACTAGTCTAGAGATACCGAATGCGGGCCTTTGTTTTTCCTATCGAAAGGAGAATTACATGGATCCAGTAAAGATCGTGATCGACGTGACGGATTGGGCCGAGGAAGCACTACACGCCGAGGCCGTACCAGAAACGAGGGACGACGTAGGTAGCATGGCTTTACGGAAAGGCATAGGCGCCAGGAAAGCCGCACAGCGTGCGCTTGCATTGCGAGCGGCGAATCACTCGCCACAGGACGTGATGCCATCCGACAAGGATGTGTTGTCAGATGGAGGGCTACTCGTCGTCACATCCATAATCCGCAACAGAAAGGAGCAGATCGAGCGCAACGGGCGTATCATGGAAATGAGGGCCTACACTGCTGTCGTCCAAGACGAGGATGAACAGCCGATGTTGCCAGGAGACGATGACGTGCTCCTACCCGAACACGAGTATGTCGCGGCAGGGACGCCCGAGTCGGTAGAGAACGCCAAGCGGCTGCTGATGCAGTATGTGCCCGGCCACATCCGCAACAGGTGCGCCGAAATATGGGCCGGCGGTGGTGACGCGCGTGCTGCATGGGAGGAAGTGCGTGCGGTGTGTGATGCAATCGTAGACGAGATCGCCGGATAGCCACCAAGGCGGTGAAACCCAGCGGCGAAGTGCGAGCCAGGTATGCGGTGAAACCCAAGCGCCGCGTGCGAGCCATGGCCGGTGTTCAACCCAACGGAAAAGTGCGAGCCATGTATGTTGTGAAACCCATGCTCCAAGTGCGAGCCAGCGTCGTCATGAAACCCATCTTCCAGGTGCGAGCCAGAGGCGCGGTGAAACCCAATAAGATCGTGCGAGCCAGAGGCGCGGTGAAACCCAATGAGATCATGCGAGCCACACGGCATGTGAAACCCAAGGAATGGATGCAAAAGGAGCAATGAAATGACAGACCAACGACCGGATCCCAAGCCACGGAAACTGGCACGACTGTGGCAGTCCTACCTATGGTGGGACGAACTGAATCAACTCTGGCAGAAACACGACAAGCGCCGCCAGTCTGCCGAGGCCGGCAAGTCGAACTATGACGCCCAGTTCGAGCAGGACATGATCGAGCTCACCCACCTGGAAGAGTTCATGGAAATCGCTCGCAAGGACATGGTGAAATACGGCACGACCGCCGGCCCGATCTGGGACTGGGTGACATCCGTCAAGGGCTGCGGTGCGGGCGGAGACGCTGCCAAGCTGCTGGCGCAGATCGACGACATCACCAAGTTCGACACCATCTCCAAGTTGTGGCGGTTCGCAGGCTGGGCGGTGATAGACGGTGAGATCGACAAGCCGCGACGGGGCGAGAAACTGTCCTACAATCGCACGCTCAAGTCGATCTGCTGGCGCATCGCAGACCAGTTCGTGAGACAACGCACGCCCGTCTATCGCGACGAGTACGATCGCTATCGGGAAGAGGACCGCCGCAACCATCCAAACGTCATCTGCCAGAAGTGCGGCACCCTGTTCGATCCAGAGATCAAGCGTTGCCCAGGCTGCAAGGCCAAGAACACGAGCTACAATCTGCTGTACTGCAATGCACACATGGACGCCAGGGCCAGGCGCAAGATCGCCAAGCTGTTTCTGGCACATCTGTGGCTGAAATGGAGGGAACTGGAAGGCTTGCCGACGAGCGATCCCTATGTGGAGGCGATACTGGGCCACACGCACATTGTCCCGGTGCCAGAGTTTTCATAGCCAGTGACGTTGTGAAACCCAGCGTCCAGATGCGAGCCAGCACGTTCGTGAAACCCATGTCCTACGTGCGAGCCAAGGCCCAAGTGAAACCCAGCTGCGAGGTGCGAGCCAAGGCGGATGTGAAACCCATTCATCGCGTGCGCATCCCAAGGCAAGACTCGTTATTGACAACCATCACGATTCGTGATACAATGTAGTTGACGTGGGAAAGTACACGTTAGGGCTGTGGCAGGCCCTCCAGTCAACAATAGCGGATGTGAAGGCGCTCTTGAGCAGCGCCGGTAGCCGTTTTCTGAGACTGGAAGATTGCCACCGGCCACCGACGTTGCTCAGGAGCGCTTTTGTTTTTCAAGGAGGCAGTCATGGCACACACACCAGGACCATGGGAACGTTGGGGTTGGTTGATCGTAGACAGTCAACACCGACTCATCGCCGACCTTCGCCCAAAGCACCCGACAAGCGCCTTTGAAGGGTGGCTCTCAAATTATTCTGTGACCGTTGCCGAGATTGAGGCCAATGCCACACTGCTTTATGCGGCGAATGATCTACTGGCAGCGTGCGAGGCCATCTACGCCGAAGTCGGCACTGGCGGCGATCTCGACTATCACTTGCGGCAAAAGGGATATGCCGAGATGTTGTGCGCCGCCATCACCAAGGCCAAAGGAGAAGGATGATGGCACACACACTGGACGAACACCAACCCACGGACGCCGAGATCGCGCACATCCAAAGCAAGGCGTTAGACGAGCAGGCACAGACCATCCACATGCTGCGAGAACAGAACAAGCACCTTGTGGAGAAAGTCAAAGCATTTCTTCAGCGTTATGAAGATGTGTCATCGGAACTATATTTTGGGCGGGCTCTTGATGATGCATTCTGCGATGAGATAGAGCCACTATACGACATTGTTCGCAAGGGCCAGTGACCTACTTTTGTATGCCATACAACTTTCCCATGAAGCGAAGGAGCAGGAGATGATCACGAAATGGGAACTGCGTGCGGTTGACGATGATAGCGCCGAGCTGATTCTGTGGGATAGCTTTCGCGGATGCGATACCTTCATTCGCCTGGATGGGCGTTCCGCAAAGGCGACGGTGCGCGATTGTAAGGGTGAACGCGAGATACAGGATCTCGTCATGTTCCTGAACGACTTTGCCCAAGTATGCGAGATGGAGGAGTGATGGCCGAGCATCCGTGGGATAAGCCGCCTAATCAGATTGCCAGCGAGATTGCCGATCAGTTCTTCCCGGTCACGTCGCTGTCCAATGCCGAGTTGCGGCGGCTGATCATGCGCCAGATAGAGGCCGAACGCGAGATTGCAACGCACTATATGCACCAGATGGGTCGATGGGTCGCCAGGGCCAAACTGCCAAGGGCTATCCCAAGAGTGGGCCAATCCCATACCGAGGTCCGCCGTGCATCGACATCAAGGACTAGCCAGCCACGGGCCACAACCGCCAGGGGCATAACAGCAGGAGGAAATGATGGATCCCCACACGGAAGCTGTTGAATATATGAAACACTGGAAAGATGAAGTGTTTGATGGTTACAGCGAACAGGAATGGCTCACTTGTAATCAATTCAACCCCAATCCAGGATACATATATTTCCTTCAAGCAGGCAAATTCTACAAAATCGGACGCACAAAAGATGTCTTGCGCCGTTTTCCACAGATCAGCCTTAAAATGCCTTTTGTAACACGTCTGTGGGCAGTATGGTGGGCACCAGACATATCTTGGCTGGAAGGAACACTTCACTCTTTTTATCATCGGTTTCGAGTCAATGGTGAATGGTTCGCATTGCCCGAGCACGAAGCCATGGAAATTAGAAAGGCAGATCCAATTTATGCTTACTGGATGTACTATGAAATCATTGCCGTAAAAACACCCGAAGAATACTATGGCGACAGTCAACGCGCTTTTGGGTATATGACAGATTTCCTCACGAAACAGTCTCATGCTCGTTCAATGAAAGATACAGCCAATGACTGATTCACTGCACGACGAACGCATCATCCCTTTCGCCATGATCGAAAAAGAAGTGCTACGCAACCCCGACATTCCACCAAAACTGAAAGCGCTTTATGGCTTGCTGATCAGCTATGGTCCTGAACGCATTTTTCCAGGGCAAGAACGGCTAGCCGCTGAAATGGGCGTCAGTCGTATTACCATCAATACTTGGCTCAAAGAATTACGTGATGAGCATAAGCTGATTGATTGGCAGCGCCGGGGTAGCACATCAAATCTCTATCGCATTCTTGGACCACGATGTAAAGCCAGTGATACATCTAATGTAAAGCCAGCCTTACAACATAATGTAAAGCCAGCTTTACAAGATCGAGATCCAGTTTATCAAGAATCAGACAGATCGGCGCATCCGCGCAGCTCCGATAATGGAAAAGGGCCAGATCAACACGGCGTCTGGACAGCACATTGGGTAGACGAATCATATCCTGAAACAGAATGCCCTGCCTGCGGTGAATCGTTCGTTGTCGCCAAGCAACCCAATACCAAAGGTACATGTCCACATTGCGGCGTGGGTCTACGCGTGGAGGATCCGCACGAAATCATAATCAAGAAAGGTAAACGAACGCCGCTTACATTGGGACACATGTTCGGAGATTGTCCCGAAGCAATGTGTCATATTGAAGTCGATCCCAAACTAGTAGATGATTTGAATCGCGTCCATGAAATAGACGCCAGACAGTTATGGGATTCCGTACAATGGGCAGCAGGAAAGGTTGCTACAGAGAACATGGCCAGACAATGGATGCTACATAATGCCGTCAAAGGAGCATTGGGTAAGATAGAAGCCGGTATCCTAGCAGGAACTTTATCAGATCCTACGGCTTCCAAACTGATCGAATGGGGCAATGAGTCCGGCAAAGGGAAGCTGATCGAATGGTAGACGATGGCATCGACCTCATCATCCATTCACCCGCTGATCTAGCACAGATGCACGTCGAGCACGCAGAACGGATCAAGGCCGACCCCGGCATCACTTTCGGCGTGCCGGAGATAGACCGTCGCGTCATACCGTTGCGACCCGGTGACATGGCTGCCTTATGCGCTCGCCCAGGCCATGGAAAAAGTAGTTTCGCCGCGAGAATGGCACGGATGGTCGGAAGGGACATCATTCAACGTGGTGCCCAGGACGACGAAGCCGTGTTCTTCGTGACCTGGGAACAGACCGCCGAGGAACTGATGGCCTACTTCGCCGCCGGGGATAGATATACCGTCACGGACTATGCCTGGGGGCGCGTGGACATGGAAGACGTGCGGCGCAATGCCGTCGCCAGCGTGCGCATGCCGATCTGGGTGATCGGGCACGCACTGCGGAACGCGGGCAAGCAGACGCCACGCATGACTGTGGAATCCGTGTGGCAAGCATTCGAGACGATCCGCAGGAAGTACGGACGCAAACCACGCCTCACCGTGTTCGATTATCTACAGTTGATCCCGTTGTCCAGGCATACCACGAACCGGACGGAACAGACGAACGAAACCGTGGTGCTCAGCAAGGAACTGGCGATCGCTGCAAGCACTCCGCTCATTGTCAACGTGCAGGCCAGCAGGGAAGTAGACACACTCAAACCGCCCATCCCCAAGATGGCCAACGCACAACATTCCTCTGCCATCGAGCAGCACGTTGACAAGTTCTTCGGGATGTGGCGCCCCTGGAAGACGGAAGATCACGACGCGCAGATCAAACCACCGGGGTACAGCAAGGCGTTCGCCAACTGTCCCGAACTGTTCGTCCTGGCGATGGACAAACAGCGGATGGAGGACGGGAGCTATACGTGGGCGCTGCATTTCACACCGCAAGAGCTCAAGCTATCCGAGTTCGAGACGGATTCGACGCCGCCGCCCCTTCTCTACGAATAGGAGAGACAATGAGATTCGGCAGCCTGTTCGCGGGGATCGGTGGGTTTGATCTCGGATTGGAACGTAGCGGCATGGAGTGCGCGTGGCAGGTGGAGATTGACCCTTGGTGCCGCCAGGTGCTCGCCAAGCACTGGCCGGACGTGCCTAGATATGAGGATGTGCGAGATGTCGGACGACGAAACCTTGAGCCAGTTGACCTTATTTGCGGTGGCTTCCCCTGCCAAGACATCAGCAACGCGGGCAACCGAGCAGGCATCGAAGGTGATCGGTCGGGACTCTGGACAGAATACGCCCGCATCATTCGCGAGCTACGACCCCAATACATCATCGTGGAGAACGTCGCAGCTCTCCTTGTTCGGGGGATGGGAACAGTTCTCGGAGACTTGGCCGCGTGCGGGTATGATGCGGAATGGCAAGTGCTATCAGCAGCAGCCTTTGGTGCCCCGCATATCAGGGAGAGGATCTTCATATTGGCCTACGCCGAGGGCGGTGCAACCGCCAAGAGGAAAGAATGCACAGGGCGGGCCATCGTTGACGGATGTAGTGAGAATGTATCCTACGCCGAGGGCCAACAGTGGCGTCAGTCGAAAGCCGGGAACAGGCGGAAAGTGCTTACAGGAAGAATTGCGGAGAGTGGACTGCACCAATACTGGGCATCCCAACCCGGAGTTTGTCGAGTGGTTGATGGGCTTCCCGGTAGGCTGGACAGAAACACAGGACTAGGCAACGCTGTGTTGCCCCAGGTCGCTGAGTGGCTTGGCCGGAGGATTGTGGAGGTAGAAGGAGCACAGAGATGAAACTGACAGGGATAGAGGAAGCCGTGGCGATCGCCGAGCGGCGTTGGCCGGGGTTCCGATTCGACATCGTTGGCGACGAGGCGCACGGGCCATGCCCGGTATGTGGCAAGGCGACGGAAGACGGGTTCGTGATTTTCAGCGATGGAGGATTTTTCTGTCGACCTGGTGCTCACACCGGATGGCTAGACGATGACACCGTGCAGCTCACCAAGGAGGAGATCCGGCTCCGCAAGATCGAGGCTGAGCAGCGACGTCAGGCACGCAAGCAGCGGGAACTTGAAGAACGCCTGACTGCGCTCGAATGGATGGCCCAGTGCCAGGACCACCTGGCCTACAACAAGACGATGGACGATGCCGACCGCGCATACTGGCACGGCGAGGGCATCCTGCCGGAGAACGTAGACAAGTTCATGCTGGGCGTGTGCTATGCTTGCCCGACGGACAAGGACCACCGCCCGTCCTACACTATCCCCGTCTGGCGGCGCGATGGCAAGACGCTTTGGAACATCGTCCACCGCCTCGTCGGAGAGACATCGAATAAGTACCGCCCACACCGCGCCGGCCTGGGCAAGCAGCTCGTCCGAGCCCACGCTATCGGCCCGGAAGTCGTGCTCGTCGAGGGTGCAAAGAAGGCGCTGATCTGCTCACAATACGGATTCAACGCCGTGGGCCTGCAGGGCTGCCGGGGGACATTCCCCGGTGAGTGGGTGAAGTGGATGGCAGACACGCGGCGGCTGTGGGTAGCATTCGATCCCGACGCCAACGGGCACGCATTGCGACTTGGGCACGGACTGGCGAAGGCGCTGCCGAGATGCGAGGTGCGGGTATGCGCATTCCCCGTCAAGCCCGACGATCTGTTCGCCAAGCACGGCGGAGGCACAGAGGACTTTGGGACGTTGCTCGCGCTGGGGCAACTTGTGAAGGGATGATTTTGTATGGCATACAAGATTGAGGGAATGCCATGCTTCTGTCCAGCCTGCGACCACGAGGCCGAGGGACGTGCACGCCGGTGGGGGATCCTTGTCCCGCTCTGCCGCGCCTGCCAGCATGCGACGTACCGAGATGGCGTGTGGCGCTGTCCCGAACACGGCGACGTGATGCCGATAGACGCGAAGTTCACTCAGGCGGACCTGTGGCCCAGGCGGACGCGGGCGGGCAAGACGTTCTGGTTTGCGAGGTGGGAGACTATTGACAATCCCCTTATTTCGTGATACAATGTATGTGTGATACAATCCACCAAGACAGGAGGCAAGTGAAATGTTCAAGAAACTCGCAGAAGTGGCACAAATCGATCTAGACGTGGCCAATGCCGAGTGGGATGCCGACCACAAGGACCGCGCCCTGGAATGGTACATGCAGGCCCGCACTGAGGCACTGGTCAGCATCGCGCTATCGCTGGCCGAGATAGCGGAGAACACCCGCAACCTGCCAGAGATTGCCGAGGAGCTGGGCGCTATGCGCATGAACCGCAGCGAGCATGTGCATTGGGTGAACCCAGAACCGTAGTCAGCACAAATGGAGGCAAGCGATGACGAGTGACTCGCTCATGAACTGGTACAACGAAGGATATAACGCCTACTTCGCAGGCATCAGCCGGCAGGACAATCCCTACAGTCACGCCTACTGGAACACAGCAGCCGCATGGGACCGTGGCTGGATGGTCGCGATGGCCTACGACGTTGAGAATGCCGCCGACGTTGAGAATGCCGCACCCGATCAGGATAATCTCAATAGGGTCCAGCACGCCATCACCAACGGCAGCGCAACCCAGGTATGGTGGTATACCGACCAGGGGCCGCAAATGACCGTGGAACAAAACGAGCATGGACCCGAATGGAGGCGGTGGGAAGTGCGTGTGTATCCAACCTACCGGGACATGTCGGCGCGACGGAACGATTGGTATCACGATTCATTCCCGAATCGACAACCAGCCATCAATGCTGGGCGAGAGCATCTGCAACTGTTCGCGTTGTACTACGCAAGGAAGCATCCCAATGCCTAGCGTGAGGCCGTACAAGCAGGGCAAAGTCCCCAAGCAGCAGCACCAGGAGCCGCACCGCTGCAACTTCAGATACGCCTACACGGCGGGCGACTGGGAATACCACCGCTGCACCGTGTGCGGGCGATACCAACGGTATAGGGTCCGATGATCGCATGGGGATACATCACGTGGTACACCGCCACTGTGGGGACGCCGCTTTACTGCGGCGGGACGTACGATCCGGGATCTGCGTGGCTAGCCCTACCGGTCGAGGAGTACTGTCACGCCGAATGCGGCGATTTGTTCGCAGTGTGGACGGATGGACAGTTGATGTATCTTCCGGCGCTGGATGCGGGTACGTTCGGCGACAACTGCGTGCGTCGGCGCGACGGGTGCCATCCCATCCCCGCCGACTTGCCGAGGCACCTGTTCCATTGGCGCTGGCGATCGGTGCGCGGGTACGTGATCAACTCGCAACCTGCTCGGGACAGGTTGGAGTTCGAGCGATGACGCATTGGACCGTCCCCGACGTGTGGGTGCCAGATGACCTGGCAGAGTGGTTCCCCGCCGTGGGAGCCACCCACCGCGAAGCGCTCAAGATGGGCTATCTCGTCTATCGCGATATGGCGTGCCGTTCGTGTGGGGAATTGTGGAATGGAGCGACGCCGCACATGCACGAAGCATTGCTCTCTCGCCGCGACGTACAGGGCTGGCCTTTACCGTGGCGAGTGCTGATCATGACGCCGTACAACTGCGTGCTGCTTTGCCGGGACTGTAACCTGGGATTGGCGGGTAAACATTCGCCGCCGCGAGAACGGGTCCTGGCCGAGCACATCCATCGCTACGGGATGGACGTGGTACGCTGGCTGCGATCGCTGCCGTTCAAGAGCCACCCGCTGCGGGGATTGCTGGAGCAATATCAATGACAGGAGACAGGATGGACGACTATCAGGAATTTCTCAAGAGCAAGTTGCCAGAAAGCGTGGCATACGGCATAGAGGTGGATGACGAGGATGTCCACCCGATGCTGTTCCCGTTCCAACGCGACATCACCAAGTGGGCCGTTCACAAGGGACGTGCCGCCGTGTTCCTCGATACCGGGCTAGGCAAAACCTTCATCCAGCTCGAGTGGGCACGATTGCTCGGAGCGAACACGCTGATCATCGCTCCGCTGTCCGTGGCGAGACAGACGGTGAGGGAAGCACAGAAGATCGATCTTGATGTGCGCTATGTTCGCGATCAGTCGGAAACGGAATCGGGGCACAAGCTATGGATCACGAACTATGAGATGATCGAGCACTTCGACTTTGCCTCGTTCGGGGCGGTGGTTCTGGACGAAAGCTCGATCCTGAAAGCCATTTCCGGCAAGACGCGTAGGAGACTCACCAGGCTGTGCAAGGTCATTCCCTATCGCCTGTGCTGCACGGCAACGCCGGCACCGAACGACCATACCGAGATCGGCAATCACGCTCAGTTCCTTGGTGTTTGCACGATGGCGGAAATGCTCGCGATGTTTTTCATCAACGCCAACAAGGAGCACACGTTCGTCTATGGCGACAGGGTGTATCACAAGAAGGGTTCCAACAAGGGCGGGCAGGAATGGCGGCTCAAGCATCACGCTGAAGGCGCGTTCTTTCGCTGGCTATCGTCCTGGGCCGTGGCGCTGATCAAGCCGTCGGATCTCGGTTATGATGACGACGGATTCGTGCTGCCCAAGCTGCGGCTTCACACCGAGTTCGTCCAGGCAGAATACCAGCCGGAGGATCAGCTTTTCTTTACTCACATCAAGGGTATCCGCCACGCCGCCGCTATCCGTCGTCAAACCGCACCGGCCAGACTGGATGTGCTTAAGGCATTGGTCAACGCGACAGATGAACAGTGGATCGTGTGGGTCGGGCTAAATGAGGAAAGCGAGATGGTTGCCAATGCATTCACTGACGTGGTAGAAGTGCGCGGCGATCAAGATCCCGAGTATAAAGCAAAGGCGTTTGAGGATTTCCAAGATGGCAAGCATAAGATACTGGTCACAAAGTGTAGCGTTGGCGGATTCGGGCTCAACCTGCAGAACGCGCACAAGATGGCATTCTTTGGGTTGTCCTACTCCTGGGAACAATTCTACCAGGCGATCCGCCGCGAATGGCGCTACATGCAGGAGTGCCCGGTGGACGTGCATATCGTCATGTCGGACGTGGAAGCCAGCATCTACCGGGACATCGTGCGCAAGGATGCGATGGCGGCCCGATTGCGCGAGAGACTGATCGAGCAGATACGAACCTACGAAGAAGGAGAGCTACAGATGATCGAGCCAGAACGGACACCATACGAAACCAAGACGGTCGTCGGCGAGGGCTGGACGGCAATGCTTGGCGACTCGAACGAACGGCTTGCAGAGATAGAAGATGACAGTGTGGACTTGTCGGTGTACTCTCCACCCTTCGCCGATCTGTACACCTATACCGACAGCGAGCGCGACCTGGGCAACAGCAAGGACTGGGACGAGTTTTTCTCCCATTATGCCTTCATCATCCGCGAGGTGCTGCGCGTCACTAAGCCAGGGCGCCTGACGTGCGTCCACACATCGGATATCCCGGCAATGGCGCAGAAAGACGGCTACATCGGAGTCAAGGATTTTCCCGGTGAAGTCATCCGGGCTTACGAGCGCGAGGGCTGGGTGTTTCATGGTCGGGCGTTTATAGACAAAAACCCTCAAGCCCAGGCGATCCGCACGCATTCCCAGGCGCTGCTGTTCGTGCAGCTTCGCAAGGATTCAAGCGCCAGCCGACCCGCGTTGATCGATCAGATTCTCATCTTCCGCAAGCCGGGCGACAATGCCGTGCCGATCAACCCCGTCAAGAATGGTGAGCTCGACAATGAGGTATGGATCAACTGGGCACACGGGATCTGGACCGGCATCAACGAGACAGACACCCTCCAGTTCTACGATGCCCGTGCCTCCGGGGATGAAAAGCACATCTGTCCGCTGCAGCTAGGGACCATTGAACGGTGCATCAAGCTGTACTCCAACCCCGGCGAGACGGTCCTGAGTCCCTTCGGCGGCATCGGCAGCGAGGCGTACATGGCGCTGAAACTGAAGCGCAAGGCGATCACCATCGAGCTCAAGCCGTCTTACTTTGACGTGTTGGTGAGTAACCTGAAAGAGGCCGCGATGAAGGCACACACACCCGACTTGTTCGAGGTGATGGGCGTGGAGATGCCTACATGATACAGTATATTGACAATCCCCCTGTTTCGTGATACAATAGAAACAAGGAGGTGGACATGATCAACGACATCGACAAGTTTTTGCCATCGTGGCGAAGGGGGTCCTACGATCTCCCCGCGATGGAGCGCACATCGGTGATCTACCGGGGCGCATGGCGGATCCCCGCCATGGTAAAGCACATCGTTCGCTACGCCGCGCCGAAGCACTCGCAGAGCCGGGTGTGGGTGTGGGCCATTCGGTTCTTGTATGCGACGCTGCTGGAACAGGGGCGCATCCCGCCGATGGAAGGCGTCACCGAGGAAACGCTCACCGAACCGTTCTAGTCTCAAGACAGGAGGCACAGACATGGAATGGAACGACGATTTCAGAAAGGCACTCAAGAGGCCGTTTCAAGCAAGAGCGGTCAAGTGGAAGGCACAGGCCACATCCAAAGACAAGACGCAGGCTCTGGCCGTGGCATTCATTGACGCCCGCAATGTGATGGAGCGCCTGGACAGGACCGTAGGGCCGGGCGAGTGGAGCGATGCGTATGAAATCATCGCCGCGTCGCCGGACGAGTTCGTGGTCGAATGCCGGCTGACGGTGCTTGGCGTGACCAAGGCGGACGTAGGCGACAGTTCAGCATCCGGCGGGGGAAGCAATCTCGCCAAGTCCGCGTACAGCGATGCACTCAAGCGGGCGGCGGTCAAGTTCGGCATCGGGCGATACCTATATGCTCTGCCGCGCCGGTGGGTGGCATACGACGCACAACGCAAGCGGTTGGTGGAAGATCCCCAACTGCCAACCTGGGCCATCCCCGGCGGTGACGATCTGGGCGAAGATGCGCCGTTTGAGGAAGGGACGGAAGAAGGCAAGGTGGAGATCCCGCTCAAGCCGCGCGAGGAATCCAAACCGCGCGAGGAACCAAAGCCCGTACCGAACGCCACGGCGAACCCCGGCGAGTACGTGTTGGACTTCGGCAAGAAATACCGAGGCAAGACGCTGGCGGCGATCCATGCGAAGGACCCGTCCTATCTGACGTGGATTGCGGACACGAGCAACGCCAAGGCAGCAGTGAAGATGGCAGTAGGGACGTTCCTGGGCTGGATCGCGGCAAAAGACAAAGCTGAGCCGCCGCCGGGTTTCACCGAGGAACCGGACGACGACGGGCAGCACTGGTCGGAGGATGAGGCGGCACGAAAACGGTTCTACGCCAACCTTCGCGGGTTCAAGATGTCGAGCGAGGAGGCGCACGCGATCCTCGTCGGCAGCGCAGACGGGCACCTGGCCGACTACGCGGGCTCGATCGGCGATGCGCTGATGCTCTGCAGGGGATGGGCTGTAGAGGAAGGCCGCATTCCGAGATAGGACACGACGCTGCTGCATCTGTTATCAGCGACGGGTGGAGCTAGAGGGCGGGTGTGCTGGCCCGCTGCTTCGGCGGACGGTCAGCACTTGGCGGCAGAGCAGCAGCGACCTAAAAGGAGACAACGGTGAAGGCAGAGCAATTGGCACTGCTCAAGGAACTTGCAGAGATTGAACATGGTGAGTTCGTACCCAATGCAGATCTCTCGCTGGTACAGCGCATAGCAGCAGAGTGTACCCCCCTGCTGATCTGGCGCTCGCTTGACATCGCGTACAGCCTGGGCCACCGGGATGCCAACCACGCCGTATCTGAACGGGCTACGACTATGGCAGATTCGTCATCCCTGCGCGTCAAGTTCATTCTGAAGATGATGGAGGACTGAGATGACAGGAGAACCATCTTACATCGCGAAACCGATTGTTCAGTACATCACACCACAAGACCTGGATCGTTCCACGGTGGATCGGTATGGTCGGCTACTGAAAGAGGAAGCGATCCTGAACCGGACAGTTGCGCAGGCCACCGCCAAGGTGGAGCGACTGCGTTACCACATCATTCAGGCAGGATACGACAACAACGCGATCGCGGGCAAGAACCAGGCCGAACGCGACAGGCAGGAAGCCTTGTATCTGGAAGGTGATGAGGCGCTGGCACGAGCACTGGATTCGCTCAAGATTATGGAAGATCACCTGAGCTTCACCGTGGCGGAACGCAAGGCGGAGGAAACGTATCTCAGCCTGCAGCGGGCATACTGGTACGCACAAGGGGGGAGGCTATAATGGGTTCCAGGCCATTGACAGATGACAAGAAGGATGGTGCTGGATGGGGTGCGTTTGTAGTTCTCTTGTTTGTGGTGATCTTCGTGCTGATATTCTGGGCTGCGAATCAGGGAGAAGCAAACCACTGTCGGCACTACGCCACAGCACATCCAGAATACGAGTTCAAATCTGTGTTCATGGGATGCCAAGTATACGTATACGGTGAATGGCATAGCGTGGATGCGTTTGACATTGCCTTGCCACAATTGCCGAAGGGAGATGAGTGATGGGCATCTTTGGAAAGATAGGCAAGCTGTTCCAGCCGAATACGTGCAACGCGGAGTACAATCCCGGGCAGGGCAGCGACCACGAACACTCCTGGGGGAACCGCCGCTACACCGTGGACGCCGCGCGCGGGATGGTGCGAGGAAGCGACGAATGCGTTTACGGGTGCGGCGCCAAGCGTGAGGCGGACATCGCAGACATCCACCACAAGGGACGGAGGTGTAGCTAAATGGACAAGAAAACACTCGCCGACTTGATCCGCTGGCTGCTCGCCATTCAGCGTAGGCGGTATCGCCGCTGTGATGGGTACGTGCCGGTGCGGGTGAAGGATGCACCGCCGGAACTGAGGAAGCTGGTAGGAGGATAGATGTACGGCAGCAGGGGCGAGATCGAGATCACACGCCACGAGGGCAGCGAACTCGGCAACGCGCTGCGCACGGCGCTGACCGTCGGACGTGCGCTGGATCTGCTCGTCCTGATCTCGTTCCTGCTGACGTTTTTCGTGTGGTGGCGAGCCGCCGGGTTGAGGTCGTGGTGGAACGTCCACGCAGATTGGTTGTTCATCGGCTGGGCATTCCTGCTGGCCGCGCCGTGGTTCCTAGGAATGGTCGGCCTGGTGGTGTGGTATCTGCTACCCCATCTCCGCAATGTCAACTGGCCTCCACCCTTCGCGCAGCTCGACGCCGCCAACCCGAACGCACCGCTCACCTGGGCTGACAGCCGCGACATGATGCCGATGGACGATGAAGGCCCGGTTGCAGAGCCGCAGGTTATCCGAGAGGTGGTGTGGCGGGTGGAAGGAACGCTTGACGCTGGGGATGGCAAGACGCTGCACGACCATCCGGTGCTGGTGGATGCTCCGGCGTGGCACCGGTTCTGCAAGGTTGTTGTAGACGGGCGGAACTTCAGCTACAATGAGGCAGTGCGGCGGAATGGCGTGGACGAAGACGACTGGAAGGCGATGTGGACCCGGTTCGTCCGCAACGGCTGGGTAAAGCCGGCTGCAGAACGCGGGACGCCGGACCTGTCGCCTACCGGCGAGGCATGGGTCCGGCATTATGCCAGGACCCCTCCCCCACCCTACTAGGCGGCTGTTCGCGTCTGTCGGGATAGTCCTGGGACAGACAGACAGCCGACAGATAGATTTCGAGAGAAGGGCGGAGCTAGTCTGCCGCACGAGAGGAGGAGTGATGGGCAATGTAACGAGTGTCATCGAGGGACTGCAGATTTTTCAGCGTTATGTACCGGGGTTGTGGGTGGAAGCAGCACACGATGAGATTTTTGGGCCAAGTCCCGAGGAACTGGATTTGTCTACGGAGGATCTTAAACGACTGGAGGAGTTGGACTGGTTTGTGGATGGCGAGGTGGATTGCTGGGCGAGATTTGTATGACCCGCCGCCTAGACACCACCGCCGAATAGAAACCATAGGAGAAAGGAATAATCCAGTGACACTGGAAGTCTACTTTCGCTGAAGACGTCGCCGCCGGAATCGTCTCCACCGCCGTTGCCCTGTTCTCCGCATCCGGCGGATCGAGCCCCGAATACCTACGCGGCGCATACGATGCCCTGCACAGCCAGGCGCTGATCTACCGCTTGCCGTGGCCGCAGCTTGAGGACCGGATACGGTGCGAGCTTGGGCGACGCGGACTCCTTCTCGATTCCCAAGGTCGCTGAAAGTGGCTATTGACAAGATCAGGATTTCGTGATACAATGTAATCAGATAGAATGAAGGTTCAGCGACAGGAGACGAAAATGACCCGCACAGACCGCAAGACAAACACCCGCAAGTTGACAATCATCAGGGGCAAGGGAACCGCTAAGGAACAGCGCATCACCACAAACATCGACCTTTACCCGATTCAGCGTAACGGGCGTACCTACTGGGTAAGCATCCCAACGGACTAGACGGATAGACTTTGTATGGCATACAAGAGTCCCCGTCGGGGGCATCGTACCTAGCAGAAAGGAGCAAGCGAGATGGCAACGCCAAGTATCAGCAACGAGGCACGGAAAATCATCAAGCAAGAGGCAGGGCTCACGGACGTTCAGATAATCCGGGTACAGCGCGACCGCCACGGCTATCCCAACCTGCTGCTGGAAGGCAAGGACAACAGCGATGTACCATGGCGCGGCTGGCGGCGCGAAGGCGAAAGCACCTATGACATCGACTGGGATTGTGAGAACGTGGACGGCTGGCCCGAAGAATTGATGTAACCCCGCCCATACAAAAGCCCCCGCCCATCCACAAGCGGGGGCTTCTGCTATTGCCCGTCCCTGTCTTTGCGTGCCTGCCTGATCGTCTGGTACACGAACTGGTTAAGCCCGCTCGACAGGAATCCCACGCCGACCACTGTCTCGATCCACGCGACGTAGCCCACGGGCGGCGGGATGTACAGCAACCCCATCATGCCAAAGTACGCTACCTCGCCCACCAGCACCGCCGCTGCATACGCGACGAGCAACTTCCGCACGTGGCCCAGCTTGACGTAGGCCGGGATCTGCGCGAGTATCCACGCCGCGAATGTCGCCGCACCCCCAGCGACCAAGTATTGCAGTCCTTCCTTCAGGATACTTCCACCGAAGTCCATTTTAGTCCTCCCATGAAGTCAATGTGAATTGTGTCTAGCAGTCGAGGTCAGTCACAATCGCTCCTCAATCCATTTCCGCGTCACCGGATCAAGACGAATCTGCTCGCGATGCTGTTCATACCATTCTTTAGTGTTTGGATTGCCGTGGGCTCGTCCGGCACCGCGCCAATCAGCAAGCATTTCCTTCCGGTAGCGATCGGGCATTGGAAAGGCTAACATTTTGCCATCGCTACGCGCGCTATCGAGCGTCATCAGCCAGCGTTGCCAGTGGTGCTTGTTACGGTGCTGATGATGCAACCATGCCATGTCAAATGCTTCTTTCGCGAAGGCCCGCGACCACTCTGTCGCCTCTGCCGTGGACCTGTCGCCCCCATAGAAATATCGTGCATAGGGTACGAACTCGCTCGGCAGAAACTTGCTCAGGTCGTGAATCACGCCCAGCCACGGAATGCCCAGCTTGCAGCATTCCACGAACACGAACCACTTGTGACGCAACACTGCCCAGAAATAGCGGACGTAGATCACAGTGTCATCCTTTTGCATCCTTCATTTGTAACGATCTACGGTTGCCTCAAGCCGAAGATAGAAGCCAGCAGAATGCCAACCACTTCTGCTCCATGCATTACCCATCCCCACTTGGTTTGGTTCCCTTGCGCTCCAAGCTGGTGCTCCACAACCCGTAACCGCGATTCGTGGTCCCGGCGGTCTTCGTCATTGTCGGCACAATGCTCTCTGAATGCATCGCCTAGCGAATCAAAGCGCACATCCATGTGCTCTCTCATGGCTTTGAAGCGCGCATCGATCAATCTTTCCAATGGTACATTCCCGTTATACTGCTGGCTCATTTGTCTAGTCCTTCTGCACGCCTCAAGTTCAGAAGGTGCGTAGTCTAGTATGTCGTCCATTCCTCCATTATCACCGCACGAACAACCCGATTGCACCCATTACCATGCCGATGAGGCTGAGGACCAAGGCAAGATATGCCTGGCCTGCGGATGCCTTTCCTTGCAACTGGTCCTTGAACGTCTGCAACACGTCCAATTGTGCAGTGATAGGTGCCAACAACGCGGATATTTCATTCTTGGTGACAAACATCGCCGCTTGGTGACGCAAGTCCTCGCGGATCCCATTCATCCCGTCTAGACGGTGATCCATTCCGTTTTTCGCCAATGACAACGCCCGATCGCTGGCTTCCAACTTGGCATCGAAGTAGTCCCGTAATGTTACCGCTTCCGAACTGCGAAGCGTGCCGGGATTGCCGAGACGCGCGATGGCCTTCTCCAAGGCCCTGATACGGTCCTCCAGATCATCCAACTGCTGCGAGTCCATGCTGCCTCCAGGCAAGTCGGGTCATGTTCCTAGTCGGGTCGAGTCCAGTTCATCCCTCACGATGGCGCGTATGCGAGCATAGTCCACACCTTCTCCCGGCGTTGGTTCTGGCCCAGGTTCTGGCGTTGTGCCGCCCAACTGTTCAATGCGTACTACGTCGAAATGGCCCGCAGCAAATCCTGCGTCATTGCTGGCGAATTCAATGACTGGGCGAACATATCCCTTTGTGGGCATCATCTGTGGGCTTGTAAGTTTCGCCCATTCGCGTTGTGGAGTGCCATCATAAGTCGTCACCCAACCACCCCAGATAACTTGAGACACCAATGCCTCTCGCTGAGCCGGGGGAAAAGCATACTGCTGTAGGAACGGTCCATCACCATCCGTCATGCCGAGGCGCGCCCCACCACCCGCATTGGAGAATACGTGCATGTACATGGCATCTGTCCGCACCAGTCTGCCATTCTGGACGTACACAGGATCTCCGACTAGCCAAGCCGCACCAGTGGAGAACTGGAACATAATCACGGCAGAGTAGCGACCTTCATACACTTCTGATTGCGTGGTTGCGTCCTTCATGTCCGTTTCAGGCTCGTTGTACTCCGTCGCCACATCCGGATTGTGCAGATAGTAAAGCGTGAATCCGTTCGGCAGCGTAAACT